>Ga0209253_10000079_pt1 | contig 63453 bp, 55 predicted proteins | sample FrelakmetBRP12BR_FD_187145 | JGI IMG/M metagenome (GOLD analysis project Ga0209253, IMG submission 187145) | Freshwater lake sediment microbial communities from the University of Notre Dame, USA, for methane emissions studies - BRP12 BR (SPAdes)... | ecosystem: Environmental > Aquatic >...
GTGCTGCGCAAGAAGAAGCTGCCGGCGCCTCGGTGTTGGGCCGACCTGGTCGATCCGCGCTACAAGGGCGAGATCGAGACTTCGCATCCGGCCTCCAGCGGCACGGGCTACACGATTCTGGCCGGGCTGGTGCAGCAGATGGGTGAGGACGCCGCGTTCGACTACCTCAAGAAGCTGCACCGCAACGTCACCCAGTACACGCGCAGCGGCACCGCGCAGGCCAAGAGCGTGGCCAAGGGCGAGGTGGGCATCGGCGTGAGCTTCATCTTCGGTTTCGAGAACGAGCGGCAGCAGGGCTTCACGATGGTCAAGTCGGCAGCGCCCTGCGAGGGCACCAGCTACGAGGTCGGCGGCATCGGCCTGATCAAGGGTGCGCGCAACAAGGACGCGGCGATCAGGTACTACGACTGGCTGATGAGCCCGGCGGGGCAGTCGATCGGCGCCAAGGCCAATTCGCTCCAGGTGCCGGCGAACAAGACCTTCAGGCCCGACCCGCGGGTTCCGCTGATCGACAGCGTGCGGCTGATCAAGTACGACTTCGAGAAATACGGCAAGGCGGCCGAGCGCCGCCGCCTGATCGAGCGCTGGGAGAAGGAAGTGAACTCCTTGCCGCGTTGACCGCGCGGGATGCAGCGTCCGGCGGTCGACCGGTTCAGGTCATCCAGCGCTCGGCGGCGGCCTCGACCACGGCCGGCATCGACGGCGCGACGCGCAGCCGGCCGCGCAGCCATGTCGCGTCGTTGCCGTCGAACAGCGAATCGCGGATCAGGTTGCAGGCCTCCAGCGCCTGCAGGTCCAGTGCATGTTCGCCGATTCGCGCCAGCGTGCGCAGGATGTCGTCGCGCAGCTTGCTGCGCTGCTTCGACTTGGGGTCGACGATCTCGCCGTCGAGCCCGAAGCGGCAGGCCTGGAAGCGGTTGAACGTGTAGACGAGGTAATCATCCTCCGCCGGCTCGTACGGGCGTTCTTCGCGCAGGTAGCGGCATAGGCACTGTAGATAGCAGGCCAGCGCCGCGGCTTTGTCCACGTTCAACGGCGTATCGCACACCCTCAGCTCGATGGTGCCGAATTCGGGCTTGGGCCGGATGTCCCAGTAGAAGTCCTTCATCGACTGCACGACACCGGTGCTGGTCATCTTGTCGAAGTAGTGGCCGAAGTCCTCCCAGGTCAGCACGAAGGGAGCGCGGCCCGACAGCGGGAACGCGAACACCGAGTTCAGGCGCGCCGAGTGAAACCCCGTGTCGACGCCCTGCACGAACGGCGACGACGCCGACAGCGCGATGAAGTGCGGCACGTAGCGCGACAGCGCATGCAGCAGCCACAGCGCGTCGTCGCCGCTCGGAACGCCCACGTGCACGTGCTGGCCGAACACGGTGAACTGCTTGGCCAGGTAGCCGTACAGCTCGCTGATGTAGCGAAAGCGCTCGGTCGGGAAGATCTGCTGCGCGCTCCAGTGCTGGAACGGGTGGGTGCCGCCACCGGCGATGCCGATGTTGAGTTTGCGCGCAGCGCGCGACATCTGGCCGCGCAGGTCCTGCAATTCGTCGCGCAGCGGTGCGAATGCGCGCTGGATCGAGGTGCCGATCTCGATCATGCTGCGCGTGATTTCGGGCTTCACGTCCCAGGCGCCCTCGTGCCGGCTCAACTCGCGCAGCAAATCCTGCGCGCGCGGCGTGAGGTCGAAGTCGTGCGTGTCGAGCAGCTGCAGTTCCAGCTCGACGCCGAGCGTCAGCGGCTGCGACGTGGCGAACGCCTCAAGCGCCATGGCGGCGGCTCTCCTGCGGCAGTTCGCATTCGCGCGCGATGTGTTGCAGCGGCCACAGCACCCACAGCGGGCCCGTCAACTGCATCAGCGTGGTGGCGATCAGCACGGCCTGCATGACCGCTGCATCCACGCCCGCCATCTGGGCGGTCCCGCTGAACGAGCTGGCCGCCAGCAGCGCACTCAGGCTGCTCATGGGCTGCAGCGCCAGGCTCAGTGCCAGCGCCTGGCCCCAGCCCAGGCCGCTGGGCCGGGCGGTCGCCGCCACCGCCAGGCCCTTGCCGAGCAGGCGCGCCGCGATGATCGCAGCGACCCAGGGCCACAAGGCGTGCAGGTCGCCGAGCGACGAGCGCAACCCGATGCTGACGAACAGCAGCACGGTCAACGCCGCGCCCGCGCTGCCGAGGTAGGGCTCGACCGTCAGGCGATGGCCCATGCGCCGGCGCGCCGTCATGCCTGCGACCAGCAGCGCCATCAGCGGCGACAGGCCCAGAGCCACCGAAAGCAGCGCGGCCAGGACGACCAGCGCGATCTGCAGCACTGGCATCGTCGTGGCGTCGCCGTCGACACGGCTGATGCGGTCGAGCGACCAGCCGCAGGCCAGGCCCAGCAGCAGGGAGCCGAAGACCACCAGGGCGGCGTTGGCCAGGATGGCGGGCGCGTCCGACGCACCGGGGGCGCCCAGGCCCGTCCAGACCGACCACAGCTTGATCGCGAGTATCGCCAGCACGCTGTTGAGGGCGCTCATCGTCATCAGCCGTTCCGCCACCTGGCCGCGCGGGCGGGCTTCGATGACGACTGCCATCGTGATGATCGGTGACGTGGCTGCGGCGACTGCGGCCGCCATGACGGCACTGGCGGCCGGCGCACCGAGCATCACCAGCGCGATGCCCACGGCCAGCGCCGCTGCGACGGCCTCGAGCACGCAGCTGGCGGCCAGCCAGCGGTTGTCGAGCAGCCAGCGCGGGCGCAGCCGCGTGCCCAATTCGAACACCAATGCGGCGATCGCCAGGTCGATCAACGGTTTCCAGGCATCGAGGTCGCCGCTTTGCAGCAGGCCCAGCAGCGCGGGGCTGGCGATCGTGCCGACCAGCATGTAGCCGAGCAATCGCGGCAGCTTCAGGTGCCGGTGCAGCGCGTTGGCGACGACCAACGCCGCCAGGACCACCAGCGCCAGGCCGAGCACCGGATCGGCGCCCCGCAATTGCGCCAGCGGGCCGCGCAACGCTGTAGCGAACCAGTCGGCAAACTGCTGGGCAAGCGGGGTCATGCGGCTGGCGGCTTTTCCATGGCAGGGCGACGGGCCGTCGCAGACTGTATCCTGCGGGCTCTGCCTGCGTGCCGGGCGCATCGAAACGAGATGTGGTCCGCAAGGGGCGCCGTGCCCTTGAAACTTCGCCTGCCCGGCCCCAAATCACGCACGCGGCGCCAGTGGCGCCGCGCACCCTGAGGCCACCGCCATCGACCCATGAACAAGCAGACCCACTCATTCCAGGCCGAGGTCAAGCAGATCCTGCATCTGGTGACCCATTCGCTGTATTCGAACAAGGAGATCTTCCTGCGCGAGCTGATCTCCAACGCCTCCGACGCCTGCGACAAGCTGCGTTTCGAGGCGCTCGACAACGGCGCACTGTTCGAGAACGACCCCAACCTCGACGTGCGGGTGATCTTCGATGCCGCGAGCAAGACGCTCACGGTCCGGGACAACGGCATCGGCATGAGTGCCGACGAGGCGATCCAGCACCTGGGCACGATTGCCAAGAGCGGCACGCGCGAATTCGTGGCGCGCCTGGAGGGCGAGCAGAAGAAGGACGCCAACCTGATCGGGCAGTTCGGCGTCGGTTTCTATTCGGGCTTCATCGTGGCCGACCGCATCACGGTGGAGACGCGCCGCGCCGGGCTTTCTGCCGGCCAGGGCGTGCGCTGGAGCAGCGAGGGCACGGGCGACTTCGAGATCGAGGCGATCGACCGGCCCCAGCGCGGCACCGACGTGATCCTGCATCTGCGCGAGGGTGAGGAAGATTTCCTGAAGACCTGGAAGCTCAAGTCGATCGTTTCCAAGTACTCCGATCACATCTCGCTGCCGATCCTGATGAAGAAGGAGCAATGGGATTCCGACAAGAAGGAACAGGTGGTCAGCGACGAATGGGAGACGGTGAACAAGGCTGCCGCACTGTGGGCGCGCGCCAAGAACGACATCACCGACGCGGAGTACAAGGAGTTCTACAAGCAGCTGAGCTACGACAGCGAGACGCCGCTGGCCTACACGCACAACCGGGTCGAAGGCCGCAGCGAGTACACCCAGTTGCTGTACATCCCGGCCAAGGCGCCGTTCGACCTGTGGAACCGCGACAAGCGCGGCGGCGTAAAGCTCTACGTCAAGCGTGTCTTCATCATGGACGACGCCGAGGCGCTGATGCCGGTGTACCTGCGCTTCGTCAAGGGAGTGATCGACTCGGCCGATCTGCCGCTGAACGTCTCGCGCGAGCTGCTGCAGGAAAGCCGCGACGTGAAGGCGATCCGCGAGGGTTCGACCAAACGCGTGCTGTCGATGCTCGAGGACGTCGCGGAGAACGACAAGGACAAGTACCTGAAGTTCTGGTCCCAGTTCGGCGCCGTGCTGAAGGAGGGCATCGGCGAGGATCACGCGAACCGCGAGCGGTTGGCCAAGCTCTATCGCTTTGCGTCGACGCACGCCGACGAAGGCGTGTCGTTCGCCGACTACGTGTCGCGGATGAAGGAAGGGCAGGAGGCGATCTACGTGATCACCGCCGACAGCCTGTCGGCGGCGAAGTCGAGCCCGCAGCTGGAGATCTTCCGCAAGAAGGGCCTCGAGGTGTTGTTGCTGGTGGATCGCGTCGACGAGTGGATGCTGTCGCACCTGTATGAATTCGACGGGCATGCGCTGCAGAGCGTGGCCAAGGGCGCTGTCGATCTGGGCAAGCTGCAGGACGAGGCGGAAAAGAAGCAGGCCGAGGCCACCGCGGAATCGCTGAAGCCGCTGCTGGAGAAGCTGAAGTCGACACTGAAGGATCGAATCAAGGACGTGCGCGTGTCGACCCGGTTGGTGGACTCGCCCGCCTGCATCGTCGTCGAGGAAGGCGACATGAGCACGCATCTGTCGCGGCTGCTCAAGCAGGCCGGGCAGGAGGCGCCGGCGTCGCGGCCGATCCTGGAGATCAATCCGGACCACTCACTGGTCAAGCGAATACAGGCCGATGAAGCGGTATTCGAGGACCTCGCGAACATCCTGTTCGACCAGGCCTGGCTGACTGAAGGCGGGCAACTGGACAATCCTGCCCAGTACGTGCAGCGCGTCAACCGGCTGCTGGCGCCGGCATCAACCTAGACTGGCGGCATCGAGCGGGGGTTCGCGCATCGCGGTGAGCTGGTCGCGTAGCTGTTCGGTTTGCTGCGACCAGTAGGCCGCGCTGCCGAACCAAGGAAAGGCGAACGGAAATGCTGGATCCGTCCAGCGCTCGGCGAGCCATGCGTTGTGATGAATCATGCGCAGCGTGCGCAGCGGTTCGATCAGCGCGATCTGGCGCCGATCGAAGGGCATGAACTGGGCGTATCCATCGAGCACGCACGCCAACTGCCCGCGCATCGCGTCGCGCTCGCCCGAGAGCAACATCCAAAGGTCCTGGATGGCTGGGCCGGTGCAGCAGTCGTCCAGATCGACGACATGCGGGCCCTCATCGCGCCAGAGGATGTTGCCGGGATGAAAGTCGCCGTGAAGGCGCAGCGTGGCAAGTTGGCCCGCGCTGACGAACCCCTCGTCGACGGCGGTCAGTGCCGCTGCGCAGCAGCGTTGATAGCTCTCGCGATGCTCCGGCGGGATCAATTCGCTGCCCACAAGGCGGGCAAGCGGCTGGTGCCCGAACGTGGTGGGATCCAGCGTGCGACGCGCCGCGAAGCGTGACAGCGCGCCGACCGCATGGACGCGCCCTATGAAGCGCCCGAGCCAACTCAGCACGTCGGGGTCATCCAGCTCGGGCCCATGACCTGAACGACGCGGATAGACCGCGTAGCGGAAGTCGCCGGCATCGACGGGCATCAACGCCAGCGTCGTTGGATCGCCCAAGAGGGTTGCGCCTTGCTCGCGGTCCGCCGTCAACGGCAGCGGCGCGACGACCGGGATCTCGTTGGCCGCCAACTCCAACGCAAATCGATGCTCCTCCAGAATCTGTGCGTCGTTCCAGCGCAAGGGTCGGTAGAACTTGGCCACCACCGCCGACCCGTCCTCCAGCAGTACCTGGAAGACGCGGTTCTCGTAGGAGTTCAGTTGGATGATCCGGCCATCGCCGCGAAATCCCACCGCATCCAGCGCGTCGAGCAGACGCTGCGGCGTCAGCAGATCGTAGGGGTGCGAAGGCGCCAAATTGCGCATCCCTGCGATGCGCCGGCCGCCGAATTCAGTGCCGGATCGTCGGCGCGGGAAATCGGGGCGTGTCGATCACCACGGCATCGCCGACGTCGGACGGTGGTTCGGTGGGCGGTTCGGTCGGCGGGCCTTCATGCACCTCGAGCCCTGGCGATTGGCCGCCGCCCAGAGTACCGAACTCGCTCGATGATGGCGAGTCGGCGCGGTTGTCGGGTGCGAAGAACGAGTCCTGAAAGAAGTTCGAGTCCTGCCACAGCGTGGCCCGTTCACGTCGACGCGAAGATGGAGTCGCCGGCGCAATCTCAGGGCGTTGCATCGCCGGTGCGGCGGCGGGGTGCGGGCCACGCGACGCGGCGACGCTGTGCGGCACCAGGAGTTGAAGTTCAGGAATCGACGGCATGTGGTCGACGGGACAGCGCAGGTAGCGGACCCGGCAGGCTGCCAAGACCGCTTGTTTGATCTGCATGATGCGTCGCGAGTTGCCGCGGTCGGTGTCGAGGTCGATCGCGGCAAGCACGCGGCCGTTGGCGCTGCAGACCGCGAACGTTACATGAATCGCGCCCAGCAATTCGTACCAGAAGCGAACCTCTTGCGGGTCGGTCGGTTGACAGAATCGGACCAAGGGCAGCTTCGACAGCACGATGTGATGCGGCAGCGCCTCTCGGAGTTGGCGATAGACGCGGCGCTCGTCCGTGCTGAACACTGGCCGCGCGGAGAGATTCCATTCGTCGGGCAGCGGCTTGATAGCGGGCGTGCGCGGGCGAAGCGCGAACCACACGACCGACGGTGCCAGCACGGCCACCGCGATGAGTGCCACGATCCAGGGAAGTGTCTGCTGCATGTTCACGTGGTCTCGTGGGTGTGATGAGGCAAGCAATTCGCCGCCGGCGGTTACAACACCGCGGGCCAGGTCGAACGCGAACACGCGGCTGGGCGCGATGTTAACCGGTGTCAGGTGCTGGGCCACCCCGTGCCTGGGGGCCGGCCACGAGGTGGATCAGACGCTGTGCGTCAGTCGGCGCGCGTGCGCTCGGTGCCGTCGATTTCGGCAATGGTGTCGAGCAGGTTGTCCATGCGATACGCATGCTGCTTGAATCGATAGTCCATTTCACCCGCGCTGGCCTCCACGATCTCCTTCATATGCGACACCAGCGACTCGGGCGGTAACTGCAGGCATGCTTCCGACTCGCCGCCATCGCGCATCACGTTGGCACCTGCGTGTCGTGCGATCCGCAGCATGGCCGTGTTCTCACTCAGGGCGTGAATCAGCAGCGTCTTGATGGCGCGGTTTCTCGCGTGCAGCACGGCAAGGTCGAACAGGCGAGTTGCATATCCGCGTCCACGAGCCTGTGCGTCGACGGAGACACCGAACTCCGCTTGGCTGGCGGTCTGGCCGTCATGGGTCGTGAGGTACGCCAGATGGGCCATGGCCAACAGCTTCAGGCGTCGATTGAATATGCCCAGCAGTTCATCGCGCTCGAAGTCGAGTTGATCGACGTAACGCGTGATCTGCGAGTCCGAGGCCGCATACCCGAATCGCAGGTAGCGGTCGTGCTCGGGCAACAGCAACAGGTGCATGAGGATCCGGTCGCGGTGACGGGTTGACAGCGACCGAATCGGAATCCATGTCAATCGCGGTGCTGGTGCTTCCGTGCCGTCCGGCGGACTGCGGGGCCGCTGCTCAGGACTGGTGTCGACGTTCGACAGATTCATCAAAGTGCCTATCTAGGGTTAACCCTAATATACCTTGATTGGCGGTCCTGGCCCCGTCGCCCGACTTCGGTCTAGGGGTTGCCCATGCGGCCCGCTGCCTTGCCTCGGATATACTCATCAGCTTTTCCCGTCAGCAGCGGGGAGGGGCGCTTCGAGCGCTGGGCGGTCGCAAGGAAAAGCGGTTCCCCAGTTGCATGAAGGCGTTCCAGAACAGCTGCTTTCCGGTGCGCAACAGCGCGCCAACAGAGAGAGACCCTCATGAAGACCTTCAGTGCCAAGCCGGCTGAAGTGAAGCACGAGTGGTTTGTGATTGACGCCACCGACAAGGTGCTCGGACGTGTCGCCAGCGAAGTGGCACTCCGTTTGCGCGGCAAGCACAAGGCCATTTACACGCCTCACGTCGATACCGGTGATTTCATCATCATCGTCAATGCCGACAAGATTCGCGTCACCGGCAACAAGCCCGAGCAAAAGGTGTACTACCGGCACTCCGGCCACCCCGGTGGGATCTACGCGACCAAGTTCAAGGACATGCAGGCGAAGCATCCCGGGCGCGCGCTTCAGAAGGCCGTCAAGGGCATGCTGCCCAAGGGGCCGCTGGGCTACGCGATGATCAAGAAACTGAAGGTGTATGCCGGTGGATCCCATCCGCACACCGCACAGCAGCCGCGTGCGCTGCAGGTCTGAAGGAGCGGTGATGATTGGCAATTGGAACTACGGCACCGGTCGCCGCAAGTCGTCGGTGGCTCGCGTCTTCATGAAGAAGGGCAGTGGCCAGATCACTGTCAACGGCAAGCCGGTTGAGCAGTACTTCGGCCGGCAGACGTCGATCATGGTCGTCAAGCAGCCATTGATGCTGACGAACAACGAAGTGGCCTTCGACGTCAAGGTCAACGTGCATGGCGGCGGTGAATCCGGTCAGGCCGGCGCCGTGCGACACGGCATCACACGCGCGCTGATCGATTACGACGCGGCGCTGAAGCCTGATCTGAGCCGTGCCGGTTTCGTGACGCGCGATGCACGCGAAGTAGAGCGAAAGAAGGTCGGATTGCACGGCGCGCGCCGCCGCAAGCAGTTCAGCAAGCGCTGATCCGCCTCTACCGACTGGACGCCGAGCAAGGGGCCGCTACGATGCGGCCTCGATCGTTTTGGATCCGGACGCATGCGCTGGAAGCTGTTTCGCCGTCGACTGTCACTCAGCGCGCCGCGCGTGATCGTGACTCGGCACCTGCCATGGCCTCTGCGCTGGGCGGTGATCGCGGTTGTATTCGGCTTCTCGGCGGCGATCGGACTTTGGGCCTTCGAGTTTGGCAAGGACATCGCTGGTCTGGAGCGCGATGCCAAGGAGGAACTGACTCGATTGCGTGTCGAGGTGCAACAGTTGCGCGCGGAGCGCGACAAGTCGCAATCGATCGCGAACACAGCCGAAAGCCTGCTGAAGGCTGAGCGTGCGACCCAGGATCGTCTGACGCTGCAACTCAAACAGCTCGAGACGGAGCACCTGGCCATCAAGGCTGATCTCGGGTTCTTCGAGCGGATGTTCCCGCCCACGGGCACTGCCGGTCTGGCTGTTCGTGCCCTTCAGGCCGAGCCCCGTGGCCCCGGACAACTGCGCTTTCAGATGATGGTGATGCAAAACGGCAAGGCCGTCACCGAGTTCAGCGGCCGTTACGAGTTGACGCTGGCAGGGACTCTGGATGGGCGAATGTGGAGCCTGCCGATGCCCGGCGGCTCAAAACCGCTGCTGCTGAAGCAATACGCGCGCGTCGAAGGCACATTGGAGTACCCGGCGCAAGCGGTGGTCAGAACGCTGCAGGTCAAGGTGACGGATCAGACCGGCGGAATACGGGCCACGCAAACGGTCAGGCTTTAATCTGCCGAAGCGCGGAAATCGCGCGAGAGGCTTTGGAGGGCTGTCGCAATGTGGTTTGAAAAGAAGGCTCAACCCCCGATCCGGACCTTGATCGGCGAGGGAACCGTGCTGCATGGCGAGATCCGCTTCAGCGAGGGGCTGCGAGTCGACGGCGAAATCCGCGGCGACGTCCTGGCAGAGGACAGCGTTTCCAGCGTGGTGGTGATCAGCGAAAACGCAAAGATATATGGCCGTGTCAAGGCGGCCCATATCATCATCAACGGCGAAGTGCACGGCCCCGTCGAGTCGCACGAATTGCTGGAGTTGCAGCCGCGCGCCCGAGTGGTCGGGGACATTCGCTACGAGGCGCTGGAGATGCACCAGGGCGCCCAGGTCGACGGGGAGTTGCGCCCGCTGAAGGCGGCCGAACGCCCCTCGCTGGTGCTGGCGGCCTCGAACGACGCGTGATGGCCATCCAAGACCCTACTTCATGAGCGGCGGGGTCTTGAAATACACTTGGTCACCGCAATAGGAGTAAGCATGAACGCCGCCGTCGAATCCCTTCAAAGCACGAGCCTCGATATGCCCGCGCCGCTGGTCTTTACCGACAGCGCCGCCGCGAAGGTGAAGGACCTGGTCGACGAGGAAGGTAACCCTGAACTGAAGCTGCGCGTCTTTGTGCAGGGCGGAGGCTGCTCCGGATTCCAATACGGCTTCACCTTCGACGAGGCCGTCAACGACGACGATACCCAGATGACCAAGAACGGCGTCACGCTGTTGATCGATGCGATGAGCCTGCAGTACCTGGTCGGCGCCGAGATTGACTACAAGGAAGACCTGCAGGGCGCTCAGTTCGTCATCAAGAACCCGAACGCGACAACGACCTGTGGCTGCGGGTCGAGTTTCTCCGCCTGATTCGCACTCCGGTTTTGGCTTGGAACGACCGCCTTCTGGCGGTCGTTTGCTTTCCGGCCTGACCCTCAGCCCGCGCGGTGCAGGGATCCGAGGACGCGGGGACCCGTGGCGCCGGTCACCTGAGGCAGATTACCGGGCGCGCGCAATACGAAGGCGCGCGCCAGCCAGGCGAATGCCACGGCTTCCACCTGATCAACCGGAAGCCCGACCTCGGTTGTCGCCTGTACGACGATGCGAGGAAGCAGGGCCTCGAGCCGGGCGCGGAGATAGCCGTTGAATGCACCGCCGCCACAAACGTACAGCCGCTCGGCGTCCGGCAGATAGCGAATCAGCGCATCGCTGACCGATCGGGCCGTGAGTTCGACCAGGGTCGCCTGGACGTCCTCCGGGGCATGACCCTGTAGCCCGGTCGACGCCAACATGGTGTTCAACCACTCGGCGTTGAAGAGCTCTCGCCCTGTGCTCTTGGGCGGAACGCGATCGAAGAATGGCTCGGCCAACATGCGCTGCAGCAGCTCTGGAATCGCGCGCCCCGTAGCGGCCCAGCCGCCGCCCTCGTCGAACGCGACGCCTCGATGCCTTTCGATCCACAGGTCCATCAACATGTTGCCCGGGCCACAGTCGAATCCACCCAGCTGACCATCCTTGGCCAGCAGGGTCAGATTGGCAATGCCGCCCAGATTGAGGATCGCCCGCGCCGTGCCTGGCACCGCAAATCGGGCGGCATGAAAGGCCGGCACCAGCGGCGCCCCCTGCCCCCCGGCAGCGATATCGCGGCTGCGGAAGTCGCACACGACGTCGATACGGCAGAGCTCCGCCAGCAAGGCGGCGTTGAGCAGTTGCAGCGAATAGCCGGGGCCGCCGTCGGCAACCGGGTTGTGCCGGACGGTTTGGCCGTGAGCGCCAATCGCGCGCACCGATGCCACCGGCACGCCCGACTGGCTTATCAGATCTTGCACGGTCCGTGCATAGTCGCGTGCCAGCGCGTTGGCGGCCAGCGCGGCGCGGTGCAGCTCATTCGAGCCAGGAACGCTCAGCGCGAGCAACTCGCGGCGCAAGGGTTCGGCAAAAAGCCGGTGCACGTGCGCAACCAGGCGAAACGCCGGATCCTCGTCGGAGGGCCAGTCGACCAATACGCCGTCCACGCCGTCGAGCGACGTGCCTGACATCAGGCCCGCGTACAAAGTCATTCGGGGCCCATCGACCTCATGGTCAGCGCGCCGCCGCCGACCGGCTCAACTTCATTCGCTGGAGCGGTGATAGCCGCGCAGCGACTCGGCGAGATCCAACTGATCTTGGTATCCGCGCACCGACGCCTCGAAACGGGGCCGTACGCCGGCGTGGATGACGACCGGTTCCGACGCACGCGCTACCTTGGCGGGATCCAGATGCCTGCCGTTGACTCGGAATTCGAAATGCAGGTGCGGCCCGGTGGCCCAACCAGTGGCGCCAACGGCGCCGATCTGCTGCCCCTGCTCGACTCGCTGGCCGCGCCGCACGTCGACGCGGCTGAGGTGAGCGTACAGCGTGCTCTTCTCGTTGCCGTGCGCGACATGCACGACGTTGCCATAGCCGTTTTGCCAACCGACGAATTCAACCCAGCCGTCGCCCACTGCGCGAACCGATGTACCCAGCGGCGCCGAATAGTCGACGCCCAGATGCGCTCGCCAAGACTGCGTCATGGGGTGCATTCGCATGCTGAAGCCGGAGGTCACGCGCGAGAACGCCATCGGGCTGGCCAAGAACGCGCGACGGCGACTATGGCCGTCAAAGCCGAAGTACGAGCCCTTGTCAGAACCGTCGCTGTACCAAAGCGCCTGGTGCACTCGGCCGGCATTGACGAATTCCGCCGCGAGAACACGGCCGGTGCCTTCGCCCCACGCGATCGGCTGGTCGTCTGCGGTCAGCGTTTCGTAGATCACGCCGAAGGTGTCACCGCGCCTTAGCTGGCGGTGAAAATCGATGTCGCCGGAGAACAGTTCGACCAGTTGGACGGCGATCGAATCGCTCAGGTTGGCGGCGTCGGTGGCGGCAAACAGCGAGGACTGAATCGTGCCGCCTCCGATGTGCACCTGGGTACTGAGCGGGGCGATCTCCAGATTGGCGCGCCAACCGCCGCCAGCGCGATCGATCGTCAGTCGGGTGAAATGGGTCAGTTGCTGATCCAGGTTGGGCGGTGCAAACCGGGCGATCAACTCAAGCGCAGCACCGTCGGTGCCCACGCGCGCCTGGACTTGCTTGCCGGGTCTTCCTTCGAAGAGACGACGCGCGTCATTGTTGGCGCGCATGAAGGTCGCCAGCGACGCGTCGAAAAGGCCCAGCCGGCGCAGCATCGTGTCCGCGTTGTCGCTCGGACGGGTCAGTTCCGTACGCGAAAGAACCAGTCCATGCCCAGCGAGTGCTTCCAGCTGCGCCGGCAGATCCGGTGGGTCCACGCGATGCGTCAACATGCTGCGCGGCAGGTTGGCCGCATCGGGGGCCATCGGCGCGATACCGAAAGCGGTGATCGCAAAGCCGGACAGCGATCCAACCCCGATCGCCACCAGCCCGCGACGATGTCGGGTCGTCATCTTGACGGCGCCTTCGGCGAAGTGCGCCCAATACGCTTGGAGAGAGTTCAACGGCTATTCCACATTTCCGGTCAATCGGTCGGCGACTCTCGATCAAACGGGCGCAACGATCTACGGCGGTGTCGCGAGGCAGCTTCAGACACCCACATACAATCAAACTGCGCGGCAGGGCTTGGCCATCGCCGCGATGTTCCAACGAAGTGAGCAGACGCTCATCCCCGCGCCCGGCCACTGAGTGCGAATTATACCGGCCGAGTCACCCTGAGCACCCTGAACAGCACGCTCTCCACCCATGTCCAACTCGATTGCCGCGGCCAAAGATGCCGAATTCCCCATTACGGACCGTGTGCGTGAGGCCATGGCCGTGTCGCTTAGGGGCAGCGACGAGTTGTTGCCCGAGCCCGAATGGTTGAGGAAGCTGGCGCGCTCGGAAGCAACGGGCCAGCCCTTGCGCATCAAGCTGGGGCTAGACCCGACCGCGCCGGATCTTCACATCGGCCACACGGTGGTGCTGAACAAGATGCGTCAGCTGCAGGATCTGGGGCACCAGGTGATCTTCCTGGTCGGCGACTTCACATCGATGATCGGCGATCCGTCGGGCCGCAACTCCACCCGACCGCCTCTTTCGCGCGAACAGATCGAGGCCAATGCGCGCACGTACTACGACCAGGCCAAGCTGGTGCTCGATCCGACGAAGACCGAGATTCGCTACAACAGCGAGTGGAGCGACCCTCTTGGCGCTCGCGGCATGATCCAGCTGGCTGCCCGGTACACCGTGGCCCGCATGATGGAGCGCGACGACTTCCGCAAGCGTTTTGAATCCAGCACGCCGATCAGCGTGCACGAGTTCCTCTACCCGCTGATGCAGGGCTACGACTCGGTGGCGTTGAAGAGCGACCTCGAACTCGGTGGCACCGATCAGAAATTCAACCTGCTGATGGGGCGTCACCTGCAGCAGGAGTATGGACAGGAGCCGCAGTGCATCCTGACCATGCCGCTGCTGGAAGGGCTCGACGGCGTCGAGAAGATGTCGAAGTCCAAGAACAACTACATCGCCATCACCGAGGACGCCAACAGCATGTTCGCCAAGGTGCTGTCGATCAGCGACGAGCTGATGTGGCGCTACTACACCTTGCTCAGCTCGTGTGCCGAGTCGCAAATCGCCGCGTTGAAAGCCGAGGTGGCCGCCGGACGCAACCCGAAGGACGCCAAGGTCTTGCTGGCACGCGAGATCGTCACCCGCTTTCGCAGCGCCGCAGCCGCTGATGCGGCCGAGCAGGACTTCGCGAATCGCGCGCGTGGCGGCGTGCCAGACGCGATCGACGAAATCAGTCTCAGCGGTGCACCGCTGGCGATCGGTCAGCTCTTGAAGCAGGCGCGGCTGGTGCCCTCGACGAGCGAAGGGCTGCGGCTGGTCGAACAAGGCGGCGTGCGCATCGATGGCGCGGCCGTCAGCGACAAGGCGCTCAAGATCGCGGCTGGCACGTTTGTCGTGCAGGTCGGCAAGCGCAAGTTCGCGCGCGTGACGCTGGCGTAGTGCGGCCCAGCCCCGGCCGGCCTGCCGCGGCACCCACGGCCGGGCCTATACGCCCGGCCGCTTCGGCAGGCGTGAGCCGGTCCGCAGGGGACCGGCTCACGTCCGGCCTCAGCCTTGCAGGCCGCGGTCGGCGTGCGCGACACGCCGACCCCTTCGCGAGGCGTTCGGCCGTCCGCAGGGACGGCCGAACGTCCGCACTCAGCCCTCCAGCGCCTGCCACATCTGCTGGTCGCGCTCCGCGGTCCAGATGCGAGGGTCGGGGTACTGTGTCGCCTCGTCGTAGGCTCGGGTCACGTCGAACGGCATGCAGTGGTTGAAGATCACCCACTGTCCGTACTTCGGGCTCAAGCGATCGAAGGTCTCGCGGTACACGGCCCGCAGGTCGCGCCCGGCAGCGGCGCCTGCTTTCACGCTGGCGTACAGCTCGCTGACGAAGGCGCGCGTGCCTTCGAGCCCTGCCTTGACCTGCGCCGCGCCTGAAAGCGCGGCGCCTCGACCGGGCACGAGCTTTTCCGGTTTGAGCGCGGCCAGGTTGTCCAGTGTCTGCGGCCAATCCTGAAAGTAGGCGTCGCCGGCGTAGGGCGTTGCGTCGAATTCGACCAGGTCGCCCGAGAACAGCACCTTGTCCTTGGGCAGCCACACGACCGTATCACCCTTGGTATGGCCGCGTCCGATCTGCAGAATCTGGACCTCCAGCTTGCCCAGCCACAGCGTCATCCTGCCGGTGAAAGTGAGTGTCGGCCAAGTCAGGCCCGCGGGCACCGATTCGACGGACTGGAACAGACGCGGAAAGCGCCCGATCTCGCTGGCCTTGTCCTGCTCGCCGCGCTCGACGATCAGGTCGTAGGTGTCCTGGCTGGCGATGATCTGCTGGGGCTTGTAGGCGCTGGCGCCCAACACGCGAACCGCATGGTAGTGGCTCAGCACGACATACTTGATCGGCTTGTCGGAGACGTCGCGAATCCGACGGATGACGTCCTGCGCCATCACCGGCGTGGCCTGCGTGTCGATGACCATCACGGCGTCATCCCCGATCACGATGCCGGTGTTGGGGTCGCCCTCCGCGGTGTAGGCATACGCGTGATCGGAGAGCCGACTGAAGCTCACCTTCTTTTCTTCCAGGTCGGCGTGCGAGGCGAACTTCTTGGTGTTCATGAGGTGTGTCTTTCAAGACTTGGGGCGAGCCAGGGCGATGGCCTCGGTCAGTGTGGCACGGTCGCCGACCTGGTTGGCCAGCAACAGAATCAGCTTCGCGTTCATCAACTCGACCTGGTCATCGCTCAAGTCGCGCTGCGAGGCGATCAGCTCCTCATAGAAGCCATCCGGATCGGCAATGTTGGGCGTGTGGTTCAGCGGCATGGTTGTTTCGCTCAATGCATAGCCAGGCAACGGCGCAGGGCGGCCTCGATCTTCGCGGGCTCGAAGCGGCGCCAGCGCGCGGCCACGTGTTGATCGGGGCGAATCAGGTAGCAGGTGTCTGGTCTGCCGTCGTAGCGTTCGGTCAGGACGCCATCGACATCGACGATGTCGGTGCCGACCTGCAGCACACGCGCCGTGACGCCGCCGGCGGCCAACGTTTGCGGCCCCGAAGCGCCGACGAAACGCAGCACGACGAAGCCGTCGCCCAACTGGGGGAGCAGCCAGGCCGAGGCGCCAGATCGTCGGATCGGCGCATCGGCGCAATTCGTGCCGGGCCTCATGCGACCTTCAAAAGACGTCTCATCGGGCGTATTGAGCGATGAGTCTGCATAGGGCGTAGGAGTGGACAGCCGGCCGCTGTTTACAAGAGGCCGCGCAAACGGTTCGGTCTTGGCCAGCTCGAGCACCGCATCGCGAAAGCGTCTGCTGCCCCTGCTCTTGGGCGTGATGAAGTCGGTCGAGCGGGTCGAGTTCAGCAGGTTGTCGTCGGCCGCAAATGCACGCTCTTCGTGATAGGTGTCGATCAGCGCCTCGGGTGCCTGACCGGTATGTACCAGCGCCAGCTTCCACGCCAGGTTGTCGACGTCCTGCACGCCGGTATTAGCGCCGCGCGCGCCGAACGGCGAGACTTGGTGCGCCGCGTCGCCGGCAAACAGCACGCGGCCGATGCGGAAATGCTTCATGCGTCGGCAGGCGAATTGGTAGACCGACACCCACTCGAGCTCGAACCGGGCCTTCTCGCCGAGCATCGCCTGGATGCGCGGGATCACGCGTTCGGGCTTCTTTTCTTCCTCTGGGTCGGCATCCCAACCGAGCTGGAAGTCGATGCGCCAGACGTTGTCGGCCTGCTTGTGCAACAGCACCGACTGATTCGGATGGAACGGCGGATCGAACCAGAACCAGCGCTCGGTCGGAAAGTCGGCCTGCATCACGACATCGGCGATCAGGAAGCGATCCTGGAAGAACTGGCCTGTGAACTCGGCACCCAACATGCGTCGGGTGTCGCTATTGGCGCCGTCACAGGCGACGACCCAGTCGGCGTCCATGCGAAACGCGCCATCGGGAGTCTCGACCGTGAGTGTCGCGCCGCCGCCGTCCTGCGAAAGGCCGATCAGCTTGTGCTTCCAGCGCAGGTCGACGCGATCGTTGCGCATGCACGCACCGACCAGCGTCTCCTCCATGTAGTACTGCTGCAGGTTGATCATGGCCGGCATCTGGTGGCGCGGCTCGGGCAGCAGGTCGAAGCTGTAGGCAAGCTCGTTGCGGAAGAACACCTTGCCAACCTTCCAACTGACGCCGCGCTCGACCATCGGCGCGGCCACCTCCAGGCGGTTCCATATCTCGAGCGGCCGCTTCGCATAACACACTGCCCGCGAGCCGATGCTCACCGTGTCGTTGTCGTCGAGTACGACCACGCTCATGCCCCGTGCGGCCAGGTCGAGCGCCATCGTCAACCCGATCGGACCTGCGCCGATCACGACGACCTGGTGACGCGTGGCGCGAGCGCTCTTCTGCTCGTCGCTCTGTCGGTATGGAAACCGGGGATACGAATAGGTCTTCTGCATGCTGAAGATCCTGATGCGCTGGCCGCATCAATGCGCAGCGAATTCCTTCTCGTGCATCCAGGCCGCATGTTTGGGCGCGCGCTTGGTGCGGTTCCATTCGTCCAGCATCGCCCATTTCACCGCGTCGAGCTGGTTGCGCATCTCGGTCGTGGCGGTGTCGGCCGCCAGTTCGAGCCGATGGCCGTTCGGATCGAAGAAGTAGATCGACTTGAAGATCGTGTGGTCGGTGACGCCGATCACCGGAATGCCGTCGGCCTCGAGCCGCGCCTTGGTCTGCACCAGATCGTCCACGCTGCCCACCTTGAACGCGATGTGCTGCACCCATTGCGGCGTGTTGCGGTCGCGATCCATCGGCGGCGACTTCGGCAACTCGAAGAAGGCCAGGATGTTGCCGCCGCCGGCATCCATGAACAGGTGCATGTAAGGGTCGGGCTCGTGCGTCGAGGGAACCTGATCCTCTGCGATTGCCAGGACAAAGTCCATGCCCAGGTACTTGCGGTACCAGTCGACCGTTTGCTTCGCGTCGTGGCAACGGTAGGCGACATGGTGGATGCGCTCGATCTTCATGATGGATCCCCAATTGAGAAGTACGATAACATACGTTACCAATAAGCCGATGTCAACCAGGTAGTCCTGACATCGTTCATCGTATAGTTCGTTACGAATCGGTGATGTACTGCCGCTCGCACCCTGCGCATGAACCTGCAAGTCTTCCTGCCCTACCGGTTGGCCGTCGTCTCCGAGGCGGTGAGCCGCTCGCTGGCCGCCGTCTACACGCAGCGTTTCAAGCTCACGCGCGACGAATGGCGGGTGCTGGCCGCATTGGCGCTGCGCGACGACATCAAGAGCACCGAGCTGGGCGCGCTGACCACGCTCGACAAGATGCAGTTGAGCCGGGCGCTCACACGCATGGAGCGCGAGGGCCAGCTCGAGCGCGAACCCGACGCGGCCGACCGGCGCAACCTGGTCGTGCGGTTGCTGCCTGCCGGCCGCGCCCTGTACCGCAAGATCGTGCCGATGGCCGAGGCGCGCGAAGCCTACCTGCTCGAGAGCCTGGATCCGCAGGAGCGAGCCATGCTGTCGGCGGTGCTCGACAAGCTGCTGGATCGCGCGAAACAACTCCAGCAGCAGGGCTGAGGCTGGACGCGCGACAGGCCACTGCGGCCTGTCGCGCGCCTGCCGAAGCGGCCCGGCCGCGGGGAGCCGTTGCCGGACGCGACGGCCGGCCATCTGCGGCACACTCCCTGTCTGAACGGGGAGGATCGAGCCGATGGGCCCACTTGCCGGGTTGCGTGTGATCGAGCTGGCCAGCATCGGACCCGGGCCGATGTGCGCGATGCTGCTGGCCGACCTGGGTGCGGACGTGATCCGCATCGACCGCGTCGAGCCCAGCGGCCTTGGCGTGCCGATGGCGCCGCGCTTCGACGTCGCCGGACGCGGCCGGCGTTCGGTGGCGCTCGACCTCAAGCGCGACGCGGGGCGCAACGCCGCGCTGCGACTGATCGACCGCGCAGACGCGCTGATCGAGGGCTGGCGCCCAGGTGTGGCAGAGCGCCTGGGCCTGGGACCCGAGGTCTGCGCAGCGCGAAACCCGGGTCTGGTATTTGGCCGCATGACAGGCTTTGGTCAATCGGGCCCGCTGGCCCAGGCCGCCGGCCATGACATCAACTACATCGCGTTGATCGGCGCTTTGCACGCGATCGGCCCAGCGCAGGGCAAGCCGGTGCCGCCGCTCAACCTGGTGGCCGACTACGGCGGCGGCGCGCTGTATCTGGCGTTCGGCCTGATGGCGGCGCTGTTCGAGCGCCAGCACTCGGGCCGCGGCCAAGTGGTCGATGCCGCGATGGTCGACGGCGCGTCGTCGCTGCTGTCGATCTTTCATGGTCTGCATGCAGCCGGCCAGTGGGACGACGGCGCGCGCGGCGCCAACCTGCTCGACGGCGGCGCGCCGTTCTACGACACCTATGCCGCGTCCGACGGCCGCCATGTCGCGCTCGGCGCGCTGGAACCGAAGTTCTTCGCTGAGCTGGCGCAACGCATCGGGCTGCCCGAGCGTTTCGTGAAGCGCCAGTACGACCGGCGCCTGTGGCCCGAGATGCGCGAGGCGATTGCAGCGATCCTGGCCACGCGCACGCGCGACGAATGGGGTGCGATGCTCGAGGGCAGCGACGCATGTCTGGCCCCGGTGTTGTCGCTCACCGAGGCGCCGCGGCATCCGCACGCGCAGGCGCGCACCGCCTTCGTCGAGGTCGGCGGCGTGACGCAGGCGGCGCCGGCCCCGCGGTTCTCGCGCAGCGTCACGCAGGCCCCGAAGGCTGCGTCGGTGGCAGGAGCGCACAGCGAGGCGGTGCTGCTCGAGGCCGGCTTCACGCGCGACGAGATCGCAACCCTGCGCCAGAATGGCGCGCTGGTGCAGGCGAGCGAGGCGGGCGCATGAGCACCGACAGGCCGCCGGCAAAGCCGCGTCTTTCAGCCTCGGTGATCGTGCTGCGCGACAGCGATCGGGGTTTGCAAGTGCTGATGCTTCGTCGCGCCGAACGCGCGGGCGATCAGCACAGCGGCGTCGCGGTGTTTCCGGGCGGAATGCTCGACGACCATGACCGCGAACGCCATGCGCTGTGTGCAGGCCTCGACGACGCGACGGCCAGCGCACGTCTGGGCCTACCCTGCGGCGGCCTCGACTACTGGGTGGCCGCGATTCGCGAGTGTTTTGAAGAGGCAGGCCTGCTGTTCGCCGTCGATGCCCACGGCGCCTGGGCGAACCTCGATGCGCACAGCCGCGCCGAGCTCAAGGCCATGCGGCACCGCCTGCACGCCGGCGAAACCGACCTGAGCGTGCTGTGCAAGGCCTGGGGGCTGACCTTGGCCGCCGACCGGCTGCACTACTTCAGCCACTGGCTGACGCCACCGGGCCGGCCCAAGCGCTTCGACACGCGCTTTCTGGCGGCCGAGGCGCCGCCCGGCCAGATCCCGAGCGCCGACGAAACCGAGACGGCCGACCTGATGTGGCTGACGCCCGTTGAAGCACTCTCGCCCGACCAGGGGCTGACGCTGCTGACGGTGACAGAAGAAACGTTGAAGGCGTTGTCGAAATTCGCGACCGTGCGCGAGGCGCTCGACGCTGCGGACGCGCGGCGCGAAGTGCCGCTGATCATGCCGCGCATCGGCGCCAGCGCCAAAGGCATGCGGCCGGTGCTGCCGCACGAATGGGCGTATGCCGAGATCGGCCGGCTCGACCCGGAAGGGCGCGGCAAGGTCGCGTTCGAACTGGTGCCCGGCCGCGCGGTACGCCTGTCGCCGCGCATCGTGCGCGTGACCGCCGACAACGGCAGCATGATGACCGGGCCCGGCACCAACAGCTACTTCGTCAGTGACCCCGCCGGCGGCGCCTGTGCGTTGATCGACCCCGGGCCCGACGACGACGCGCATGTGCGCGCGCTGCTGGCGGCGGCGCCGGGTCCGATCACGCGCATCATCGTCACGCATACCCACAAGGACCATTCGCCCGCGGCCCAGGCGATGCGTGCCGCCACCGGCGCCGAGCTGCTCGGCCGCGTGGCCGGCTACCCGGAATGGCAGGACGGCGACTTCGAGCCCGACATCGTGCTGGCCGACGGCGATCGGGTTGCGCTCGGTGTCGACTGCACGCTGCGCGTGATCCACACGCCCGGCCACGCGTCGAACCACCTGTGCTACCTGCTCGAACAGGAGAAGCTGCTCTTCACAGGGGACCATCTGATGCAGGGCTCGACGGTCGTGATCAACCCGCCGGACGGCGACATGCAGGCCTATCTCGATTCGCTGCGCGCCTTGCTGGCGCTCGACATCGAATGGTTGGCGCCCGGCCACGGCTTCCTGATCGACCGGCCGCATGACGTGGTGCAGCGCACCGTCGCCCACCGGCTGCAGCGCGAGGCCAAGGTCGTGGCCGCGTTGCGCGCCCAGGGGCCCGGCCCCATCGATGCACTGCTGCCGGTGGTGTACCAGGAGGTGCCGGCGCGGCTGCACGCAATGGCGGCGCGATCGATGCGCGCGCATCTGCTGAAGCTGCAGACTGACGGGCGTGCGCGCGAGCAGGGTGGCGTCTGGTCGATGGTGCACGAAGGCGACTGAGCGCCGGTGCGACGGAGATCGGTGCGATGACATGAAGGACGACACCTCCCGTTTCATCGTGGCCGGAGGCGGCATCGGCGGGTTGACGGCAGCCCTGGTGCTGGCGCGGATGGGACACCGTGTCGAGGTGCTCGAGCAGGCCGACGCGTTCGGCGAAATCGGCGCCGGCATCCAGCTCGGGCCCAACGTGTTTCGCATGTTCGCCCACCTGGGGCTGACCGACGCGATCCGCCAGGTGGCGTACTTCCCTGCGCACCTGGTGATGCGCGACGTTCGCAGCGGCGAGCTGGTGGTCAAGGCGCCGGTCGGCGAGCGCGCGCTCGCCACCTACGGCCAGCCCTACGGCGTGATCTACCGGGTCGACCTGCACAAGGTGCTGTACGACCAGTGCCAGACCATGCCGGCGATCGGCCTGCACGTGAAGAGCAAGGTCGCCGCGTTCACGCAGGGCAGCGCCGGCGTCGAGGTGCAGCTGGCCGACGGCCGGCGCCTCGCCGGCGCCGCGCTGATCGGCGCCGACGGCCTGTGGAGCCGGGTGCGCGAGCAGATCGTCGGTGACGGCAAGCCGCGCGTCTCGGGCCATATCGCCTACCGGGCCGTGCTGCCGATCGAGGCGGTGCCCAAGCACCTGGTCAGCCCCGACGTCACGCTGTGGGGCGGCGAGAAGACCCACCTGGTGCACTACCCGCTGCGCCGCGGCGAGCTGTTCAACCTGGTGGCGGTGTTCCACAGCGACCGCTACGAGGAGGGATGGAACACCTTTGGCGACCCGCAGGAGTTGAACGAGCGCTTCGCGCAGGCCGTGCCGCAGGTGAAGGAGCTGCTGGCCAAGATCGAAACCTGGAAGATGTGGGTGCTGTGCGACCGCGAGCCGGTGGCCAACTGGTCGCAGGGACGCGCCACGCTGCTCGGCGACGCGGCGCATCCGATGCTGCAATACCTGGCGCAAGGTGCCTGCATGGCGATCGAAGACGCGGTGACCCTGGGCGCTGCGCTGCGCGCGCAGCCGCTCGACATTGCGGCCGCCTTCCGTGCCTATCAGCAGGCGCGCTACCTGCGCACCGGGCGCGTGCAACTCACGGCGCGCTTCTACGGCGAGATCTACCACGCCAGCGGCGTGATGCGCGAACTGCGCAACCGGATGTTCCAATCGGGCGCCGAAGGCGCGGGGTTCATCGGCACCGACTGGCTCTATCGTGGTATCGATCCCGACCAGCCCATTGCGTGAACGCCGCGCCGCACCAGGAGCATCCGATGTCCGCACGCCCCGATCATTCGTCGCAAGTGGCCGCTGATCGCGCGGCCTACTACGAGGCCATCCGCGGGCTGCACCTGAGCCCGCTGTGGGAACAGTTGCACGCGCTGGTCCCGCCGCAGCCGACCACGCCCTGCGTGGCGGCGCACTGGCGCTACGAGGCGCTGCGCCCGCACCTGATGCGCTCGGGCGAGTTGATTACCGCGGCCGAGGCGATACGCCGCGTGCTGGTGTTCGAGAACCCGGGTCTGCCGGGCTTGGCCAGCGTGACGCAATCGCTCTACGCGGGGCTGCAGCTGATCCTGCCCGGCGAGGTGGCGCCCGCGCACCGGCACACCCAGTCGGCGCTGCGTTTCATCGTCGAGGGGCGCGGCGCCTACACCGCGGTCAACGGCGAGCGCACCACGATGCAGCCGGGCGACTTCATCATCACGCCGAGCTGGACCTGGCACGACCATGGCAGCGACGCCGACGCGCCGGTGGTGTGGCTCGACGGGCTGGACATTCCTCTGGTGCGCTTTCTCGACGCGGGATTCGCCGAGAATGCCGCCACCGACCAGCAGGCCATCACGCGGCCTGAAGGCCACAACGCCGCACGCTATGGCGCCAACATGGCGCCGCTGCGCGAAGCCTCGCCGCACGGAGCCACCTCGCCGATCTTCAGCTACCCCTATGCGCGCTCGCGCGAGGCGCTGGCGCGGCTGCTGCGCGATGGGCCGATCGATGCCTGGGACGGCGTGAAGCTGCGTTACGTGAACCCGGCCACCGGCGGCTCGCCGATGCCGACGATGGGCACCTTCATGCAGCTGCTGCCGGCCGGTTTTGCCGGGCAGCCCTATCGCCAGACCGATGGCGCGGTGTTCAGCGTGGTCGAAGGCCATGGCGTCGCGCTGGTCGGCGACGGGCCCGCGCAGCAGCGCTTCGAGTTCGCGCCGCGCGACCACTTCGTCGTGCCGTCGTGGCAGGCGCTGCGCCTCGCAGCGCGGGACGAATGCGTGCTGTTCAGCTACTCCGACCGTCCGGTGCAGCAGGCCTGCGGGCTGTGGCGGGAGCAACGCTTGGCGAATTGACCGCCGTTGATCGGCGGCATGCCGAGCGCGCGCCGTCGACCGGGCACACGCCGTGTCGGGCAGCGGTCAACCGCCGCTCAGCGCCTGGACGATCTGCAGCTCGTCGGTCGGGCGCAGAGGCTGCGCCAGGTCGAAGGTCGCCGCGCCGTTGACGAAGAAGCGCATGTTGGGGCGCATCCGGTCCTGCTCGTCGATCATGCGGAAACGGATGCCAGGGTATTGACGCTCGAGATCGTCCAGCACCGCGCCGATCGTCGAACCGGTCGCGTCGACCCAGGACCGGGCGGTGTACGAGCGCAGCGGGGTGGGAATCAGCACGCGCACGGTGACGTGGCCCGCTATGCCGGTTCGGCCGCCTCCACCGCGTAGATCTCCGGCAAATGGCGCGCAATGCAGCCCCACCGTGCGCCTTCGTCGCGGCTCATCCAGAGCTCGCCACTCGTGGTGCCGAAGTACAGGCCGAGCGGGTCGCGAGCGTCGGCGGTCATCGCCTGGCGCTTGACCGTCCACCACGCCTGACCGGTCGGCAGGCCCGCATCGAGTCGCTGCCAGGTCTTGCCGCCGTTGCGTGTCGCGTAGGCGGCCGGCATGCCTTGCGGGCTGGTGCGCGGCCAGACGTTGCCGCCGTCCATCGGGAACACCCACGCCGTGTCGGCGTCGCGCGGGTGCACCACCACCGGAAAGCCGATGTCGCCGACGCGCTTGGGCATCTTCCGGCCGATGCGCACCCACTCGTCGGACGGCCGATCGAGCCGGTAGATGCCGCAGTGGTTCTGCTGGTACAGCCGGTCGGGGTTGCTCGGGCACAGCCGCACGCAATGCGGGTCGTGGAACGTGATGGTCGCGGCATCGAAGCCCTCGACCACTTCGAGCCCCTTCACGAGGGTCGCGAAGCTGCGCCCGCCATCGACCGACTCGTGCACGCCGCCACTCGACATGGCGAAGTACAGGTGCGCCGGATCGCGCGGGTCGACGAGGATCGAATGCAGCTTCGGCCCGTCAGGCGTGCCGTCCTGCACGCTGCCCATCCACTCGCGGTACTGCGGGTCTTCGTTGATGGGGGAGAACGGCTCCCAGCTGAGGCCGCCGTCGGTCGAACGAAACAGTCCTTGCGGCGAGGTCCCCGCGTACCACACGCCCGGCTCGCTCGCATGGCCCGGCGTGAGCCAGAACGTGTGATCGACCGCGCGCCCCGGCTGCCCTTGCGGCGCCTTGGCGAACGCGGGCGGACGCGCGGCCTCCTTCCAGGTCCGACCGAGGTTCGTCGAGCGAAAGATGGTCGGGCCGAGGTGGCCGGTCTTCGCCGCCGCCAGCAGCGTTCGCCCGTCGCGCGGGTCGAGCACAAGATGACTGACGATATGGCCGAGGAAGTGCGGCCCGTCGGCACGCCAGGTCTTGCGCTGCGCATCGCCGTGATAGAGCCACGCGCCTTTGCGTGTGGCGACGAGCACCACCACCCGCTGAGCCGGCCTCGAGCGTGTGCTGCGTTCTGCGCGGGGGGGCCTCCCCGCCGTTCGTGCCGCCGACTCCTTGGAGCTGCCTGCCATCGTTCACTCCTTCGCCGCGATGTGGTTTGCCCAGTCACCTTCGGTGCGGTCTGGCGCCGAGTTTGCGGTGGCGTGTCGCCGTCGTCCAGTCGGGGCAACCTGGTGCCCGGAGGCGCTCAACCGGCCAGCAGCGCCGCGTTGCCGCCCGCCGCGGCGGTGTTGATCGTCAGCGTCTGTTCGGCACAGAAGCGATACAGGTAATGCGGCCCGCCGGCCTTGGGGCCGGTGCCGCTCAGACCCTCGCCGCCGAACGGTTGCACGCCGACCACCGCGCCGACCATGTTGCGGTTGACGTAGACGTTGCCGATGGCGGCGCGATCGGCGATGCGCAGTGCGCGGCTGTCGATGCGCGTCTGGATACCGAGCGTGAGCCCGTATCCGAGCGCGTTGATGCGCGCGACCAGTGTGTCGACATCGCCGCCCCAACGCACCACATGCAGCACCGGTCCGAACACCTCTTCGTGAAGCGCCTCGATCGAATCGATCTCGAACGCCACCGGCGCGATGTGCGTCGTGGCGTAGCGGTCCTCGATCGGCCCGCGTGCGATCAGCCGCGCCTCGCGCGTCAGCCGGGCGATGTGGCGCGCGAGGATGGCATGCGCCTGGGCATCGATCACCGGTCCGACGTCGGTGGCCAGGTCTTCGGGCGGGCCGACGCGCAGCTCGTGCATCGCGCCGGCCAGCATCTCGATCAGCGGCGCGGCGATGCTCTCGTGCACACACAGCAGGCGCAGCGCCGAACAGCGCTGCCCGGCCGAGCGGAAGGCGCTCTGCACCACGGCGTCGACCACCTGCTCGGGCAGGGCGGTCGAGTCGACGATCATCGCGTTCAAACCACCGGTCTCGGCGATCAGCGGCACGATCGGCCCATCGGAGGCGGCCAGCGTGCGCTGGATGATCTTGGCCACCTGGGTCGAGCCGGTGAAGCACACGCCCGCGGTCGTGCGGTGCGCCACCAGCGCGGCGCCGACGGTCTCACCCGGGCCATGCAGCAGCGCTAAGGCCTCGCGCGGCAGGCCGGCTTCGTACAACAGATCGACGAACGCTCGGGCCACACCGGGTGTCTGCTCGGCCGGCTTGGCCGCCACTGCATTGCCGGCGACGAGTGCCGCCACCACCTGCCCGGCAAAGATCGCCAGCGGGAAGTTCCAAGGCGAAATGCAGACGAACACGCCGCGTCCGCGCAACCGCAGCTCGTTGCTCTCGCCGGTCGGGCCGGGCAGGGTGATCGGCGCCAATCGGGTGCGAGCCTCCTGCGCGTAGTAACGGCAGAAGTCGACCGCCTCGCGCACCTCGGCCACGCAGTCGCCCCAGGTCTTGTGTGCTTCGCGTACCAGCAGTGTGCAATAGCCGGGCAGCCGCGCCTCCAGCCGGTCGGCGGCCTCGAGCAGCACCGCGACGCGCTCGGCCACGGGTCGCGCGTTCCAGGCGGCAGCGCCGATGCTCAGTGTGCGCATCACCGCGTCCACCTGCGCCACATCGGTCTCGGGTACTGCGGGCACGCGCGCTTGCGACCAGGCGTGCAGCAGCGGCGCACGCTGCGTGATGCAGGTCAGGTCGACCCCGGCCGAGTTGGCGCGTGCCGGGCCATACAAAGTCGCCGGTCGCGGCTGGCCGGGTGTCGGCAGCGCGTGCAGCGGCGAGCGCAGCAACTCGGCCACCGGTACCGCGGCATCGGAAAGCTGGTGCACGAAGGAGGAGTTGGCGCCGTTCTCCAGCAAGCGCCGCACCAGGTAGGCCAGCAGATCGCGGTGTTCGCCGACCGGCGCATAGATGCGCAAGGGCAGATCGGGGTTCGAGGCCAGCGCTTCGCGGTAGATGCCCTCGCTCATGCCGTGCAGGCGCTGCATCTCGAACGCCGCGCCCTGCGCCTCGGCCATCTGCACGATGGCCGCGATGGTTCCGGCGTTGTGGGTGGCGAACTGCGGCAGGATCACGTCGTTGTGATCGATCAGCGCACGCGCGCCTGCCAGGTAGGCGATGTCGGTGTGCTGCTTGTGCGTGAACACCGGGTAGCCCTCGAGCCCGCCTTCCTGGGCGCGCTTGATCTCGCCGTCCCAGTAGGCGCCCTTGGCCAGCCGCACCATGAACCTGAGCTGCCGCGAGCGCGCAATGCGCGCCACCTCGTCGATCGCGGCGCCCACGCGCGTCTGGTAGGCCTGCACCGCGAGGCCGAAGCCGGCCCAGCGGGGCATCCTGCGCTGCACATGATCGGCCAGCGCGTCGAACACGTCGAGCGAGAGTTCGAGCCGGTCGCTCTCTTCGGCATCGATCGTCAGGTTGATGTCGGCGGCGGCGGCGATGTCGAGCAGCTGCGCCACGCGTGGCACCAGCTCAGTCATCACGCGCCCATGCTGCGCGTCTTCGTAGCGTGGATGCAGCGCCGACAGCTTGATCGAGATGCCATCGCGCTGCGCCGGGCTAGCGCCCGCCGTGCTGGTGGGATGGGCCACGATGGCACGGATCGCCGCCTCGTGCGCGGCGTGGTAGTGCGCCGCGTCGCGTGCGGTGCGCGCGCCCTCGCCCAGCATGTCGAAGGAATACCGCAAGCGCGGTGCTGCCTGCCGTTGCGCTGCCGCCTCGCTCAAGGCTTCATCGATATGCTGGCCCAGCACGAACTGCCGGCCGAGCAGTTGGATCGCGCGCACCGTGGCAGCCACGACCGTCCTCGAACCGAGTCGCTCGAGCAGGCCCGGCGGCTCTCCCACATCGGGCAACCAGCGCTTGGCCAGGCCGATGGCGCTGGACGACAGGCTCGCCAGCAGGCGGTTGGGCGAGCCGCCTTCGGTTGCGTCGCCATCGAAGCTGGCGCGACCGAGTTGGTCCGCGGTGAGCGCGATCGCGGTCTCGACATCGGGCACGCGCAGCAGTGCCTCTGCCAGGCGCATCAACGCCAACCCCTCGGCGCTGCTGATCGGGTATTCGCGCAAGAGCGACTCCAGCGCCCAGAACGGCGCCGGCCGGTCGCGCACCGCCTGCACCCAGGGGGTGGCCATGGCGATCACCGCCGACCAGTCGAGCCGGCCCGTCAGGCTGGCGAGCAGGTCGTCGACGATCGGGGCTTCGTCGCGGTAGGGGTCGGGAAGGCGGGCGTTCATGGCGGGTCGGCAGGGCTGCAGAATGGCATTGTGCAGTTCCAGGCCCATGAGGTCGCGAACGGGTCAACGCTTTCGCATACGACCTCCTTGAATCGATGTGGAGTCGACCCAAGTTGTCATCGACTTGTTGGGCTCCGGGACGCGAGCGCGGTGCAGGGCTTGACTGCCTGAGAGTTCCCTTTGGCGGAGGGCGGGAAGTGGCCGCTGTCAAACGCCGTGAAAGGTGGCGAACTGCGCCAATTCGGCCCGCTCGGAGACCAGCTGGTTGACCGGATGGTCCGGGTTGCGCTGGCCGATCGACATGCCGGCGAACAGCATGCGCTCGGGCGGTATGCCCACAAAGCGCGCGATGGTCTGCGGATAGATCGACCAGGACTCCTGAGCGCAGCTGTCCAGCCCCTCCTCACGCAGCAGCAACATCACCGACTGCAGAAACATGCCCAGGTCGGACCACTGCGGCGGCCCCATGCGGCGGTCGATCGAGCAGAACAGCGCCATCGGCGCGCCGAAGAACTGAAAGTTGCGCGCAAACCATTTCAGCCGACTGGCCTTGTCCTCGCGCGGTATGCCCAGCGCCGCGTACATCGCCTCGCCGAGCCGGAAGCGGTAGTCGCGGTAGGGTGCCACCAGTTCCTTGGGGTAGATGTCGTACTCGGGCCGCTCGGAGGTGTCGCCCGCCGCCACCTCCTGCAGCCGGCGCTGCATGATTGCCTTCAGCGCGTCCAGTCGCTCGCCGGCCACCACATCGATGTGCCACGGTTGCACGTTGCCTCCGGAAGGAGAACGGGCCGCGGCCGTCAGCACGCGCCGGATCACTTCGCTGGGCACTGGCGTCGGCAGGAAATCGCGCACAGAGTGCCGGCTGGCCAGGGCCTCGTAGACATTCATGCTGTACCTCTCGTGGGTCCCGTCGTAGCACGGACAGGCTCAGCCGGTCGCCGCGCCAGCAACTCTGCTGATACCGCCTCATACCCCGCCGCCAACGCCAGCAACTGCGCATCGCCCTGCGGCCTGCCTATCAATTGCAGCCCCATCGGCCAACGCCCGGTCGCGTCGAACCCCGCCGGCACGCTGATCGCCGGCAACCCGGCGAAGGTGGCGTAGAGCGTTGTCTCCATCCAGCGGTGATAGGTGTCCATCGTGCGGCCGGCGATCGCCTTGGGCCAATGCTGGGCCACGGGGAAGGGCCACACCTGCGCCACCGGCAGCGCCAGCGCGTCGAAGCGCTCGAACAGCTTGAGCAGCGCGGCGTAGAGGCGGCTTCGCATCTCGCTCGCACGCATGAAGTCCACCGCGCTGAGACTTTGCGCCTGGTCGTACTCCCACAGCGCCTCGGGCTTGACCTGCGCGCGCGCATCGGGGCCGACCAGCACCGCGCCGACCGAGGGCGCAACGAGCGCGCGGCGCCACAACAACCAAGCCTGCCACACGCGGTCGAGGTCGACGCCGATCGACGGCAGCGGCTCGACGGCGGCGCCGCCTTCGGCCAGACGCTTCAACGCCTGTTCGCAGACCTCGAGCACGCCCGGCTCGGTGGCCAGGTGGCCGCCCAGGTCGGCTAGCCAGGCGATGCGCTGGCCGCGCACGCTGGCGTCAGGCCCGGGCACGAAGCTCTGCGGACCCTGCGCGATCGACAGCGGCGCGCGAGGGTCATGGCCGGCCTGGGTGGAGAGCAGTTGCGCCACGTCGCGCACCGTGCGGCCCATCGGCCCTTCGATGCCGAGCTGGCGCAGCCACAGGTCGGCCGCCGGCCCGTACGGCACGCGGCCCTGGCTCGGGCGCATGCCGAACACATGGTTCCAGCCCGCGGGGTTGCGCAGGCTGCCCATGAAATCCGACCCGTCGGCCACCGGCAGCATCCGCTGCGCGAGGCACACCGCCGCGCCGCCGCTGGATCCGCCCGCGCTGACCGAAGCGTCCCACGCATTGCCGGTGGTTCCGAACAGCCGGTTGTAGGTGTGCGAGCCGAGGCCGAACTCGGGCATGTTGGTCTTGCCGATCACGATGCAGCCGGCGGCCTTCATGCGCTCGACCATGATGCTGTCGGCGCGTGCCACCGCGTCTTTCAGCAACGGGCTGCCCAGGGTGGTGGGAAAGCCCGTCGCGCTGCTTGCGTCCTTGATCGCCTGCGGCATGCCGTGCATCCATCCGCGGCTCTTCCCCTTCGCCAGCTCGGCGTCGCGCTCGGCGGCACTAGCGAGCAGCGCCTCGTCGCTCGCCGGGTTCACGATGGCGGTGAAATGCGGGTTCAGCCTGTGGATACGCGCTTGATAGGCACGCATCACCTCCACGCAGGAGAACTCGCGCGCATGGATGGCGCGCGACAGTGCGAGGGCATCGAGGTCGGTGATCGCGTCGGTGGTCATGTCTCAGCTCTGCGGTCCGGGTGCGATCGCCAGCCGCTGCGGCGTGGCCGTCTCCCACTGCGCCGCCAGACGCAGCAGCAGCGCGTCGTCGCCCAGCGGCGCGCTCAGCATCGCGCCGATCGGCAGTCCGTCGCGCGAGTGGCCGGCGGGCAGCGAGATCGACGGCGCGCCGGTGGCATTGGCCAGCGGCGTGAACGGCGTGTAGCGCCACAGCCCCTCGGGGCCGAGGCGGTAGTCGATGAAATCGGGGTTGCTCATCGCGAAGCGGCCGATGCGCGCCGGCGGCTCGGCGAGCGTGGGCGTGAGCAGCAGGTCGTAGCGCTCGTGAAACGCCGCCATGCGCCGGCCCAGGAGGTGCAGCGCGTTGACCGCGCGGAGGTAGTCGGTGCCACTGAAGCCGCGCCCGACCTGCAGCGCGCTCCAGACCACGGGTTCCACCTCGTCTTGCGCAATCGGGCGGCCGCGCTGCGTGGCAATGGCCTCCAGCCCCATCGCGGTGCCGGTGGCAATGACCTGCATCACCGGCCGCACGACATCCAGCGTGCCGAAGCCAGGCCTGCTTTCCTCGACATGGTGGCCCAGGCGCTGCAAGGTTGCGGCGAACGCTGCCACCACGGCGGCCACATCGCCATGCACCGGGTCGCCATCGAAGAAGCCGTTGCAGAGACCAATGCGCAGCCTCTTCGGCGGCGCGTCGAGCGCCGCCGCAAAACTCGCCGGGCGCGCGGGCGCCGAATAGGGCGCGCCGGGGTCGGCGCCGGCCGAGATGTCGAGCGCCGTCGCGCAGTCGCGCACGCTGCGCGACACCACATGGTCGATCGCCAAGCCGCCCCAGCCTTCGCCGGCCAAGGGGCCGCATGGCACCAGACCGCGCGAGGGTTTCAGGCCAATCAGTCCGCAGGCCGATGCAGGAATGCGGATCGAGCCCGCGCCGTCGTTGGCATGCGCGATCGCCACCATGCCCGATGCGGTGGCCGACGCCGCGCCACCGCTCGAGCCGCCGGCCGAGTGGTCGGTGTGCCAGGGGTTGCGCGTGGGCCCACCATAGGCCAGCGCCTCGGTGCTGGCGCTGATGCCCATCTCGGGCGAGGTGCTGCGTCCGAAGATCACGAAGCCCGCCGCGTGATAGCGCTCGGTCAACGCACCGGTCACCGGCCAGGCCTGGCCTTGCGCGCCGAAGATCCTGGAGCCGAAGCGAGAGGGGAAATCCGGGTGGGCGGTGGCCGGGCCCACATCCTTCAGCAGCAAGGGCACGCCGAAGAAGGGCTTCGAGAGCGACAGCGCTGCGCGCGCGGGCTCGTCGTGGCAGCGCGCGAGCTCGGCGTCGCAGGCCGCCGCGGCCTGGCGCGCGAGCTCGGGGCGTTGCAGGCACACGGCGTTGAGCCGGGGGTTGAGCGCCTCCACCGCGGCCAGCGTCTGCTCCAGCGCGTGCAGCGCGCTGAACTCGCCGCGCACGATGGCGGCGGCGAGCGTGCTCGCGTCGCCGGTGAACCAGGGTTGAGTCATTTTAGTCTTCCCAAATCGGGTCGTGGAATCGGCTGCATCGTTTCGAACGCTCGCGCGGCGCGCAGCACGAGGTGGTCGCCGAACATCGGGCCGACGATCTGCAGGCCGATCGGCAGGCCGGCGTTCGTCAGGCCGCAAGGGATGGTGCAGGCCGGCTGCTGCGTCAAGTTGAACGGGTACGAGAACGGTGTCCAGCCGAGCATGTTCTGCGGACTCAGCGCGCTGTGACCGGCCGGCTTGGCGTCGAAGGCCGGCACCGCGACGCTGGGCGTGACCAGCAGGTCGACCCGTTGCATGAACTGGCGCATGTGCGAACCCAGAGCACCGCGCCGCATGTTCAGCTGCTGCACCTGCAGCGAGCTGAAGGCCGAGCCCAGCTGTGCCTCGGCGGCGAAGTCGGGGTCGGTCGCCTGCTGCTGTGCCGGCGTGAGTGTGTTCCACAGTGCCCAGACGCCGCTGAACCACAGGCCGGTGCAGATGTCGAGCGGGTCTTCAATGCCGGGGTCGATCGCCTCGACATGGGCGCCGAGTTCGCTGAACCGGGCCACGGCCCTGGCGCAGGCCGCAGCGACTTCCACGTGCACGTTCTTCGCATAGCCCAGCGCCGGTGACCAGGCGATGCGCAGGCCGCGCACGCCGTCATCGAGCCCCATGCGGTAGTCGCGCGGGTCGGGCGGCAGCGAGGTCCAGTCGCGCGCATCGGGCTGTGCCAGCACGGTGAGCATCAGTGCCGCGTCGCGCACGCTCATCGTATGGGGCCCGAGGTGCGACACCGTACCCATCGGCGACAGCGGGTACGCCGGCACGCGGCCGAAGCTGGGCTTCAGGCCGAAGTTGCCGCAGAACGCGCCGGGAATTCGAACGCTGCCGGCGCCGTCGGTGCCGACGCTGAGCGGCCCCATGCCGGCCGCCACCGCAGCCGCGGTGCCACCCGAGGAGCCGCCCGGCGTCTTGCTCGGGTCCCACGGATTGCGGGTGATGCCGGTCAGCGGCGAGTTGGTCTCGCCCTTGCAGCCGAACTCGGGCGTGGTGGTCTTGCCCAGCAGCACGGCGCCGGCCTCGCGCAACCGCGCCGTGGCCGGCGCATCGATGTCCCAAGCCTGCTTGGGGTCGACGGTGCGGCTGCCGCGCAGCGTGGGCCAGCCTCGGGTGAGGATCAAGTCCTTGATCGAGGCCGGCACGCCGTCGAGCAGGCCGATCGGCGCTTCGCGTTGCCAGCGCTCGGTGCTCGCTGCTGCGCTGGCCAGGGCCTCGTCGCGGGCCACCAGGCAAAACGCATTCAGTTTCGGGTTGAGTCGTTCGATGCGCTGCAGCACTGCCCGGGTAGCCTCGGTCGGCGAAGCCTGGCCGCTGCGGTAGAGCGCGAGCAGTTCGGTGGCGGTGCAATCGGCAAGGTCGGTGCGAGCGGTCATCAAGGTCTCCGTCGGATGGTGGCGGGCAGTCGGGTCCAGGGCAGGTCGGCCGGGTCGGCGGCCATCGGGCCGGCGGCCTTGGCCACCAGCACCTGCGACGCGTGGGGCTGGAAATCGGCGCGAAAGTGGTTCGAGCTCTTCACGACCACGACGCGCATCTGCTCGGTGTGGATGCCCACCATGCGCAGCAGCTGGCGGTCCAGCAGCTGCTTCTTGCCGCTGACCACCGCGATGCGGATGCCGTCGATCTCCAGGCACGCGCTGGGACCCAGCTTGACGGTCAGCCCGGTCATCATCGGGCCGACGAGGGTGCAGATGCCGTCGGCCACCGCCAGCACCTTGAAACGGCCCTTGAGTGGCGGGTCGCTGTGCCGTCCGGTGAACGTGGGTACTGCGGTGCCGAGCGCGAGCTCGATCTCGGCGCCGACGCCGGCCTCCAGTGCTGTGCGGCCCGCAGCCGGGTCGAACAGCAGGCCGAGCGCCACCTGGCCGGGGAATCTGCGGCCCGCGCCCTGCGCCAGCAGCGCATGCAGCATGCCGGTGGTGTTGCTGTCGCCGCCCGCGCCGGGGTTGTCCTGCGTGTCGGCGATGACGACGGGCTTCGACGCGTGCTCGGCCAGTGCGAGCGCCTGCGCCACGGCCTCTCTTGCTGGCAGGCATTCGAGATGCCACTGCGTCGGCTCGGCGACGCGCGCGAACAGGCGCTCGGCAGCGGCCTCGGCGCGTGGGCCATGGCCCCAGACCATCGGCGCGCATTCGTCGAAGTCCGAAGCCGGAAATCCCATGCAGAAGCTCAGCACGGTGCCGTGCTCACGGTCGATCGCCTCGAGCTCGTCGAACAGCGTTTGCGCCGGTTCCATCCAGGTGCTCTGCGCGTTCAGCGGGATCAGGAACGGCAGGCGCCGCGCATGCATCGGCTCTCTGCGTCCGGCCTTCAGGCGGCGCATCAGCAGCTCGCCGGCACGCTCACCGGTGCGCGCCATGTCCACATGCGGGTAGGTGCGGTAGGCCACTAGCGCGTCGGCTTCGTGCAGCATGCGCTGCGTGACGTTGGCGTGCAGATCGAGGCTGGCGACGATCGGCACGCCGGGCCCGACGAGCGCGCGCAGCCGCGCCAGCAACTCACCCTCGCTGTCGAGCGCGTGCTCGGCGACGGCGGCGCCGTGCAGGTCGAGGTAGATGCCATCGAGGCTGCCGGCGGCGCGCGTGTCGTCGACGATCGCGCCGGCGATGCGCTCGAAGGCATCCGTGGTCACGTACGACGATGGAATCGCGCCGGCCCAGCACGAGGGCAGCAGCGTCCAGCCCCGGGTGCGCGCAAAGTCGATGAAGCCGGCCACCGGGATGTTGATGCCCGACAGGTGCTCGACCATCGCCTGCCCGCGCACGAAGGCCGGGAACGAATCGCCGCGCGTGAACGCGGCCCAGTCGGCCAGGCTGGGGGCGAAGGTGTTGGTCTCGTGCTGGTAGCCGGCGATCAGGATGCGGGTCATGCGCGCGCTCCGATGGTGTCAACGATCTGCTAGGCGCGCCGCCATTGGAGCAGGACCAAGGCCGCGCCGGCTAGCACCAGCACGAAGCCGATCCAGTCGGCCGTGCTCGGCCGCTCGCCCACCAGCGCCATCGCACCGAGCACACCCACCACCGGCACCATCAGCGTGGTCAGCGCCGACACGGTGGCGGTCAGGCGTTCGAGCATGACGAACCAGAGCACATAGGCGAAGGCGGTGGCAACCACCACGTGAAACGCCAGCGCGGCCAGCGCCGCCGGCGCGATGACCTCGGGCAGACGCTCGCCGATCCACCACGCGCCGAGTGCGCCGCAGGCCGCGCCGATGAGCAGTTGCCAGGCGGTGTTGACCAGCCGGTCGCCGTGTAGCGGCCAGCGCTTGGCTACCACCGTGCCCAGCGCCCAGGCCAGCGCAGCCAGCAGCGGCATGACGATGCCGAGCCACGACGCCGCCGGCTGCTCCGCTCCAGCCAGACCCTGCAGTGCCGGCCAGACCAGCAGGGCTATACCTGTCGAGCCGAGCGCCAGCGCACCCGCGCCGCGACGATCGAGCCGCTCGCCGAGCAGGGCCCAGGCTAGCAGCGCCGACATCATCGGCATCGTGTAGGCCAGCACGGCCGCGCGCGAGGTGGTCGTGTGCAATTGGGCGAATGCCGTGCACAACGTGAAGGCGGCTACGTTGAGCAGCCCGCTCACCGTGAGAGCGCGCCAGACCTGGCGCGGTGGAAGCAGGCGCTGGCGGCGCGCCAGCGCAAGCGCGAACAGCAGCATCGCGGCACCGCCCAGGCCGATCCAGCGCATCGTGAACGGCGGCAGCGCCGTCAGCATGATCTTCACTGCCGGCCAGTTGAGGCCCCAGGCGAGCGCGAGGATCGGTGGTATCAGCCACAGTCGCGAGCCATCAACCCCGCCCGTCACCCAGCCGTCCTTCGACATGGCGCAGCGGCGCGCGCGGCAGACAGGGCCCAACCTGGGTACCGGACGACCATCGCGGCCCAACCGCCTCAGGGGGTGCCGAACGCAAAGTCGCGCCCCGGCGCCGCCGCGAAGAGCGCGCGCGTGTACTCGTGCTGCGGCGAGCCGAACACGCGGTGCGCCGGGCCGTATTCGACCACCTGCCCCTTGGACATGACCGCGAGCTGGTCGCACACCTGCGAGGCGACGCGCAGGTCGTGCGTGATGAACAGCATCGCAAGGTTCAGGCGTGCGCGGATCTCCTCGAACAGTTGCAGCACCTGCGCCTGCACCGAGACGTCGAGCGCCGAGACGGCCTCGTCGGCGATCAGCAGCTCGGGCTCCATCATCAGCGCGCGCGCGATGCAGATGCGCTGGCGCTGGCCGCCCGAGAACTGGTGCGGGTAGCGCTCCATCGCGCCGGCGTCCATGCGCACCATGGCCAGCAGGTCTTTCGCGCGCATGAACGCCGCGCTGCGCGCCATGCCGTAGTTGACGGGGCCCTCGATCAGCGCCTCGCCGACGTTGCGGCGTGGGTTGAGCGATCGGTAGGGATCCTGGAACACGATCTGCACGCGTTTGCGCAACGGTCGCAACTGGCGCGCCGGCATCATCGCGATGTCGTCGTCGCCGAGCATCACTTCGCCGGCCGTTGGGTCGATCAGGCGCACGATGCAACGCGCCACCGTGCTCTTGCCCGAGCCCGATTCGCCGACGATGCCCAGCGTCTGGCCGCGCCGGATCTCGAGATTCACGTCCTGCGCCGCACGCACGGTGCGGTGCTTGCCGAACCAGCTGCGGTCGTGATAGGTCTTCTCGAGCTTGCGCGTGCGCAACACGATCGGCGCCGACGGGTCCACCGGCCGCTCGGTGAGGTGCAGCGTCGGCACGGCGCCGATCAGCATGCGGGTGTAGTCGTGGTGCGGACGTTGCAGCACGTCGTGCTTGGGGCCCACTTCGACCAGATCGCCCAGCCGCAGCACCGCGACGCGCTGTGCGACCTCCGCGACGACGCCGAAATCGTGGGTGATGAACAGCACGCCGGTGCCATGCTTGGCCTGCAGTTCGAGCACCAGTTTCAGGATCTGCGCCTGCGTCGTCACGTCGAGCGCCGTGGTCGGCTCGTCGGCGATCAAGAGCACGGGCTCGAGCACCAGCGCCATCGCGATCATGATGCGCTGGCGCTGACCGCCCGAGAGCTGGTGCGGGTAGCTGGCCACCATGCGCTCGGGGTCGGGCAGCAGCACTTCGCGCACGATGCCGAGCACCTTCTGGCGCCGCTCTTCGGTCGACAACTGGGTGTGCTGGCGCAGCACCTCGTCGATCTGGTCGCCGCAGGTCATCACCGGATTGAGCGCGGTCATCGGCTCCTGGAAGATCATCGACATGCGGGTCGCGCGCAACTCGCGCAACCGGCTCAAGGGCGCGTGCGTGATGTCCTCGCCTTGCAGCAGGATCTGTCCGCCGGTGACAGGCAGCGCCTTCGGCAGCAGGCCCATCACGCCCTGGGCAATGACCGACTTACCAGAACCCGACTCGCCGACCAGGCAGACGATCTCGTGGCTGCCGACGCTGAACGACACGTTCTGCACCGCTGTCGCGCGATCGCTTCCCGGCGGCAGCGCGATCGAGAGGTTGCGCACCTCCAGGACCGGTTTGTTGGAGGAGTTCATTGCGCGTTACTCGGTCTAGCCAAGTGACCGCCGCGGAGCCGGCTTTGCCGGGCCGCTGGCGGCGCCTTGCGGCATGCAGGCCGCAAGGCGCTCGCCAGCCACTCGCGAGCGCGCAGGCGCTCACTCGGTGCGGGCTCGCCCCCCCTGGGGGGGTCAGCCAGGACGTTCGGGTCTGCCTGCGCAGACCCAAACGCCTGGTGAACCGCCCGAACTCTGGGAGGGCGTGGCCGGCGACCGCAGGCCGCTTCGGGGGGGAGCCTCATACGCGTTTGGCCATCTTCGGGTCGAGCGTGTCGCGCAGGCCATCGCCGAGCATGTTGACGGCGAGCACGGTGATCGCGAGGAAGATGCCCGGGAAGAAGATGTTGTGCGGGTACTCGTTGAACTGCGCGCGCCCCTCGGCCATCACGTTGCCCCAGGTGGGGATGTCGGGCGGCAGGCCGACGCCGAGGAACGACAGGATGGCCTCGACCAGGATGCCCGAGGCGCAGATGAAGGTGCCCTGCACGACCAGCGGCGCCACGCAGTTCGGCAGGATGTGGCGCAGCATGATCTTCCAGGTCGGCGTGCCGAGCGAGATCGCCGCCTCGACGTAGGGCTCCTCGCGGATCGTCAGCACCAGCGAGCGCACCAGCCGCGTGACGCGCGGGATCTCGGGGATCGCGATCGCGACCACCACGGTGAGCAGGCTGCCGCGCCACATCGCTACCAGCGCGATCGCGATCAGGATCGCGGGTATCGCCATCACACCGTCCATCACCCGCATCAGCGGGCCATCGAGCCAGCGCAGGAAGCCGGAGCACAGGCCGAGCACGATGCCGAAGGTCAGCGCCACCAGCGCGGTGCAGATGCCGACGATCAGCGATACCTGGGTGCCGTAGATCACGCGGCTGTAGATGTCGCGGCCGAAGCTGTCGCTGCCCATCACGAAGGTGTGCTTGAGTGAATCGCCTTCGAGCGTGGTGATCGCGCCTTGCTTGCCCGGCAGCAGGTCGCGGCTGGCGGGGTCGAACAACGACGGATCCACCGTGCCGAGCCAGGGTGCGAGCAACGCGATCAGCACCAGCAGTGCCAATGCGATGCCGCCGATGCGCACCGACAGGTTGCGGCGTACACGCTGCCAGGCGCTTTGCTGCGGGACGATCGCAGCGGACTCGACCGACAATGCCGCAAAGAGCGCCTGTTCGTCGGCCGTCGAAATGGGTTTGTCCGCGGCCATCGTCAATAGCGGATGCGTGGGTCGAAGAACACGTACGACAAATCGACCATCAGGTTGATCGCCACGTAGACGAACGAGAACAGCAGGATCACGCCCTGGATGGTCGGGAAGTCGCGCGCCAGCACGGCGTCGACGGTCAGCCGCCCGAGGCCCGGAATGGCGTACACCGATTCGGTGACCACGACGCCGCCGATCAGCAGCGCGATGCCGATGCCGATCACCGTGACGATCGGTACCGCGGCGTTGGTCAGCGCGTGGCGCATCAGCACGGTGGATTCGGGCAGGCCCTTGGCGCGCGCGGTGCGGATGTAGTCTTCGCCCAGGGTTTCGAGCACCGAGGCGCGGGTGACGCGCGCGATCAGCGCGATGTAGATGATCGACAGCGTGATCGCCGGCAGCGTCAGGTGGCGCAGCCACAGCCCCGCGCCATCGCCCAGCCGCTGATAGCCCTGCACCGGCAACCAGCCCAACTTGATCGACACCAGCCAGATCAGCAGATAGGCCAGCACGAACACCGGGATCGAGAAGCCGAGTACCGAAAACCCCATCAGGCAGCGGTCGAGCCAGCCGCCGAAGCGCCAGGCCGCCAGCACGCCCAGCGGCACCGCGACCAGCACGGCGATCACGATCGTGACCACCGCCAGCGACAGCGTCGGCTCCAGCCGCTGGCCGATCAGCGTGGTGACCTTGGTCTTGTAGTAGAACGATTCGCCGAGGTCGCCGGTCAGCACGTTGCCGAACCAGATCGCGAACTGCTCGGGAATCGAGCGGTCCAGGCCGAGCCCGGTGCGGATCTTGGCAATCTGTTCGGTCGTGGCTGCGTCGCCCGCCAGCACCGCGGCCGGATCGCCCGGCGTCAGGCGCAGCATCAGGAACACCAGCACCGAGACGATCAGCAGCACCGGGATCGTCGACAACAGGCGGCGTGCGAGAAAGGCGTACATCGACTGAGGCCGCGGCGTCCTACGTGTTCGGGCCCGACGGCCCTACCGGATGAGAAGCCTGGGCACGCCCCGTGCCCAGGCTGGTCCCTACTGCTTCTTCAGGTTCCAGTAGATGTTGCCGTTGGTCACGAAGAACCCGGTGATGTTCTTGCGCGCCGCCATCGGCTGGTCGTACTCGCCCAGCGGCGCGTGTGTGCCGATCTCGAAGGCGCGCGCATGCATCTGGTCGGCGAGCTTCTTCTTCGTCGGCTCGTCAGTGGCGCGCATGAACTCGTTGCGCAGCGTGATCATCTTGTCGTCGCTGGCCCAGCCGAACCAGCCCGACTTCTCGCCGCGCGTGTCCATCGTCGGGTTGGCAATCGGGCTCCAGACGTCGAACACGTTCCAGGCGGTCAGGAACATGTGCCAGCCGCCCTTGTCGGGCGCGTCCTTCTTGGCGCGACGGCCGACCAGGGTCTGCCAGTCCATCGCCTGCAGATCGACCTTGAAGCCGGCCTGGCGCAGCAGTTGCGCGGCCACGTCGGGCAGCTTCTGGATCGAGGCCAGGTCGGTCGGCTTCATGATGACGATCGGTGTGCCGTCGTAGCCCGAGTCCTTGAGCAGGTCCTGTGCCTTCTTCATGTTGCTCTTGGCCTGGATGTCGCTGCCTGCCACGCTGCCGTACGGCGTGCCGCAGATGAACATCGAGGGGCAGGTCTTGTACAGCTCCTTCACGCCGACCTGCGCGCGCAGGAAGGGTTCCTGCGCGAACGCCGCGATCGCCGCGCGGCGCACCTTGGCGTTGTCGAACGGCTTGTGCAGGTGGTTGAAGCGCGCCATGTACTGCAGCCCGAGGTTGGCGTACTTGGGCATCTGCAGCGTGGTGTCGGCCTTCACCGTCTCGTAGTGGTCGAACCCCAGGGCCTCGATGATGTCGACCTCGCCCTTCTGCAGCGCGTTGACCTGTGCCTGCGCGTCGCGCAGCGCCAGGTTCCATTCGACGCGGTCGACGTAGACGTGCTTGCCGCCGGCCGTGCCCGAAGGCGGCTCGCTGCGCGGGACGTACTTCGCGAACTTGGTGTAGACGGCCTTGTCACCCGGCTTGAACTCGTCCTTCTTGAAGGCATATGGACCCGAGCCGATGTGCTCCTCGATCTGCTTGAAGGCATCGGTCTCGGCGATGCGCTTGGGCATGATGAAGGGCACGTTCGACGACGGCTTGCCCAGCGCCTCGAGCACGAAGCCGCAGGCCTCGCCGAGGAAGATGCGAAAGGTGTCTGGCGTCGGCGAATCCATGCGCTGCACGAACTGCATCAGCGCCGAGCCCATCGCATCGCGCTTGCCCCAGCGCTGCAGCGAGGCGATCACGTCTTCGCCGGTCACCGGCTTGCCGTCGTGGAACTCCAGGCCCTTGCGCAGCTTGAAGCTCCACAGGCGATGGTCGCCGCTCTCGGTCCACGACTCCACCATCTGCGGCTTGATCTTGGCGTTCTCATCGGTGCCGAACAGCGTGTCGTAGATCATGTAGCCGTGATTGCGGCTCATGTAGGCGGTGGTCCAGATCGGGTCGAGCACCGCCAGGTTCGAGTGCGGCACGACGCGCAGCACCTTGTCCTGCGCCAGGACACCGGAATGCCACAGCGTGGCGCCGGTCACCACTGCTGCGGCCATCAAAAGTCTGCGTTGGAGCTTCATTCGAGTCCTCGTTTCAGTATCACCGTATGGCCGGCGCATCGCCGACCGATCCGCTTGGCATTGTGGCGGTGCCGCCTCGCGCGGACTTCTAGGGCAAACGCGATACAGGGCAGGACTCGCCTGCGGGTCAGCGTGGCAGGCGCGGCAAGGCGGCGGCCTGTTCGCCCAAGTCCCAGAACAGCCCGGTCATCATCTGCAGCCCTTCGCGCACCACTGGCGCGAGCAGGTGCTCGTTTGGCGCATGCTGCGAGCAGGCCGGATACGAGTGCGGCACCCAGACGGTGGGCAGGCCCAGGATTTCCGCGAACACATCGTTGGGCAGCGAGCCGCCCAGGTTGGGCAGCAGCGCCGGCTTCTTGCCCGTCGTGAATTCGATCGAACGCAGCGCCAGGCACACCCAGTCGTTGTCGGGGTCGAGCCGAGTGGCGGCCATGATCACCGGCTCGCCGACCTCGATGTCGCCAAAGCCCTGCTGTTGCAGACGCGCACGCACGAACTCGCGCAACCGCTGGGCATGGGTGCCGACGACGAATCGCAGTTGCATGAACGCCTTCGCCTCGGGCGGAATCGCATTGACCGGTTGCGCCGGGTTGCCGGTGGTGAATGCCAGCACCTCCATCGTATTCCATCCGAACACGCGTTCGGCCGGCGACAGCCCGGGTTCGCCCCAGGCGGTGTCGATTGCCGGGTCGTGCAGGTCGCCGCCGACTTCGATGTCGGACAACGCCTGCCGCACCGAGGCCGGCATCGGCGGCGGGCGCAAGCCATCGACGAGGATACGGCCGCGTCCGTCGACGAGGCAGGCGATCGCGCTGGCCATCACTGTGCCGGGATTGCGCAGCAGCCCGCCCCAGTTGCCCGAATGGTGGCTGCCTTGGCGCAGCTTGAGCGTGAGATCGAAGTTCGCGACGCCGCGCGTGCCCAGGTACACCGTTGGCCGGTCGGCGCGCAGGCGCGGCCCGTCGCTGGCGATCAGCACGTCAGCGGCCAGTTGCGTGCGATGCGCGGCGCAGAACTCGGCCAATCCGGGAGAGCCGGTCTCCTCGCCCATCTCGACCAGCCACTTGACGTTGAAGCCCAACGAACCGCCGCGCACCGACTGCAGCGCGGCCAGCGCCGCCAGGTTGATGCTGTGCTGGCCTTTGTTGTCGGCGCTGCCGCGGCCGTACCAGCGATCGCCGTGCGCGGTCAGGGCCCAAGGGTCACGGCTGTCGCGCCAGCGCCCTTCGTGGCCGCGCACCACGTCGCCGTGGCCGTAGACCAGGACGGTGGGCAGCGCGGGGTCTTCGATGCGCTTGCCGATCAGCAGCGGCGGCGCCGCGGCCACCGGGTTGTCGTACAACGCCGAGGCAATGCCGAGTGCGGCCAGGGCCGGTGCCATCTCGTCACTTAGGTATGCGCGCAGTACGGCCGTGCGTTGCGGGTTCTCGCTCTCGGTGGGCATCGCCACGCGTCGCGCCAGATCGCGCGCGAAGGCGCCGCTGTCGAACGCCTGTGCGGCGGCTGCAAGCGCGGCGTCGCGTGTGGACATACGCAACTGGCTCAGTCCGACTTGGCGACCAGCGTGAAGTGCTCCACCTGCGGCGGCTGTGCGAAGAACGGGCCGACGATGGCGCGCCATTGCGCGAACAACGGGCCCTGACGAAATCCCACGGTATGGTCCTCCAGCGTGTCCCAGAAGATCATCAGCACGTAGCGTTCCGGCGACTCGACACCCTTGTTGACCTTGTAGCCACGAAAGCCCTTGGCCTGGCTGACCACCGTTCGGATGCCGCGCTGGACGGCTTCGTCGAAGGCGGACTGCTGGCCGGGGGCGATGCGGATGTCGGCGATTTCGAGAATCATGGGCGCACCTCCTGCGGTGAGCGCCCATGATGCCAGCGCGCCGCGCCGCCGGCATGAGGGCAATCGCGCGCTACAGCGGCAGCCCGATGTAGTTTTCGGCCAATGCGGTCATCGCGGCTTGCGAGTGCACCAGGTAGTCGAGCTCGGCCAACTGCATCTTCTGGCCGAAGCTGCCGCTGTCGGGGAAGTTGTGCATCAGCGAGGTCATCCACCACGAGAAGCGCTCGGCGCGCCAGATGCGGCGCAGGCACCGCTCGGAGTAGGTCTCGATGCCGCGCTCGCTGCCCTGGTAGAAGTCGACCAGCGATTGCGACAGATAGCCGACGTCGGTGGCGGCGAGATTCAGCCCCTTGGCGCCGGTGGGTGGCACGATGTGCGCAGCGTCGCCAGCCAGGAACATGCGGCCAAAGCGCATCGGCTCGGCGACGAAGCTGCGCAGCGGCGCGATGCTCTTCTCCAGCGCTGGCCCGGTGACAATCGTGGCTGCCGTGTCGGCAGGCAGGCGTGACTTCAGCTCGCGCCAGAACGCCGCGTCGGACCAGTCCTCGACCTTGTCGTCCAGCGAGCATTGGACGTAGTAGCGGCTGCGCGTGCGGCTGCGCTGGCTGCACAGCGCGAAGCCGCGCTCGTGGTTCACGTAGATCAGCTCGTGCGACACCGGCGGCACGTCGGCGAGCAGGCCCAGCCAGCCGAAGGGGTAGACCTTCTCGTGCAGCGCCAGCTTGTCCTTGGGCGCGCTGGCGCGGCACACGCCATGGAAGCCGTCGCAGCCGGCGATGAAGTCGCATTCGATCTCACGCAAGGCGCCGTCCTTGCGATAGCGTACGCGCGGTTGCCTGCCGTCGAAGTCGTGCACGCTGACATCCAGCGCTTCGTAAACCGTCGGCCGGCCCGACGCCGTGCGCGCGTCCATCAGGTCGCGCGTGACCTCGGTCTGGCCATAGACCATCACGCGCTTGCCGGTCAGGCCGTGCAAATCGATGCGATGGCGTTGGCCGCCGAAACACAGGTCGAAACCGTCGTGCGGCAGCCCTTCGGAGTGCATGCGCTGGCCGACGCCGACTTCGTCGAGCAGGTCGACTGCTACCTGTTCGAGAACACCGGCGCGGATGCGGCCGAGCACATAGTCGGCGCTGCGCTGCTCGATGACGATGTTGTCGACGCCGGCCTTGCCTAGCAGGGCGCCGAGCAGCAGCCCCGCCGGGCCTGCGCCGATGATGGCCACTTGGGTACGCATGAGCCTCCTTCGGTCGAATCCGCGGACCGAGGGGTCAATGTACCCAAAAACCGGCGCAGCCCTCCCTGTTCAGGCCGCGCGCGCCAATTCGGCCGGCGCATAGACCGAGCCGAATCGGTTGCTCAGGAACCGGTCCAATGCCACGTCTTCCTGCCGCACGAAACCCGACTGAGGCAGCTGCCCCAGCGCCAGCAGGTCAACCATCGCGCATGCACTGCTGGCGGTCGTGACCTGGATCGCGCTGCGCATGCGGCCGGCAAGCACCTGGCTGTAGATCTTGCGCGCATAGGTCTCCTGCATCAGTCGGCCCTCGCGCCAGCCACTGACCGTGACGAAGATCACCACGACATCCTGCATCGTGGCCGGAACCGCGTTCTCGAGAATGTCCTTGAGCAACTCGCGCCGATCCTTCAGGCGCAGGTCGTGCAGCAAGGCCTTCATGATGGCGGCATGGCCCGGGTAGCGAATCGTCCGGTAATTCAGCGTGCGCACTTGGCCTTCGAGCGTCTCGGCCAGAGTGCCGAGCCCGCCGGAAGTGTTGAATGCCTCGTACAGCACCCCGTCCAGAGTGAACTCCTCGCGCTCCTCCATGGCCGGGACTTCGCAGCGCCTGCCGTCGACGATCGCTTCGCAGGCCTCGATGTACTCGTTGATGACGCCCTCGGTGCTCCAGGTCAAGTTGTAGTTCAAGGCGTTGCTCGGATAGGCGGGCAATGCGCCGACGCGCATGCGCACGCTGTCCAGACGGTCGAAGCGCCGTGCCAGATCGGCGGCAACGATCGAAATGAAGCCCGGAGCGAGCCCGCACTGGGGGATGAAGACGCTGGTCGCGCCCTGCGCGAGGCCACGAATTCGCCGGGTGCTGGCCACATCTTCAGTCAGATCGAGATAGTGGACATTCGCATCGCGAGCGACCTCGGCGATGCGCAGCGTGAGCTTGAACGGTGCGGCGCTGAGGACCGCGAATCGGCCGTTCATCGCCAGGCGCAATGCCGAGGCGTCTTCAATGTCCAGCACCAGGGACGTGACCTCCGACCCGCATCCGGTCTGCGCCAGCGCAGCGGTCGACCGATCGGCCACGGTGACGCGGTAGCCCGCGCCCGGGGAGCGTGCCAGCAATTCGGCGACGACCTGTCCGATCTTTCCGGCACCGATGACGAGGATGTCTTTCATGTCGAACTCCATTGGCAACTCTGGCGATGTCGAAATTTTCGATCAGTCTGCTGCAGACTGAACAATACAAATAGACGAAATGCTATGAATGACTAGGCAATTCGGCGAAAATGATCGGCAATGAGTCAAGTTCTGCTCGATGACACCGACCGCGCGTTGTTGGCGCTTCTGCGCGAGAACGCGCGCTCGCCGACTGCGGAACTGGCACGGCAGTTGAAGCTGTCACGCACCACGGTGCAAAGCCGGCTGAACCGGTTGGAGCGCAGCCGGGCAATCGCGGGCTATACGGTGACCGTGACCGCCGATGCCGAGGCGGCGCTGGTGCGTGCACACATATTGATCACGCTGGAGCCTCGAAAGTCCTCGACGATCGAAGGCGCGCTGCGCCGCATTCCGGAGCTTCGAACCCTGCATTCGGTCAGTGGGCCGTTCGATCTGATCGCGATCGTTGCGGCAACCTCGATCGGTGAGCTGGACGGTCTGATCGACCGCATCGGCGCGCTCGACGGCGTGGAGCGCACGACGTCAGCGATCGTGCTTTCGACACGGATTCAGCGCTAGGAGCGTAGACAGGCGAAGGGGCCGAGGCGCAGTTGGACACCTTGATCGGTGAGCGCAGGCCGGCAGGTCAGCGCAGTCGCCGAATTGATCGGCGCCAACCCTGCACAGTCCCGGCGTTCAAGTTTGGCCCACCGCATGCCGATGTCAGGCCAGGGCGGGCCCATTCCGGGCCTGCTGTATGCAGGGCCGCAGCATGTCGGCAACCATTGCCGCAGAAGAACTTCGTGTCGGTATGTTCGTCCACCTCGACCTGGGTTGGTGGGCGCATCCGTTCGCCCTCTCGAGCTTCAAGATCGCCTCGCCCGACCAGATTGCCACGATCCGTGGACTGGGGCTGGAGCGGGTCCGCTGGAGTCCTGACAAGAGCACGCTCGACGATGGGCAGGATGCGCATACGGCGCCCGCGGCACCTGAGGTGCCAGCCGACACCCAGACCGCCGAGGCACCGAGCGCCGGGGTGCGAGCCCAGGAGCCGCCGGAGCAGCAACAAGTGCGGCAGCGTCGTGAACGACTTGCCGTGCAGCGCGAAGCCAGCCGCCTGTGTACGCGCCAATACAACGAAGCGGCACGTTCATGGAAGTCGGCCACGGACCAGGTGCTCGAGCAGCCACGGCTGGCGCGCGAGGCAGCGGTCGGCCTGACGAGTGCCTTGCTGGGCAAGATGCTGATCGACGGCGAGGTCTGCATCCGGGTACTGACCGAGGCGCAGGGCGACCGGTCCACCGCACACGCGCTGAACGTCGCGGTTATCTCGATGCTGATGGGTCGGGTCTTCGGGTTCTCCCAGGCCGAGATGCTAGATATCGGAGTGGGCGCGCTGCTTCACGACGTTGGCAAGCTGGACCTGCCGGACCGGGTGCGCCACGCCGACCCAGGGTCGTCATCGGCGGATCACGCTCTGTACCAAGAACATGTGGCGCGCGGCGTAGCACTGGGCAAGCGCATGGACCTTAGCGCCGCCGCGTTGCTGGTTATCGCCCAGCATCATGAAATGGCCGACGGCAGCGGATTCCCGCAACGGCTCAGCGTCGACCGGATGACCGCCGCCGCGCGGATCGTCGCGCTGGTCAACCGCTACGACAACCTCTGCGATCCGGCGTTGCCCGTGCACGCACTGACGCCGCACGAGGCGCTGTCGCTGATCTTCGCGCAGACAAGGGCCAAGTTCGACGCCCCGATGCTCAACGCATTCATCCGGATGATGGGCGTCTATCCGCCGGGCTCGGTCGTGCAGCTCACCGACGACCGGTACGCGCTGGTGACGAACGTCAACTCCACGCGACCGCTCAAGCCCCGTGTGCTGGTGTACGACCCCGCTGTGCCGGTGGACGAGGCGTTGCAGATGAATCTGGAACACCATGCCGACGTCGGCATCCGGCGCAGTTTGCGGCCGCAGCAGTTGCCGGCGCCGGCATTGCAGTACCTCTCGCCGCGGCAGCGCGTGATCTACTTCTTCGAGCCGGCTGCGACGCCAAACTCGGGGTTCGGACAGGAGCTCGCGGCGTGAGACCTGTGCCCCGCTGCTCGGAAGGCTGCTTGTCGGGGCCCGACGGCAAAGCGCGATGCGCCAGAGCGCAGCGATGAACGCCGTGCCGGAGCGACCGGATCTTGACCGCACAGACGTCACGCCGACCCGCGCAACGCCCGACCCCACGCTGGTCGCATGGCTCGCCATGCTCGAGACGCTGGGGGATCCGGCCTGGATCGTCGATGCATCGACGCTGTCGCTGGTGGGCATCAATCGGCCGGCGCAAACTCTGTTGGGTCTGGCCGACGCCGCGCTGCGAGGCCTGGACCCGCTAGGTCTGATCGGCACACCCGAGGATCTGGCGTTCTGGGACGATGTCAAGGCAGGGCACCCGAGCCGGCTGGAGTCGGAGTCGGCGGCGATGACGACCGACGGGCGCGTGATTCAGGTGCTGCGTCGAATTGCGCCGCTCACGGTCGGCGGACAACTGGCGGGGTACTACCTGGTGCTCGTGCACGACCGCACCGAGCGGCTGCGCGCACAGTCGGAGCGCGAGACCTTGCTGGCCGAACTACAGGCGACGCTGGAGTCCACGGCCGATGGCATTCTGGTCACCGACCTGGCCGGACGGATCCGCGCGTTCAACCGCCGCTTCGCAACGATCTGGGGCATGCCCGAGGAACTGCTGAGCGGGCACAGGGACGAAGCCGTGTTCGACTGGATGCGACGCGGCGTCACCGATTCGCGCGGATTTCGACGGCGGCTGGCTGCGCTGCAGGAGTCGGCCTTGATGCGGGCATCGGAACTGCTGCAATTGCTGTCGGGGCAAACACTCGAGCTGGTGACGCAACCACAAGTCAGCCTCGGTCGTCCGATCGGGCGGGTCTGGGCGTTCCGCGATCGGACCGAACTCGTTGCCGCGGATCGCCGCATCGAGACACTGACGACGACCGACACGCTCACCGGTCTGCCCAACCGTCGGCACCTGGGCGATGCGCTGGACCTGGCGCTCGCCCACGCCCGCCGCGATCATTCGGGTTTCGCCGTGCTGCTGGTAGATCTGGATCGATTCAAGCAGATCAACGACAGCCTCGGACAAGCCCTCGGCGACAGGGTGCTGCTCGAAGTGGCCGAACGAATCAAGACCTGCATGCGACAGGGCGATCTGCTTGCGCGCGTGGGTGGCGACCAATTCGCACTCCTGGTGCACCAGGCCGACCGCCGGGGCGGGGAGGCGGCAGCCGTGCGCGTGCTCGAGGCGACCGGACGGGGCTATGCACTCGATGCCAATCAGTTCACGCTGACTTGCAGCGTCGGCATTGCGCTGTTCCCGACCGACGGAAGCGATGGCGGTGAACTCGTGCGCCACGCCGAAACCGCGATGCAGCGCGCCAAGCAGGGCGGACGCGCGGCGTTCCGCTTTCATCAACCCAGCCACAACGCCGACCTGCGGTCACGCATGCGGCTCGACCATGCGATGCGGCAGGCGCTGGCGAGCAATCGTTTCCGGCTCGCCTACCAGCCGCAGATCGATCTGGCCAGCGGCGCGATCGTCGGGGCCGAGGCGTTGATCCGTTGGCGCGACCCGGAACTTGGCGAAGTGCAGCCGACGCAGTTCATACCGGTGGCCGAGGAGTCCGGGTTCATCATCGCCATTGGCGACTGGGTGCTCGGGCAGGCCGTGCGCCAGGCCGCCGCCTGGCGCAGCCAGGGTATGCCGCTGCCGGTCGCCGTCAACGTGTCGGCGCTGCAGTTCCAGCAGCACGACTTCATCGATCGCGTTGCCGCAGCGCTGCAGTCTGCGGACCTGCCGGGCGCCTTGCTCGAGCTGGAGTTGACCGAGTCGATTCTGGTGCGCGATGCGGATGAAGCGCTGCAACGCCTGCATTCGCTGTCGCACCTGGGTGTGCGGCTTGCGATCGACGATTTCGGCACCGGCTACTCGAGCCTGGCCTATCTGAAACGCTTTCCGATCGAGAAACTGAAGATCGATCGCAGCTTCATCCGCGGCGTGCCCGCCGACGACAGCGATGCCGGCATCGTCCACGCCATCATCCAGATGGCGCGAGCGCTGAACCTGAAGGTCATCGCCGAGGGCGTCGAAACGCAGGCCCAGCGCCAGTACCTGGCGCTCGAAGGCTGCGACCAGTTGCAGGGTTTCCTGTTCTCGCCTGCGCTGGATCCGGTCAGCTTCGAGGAGCGACTGCGCAACCAGACGGCCAACCGCCGCCGATTGCGCGTGGTCGGCGACTGAACGCTCCGGATTCGGTCTCTCCCCGGGGCCGCACGGTTTGCGCTGGCGCAAGCGCGATTCGCACCGACCCGGATTGCGCAGGGCGCGCTATTGTTCGTACAGTCCGCCTGTCGAATACTGCATCACCGCAATGAACTTTCCGTCCGGCAATCCGAAAGGCAGTTCGCGCCTGCTCGGCGGGCCGACACGCAGCGCCAAGGGTGCACCGATGAACCCGATCGAATACTTGATCGAGCGCAAGTTCGCTGGCCTGGAGACGGGCGCCGCCCTCGAACTGCCCGGCGGGCGCCGCATCGGCTCGGCGGCTGCGCGCGTGGTGCTTCAGTTGTCGGAGCTCTCTCCGCTTGCCCATCTGGCCGCTGGACAGGTGGGGCGACTGGCGGAGGACTATGTCGAGGGCCGATTGGACATTCAGGGCAATATGCGCGATCTGATGGCCGTGGTGGCGCAGATGATCGACGTCGACCCGACGCGACCCTCGGGCGGCTCTTCGTCTTGGTGGCGCGGCATTCTGCGGCGCGGCAAACCGCTGGCACGGCACAACGTGGATGCCGACGCGCGTCAAGTGCAGTTCCACTACGACGTATCGGACGATTTCTACGCGCTGTGGCTGGACGGGCGGCGCATCTACTCCTGCGCCTACTACCGTGACGTGGGCATGCCGCTCGCCCAGGCCCAGGAGGCCAAGCTGGACCATGTCTGCCGCAAGCTCATGTTGCGCGAGGGCGAGCGCTTTCTCGATATTGGCGCGGGCTGGGGTGGCCTGCTGCTTTGGGCGGCCGAGAACTATGGCGTGCGGGCGACCGGAATCACGCTGTCCAGGAACCAGCATGCCCATGTGAACCGCTTGATCGAAGAGCGCGGCCTGCGGGGCCGCGTCGAGATGAAGTTGCTCGACTATCGCGTGCTTCCCGAGGATCAACCCTGGGACAAGATCGCCTCCATCGGCATGTTCGAGCATGTGGGCCGGGTCATGCTGCCCACCTACTTCGGGAAGATCCGCCGCCTGCTCAAGCCGGGCGGTCTTCTGATGAATCACGGCATTACTGCGGGTGGCACGCGCAACGCCCAACTCGGCGCTGGCATCGGCGACTTCATCGAGCGCTATATCTTCCCGGGCGGCGAGTTGCTTCATGTGTCGAATGTGTTGCGCGACATGGCCGATTCAGGACTCGAGGCGCTGGACGTGGAAAATCTCAGGCCGCACTACGCGCGCACCCTCTGGGCCTGGTCGGACGGGCTGGAGTCTCACTTGTCGCGCGCGTTCGAGATCACCGGCCAGACCGTTGTGCGCGCCTACAGGCTGTACCTTGCCGGCTCCGCGATGAGCTTCGAGCGTGGCTGGATCTCGCTTCATCAGATACTGGCCGGTCGTCCCAGCGGCCGGCTCGACGAAGGGCCGATGCGCGGCGCGCAATCGGCATACCCGTTCCAGCGCGGCTACATGTATCGATGAGCCGATGATCTACAAGTTCAAGTGCAAGGCCACTGGCGATGTCATCATGCTGGGTCCCAACGGTGACCAGCTGCTGCGACTGATCGGCCGTGAGCCATCGAGCAAGGGCATCGTCGAAGTCCATGCCATGGCGCCGGCCATCGCTGCGATTCAGCAGGCGGTCGCAGCCGAAGAGGCCCAGCGTGTCGAACCGGCGCAGTCAATCGAAGTGGGATTGCGGCAACGCGTCTGGCCGATGATCGAAATGATGAAGCGGGCGCAGGCCGCGAACGAACCGATCGTATGGGGCGTATGACGCCCTGCAACCGAGAGAGTGTGCATGAAACTGTGGAGCGAAAGTTGGGTCAACGGGGATGCGATTCCGGCGCGCTATGCCGCCGGGCGCATCGCCGACGCAGGCGGCGTGACGTTCTCCGACAACGTGAATCCGCATCTGGCATGGAGTGAGCTGCCCGAAGGGACGCGTTCACTCGTGCTGATCTGTCACGATTTCGACGTACCGAGCCGCGGCGACGACGTTAACAAGGACGACCGCGAAGTCCCGGCAGATCTGCCACGGGTGGACTTCTTTCACTGGGTGCTGGTCGACCTGCCGCCCGAGGTGCGCTCGATTGCCGAAGGCGAGTACAGCCGTGGCTTCACGCCGCGCGGCAAGACTGGGCCGGCCGCCGCGCATGGCGCGCGCCATGGCCTGAACGACTACACGGGCTGGTTTGCCGGCGACGCGCAAATGGCGGGGCAGTACTTCGGCTACGACGGCCCGTTTCCGCCATTCAACGATTCGCTCGTGCATCACTACGTCTTCACGCTCTACGCGGTGTCGGTGAATCGGCTCGCTGTCGAGGGCGCGTTCACGGGCGCACAGGTTCGCCAGGCACTATCCGGCAAGGTGCTCGGCGAGGGCACGCTGTCGGGCACCTACACGCTGAACCGCCGCCTGCTTCGATCTTGAGAGACGCCACCCGCATCCTGGCGATCCGTCATGGCGAGACGGCGTGGAACGCCGAGATGCGGATGCAGGGCCAGCTCAATACGCCATTGAACGACGCCGGTCGCTGGCAGGCCAGCCGGCTGGCCGCTGTCATCGGCGACGAACCCATCGACGCGATCTATGCCAGCGACCTGGACCGCGCGTTGCACACGGCGTTGCCATTGGCGAACGCCACTGGCAAGCCGGTCCTCACGGAACGCGGTTTGCGCGAACGCGCATTCGGCGTCTTCGAAGGGCACGCGTACACCGAGATCGATCGTCGCTGGCCAGAACCGGCGATGCGCTGGCGCATGCGCGATCTGCACTTTGGCCCCGAGGGTGGCGAGAGCTTGCACGGCTTCAATCAACGCTGCATCCAAACCGCCGAGCGCCTGGTCGCCGACCATGCGGGCCACACGATCGTCTGGGTCACGCATGGCGGCGTACTCGATTGCCTCTATCGCATGGCGACTCGCGTGGCGCTCGACGCTCCGCGCACCTGGTCGCTGGGCAATGCCGCCATCAATCGGCTGTTGTATGCGGACCAGGGGTTGATGCTGATCGGTTGGGGTGACAGCCAGCATCTGACAGCCCTCGACGCGGACGATTCAAACCGCTGATCGACGAGCGGTTGCCGAACGGCGACGGACGGCGACGTGTGGAATCCGTCGCGGCGATGCGCATCGCGCGCGCACGCCGAAGTGCGAACAACTTCCGCTTTTCAGCCGCCCCGAGCGACTTCGTTTCAAGGTGTTCGCGCTCGATTGAATAAGCTGGATTCGTCCATTGGGCCAACCAGCGCCTCATTCAACAGTCGGGCTGTCAAATGAACTTGAATCACACCGCCATCTCTTCTGCAAGGCGTACCGTCGGGTTGCCACGCCACGGCGCAGGCTTCACGTTGATCGAACTGATGATCGCCGTCGCGATCATCGCAGTTCTCGCCGCCGTGGCGATGCCGTCGTACCAGAACTACGTGCGCCGAGGGCAACTGTCGGAAGCCTTCACGGCGTTGTCTGACATGCGCGTGAAGATGGAGCAGCACTACCAGGACAACAAGTTCTATGGCGCCACCAACGCCACGACGGCCTGCCCGGCGCTGCCTAGCCATGGCGCGTTTCCGGTCGCAGGCAAGTACTTCAGCATCACCTGCGCCGGTGGGGCGGCACCGTCGCAGACGTTCGTCCTGACCGCGACCGGTAGCGGCAGCTTGACCACCGGCTACGACTACACGCTCAACCACGCCGGTACCAAGGGGACCACCAGCTTCTATGGCGTGTCGTCGACGGCCGCCTGCTGGCTCACCAAGAGCACCAGCTGCGACAACTGAACGGGAGCTGACATGCGACAACGTGGTTTCACAATCATCGAGGCGGTGATCACGATCTCCGTGGCCGGACTGCTGGTAGCTGCGGCACTGCCGAGCGCGGGTACCTGGATCCGGAATTCGCGCATCCGCACAGCGGCCGAATCGATCAGCAACGGCCTGCAGCAGGCACGCAACGAGGCTGTCCGGCGCAACCAGAGCGTCAGTTTCTATCTCGTGTCGGATGCCGACCCGGTGTCGATGACCGACGCCTGTGCGCTGTCGTCGACCAGTTCGGGTTGGGTGATCAGCATCGCCTCACCGGCAGGCAGATGCGCGACCGACAAGGACACCTTCGTTGCGGTCAGACCCGCCGGCGACGGCGCCAGCGGCCTGAGCCTATCAGCGCTCGACAACGCCGCGGCGGCGGCAACCACGGTGACCTTCAACGGATTCGGCCAGATCAGCAATGCCACGCCGATCAGCTGCATAAAGGTGCGCAATACCAACACCAGCGACTCCCGGCCACTGCTCATCGCGGTGAATCCGGGTGGCCAGGTTCGCATGTGCGATCCGGCGGTCACCGATGCCAACGACCCCAGAAAGTGCGTCGCGGGCTGCGACAGCGCGGCTTGAACCATGAAGCCCATGTCCAGACTCAATCCTGTGCGCCGACCGCTTGACGGCGGCCTGCGGCGACCGCGATCGAACGGCTTCGCATTGATCGAGGTGATGGTCTCCGTGCTGCTCTTCGCGATCGGCATCCTCGGCCTGGTCGGGCTGCAGGCCTCGATGATGCAGGCGCAGACGTCGAGCAAGGTGCGTGCCGATGCCGCGAACCTGGCCGATGAGCTCACGGCCATCATCTGGTCGGACATCACCAACATCGCCACCTATACGACAGGGGGCTGCGCCGGCAATGCGCGATGCAACGGCTGGTTGACCAAGCTACCGCAGGTCTTGCCGGGCGGAACGCTGCAGACGCTGACGATCGACCTCGCTGGCACGAGCATCACGAACCAGGACTACGGCCTGATCACGATCACGCTGAACTGGACGCTGCCCAATGGCGGCACGCACACCTACACATCGATTTCCAACGTCGTACCGGCCGCGGAGGCGCTATGAAAGCTCGGTCGACCCACACCGCCGCGTTGCGCTTCGTGCCTGGCGCCCCCTTGAGCCAGCGTCGGCAACGCGGCATGACCCTGGTCGAACTGATGGTGGCGCTGCTGCTCGGCCTGGTGACAACCTACTTCATCGCGCAGGTGTTCGCTGTCGCCGAAGGCCAGAAGCGCACGGCGACATTCGGCAGCGACGCGCAGGTCAACGGCGCGGTGGCCTTGTACACCCTGAAGCGACATATCCAGGCCTCGGGGTATGGCTTGACATCGGTCACCGAAGGCCTCGGTTGCGCGATCAGGGGCGAATTCGGCAGCGCCGGCTCGACCGCCGCTGCGCCAGCAATGAATCTGGCGCCGATCGTCATTGCGCCCAGTGCGACGGCAAGCGCGCCGAGCGACGCGATCACCGTGCTGTCGAGCTCGAAGTCCAACTCCGCGACGGTGGCGTATGTGTCGGAAACGCACCCGAACAACACCAACTTCTTTCCGGTGCGCTCGTCGTTCGGTGTTGCGGTCGGCGACGTGATGCTGGCAATTCCGAAAGCGTGGGACGCGAACAACCACTGCACGCTGTTCACGGTGGCCGAGGATCCCGGTTCGCCCGACACGACGCTCTCCATGACACGCATTCCCCATGTGGCCGGAGGCACCGCGTCGTGGAACAACGTGAACCCGACGACTGTCTTTCCGCCGGCCGGATACGCGCAGGGCGCGTCGCTCGTCAACTTCGGCACCATCAAGCGACTGGTGTTCGGTGTGAATCAAGAGAACTTGCAGGTCGTCACCTGGACCCAGGCCGGCATCGGGAACGCCGAGCAACTGCAGACCGGCGTGGTGCTGCTCAGGGCCTTGTATGGGCGCGATACCACCGGTGACGGCGTGGTCGACACCTACGACACCGCGACGCCCGCCACGGCCGCCGATTGGGGCCGGGTGCTGGCCGTGCGCGTGGCGGTCGTGGCCCGCAGCGGCCAGTACGAGAAGGACGAAGTGACCGCCGCCGCGCCTACGTGGAACGTCGGCAGTGACGTGGCGGTGAGCTATGTCGACGCTCCGGGCAACGCGGCCACCGTGTGCGCCGCGGGCGCCAGCAATTGCGAATTGCCATTGACTTTGAGTCATCTGAACTCGTGGAAGCACTACCGCTACAAGGTGTTCGATACGGTGATTCCGCTGCGCAACATTCTGTGGAACCTCGGAACATGAAGCCTCTGATCTCGAAGTCCTGGGTACCGGGCGCTCGATGCGCCGGTGGTCGTCAGTCGGGCGCGTCACTGCTGTTCGCGCTGATCACACTGGTTGCGCTCGCGTTGGCCGCGACCGCGCTGGTGCGATCGGTCGACACCGGCGCGATCGTGCTCGGCAACCTCGGTTCGCGGCAAGCGACGACGGCGGCAGCCGACAAAGCCACGCAGCGCGCGATCATCTGGTTGTCAACGGCGGCGAATCTCTCGGTGAATGACCCCGCCAGCGGCTACTTCGCGACCAGCCTCGACGGATACGACGTCACGGGGTTCCAAGGGTCCGATCCGGCCCGCGCGTTGGTGAACTGGGACGTCGACGGAACTTGCAGCTACGCAACCTCGGGAACCTGTGTCGGCGCAACCACCCCAGGCCCCCCGATCGCGGTCGACGCAAGCACGACCGCGCGCTACCTGATCACGCGGCTGTGCTTGACGAACGGGGACTACTCCACGGTGGGCCAGGCCTGTGCCAGCCCGCCGAAGCTGAAGGAGCGGGCCAATGAGCGCCGCGGGCAGGTGAACTACAGCCAGCAGAGCCAGAACATGAGCTCGCCGGTCCCGTACTTTCGCATCGTCGTGCGCGTTGTCGGTCCGCGCAACGCCACCAGCTTTACAGAGACCATTGTGAATCTCTGATCCCACGGGGTCGGACGCTCAAGGAGGAACGGTTCATGAAAGCCGGACACACGTACAAGAGATTGTTGGCTGCCTTTGCGGCGTCGGCCCTGTTGGCCGTCGACGTGCACGCGGCGAGCACCGACATCTTCAATCAACCGTTGAGCAGTGCGGCCGCCATCTCGGCGAAGCCGAACATCATGTTCATCCTGGACAACTCGGGCAGCATGGCCTCGGCATACATGCCCGACGACATGGACGACACCGGCAAATACGGTTACTTGTCCAGCCAGTGCAACGGTGTCGCCTACGACCCCACGGTCCTCTATACCCCACCGCTGAAAGCCGACGGAACGGCCTACGCGAACATCAACTTTCGCGCTGCACCCGACGACGGTTACACGAACCTCGGCTCCAGCACGCGCAGCAGCTCGTCGTCTCTGACCGTGGGTACGGGCAGCAAGACGCTGACATTTTCGGGGGGCAGCGCCACTTCCTATGCGGTCAACAACCCTGTCATCATTACCTCGCAGACCGACGGCACGGTCTGGATGTCGGGTCTGGTCACCTCGTACAGCTGGAGCAGCAGCGGCAGCGGAACCGGCACCTTGGTGATCGACGTCACCGCCAGCTCGGGCACCGGCACGCTCAGCGCATGGACGATCGGTCTCGGTTCCGACCTCAACAACCGCACCTACTACAACTACACCGGCACCGAGCCGCGGATGAACTGGACATACAACTCGAGCGGCAACGTCCAGAATTCCACGACCTTCTATCTGCAGTGCCAGAGCAACGTGGGCAGTACCCCGGGCAGCAGCGTCTTCACTCTGGCAACGGTGACCACCGCCTCCAGCGCCACGGTGCAGCAGAACTATGCGAACTGGTATTCGTACTACCGCACGCGCCGCCTGATGATGCGCACGGCTGCCGGCCGCGCCTTCTCTACGCTGGGCTCGAACTATCGCGTGGGTTTCACGACCATCAGCGACACCGGCGTGGTCAACCTCACGAACAAGTTCGTCGACATCGGTGACTTCGATACCGGCAAGAAGACGGATTTCTACACCAGCCTGTATACCGCTACCGGCAGTTCCAACACGCCGTTGCGCGGCGCCCTGTCCAAGGTCGGCCGCTACTTCGCGAACAAGGCGTCGGGGCAGACCTACGATCCGATGCAGTATTCCTGCCAGCGCAACTTCGCGATCCTGTCGACCGACGGCTACTGGAACACGGGTACCGAGACCAGCAGCTACGGCCCCTACAAGATCACGAGCAATACCGGCGTTGGCCAGCAGGACGGGGCCGAAGTCAAGCCGATGCACGATGGCGCCGCGGCGGTCGTGACCACGGTCACCACCACCACCACCACGCAGCAGGAGCGGGTGGTGACCAGCAATCGCGCGACGACCAATTACCGGCGCTATAGATGGACGATCGGCTCGACCCTCACCACCTGCGGGGGAAACAACAATCGATATGTGATGTCGATCCAACAACAAAATCGCAGCCAGGTCGTCGATACCACGACTACCACGGTGCGCAACGCGACGACGACCGGCGTCCACACGGTGGTGACGACCAACGGTGTCGTGAGCAGCGACACGACGACCGGACCGACAACCAACTACGCTACCGTCAGCACCAACACGGTTACCGATGCCAATAATCCGGGCACGTTCAGCAATACCGGCGGGGCAGTCGGCGGCTGCGCCAGCCCCACCGGGTTGAGCAACGAAGGGTTGTCGGCGGGTACAGTGGTCTACTCGTCGACGTCTGACACGTCGTGCACCGGATCGGGTTGCACCTACAACGCCACGGGGAGTGGCGCCTCGTCGGGGGGAAGCTCCACGAGTACCAACAACGCCGTGCTGAGTGGACCGTCGACCACCGTGTTGAGCGGGCCGACGACGACGACCTCCGCGACGATCACCAACTCGACCTCGGGCGGATCGAGCGACTCGCTGGCCGACGTGGCGGAGTACTACTACGTGACCGACCTGCGCCAAGCGACGGGGCTGAACAACTGCATTTCGGGTTCATCGGGCAACAACGTGTGCGCCAACGACACGATGTCGCCGCTCGGGCGCGATAGCGCGACGCACCAGCACATGACGACCTACACCATCGGCCTGGGTGTCAACGGGACGCTGCCGTATCAGCCCAACTACCTGGAGGCGGCGAGCGGCACGTACGTGCAGTTGACCAATGGTGCGCTCAACTGGCCGGTGCCCGTTGCAACGAGCAATGGAGGCGATGCGCGGCAGATCGACGATCTGTGGCACGCCGCAGTGAACGGGCGTGGCAAGTACTTCGCGACCAGCAATGCGACCACCTTGGCCAATGCCGTGGCGGGCGCCCTGACGGACGCCGTCAAGGTTCTGGGCGCGGCGTCCGGTGCGGCCACCAACTCGCTGGAGCCTGTGGTGGGTGAGAACAACCAGGCCTATATCGCCACCTACGAGACGCTCAGCTGGGTCGGCGATGTGCAGGCGTACCCGCTGGACGCGTCGACCGGCTCGATCAACACGGCGACGCGGACCTGGTCGGCCAGGACCCAGCTCGACGCCATCGGGCCCGGCAGCCGGCAGATCAAGTACATGCAGCCGGGAACCGGCACGATGCGCAACTTCACGTTCACCAATCTGAACGCTGACGGCTACGGAACCAGTTTCAGCAACTTCTGCAGCCAGGCCAGCGTGCCGGCTCAATGTGCCACGTTGGTCCCCGCCCAGATCACGCTCGCCAATAACGGCGACAACTTGGTGAACTTCCTGCGTGGCGACGACGCCTACGAGAACGAGACGAACCTGGCCAATCCGCTGTACCGGGAACGGTCGTCGAAGCTGGGCGACATCATCAACGGCTCACCGGTCTTTGTGAAGAAGCCGCCGTTGAAGTACACCGACGCCGGGTATTCGAGCTACGAGGCCGCGCAGGCCGGCCGCACCGCTGTCCTGTACGCCCCGGCCAACGACGGCATGTTGCATGCGTTCGATGCGACCACGGGCAACGAGCTCTGGGCGTTCGTGCCGAAGTTCGTGATGCCCAACATGTACAAGCTCGCGAACACGGGGTACGCGACCGACCACACCTACTTCGTGGACGGCACGCCGATCGTCGGTGACATCTATGTGGGCGGCGCGTGGAAGACGATCCTGGTCGGTGGCTTGAACTCAGGCGGCCGGGGCTACTACGCGCTCGACATCACCAACCCGAGCAACCCGATCGGTCTGTGGGAGTTCACGCATGCCAACATGGGGCTGACCTACGGCAACCCGATCATCACCAAGCGCAGCGACGGTACGTGGGTGGTCGCGCTGTCCTCGGGACTCAACAACACCAGCGGCGACGGGCAGGGACACCTGTATGTGTTGAACGCCAACACCGGCGCCTTGCTGGAGAACATCTCAACCGGCGTCGGTTCCGTCACCACGCCGGCCGGGCTGTCCAAGATCAACGCATGGGTCGACGACCCGACCAACAACACCGCCAAGCGCTTCTACGGCGGCGACATGCTGGGCAACCTGTGGCGCTTCGATACCGAGGACTTGGTCGCTCCGTCGGGCAAGGAAGCGACGCTGGTGGCAACGTTCCTCTACAACGGAACGACGCCGCAGCCCATCACCACGGCACCCCAGCTCGCCGAGATTCAGCAGGGCGCGACCAAGTACGCATTGGTCATGGTGGGCACGGGTCGCTACCTGGGCAACAACGACCTCAGCGACACGACCCCGCAGTCGATCTATGCGGTGAAGGACATGTTGACCGGCACAGGCCTTGGCGATGTGCGTGCCAGCAGTTCGCTGGTCACGCAAACCGTCACGGTGGTGAGTGCCACCACGATCAGCACGGGCACTTCGAATGCTGTCGACTGGGCCAGCAAGATCGGCTGGAAGATGGATCTGCCGCAGTCCAAGGAGCGCATCGTCATCGACATGGCGGTGCAGTTCGACACGCTGGTCGCGGCTTCGGCGATTCCGGGCGCCAACGAGTGCAATCCGGGCGGTGGCAAGTCGTGGCTGTACGCAATCAACATCAACAATGGTGCACCCGCAGACACCGCCGGGACGATCAGCCATTTCCTCGGTGACTACCTGGTGGTGGGTATGACCTGGGTCAAGACTGCGAGCGGTGAGTCGAAGATCGAGATCGTCGGCAGCGATGCGTCGGTGCGTACAGAGGGCGTGCCGCCTCCAGGCCAGGGCAAGACGCAGATCCGCCGTTCGTCGTGGCGCGAACTGATCAACTGAGATGGCTCTCGCGACAATGCCGCCAACTTCGCTGGGGACCCACGGTCCCAGGGACTTGTCGCGCATTGGCTGGTGTGTGCTGATCGTCGTGGGTCTGCACGTATCGCTGCTCGCCGTTCCCGTGCGCTCGGCTGCGCCGCGCACCGAGGCGGCGGGTGCTGCGCGAACGGTCCTGGTGCGCGCGGTGCGAGCACCAGCACCGTCGCATGTGTCTGAGGCGCTGGCATCCGTGCAGGCGTCGCACCTCATCGAGCCAGCGAACACATCGGTCGACGCGATCCCTCGCACGACGCGGAAACCAGGTGTGGAGTCCGATGCCTCGCCAACATTGGCCGACGGCGCGGAAAACGCGCCCCCGCTTCCCGACCTGGGCCTGTACGCGTGGAGCGCGGATCCGGTGGACGACTTCTACGCGCGTGCGGAGCTGACGGTCGGACCCGCCCCAAAGGGCGTGGTGCAGATCGGATATCCAGCATTCGACGGCGAGCGTGACTTGTACGTGAGCGAGTTGGTGCTCCTCATCGACGAGACAGGGGTCGTGTCGCGCGTGCTATTAGCCGGCGCGCCGTTGCCGGCCCCGCTCGAAGAAGCCGCGCGCAGCGCTTTTCTGCAGGCACTATTCACGCCCGGCGAGCGCGATGGGCGGGCCGTGAAGTCGCGCATCCGCGTCGAGGTGGTCTTCGACAGTCGTCGTATCGCGTCGTAGGGCCGAGCTGCGCATCCGCGAGCGATGAGTCACGCGCTCGCCTATCATTTCCAGCCATGACCGGCCCGCAGATCATCGTTCTGGCGACTCCCGTGTTTCTGCTGCTGATGGCGATCGAATGGGTGGTCGGGATGGTTCGCGGGCGAAACACCTATCGTCTGCATGACGCGCTGAGCAGCATCGGCCTGGGCATGATGAGCCAAGTGATCGGCCTGTTTGTCAAGCTATTGACGGTGGGTATCTATACGGCGGTGTTTACACAGGTCGCGCTGTTCTCGCTGCCGGTGGGTTCGATCTGGGTTTGGCTCGGCGCACTGTTGCTATACGACTTGTGCTACTACTGGCTGCACCGCGCGGGTCACCGGGTGGCGATCCTCTGGGCCGCACATGTGGTGCATCACCAGAGCGAGGACTACAACCTTTCCACTGCGCTGCGCCAGACCTCCAGCGGCGCGCTGCTTGGCTGGATCTTTTACCTGCCGATGGCGGTGCTCGGCGTGCCGCCATTGGTATTCGCGACGGTCGCGCTGATCGACTTGCTGTACCAGTACTGGGTGCATACGCAGCAAATCGGCAAGCTCGGCTGGTTCGACCGCTGGTTCTGCTCTCCCTCGAACCACCGCGTGCACCACGCGGTGAACGACCGCTATCTCGATCGCAACTATGGTGGCATCCTGATCCTGTGGGACCGCCTGTTCGGCAGCTTCGAGGAGGAGTGCGATGGCGAGCCCTGCGTCTATGGCACCCGCTCCCCACTGCGGAGCTTCGATCCGCTGTTGGCCAATGTGGAGGTCTATTGGGCGCTGGCCAGGGATGCGTGGCGCGCACGTTTATGGTGGGACAAGCTTCGAGTCTGGTTCATGCCGCCCGGGTGGCGGCCCGCCGAGTTGGCGCGGCGGTTTCCAAGGCGGGGATTCCGGCTGGAGGCGATGCAGAAATTCGATCCGCCGATGGGTCGCGGAGCGAAGATTGCAGCGTTGATGATGTTTGCCGGTCTGCTGATCGGCACCTGCGGGTTGTTATGGAATGCGCACCGATTGCCGATCGCGACACAGCTCGCCGGCGCCGTAGCGATGATCGCGGGGCTGTGGTTGATGGGCGCGGTGAACCAACACGGTGCCACGCGCCGGGCGATGGCTGCCGCCGCCTAGCGGCAATACTGTCCAGATAGAAGATTCCCGCC
>Ga0209253_10000080_pt1 | contig 63350 bp, 55 predicted proteins | sample FrelakmetBRP12BR_FD_187145 | JGI IMG/M metagenome (GOLD analysis project Ga0209253, IMG submission 187145) | Freshwater lake sediment microbial communities from the University of Notre Dame, USA, for methane emissions studies - BRP12 BR (SPAdes)... | ecosystem: Environmental > Aquatic >...
TGCGCGAGCATCACTTTCCCAAACGTCTACGCCACTGCAGCAGCGGCCTAATCTTCCTTGCGAAAGACAAAGAACTCACAGCAAAAGAATCTATCCTCCTGCAATCCCGCAGTTGGTTGACCTTGGATCGGTGCTATAGGTCGCGCGGTTTGCTGCGCTCTTCGGCCAGCCATTCGCGCAACTCGCTGGCCGCCTGCCGGGACAGCCGCCAAGCCAGCGAATGAGCCAGCGTTGACGTCAGGTCGCTCGGTATCGGCGTCATCGGCTCGTGCACCCACACCTCGCGGCCGCTGTCGTAGGAGCGGGACCAGACCTGGCGGCCTTGCCTGTCCATCAGCCTCACGTCCATCGCGAGGCTCATGCCCATTTCGGAGTCGCCGATGAACGGCATGAAGGGTATCGGCGTGGGCAACAGCCAGAGGAGGCGAACCTCGTACTTGCAGCGGATCGCATCGATGACCAGCGTTGCGGCGAACCCGTCGCCGTCGCGCGGCACGGTCGTCACCGGCTGCGCGCCTCCTGCAAACGTATCGCCGACGGCGCCGAGCGCAGCCTGAGCGACGATCTGGCCGATCGGCACGCGTGGGTCACCCTCGGCCACCTGGCCGACCACCTGCTTCGGCACTAGCACTGCAACCCGCCCGGCGACCTGAGTACCCGGGTCGACCGGACCGCGCCCGAACAGGGCCGGGTTGACGGCAATCAGCGATGGCGGTGCCGCGCAGCCGCCGGACACGCCTGCCGCTGCCAGCAGTGTGAAGGACCAAAGGTCGCGGCGCCTCAAGGTGCAGCCTCCGGCCGTGTCACGGTCAGCTCGATCAGCTGGCCATTCCGCAAGAGGCGCAACAGCAACGGCGTGCCAGATGGAACTGACTTCAGCAACTCCTGCAACGCCGCGGCGTCGCCAACGTCGTGCCCGCCCGCGGCCAGGATGAGATCGCCGCTGCGCAGCCCCGCAGCGGCGGCCGCACCACCTTCGGCGACCGAGATCAGCAGCACCGCCCCGCGCTCGCCGACGCCGGCCTGGCGGCGTTCTGCCAGTGTCAGGCCCCGGACGCTCAGGCCCAGGGCGCCGCCCGCCACCAGCGCAGGCCGCGGCGTGCAATCCATCGGCACGCTGATCAGCTCGGGGTAGCGCAGCGGTTGCTGGCTCGTCTCCACGGCACTTCCTGCCACCGCGCCGGCCGCGACGCCCGTCACCACGACGATCGCACCCAGCAGCGGGATGAAGGAAAGAGCCGCGGCGCCGAAGACGGCACCCGTGGCGGCACCCCCCGCCACGCCGCCGGCCACGGCGCCGGCGCCCGAGGTCGACTCCAGCGCAGCGCGCAGGGAGCCGCTGCCCAGCCCGCCGTGCTCGGCGCGGCAACTCACGGTGAGCGGTTGGTGCGAGGTGGTCACTGTCACGGCGCCCGGCGTGCGCGCCAGCGACCAGGTGCCGAGGTCGTTGCTCAGCTCGCAACTTGTCTGCGCGCAGCCCGGCGTCTCCACCCGCACCGTCTGCGTGACCTCCCTGCCCGGACTGGCGCAGCCCTGCACAACCAAGCTCAGCGCCGCCAGAAGCGCCGTCGTTCTCATCCTTAAACAACCAGCCATCACACGACCATAGGCATCAGCAGCCAATATCTGAAGGCTACTTACGGACTGTGCGAACCTTGTTGCCCGAACTCAACGCAGGTCGAGTTGCCCACGGCGGTCGAGTGTCGACTTTGGGGCAACGAATTGACGCACCCGTGCGACTGCTTCGGGTCGGTTGGTAAGGTTGAGGATTCCCTCTCAGCCGGAGATAACGCCTCGATCCAGATGAGGCAGCCAGCCCAGCAGTTCAACGATTCGATTGGGTCGGCTGCTGCGTGGCACGAAGGCCGAGCAGGGCCAGCAACTTCGAGCACTGTGACTGCGGTCAGCTGCGTGCATCTGCGGAACGACCGCCCGTCGAAATCGATTCGTGCTGGTCAGAGCGCCGCGAGTGCGGTTGGGCCACGCTGGCCGTCCCGGACTCTGCTACTTCGGCATTCCCTTGTTGGGGTTGATCAGATACTTCGCCCCGGTGGCTCGCTTGCCGTAGGCCGCGATGGCGTCGCGCCCCAGCGCTTCGGACAGTGAGATCTCGCCGCTGTAGTGGCTGGCAAACGTCGTCTTCAACTCGGCCGCCACACGGCGCTTCAAGGCTTGCACGGCGACGGGGCCGATGCGCTGCAGGAAGGGAGTGAGCAGCCAGCCCCCCATCCCCCAGGCCATCCCGAAGCTGCGATTGAACTCTGTCGGACCCGTATCCAATCCGCCGTAGATGTAGACCTGCTTGTGCGTCGTCGACCCATAGCGGCTGTATTCCTTGGCGCTGCGGTTGAGCGCCGCCTCCATGCAGGTCAGGATCTGGCCGGCCAGCCGGCCGCCGCCGGTCGCGTCGAAAGCGATCGTGGCGCCGGTGACGACGAGCGCCTGCGTGAGGTCTTCCATGAACGTCGGCGAAGCCGCGTTGCACACATGCTCGGCGCCCATCGACCGTAGCAATTGCACCTGCTCCGGCCTGCGCACGATGTTCACCAGAGCGATCCGGTCCTTCATGCAGATGCGGTTGAGCATCTGCCCGAGGTTCGACGCTGCCGCGGTGTGCACGAGCGCGGTGTGTCCCTCTCGCCGCATCGTCTCAACCATGCCCAGCGCAGTGAGCGGGTTCACGAAGCAGGAGGCACCCTCAGCCGGCGTCGTCCCTTCAGGCAGCAAGAGGCACTGGTCTGTCTTGACCGTCCGATACTGCGCGTACATCGCGCCGCCGAGCACGCCCACCGTCTTGCCCAGCAGGGCCTGGGCGGCCTCAGACGAACCTGCGGCGATGACCACGCCCGCGCCCTCGTTTCCCACCGACGTGGACTGTCCGACCCGGCCCGCCATGCCCTTCATTGCGCCGGGCGGCACGCGTGCTGTCACCACCGTGTCGGCACCCGCGCCAGTAACGGTCGCCGTGTCAATGTCGGCGGCCCCGAAGAGCAGGCCGATGTCGGAGGGATTGATCGGCGCGGCCTCGACCCTGACCATGACCTCGTCCACAGCGGGGCCAGGGAAGGTAACGCTGGCCAGCGAGATTTCGAGTTCGCCCTCTGGCTTGACGAGGGATCGAAGCTGCAAGCCGGTGCGGCTTTCGCCATTGCTCATGGATGTCTCCCGTGGATGATGCCGCCCGGGCCCGAATCCCCAGCGCGTGTACCGTTGAGTGTCCACTGTTCTTGGATCTGGGTGACTGCGGAGGGTTGTTGGGCGCCAGTTACCGCGTCGATCAGCACGGCGGAAAGGCGACGTTTGACCTCAAGGGTCCGCGCTACGCAGCTGGCAGCGCCCTCTGCAAAACGGAAACCCCGCAGCCTGCGTCAGCAGCAGGGCGGTACGTCAGTGTGCGATGGCGCCCGGCATAGCCTGATCTCGCGCGGGCAATGCCGTGTTATGCGCGGCCCGCCCTCTGACGAATTCAGCAATCAAGGCTCGAGCGCCTTGATGCGCTTCCACAGCAGCGCCTTGGGCACGGCCGTCATGCGCATCGCCTGCATGCAATGGTCCAGCCGATGGGGCCGTTCGCGCAGGGCCTGAATGGCCTTGCGCAGGTCGGCCTCGATGCTGGCGCCATAGGCGCCCTGGGCCTTGACGATCGCCTGACGCAACAGCGCCCTCGGCGGCGCCATCATGGCCAGGTCGATCAGGTCGCGGCTCAAGACCGCGTCATCGCGCCAGCGGTCGGAATTGGCCAGCAGCTTGCTCGCGGCCGCGTCCAGCGGCGTCAGCGTGGCCACGCCGCACACCAGGTCGCCGGCGCCGGGCGCGTCGAGCGTGATGCGGGCTTCGAGCACGATCTCGAACTTGATCTCGACATCGGCTGCGCGCAGCATCGTGCGCAGGCCGTACTGGTCGGCGCGCACCTCGCGGCTTTGGGTGAAGAGTGGCGCCAGGTCGATGCCGGCACGGCAAATCGCCTGCAGGCCAGTCGGGCCCGACAGCGCCTGGCGCAAGGCGCCGTAGCCCTCGCGGTGCGAGACCAGGAAGTCGATGTCCACCGATTCGCGGTACTCGCCGTAGCGCAGCGCCAGCGCGGTGCCGCCGCCGAACAGGCATTGGTGGGCGTGCAGCCGCTGCGCGTCCAGCGCCTGCAGCACGCTGGCTGCGCGGCGGTGGTGTTCGCGCTCAAACAAGCAGGCGGCCCCCGCCCAGGCTCGCCAACAGGTGCTGGATCAGCGCGCGTTCGTGGGGCAACAACGCGCCCTGCTCGACGTGCCGCCAGTTGCGCTCGTACAGGCTCAGCGCCTCGGCCGCGGTGACGTCGCTGGCGCCCTGGAATTGCCAGGCCAGGCGCTCGAGCTGCGGGTAGTCGGCCAGGCGGATGCGCGCGGGCACGGCGGCTTCCTGGCTGCGCCCCGGTGAGCGCGGTGGTGCGCCGACCACGCCCAATTCCAGCCCCAGCGCGGCGGCGGCGTTGAGGTAGGCGCCCATCGTCACCGACGGTTCGCCGCGCTCGACGCGGTGCAGCGTCACCCGGGACATGCCCGCCGCTTCAGCGGCGGTGGTGGCGCTCACACCCAGGCGCTTGCGTTGCACACGCAGCTGCTCGCCGAGGGCAACGAGCTGGGCCGCGACGATCTCTCCGGTGGCAGGGGCCATGGATGGCATTATGTATTTCATTATATACAAATTTACATTAATGTGCAGAATGAGAATCATGAATGCCCCCCACCGCCAGGTCTACAGTGCACTCGTGCAAGGCAGGCCTCCCCAGTCACTGGGCGATCGTACGATTGCGCCGCGGTGGCGCAGGCTTGCCGCGCTCGTGTTCTTTGCGTTCACGTGTCCGGCGTCGCTGGACGCGGTGGCGGTCACGTCTCAGGTACGCATGTTCGACCTGTCGATGGCGGAGCGGCAACAGATTCAGTCCCTGGGGCCCTGGCCCCCCGCGCCGCGCCGTGACCCCGGCAACCGCGTGTCCGGCCGGCCGATGGCCATCGAGCTGGGCCGCCAGCTCTTCCACGAGGCGCGCATGTCTCCGGTGGGCTACATCGCCTGTGTCACCTGCCACCAGCCCGACCGTGCGTTCACCGACCTGAAGCCGCGCGCGCATGGTCTGGCCGATCTGCCGCGCAACACGCCGGCACTGGCCAACCTGTCCCAGCAGCGCTGGTTTGGCTGGGGCGGTGCGAGCGACAGCCTGTGGATGGCCAGCATCCGGCCGATCCTGGATGCGCGCGAGTTCGATGGCAGCGCCGACAGCGTCACACGCCTGTTCGTGCGCGTGCCCGAGCTGGCGGCGTGTTATCGGCGGGTGTTCGGCGTGTCGGCGCTGATGCAGCCGCAGCGCACGCTGGTCAACGTGGGCAAGGCGCTGGCGGCGTTTGTCGAGACGCTGGTCACCACGCGCACGCCGTTCGACGATTTCCGCGACGCGCTGGTGCGCGGCGATGCGACAGCGGCCGCAACGTACCCGGCGGCCGCGTTGCGCGGACTCAAGTTCTTCGTCGGTCGCGGTGGTTGCGTGGATTGCCACAACGGGCCCAACTTCTCGGATGGTCGCTTCCACGCGGGCGCCGCGCCGGCGGACGACATCGCCAAGGCCGTGGCGGAGTCGCTCGCCGACATGGGTCGGCTGGACGACGCGCGCACGCTGAAGGACAGCCCGTTCAATCTACTGGGGCCGACCAACGACGACGGCACGCGCCGCAACGCCGCCGCCACGCGTGCGCTGGTGGTGCGCCCGGGCCTGCGCGGCCTGTACCGCACGCCCACGCTGCGCAACGTGACAGTAACGGCACCGTACTTCCACAACGGGCAGGTGGAGCGCTTGACCGACGCGCTGCAGCATCCGACGCGATTGGCATCAACGCCCTCGACATTGCCTGCACAGCCGCTGGAGGCGGGCGAGGTGAATGACCTGGCGGCATTTCTTGTCACGCTGACCGATGCGCATGGCGCGCGGCGGCCTTGGAGCAGCGTCGGCAACACGCGCTGCCTGTAGGGCAAAAGTGGAGTTCTTGTTGCCCTTGAGCGTGGCGTCGATTTCGGCCTGGCTCCTTTGTCGGTGCTCGACACACGGCGCTGGTTTGACCGAAGCGAAATCCGTGGCGCCGTGCCGGCGAAAGATTTCCACCGGCTGCGCATCCGTCGTCACGCCGTCGGCCCAGCACTGCACCAGCTTCATGGCGTGCGATGCCCACCCCGCCGCTGCCGACTGCGCATCTGCGCCAGCGGCCGCTTGCCCTTCAACTGCCGCTCGATGCCGTCGTTGAGCTGGCTGCGCAGCGCCAGCACGTTTTCCACTCGCTCGTAGGCGCCGGGGAAGCGCAGGTCCAGCCACAGCCAGAGCGTGCACGCGCGCAGCGCCTGCTCCATCGCCTCGAGACGGCTGTGGCCGTCGACCTGATCCAGGAACCAGGGTGAGCCGGCCTGGCCGGTGGCGGCGTGGCTGCCGGCCCAGTCGAGGAAGGCCTGCAACTGGTTTTCGGTGCGCGTGTCGACGGGCGCCTGGGCGTAGACGAAGCGCTCCTTCAGCGTCAGCTTGGCCGCGCTCGCGTCGAGCTTCTCGGCCAGGTCGAGCATCTGCTCCATCTCGGCCACCGCGAAGTGCGCGTCGTCGAGCTTCAACTGTTCGACGAACACGCCGAGCACCTCGCGCAAGGTGGTCAGTTGCAGGCGCGAGGCGATGGTCTGTACATGCCAGTTGTTGGGCGCCACCGGCGCCTTGAAGTCGCGCGGCGCGCGCGGCGTCTTCTGCAACAGGTCGGTCAGCAGGCGCAGCGCGCCGGGCTCGGCCTCCTTCAGCACGCCGACGAAGCCTTCTTCGTGGATGCCGAAGCGGCCGGCGCGACCGGCGATCTGGTGCACTTCGCCTTCGTCGAGCGGCCGGTCGTTCACGCCGTCGAACTTGGTCATGGTGGAGAACAGCACGCGGCGGATCGGCAGGTTCAGGCCCATGCCGATGGCGTCAGTCGCCACCAGGATGTGCGAGGCGCCCTCGGCAAAGCGCGAGGCCTCGCGCTTACGCACCTCGGGCGGCAGCGCGCCATAGATCACCGACACCGGGTGGCCGGCGGCGGCGATCTGGTCGCGCAGCATCAGCACGTCGCGGCGGCTGAAGGCCACCACCGCGTCGCCGAGCTGCAGCGCCGCCACCGGCACCGGGTTGGGCAGCAGCTGCACATGCTGCTTGCGCTCGAACTCGCGCACGGTGCAGCGCTCGCCGCACAGGCCGAGCAGGTTCTCGATGGCCGGCACAGCGTAGGCCGAGCAGATGATGATCACCTCGTTGGCCGGCACGGCCACGATGGCCTGCGTCCAGGCCCAGCCGCGCGAGGCGTCGAAGATCATCTGCGCTTCGTCGATCACGGCCACGTCGATCGAGTTGTTGGTGCCCACCATCTCGATCGTGCTGCTCACCACGCGCGCGCCGGGCGCAGGCACGTTCTCTTCGCCGGTGAGCAGCGAGCAGGGCACGCCGCGCGCCGCCAGACGGTCGCGGCCTTCCAGCGCCAGCAGGCGCAGCGGCGCCAGGTAGGCGCCATCGAGCGCCTGCGCCAGGCGCTCGAACGCGGCGTGGGTCTTGCCGCTGTTGGGCGGGCCGACGTAGAGGGTGACCTTGCGTTCAAGCTGCCGTGCCTTGGCGAAGGTGTCGGGGTAGCCCTGGAACGCGAGCTCGGTGTTCAGGCCGGCCAGCGTGTCGAGCTCGGCCACGCGACGTTCCCAGCGGTCCTGTGCGCGGGTGAAGGCGGAGAGCATCTCGGCCAGCGGCTGCGCGGTGCCGCCCTCGGCCTGCAGGCGCGGCAGCAGCGATTCAAGGTGCCGCGCCTCGAGCGCACGGCTGCGTGCGAGCAGCGCTTCCAGATGCGCCGTCAGCTCGGCCGCCTGCGGGTGCTGCGGCGGTGGGCCCAGCGCGGCCAGCAGTGCCGGCGCGTCGCCCGTGCGGTAGAAGGCCCACACCGCGTTGGCATCCACCGGCACGCGAAACAGCACCGGCACCGTCCAGCCGGGCTCCGACAGCTTCAGCGTGTGGCGGATCAGGCGCGTCCATACACCGGCGCGGCGCGACACCGCCATCTGCTCCAGCGCCGCGGTGCGCTCCAGCATCAGCGGGCGCGCCTTCGGGCCGCTGCCCACGGCGTCGAGGTGCGCCAGCGCAGCGTCGATCAAGTCGGGCGCGATCCAGCGGCTCGGGCGCTGGCCGGGCACGGGCTTTTGCAGCAGGATCAGCCCGAGCTTGTCGAGGTGGGTTTCGAAGTCGGCGTGCGTGTCGGCCAGGTAGTCGGCCGGCTTCACCACCTGCGGCAGGTGGTGCAGCGCATGGCGGATGCGGGCGAGCTGCTCCTGCCCGATGTGCGGTGGCAGGCGTTCGGCGTGGCGGGGGATGGGCAGGGTCGAGGGCATCGTGGAATGGGTTGGCGACAGTAGCGCGCGCAGTGGGCCCGCACGGTCATTCGGGTACAGCACCGAGGTGACAATGCGCCGATGAGCGAACCACCCGTGCCCGACATCTTCGCCTACGGCGAGCCGATGGTCGAGTTCAACCAGACCGGCGAGGGCGGCGGTCGCCAGTACCTGCAGGGCTTTGGCGGCGACAGCTCCAACTTCGCGATCGCCGCGGCGCGCCAGGGCGCGCGCGCCGGCTACCTCTGCGCGCTCGGCGACGACCCGTACGGCCAGATGCTGCGCGAGCTGTGGACGCGCGAGTCGGTGGACCATGCGGATGTGAAGACCGATCCGGCCGCCTTCACCGCGATCTACTTCGTCACGCACGACGCGCGCGGCCACCAGTTCAGCTTCTTTCGCGCCGGCTCGGCGGCGAGCCGCATGACGCCGGCCGATCTGCCGCGATCGCGCATCCGGTCTGCCAAGGTGCTGCACCTCTCGGGTATCTCGCTCGCGATCTCCAACAGCGCCTGCGACACCGGCTACGCGGCGATCGAGGTCGCGCGCAACGCCGGCGTGAAGGTCAGCTTCGACACCAACCTGCGCCTGAAGCTGTGGTCGATCGACCGTGCCCGCGCGGTGATGACCGACGTGATCCGCCGCTGCGATATCTGCCTACCGAGCTACGACGACCTGGTCGCCATCACCGGCCTGACCGACGACGACGCGCTGGTCGACCGCTGCCTCGAGCTCGGCGCCAAGGTCGTCGCGCTCAAGCTCGGCGGGCGTGGCGCGATCGTCGCCGATGCGACGCAGCGCCACCGCATCGCGCCGCACCCCTGCCGGCCGGTGGATGCCACCGGCGCGGGCGACACCTTCGGCGGCGCCTTCGTCGCGCGCCTCAACGCCGGCGACGGCCTGCACGACGCGGGCCGCTACGCCGCCGTGGCCGCTGCGTTGTCGACCGAGGGCTACGGTGCTGTCGAGCCGATTCCGCGCGCGCAGGCGGTGCGCGCGGCGTTGCGGGCGACCTCCTGAACAGTGGCTCGGTCTGGCCTGCCCCTCGTTCAGGTCAAGCTACCGCCATGCCTGTCGACACGGCTGCGAATCCCAGCGCTCGCAAGGCCTGGCGCATCGCGGTGTCGATGTCGGTTGACGGCAGCGCGCCGAGCATGCGCCGCATCGCCGTTCCGTCGAGTGCGTGCGGCACTTCCCACAGGTAGGCCATCTCGGCGATCTCGCGCCAGATCGGCACCACCAGGCCGCCGAGCCTGATCACGCCCCAGGGCATGCCGCCGCGCCGGAAACCGCCGGCTGGCGCAACGCCGAGCGCGGCCGCCGCGCGCTCGATCGCCGCGAGCAGCTCGGCGCCGGTGAGCGTGTGGCCCTCGAAATGCAGCCGCGTGAAGGCGGGCAGGTCGGTGCGCGTTGCCGCGGCCACGAACGCCTGCACCAGGTCCGGTAGATAGGCCCACGCATGCGCACGGTCGAGCGGGCCGGGGTAGACCAGCTTGCCCTTGGCGAAGGACTTGACGATCGCCAGATCCAGCCAACTGCCGCTGCCGCCGCCGAAGAAGTCGCCCGCGCGGATCACCACGCTGCGCAGGCCCTGCGCCGAGCGGGCCTGCAGCTCGGACTCCATCTCGACTCGGATGCGACCCTTGCGCGTGGTCGGCTGCTGCGGCGTGTCTTCGCTCAGGCGAGCGGGCATGCGTTCGCCGAAGTTGTACACATTGCCCGGCAACATGAAGGTGGCGTCGAGTCTCTGCGCCGCGTCCATGCCAAGGCGCGCGAACGCCAGCGCGTCGCTGGCCCAGCGCGTATAGAGCGGGTTGACCGCGTAGATCACCACGCATGCGCCGGCGGCGGCTGCCGCCAGCCGGGCGGTGTCGGCCAGGTCGACCGAAACATGCCGGGCATCGGCCGGCAACGATGCCGGAGCGCGCCGCGCCTGTGCCAGCACGCTCCAGCCGGCGTTGGCGAATGCCTCGACGGCAGCGGCGCCGCAGCGTCCATTGGCGCCGAGCACGAGTACGGTGGAGCGGGTGGTTATGTTCATGATGGGACCTGGCGGGTTTGCGAATGGCGCCAGTTTGGCCGCCGCTGACCTATTCTGCAATTGCCGAAGCTTGCATTCGAGATATACATTCCTGCATGGCCAGGCAGAACTTCGACTGGGCGCTGATCAGGAGCTTCGTCGCCGTGCTCGACGCCGGCAGCCTGATGGGCGCCGCGCGCAAGCTCGGGGCGCAGCAACCCACGCTGTCGCGCCATATCGCCGAGCTGGAGGCGCAACTCGAGGTGCCGCTGTTCGAGCGCACCGGACGCGGCGTCACGCCCACCGCCGCGGCGCTGGCCATCGCGGACGCCGCGCGCGCCATGGAGGCCGGCGCCGACACGCTGGCGCGCGCGCTGGTGCAACGTGCCGAGGCCGCCACCGGCAGCGTGCGCATCACCACCAGCCACGTGGCCGCCAACTACCTGATGCCGCCGGTGCTGGTGGCGCTACAGGCCGCCGAGCCTGGCATCGCGATCGAGCTCGTCGCCTCCAACGAGATCTCCAATCTGCTGCGCCGCGAGGCCGACATCGCGGTGCGCATGGTGCGGCCCGCGCAGACCTCGCTCGTCGCCAGGAAGCTGGCCGACATACCGATCGTCGCCTGCGCGCACCAGCGCTACCTCAAGCGCGCCGGCACGCCGCGCCAGCCGGCCGACCTGCTGCAACATCGGCTGATCGGCTACGACCAGGACGCTGCCATCGTGCGCGGCTTCGCGGCAATGGGCCTGAGCATCACGCGCGAGCAGTTCGCGCTGCGCACCGACGACCAGGTGGCCTACGGCCGCCTGGTGGCCGCGGGCGCCGGCATCGGTTTCGCAGCGCAGTACAACCTGCGCCACTGGCGCGGCGTTGTGCCGCTGCTGCCGATGCTGCAGATCCCGCCGCTGCCCTGCTGGCTGGCAGTGCACCGCGAGATCCGCGGCAGCCGGCTCGTGCGGCGGGTGTACGACTTTCTGGCCGAGGCCATACCGCGCGAGTTGGAGATTGCGGGTTGATGGTTACCGTGGCGCCTGCCCACAGTGCCGGCAGCCATCGGAAAAGCGTGCGGCCGTAGCCTGCGAACCAGCCATCAGCCTGCGAACACGTCCTTGTACGACGTATAGACGGTGTGCAGCGTCACCGGCACCAGCACGATCCAACCCAACCCCAGCGGGATCGACGCGACGATCGACGCGACGATGTAGATCACGCCATAGAGCAAGAAGGGCACCGTGTTCTTCAGGCTGGCGGTGAAGCTGGCGCGCAGCGCGTCTACAGGGGCCACGCCACGAAACACCACCAGCGCCGGCGCGAACCAGGTGGCCATCGCGGCGAGCACGCCCAGCACCAACACGACCAGCAGCGCCATCATGCCCGCGCCCATAGCCGCCAACACGGCGCCCACGCTGTCATTCGTGCCGCCGAGCACCATGCCCATCACGGCGCCCATGCCAAGCGCGCCGGCCGCGACGCCCATCACCAGCAGGGCGGCGAGCAACAGGCCGCCCAGGACGAGCAGCGGTTTGAGTTGCTCGCCCTTGAAGGCGGTGAACAGGTCGCCCACCTCGAGCGTGCCGCCGCCTTCCACCTTGCGCGCGGCCAGCATCCAGCTGCCCATGAACGCGGGCACCAGCAGCGTTGACGCCAGCGCACCGAGCAGCGGCACCAGGCCGATCACCGCGAGCACGACGAACAGCAGCAACCCGAGCACGATCCACAGCCCGGCGGCCTTGGTGAACAACGCCCAGGCCTCGCTCCACCACGCCAGGCCATGGCCTGCCTCGACCGTGCGCGAATCCACCACTGTCGATGTTTCACCGTCCATCGCGTTCTCCTAGATGTGAGTTGGGGCAGAACCCCTGTGTTTGATTGTGCGCGCACGGGCGCCGCAGTCGGCCTCAGGCCCGCGCCGAGGCCTGGTCCACGGCGTACAGCCACCACCGATCGGGGATGCACTTCAACGTGTGAACGCCGCAGTCTTCGAAGCGCAGTCCCGAGCGGGCGACGAGATCCTTCACGGTGCTGGAGACGACCGGCTCGCCAGGCTCGGCCCCCACGCGCCCAGGCCGACCGGCCCGCCCCACTCGGCCTCGCAAAGCCTGGAGAGCGCATCCGTCTCCTCGCGCGGGCGGCCCCAGGGTTGTTCGGCATGTGCACCGCATGATCGGAAAGCCCCGTGCCGCAAGTGGCGGGTGAGCATTGTCCGCATCGCCTACGATCCGAGCATCTGGACATCGCCTGAGCGCACCGCGAGCCGCCATGCACAACCCTCATATCATCGGCTGGGGCCACACCCCGTTCGGCAAGCTCGACGACATCGACCTCGAGCAACTGATCCGCGACGCGGCGCTGCCCGCCATCGCCAGTGCGGGACTCGAGCCCGGGGACATCGACGGCGTCTTCGTCGGCCATTTCAACGGCGGCTTCGTGCCGCAGGACTTCAGCGCCTCGCTGGTCGCGGTGGCGATTCCCGGGCTGCGCTACACGCCGGCGGTGCGGTTAGAGAATGCCTGCGCCACCGGTTCGGCGGCGATCTGGGCCGCGCTCGACGCGCTGGGCAGCGGGCGCATGCGGCGCGCGCTGGTGCTGGGCTTCGAGAAGATGAACACGCTGCCCAATGCACAGATCGGCGAGGTGCTGCTCAGGTGCTCGTACGTCAAGGAAGAGGGTGGCCAGCCTGGCGGCTTCGCCGGCGTGTTCGGTGAGATCGCGCGCGAGTACTTCGAGCGCTTCGGCGACCAGAGCGATGCGCTGGCCACGATCGCGGCCAAGAACCACCGCCAAGGCGTGGACAACCCGTATGCGCACATGCGGCGCGACCTTGGGTTCGACTTCTGCCGCAATATCAGCGACAAGAACCCCCAGGTGGCCGGGCCTCTGAAGCGCAGCGACTGTTCGCTTGTCTCCGACGGCGCCGCGGCGCTGGTGATCGCCAATGCACCCAACCCCAGTGCGCCCGCCGTGCGCTGGCGCTCACGCGCGCAGGTGAACGACTTTCTGCCGCTCTCGCGCCGCGACCGCACGCGGCTGGAAGGTGCAGCCCGCGCCTGGGCGCAGGGCCTGGCGAGCGCGCAGCTCACGCTCGACGACCTGCAGTTCGTCGAGACGCACGACTGCTTCACGATCGCCGAGTTGCTGGAGGTCGAGGCCATGGGCCTGGCGCCGCAGGGCCAGGGCGCGCGCGTCGTGCTCGACGGCGTCACCGCCCGCGGCGGCAAGCTGCCGCTCAACCTGTCGGGTGGGCTCAAGTCGCGCGGCCACCCGATCGGCGCCACCGGCGTGTCGCAGCATGTGATGGCCGCCATGCAGCTCGCGGGCGCGGCCGGCGCGATGCAGCTGCCCGGTGCGCGCGTGGGTGCCGTGTTCAACATGGGCGGCGCCGGCGTGGCCAACTACGTGAGCGTGCTCGAAGCGGCCTGACGAACGCAAGTCCCCGCGTCCGCCCGGCGATCAAGCTTGCCTGTCCGAACCCGCGGCTGGGCCACCGCTTCAAATTCAGCATCATTTGATGCTACATTCGGTGCAATCCCAGGAGGCTGCCCATGCGCACGACGATCAACATCGATGACGAATTGTTGAGTCGCGTCGCCAAGCTGACGGGTCCGTTGGACCGCTCGACCCTGGTGCACGAGGGCCTCAGGGCATTGATCGAGCGTGAGAGCGCCAAGCGCCTGGCCAGGCTGGGCGGCACCCAGCCCGCGTTGAAGGCGGCGCCACGTCGGCGCCAGAAGCGCACCGCTTGATACTCGTCGACACCTCGGTCTGGGTGGACCACCTGCGCAAGGGTGACGCTCACTTGGCGGAGTTGCTCGAGCGTGCCGCCGTGGTGTCGCATCCTTTCGTAGTCGGCGAGCTTGCATGCGGCAGCCTGGCGAACCGGGGCCAGGTCCTGCAACTGCTGCAGAACCTGCCGGCGGCGGTGACGGCCGAGCCCGAGGAGGTATTGGCCTACATCGAGCGCCGTCGGCTTTTTGCGCAGGGTATCGGATATGTCGATGCGCAGCTCTTGGCATCCACTGCATTGACCGACGGCACGCTGCTGTGGACGCGCGACTGGCGTCTGCTCGCCGTGGCACAACGCCTTGGTTGCGCATACGTCCCCGGGTCGACTCGTTGAACCACGCGCAGGTTGGAGGCCCCATGCCCGCCACCCCCACGATGAACCTTGCGCAGCTGCTCGCGCAGACGGCGCGTCTGTTTCCCGGACACGTCGGTCTGATCCACGGCGAACGGCGTTTCACCTGGGCGCAGATCGATGCCCGCGTCAGCGCGATGGCCGGCGCGCTGCGCGAGCTCGGCGTGCGGCCGGGTGACCGCATCCTCGTGCAGTCGCGCAACAGCCTGCAGATGTTCGAGAGCTGCTGGGTCGCGTTCCGGCTCGGCTGCGTCTGGGTGCCGACGAACTTCCGCCTCACGCCGCCCGAGGTGGCGTACCTCGGCGCCAGCAGCGGTGCGGTGGCGATGATCGCCGAAGACCTTTTCGCGGGCCACGTGGACGCGGTGCGTGCCGAAACGCCCGCGCTCAGACACATCGTCACCGTCGGCACCCCTCGCGCGGGTGAACACAGCTACGAGGCGCTGGTACACCAGCATCTCGGCCGGACGCCGCCACCCGACATCGAAGCCACCGTCGCGTACGACGACCCGCTGTGGTTCTTCTACACCTCGGGCACCACCGGACGGCCCAAGGCCTCGACGCTCACGCATGGGCAGATGGCGTTCGTGGTGGCCAACCACCTGGCCGACCTCATACCCGGCACCACCGAGCGCGACTGCTCGATCGCCGTGGCGCCGTTGTCGCACGGCGCGGGCGTGCACATGCTGCTCAACGTGGCGCGCGGCGCCGCCACCGTGTTGATGCCCGGCGAGAAGCTCGACCCCGAGGTGTTCTGGCAGCTCGTGCAGCAGCACCGTGTGAGCAACCTGTTCACCGTGCCCACCATCGTGAAGATGCTGGTCGAGCACGGGTCGGTCGACCGCTACGACCATAGCTTGCTGCGCTTCCTCATCTACGCCGGTGCGCCGATGTACCGCGCCGACCAGAAGCTCGCGTTGCAGAAGCTCGGGCCCGTGATGGTGCAGTACTTCGGCATGGGCGAGGTCACCGGCTGCATCACCGTGCTGCCGCCCGACATGCACTCGGCCGACGACGACGACCCCAACGCACACGTCGGCTCTTGCGGCCGGCCGCGCACTGGCATGGAAGTGGCGATCTTCGACGCCGAGATGAGACCCGTGCCCACCGGCGAGGTCGGCGAGATCTGCTGCCGTGGCCCGGCGGTGCACGCCGGCTACTACAACAACCCCGAGGCCACGGCCAAGGCGCTGCGCGGCGGCTGGTTCCACACCGGCGACCTGGGGCGCATCGACGAACGCGGCCTGGTCTACATCACCGGCCGCGAGAGCGACATGTACATCTCCGGCGGCAGCAACGTCTACCCGCGCGAGGTGGAAGAAGTGCTGCTCACGCACCCCGGCTTGGCCGAGGTGGCCGTGCTCGGCGTGCCCGACGCCAAATGGGGCGAGATCGGCGTGGCCGTGGTCGTGCGCCGCGCCGGCACCGATCCGCTCGACGAGGCCGCGCTGCTCGCGCATCTGGAGGGCCGCTGCGCCCGCTACCGCTGGCCGCGGCAGGTGTTCTTCTGGGACGCGCTGCCGAAGTCGGGTTACGGCAAGGTGAGCAAGAAGGACATCCGGCGCCTGCTGATCGAGCGCGGCGAGGTCAAGGAAGTCCCGGCCTGATCAGCCGTTGTTCGCCGGCTCGGCCAAGGTCGCGGCGATCGCCTGGCGCGCGGCCTCGCGCAGCGCGACCGCGCTGTTCCAGCCTGTGCCCGCCGGCATCAACGGGGCGCCGATCGTCACGCTGATCGGGCCGCGGCGTGGCCACCAGGTGCCGTCGCGCAGCAGCGAGCGCGTGCCGTTCAACGTCACCGGCACCAACGGTGTTTCGGTCGCGGCGGCGACGACGAACGCGCCGAGCTTGAAGCCCTGCAGTCCGCTGGCGCGCCTCAGAGTGCCCTCGGGAAAGAACACGAACGATTCGCCGACGCTCACGAGCGCCTGCAGTGCGCGGGCATCCTCGACGCCCCGTGCCGCCTGCTCGCGTTCGACGAACGCGATGCCCAGCCGCTGCAGCGCGACGCCGATGAACGGCGCATCGGCCAGCTCACGCTTGGCGGCAAACGAGAACCCGGGCGGCAGCACCGCACCCAGCAGAATCGAATCGGCATAGCTCGCGTGATTGGCCACCACGATGCATGGCCCGCGGGCGGGCAGCCGTTCCAGCCCCTGCACCCGCACGGGCAATCCGATCAGGTGGATCGCGGCCCACGTCAGTGCCCGGGCGGCGCGCCGGCGCATCGGGACTTCTGCCAGCACCATCACCCCGCACCAGGCCAGCAGGCCCATCGTGCAGACCACGATCCAGGCCCAGAGCCCCCACGCACGCTGGCCGAAAGCCCGCCCCGCGCGGCGCAAGCGCGCCACCGCGGCGGCGGCCGCGAGCGAGACCCACTGCAACCACGGCGCGCGCTGCGTCAGCCCGAGCCGCCCCTGCTCGTAGAGCTCGCGGCACGCGGCGCGGCGGATCTTGCCGCTCGAGGTCTTGAGCACCGAGCGCGGCGGCGCCAGAACCACATCGTCGGCCGGCGCACCGAGCAGCGTGGCCGACAGCGCGGTGATCGTCTGCACCAGGTGCCGGCGCTGCGCGGCGTCGTCGATCTTGGTTTCCGCCAGCACCACCAGGCGCTCGGTGCCGCTGCGTCGGTCGGTCGCCGCGAACACCGCCACGCCGCCCTTGCGCACGCCCTCGACGGCGGCGACCGCGGTTTCGAGCTCCTGCGGGTGGATGTTGAAGCCGCCGCGGATGACGATGTCTTTCTCGCGCCCGGTGAGGTAGAGCTCGCCGCCGGCCATGTAGCCGAGGTCGCCGGTGTTGAGCCAGCTGCCGTCGAACAGGCGCGCCTGCGCCGCGGGGTTGCTCAGGTAACCCTGCGTACTGGAGGGGCCGCGGAACTGCACGCGCCCCTGCTCGCGCTCGGGCAGCTCGCGCCCGCTCGCGTCCACCACCCGCAGCTCGTGGCCCGGCAGCACCTGGCCGCACGAGACGATGCGCATCGGCTGCGCGTCGTCGGGCCGTGCCGGTGCGGCCACGCCGTCGCGCGCGAGCGCGGTGCGATCGATGCGGTCGATCAGCGGGCCACGGCCCACCGGCGGAAACGTGAGGCCGAGCGAGTTCTCGGCCAGCCCGTACACCGGCATCAGCGCCTCGCGCGCGAAGCCGCAGCGCGCGAACCGCGCCGCGAAACGCTCCAGCGTGTCGGGGCTCACCGGCTCGGCGCCGTTGAAGGCCAGGCGCCAGCACGAAAGGTCGAGCCCTTCGAGATCGGCGTCGGCGAGCTTGGCCACGCACAACTCGTAGGCGAAATTGGGCGCCGCCGAAATCGTGGCGCGGTGCCGGTGGATCGTCTGCAGCCAGCGCGCCGGCCGCGCCAGGAACGCCAGCGGCGACATCAGCACCAGATGAAACCCCAGCACCAGGCCGCCGAGGCATGCGCCGATCAACCCCATGTCGTGATACAGCGGCAGCCACGAGACGAACACATCGGCACTGCCGACCTTGGCCGTGCGCCACATCACGCGCAGGTTGGCCAGCAGGTTCGCATGCGTCAGCACCACGCCCTTGGGATCACCGGTGCTGCCCGAGGTGTACTGCAGGAACGCGATGTCCGAGCCGCCGATCGCCGGCCGCACCCAGGCCGCGTCGGCCCGCGAAAGCTGGGCCACCGTGGCGACGGAGCGCATCGATTCCACCTGTGCGCGCAGTAGCTGGGCGAGCGGCATCGCGCGCTCCACCGTCACCATCACGCGGGCCTGCGCATTGCGCAGGATGCCGGCCACGCGTTTCAAGTGGTCCTCGAGCTGCGACGGCCGCGCCGGCGGGTACAGCGGCACCGGCACCAGGCCCGCGACCAGCGCGCCGAAGAACGCCGCGAAGAACTCGCGCCCGGTGGGCAGCATGATCGCCACCTTGTCGCCCCGTTCGAGCCCGAGCGCGCGCAACCCCGCGGCCACGGCCACGCCGTCGGCGTGCAGGGCGCCATAGCTCAGCTCGATGGCCTGGTCGCCATCCTCGTACAGCGTGATCAGCACGCGGCCCGGGTGCCGCTGCAGGTGCCAGTCGAAGATGTCCACCAGCGTGGCCACGCTGTCCGGCGGGTATTCGTCCTCAACGGCGGCCTGCGGGCCGGGGGCCGCGCCGATCGGCGCCGTCGCCGGCCGCCCCGCACCGCGCCGCGCCCCGGCGGCGACGAAGCGCAATAGGTCACGCGGCGTCTCGGCCTCGGTGAGCGCGGCTTCGCCGAGCGCCACGCCGAGCTCGTGGTCGATGCGGGCGAAGAGCTCCACGCGGGCCAGGCTGTCGAGCCCGTAGTCGCGCTCGAGCGAATGGTCCAGCCCCAGCGTTTTGGCCAGTTGCGCCTGCGGCCGCAACTCGTCGGCCACGCTGCGCACCAGCGCCAGCACCTGCGGCGCCAGCGCATCGGGATCGCTCGCAGCCGCATCGTCGCGCGGCGCCAGGGTGGCCTGCTCAGGCATGCGGCGATGTTGCGGCAGCGCCGGCGCGTACGATTGACCCATCTCAACCACGCCGGCACCCGACCGAGCGCGACCCGATGCCGCTGCCCGAAACCGTCGCCGTCATCGACTTCGAGACCACGGGTACCAGCCCCGGCCAGGGCGCGCGTGCCACCGAGATCGCCGCGGTGCTGGTGTGCGAGGGCCAGACCGTCGGGCGGTTTCAGAGCCTGATGAATAGCGGCGCCTGGGTGCCGCCGTTCATCGAGCAGCTCACAGGCATCACCAACGCGATGGTGCAGCGCGCTCCGCCCGCGCGTGCCGTGATGCGCGAGGTGCTGCACTTCACGCGCGGCTGCCCGCTGGTGGCGCACAACGCCGCGTTCGACCGCGCGTTCTGGCACGCCGAAGGCCGGCGCGCCGGCGTGGGCGACGACCTGGAGCCCGACCCGGCGCACACCTTTGCCTGCACGGTGCGGCTGTCGCGCCGGCTCTATCCGCACGCGGCCAACCACCGCCTGGGTACGCTGGCGGCACTGCACGCGCTGCCTGCGAGCGGCCGCGCGCACCGCGCACTGGCCGACGCGCAGACCACCGCGCACCTGCTGCTGCAACTGCAGCGCGACGTGCGCGAGCGCTTTGCCGAGGCGCTGCGCGACACCGAGGTCACGCACGCCCTGCTGGTGGCGTTGCAGAACGAAAGCCGGGCCCGGCTGGGCCGCTGCCTCGAGCAGCCGGGCCGCAAGGTCGCCGCGTTGCCCGGAGTGGGGCGACGACCATGAAATTCCTCCGCGGCGTGGTTGCCCAGACGGCGCGACAGGGTGGCCTGGCTGGAGCGCCACCTGAGCCGATTCGGCGGCTGAAGCGAGCGCCAGCCGGCGTCATGACGCTATGACGCCAAAGCGCTAGAATGCCTGCATCAACCCCAACGCGCGCCCGCCGGCCATGGCCATCACCGAAGCCGTCCGCTCCACCGTCTACATCGAGCCTGAGCTGCATCAGGCGCTGCGCCTGAAATCGGCGCAGAGCCGGCGCAGCATGTCCGACATCGTCAACGAGGCTCTGCGCCAAGCCCTGCGCGAGGACGAGCAGGATCTGGCCAGCGTGCGCAAGCGGGCCCGTGAGCCGGCGTTGAGCTACGAAGACTTCCTCGCCAAGCTCAAGGCCGATGGCACGTTATGAGCTGAGGGTCAAACCCTCGGTCGCGAAAGACCTGCGCGGAGTGCCCAGGGCCGATGTGAAGCGCATCGTCAAGCGCATGGAAGAGTTGCGCGACGAACCACGCCCTCCCGTCTGCGAGAAGCTGAGCGGCCACGAACTCTACCGCGTGCGCCAGGGCGTCTACCGCATCGTCTATTCGATCGACGACGCCCGTGTGATCGTCGAAATCATCCGCGTTGGCCATCGAAGCGAGGTCTACCGAAAGCCATGATCGTCCCCACCACGCGCCCCGTGACCACAGCCCCCTCGGGCATGGTTACCTGCCCGCATGCACTCGCCTCGCAAGCGGGCGTCGACGTATTGAAAGCCGGCGGCTCCGCGGTGGACGCCGCCATCGCGGCCAGCAGCACGCTGGCCGTGATCTACCCGCACATGACGGGCCTGGGCGGCGATGCGTTCTGGCTGATCTACGACGCCACCACCCGCACCGTGCGCTACCTCGACGGCGGCGGCCGCGCCGCGGCCAGCGCGAGCGCGGCGTGGTTTCACGAGCATGGGCACAGAACCGAGATCCCGTTTCGCGGCGTGCTGCCAGCCACGCTCACCACGCCCGGCGCGGTGGCCAGCTGGGTCGAAGCGCACAAGGCCTATGGGCGCCTGCCGCTCAAGCGCGACCTCGAGGCCGCCATCACCCAGGCGCGCGAGGGCTTCGAGGTCACCGCGCGGCTGGCGCAGTGGATCGAAGCCACCGCGCCCGAGCTGATGCCGCACGCCGAGAGCGCCGCGATCTTCCTTCCACAAGGCCGGCCCCCGAGCGCCGGCGCCAAGCTCACCAACCCCGACCTCGCGCGCACGCTGGCCGCGCTGGCCGATGCCGGCCACGCCGGCTTCTACGCCGGCGACGTGGCGCACGAGATGGCGCGCTTTGCGCAAGAGCAGGGCGGCTTCTTCACCGCCGCCGACCTGGCCCACCAAACCGCGCGCTGGGGCGAGCCGCTGCAGGGCACCTACCGCGGCGTGACGATCTACGAGACCCCGGCGCCGACGCAGGGCTTTACCGTGCTCGAGATGCTCAACCTGCTGGAGCCGCTGGAGCTGCACCGCAAAGACCGGCTGGGCCCCGACCTCGCGCACCTGATGGTGCAGGCCAAGCAGATCGCGTATCACGACCGCGACCGCCACCTGGCCGACCCGCTGTTTGCACCGGTGCCGATGCAGCGGCTGATCTCCAAGGCCTATGCCGACGAGCGCCGCGCGCTGATCGACCCCGCGCGCGCCCTGCCGTGGGACCGCGTGCCCTCGCATGGCAGCCTGCGCGGCGACACCGTGTTCATCGCCGCCGTGGACGCCCAGGGCAACGCCGCCGCGCTGATCAACAGCCTGTACGGCGTGTTCGGCTCGTGCGTGGTGGCGGGCAGCACGGGCGTGATGCTGCAGAACCGCGCCGCTTACTTCTCACTCGACCCCGCGCACCCCAACTGCGTGGCACCGGGCAAGACGCCGCTGCACACGCTGATCGCGTCGATGGCGTTCCGCGACGAAGAGCTGTGGGCCGTGGTGGGCTGCATGGGCGCCGACGGGCAGCCGCAGATCCATGCGCAGAGCTACGTGGCGATGATCGACCACGGCCTCGACATCCAGCAGGCCGTGCAGGCGCCGCGCTGGCTCTCGGGCCGCTTTGCGCTCGGGCAGGCGCGCGACACGCTGCACATCGAGGCACGTTTCCCCGGCGAGACCATCGCCGAGCTGGAGCGGCGCGGTCATGTGATCGATCGCTGGGGCGAGTGGAACGAGCTCGCCGGGCATGCGCATGGGATCACGATCGATGCGCGGTCGGGGATGCGGTATGGGGGGAGTGATCCGCGTAGTGATGGGGCGGCGGTCGGGTATTGGCGGTGGTCGCGGCGTCACCGGTGAACTGCAGCATCACGGTCGCTCTATCCTTCCGCCGCAGGATGCATGACAGCTACCCGCACCGCAGTTCCTGGCCTGGAACACCAAGAACGTGTTCAAGTCGCCAGCGCGTCGAATCGTTTCTTCGAGCACGTCCGCTACACCTCGGGCAACGCCGTGAGCGGAGAGGACCCCCGCGCTGAGGCGCCCGCACGCGCTGCGCAAAGGCTGGCGTGGGCAGCTCGAGATCGAGGCCGATGTCGTGTTTGAACACGCTCACCATCATGCTGGCCAGGTCGTCGCCCGCGGCCTCGAGGCTGGCGATGTCGTTGTTGGCAAAGTGGATCAGGTGCGTGCGGTCTTCGGCGGTCACGCTGGCCGGGGAGGGCGTGCACCGGCCATGGCGTCACGACCCGAAAATCCATCCATATGCAAGCGCGGCGTCGTCAGATGCGGTATGAACGCGGGGTGGGGCCTTGCCCGCACGCCAAGGAGCCGGCATGAAGACACTGTTTCTAGTCCGCCACGCCAAGTCGAGCTGGGGCGACCCGGCCTTGCCGGACCACGACCGGCCCTTGAACGAGCGCGGACTGCACGACGTGGCCGCGATGGGCAAGCGCCTGGCGCAGCGCGACGTGAAGCCCGATGTCGTCCTCACGAGCACGGCAATCCGCGCCCTCGCGACAGCCGAGCAAATCGCCAAGACACTGGACATCAAGCACAAGCACATCGTCGTGGACGAACGGCTGTACGCCGCCCCGGCGAGCGAGTTGCTCGGCGTCATCCACGAGCTCGACGACAAGCTGAAACGCGTGATGCTCGTCGCCCACAATCCGGGCCTGACCGAGCTCGCGCACCACTTCTCGAGCGAGATCACCCACATGCCCACCTGCGCCATCGCCGAGTTCAGGTTCGCGGCGACGTCTTGGGTGGACGTCGGCAAGGCCGGGTCTGCGGAGGTGGTGTTCGACTACCCGAAGAAGGCGTAGGTCCGCTCGTCACGCCCGGCGCCGGGCCCTCTTGGTGGCCAGCACCGCCACCAGAGCCACGCCGCAGAACGCCGCGCCGGCGACAAAGGTCACCGCGGCGCCGGCCCAGTCCCACAACAGGCCGGCCAGTACGCTGGCCACGAGCATCGCCACACCGCTCACCAGGTTGAAGAACCCGTAGGCCGTGCCCAGCAGATCGGCCGGCGCCGTGTCGGCCACCATCGTGGCCAGCAGCCCTTGCGTGATGCCCAGATGCAGCCCCCACAGCGACACGCCGACCCACACCCACGACCCATGGTTGCTGGTGGCCAACGCCGCATCGGCCGCCATCAGCACGACGAGCCCCAACGCCAGCAGCGCGCCGTGGTCCAGACGATCGGAGAGCTTGCCGAACGGGTAGGCCGAGAGCGAATACACCACGTTCATGCCGATCAGCACCAGCGGCACCAAGGCCAGCGCAAGCCCGCCCTGCTGCGCGCGCAGCACCAGAAACGCCTCGCTGAATCGGGCCAGCGTGAACACCGCACCGATGGCCACCACCCACCAGTAGGCGCGCGGCAGGCGGCGCAGGTTTTCGCGGCGGATCGGGCTCACCGCCACATGGCCCGCTGCGCGCTCGGGCTCGCGCACGCCGAACACCAGCAAGCCCACGGCCAGCACGCCCGGGATCACCGCCACCCAGAACACGGCGCGAAAGTCGTTGGCCCACAGCAGCATCAGCCCCATCGCGAGCAGCGGGCCGACGAACGCGCCCACGGTGTCGAGCGCCTGGCGCAGCCCGAACGCTGCGCCGCGCATCGCGGCGGGTGCGATCTCTGCCACCAGCGCGTCGCGCGGCGCGCCGCGGATGCCCTTGCCCACGCGGTCGATGAAGCGCGCGGCAAACACGAAGCCGGCGCCCGTGGCCAGCGCGAACAAGGGCTTGGAGGCGGCCCCCAGACCGTAGCCCAGCACGGCCAGCGGCTTGCGCCGGCCCCAGTAGTCGGACAGCACCCCCGAGAACACCTTGACGATCAGCGCCGTGGCCTCGGCAAACCCCTCGATCAAGCCGACCGTGAACGCGCTGGCGCCGAGCGCCGTAACCAGAAACACCGGCAGCAGGCTGTGAACCATCTCGGAGGAGATGTCCATCAGCAGGCTCACGAAGCCGAGCATCCAGATCGCGGCGGGGAGCCGGGGAGAGGGGGTGGCGCGATTCATTTCGCTGCGTTGTCGCTCCGATGGGAGGCGAGGGCGCCACGCAGGGGCGATTCAAAGGTCAACTGGACCTAATCGACGTTGCTCGCATCGCGGAACATGACCTTGTGGCGAGTCTTTGCAACCCACTCGTCGATCTGCTCGTCGGTCATCAGGTGGCTCGGGTCGAACCTGTTCCAGTTGACGATCTCCTCCAGGTTCTTCTTCCAGCGCTTGTACGGCGCCTTGGCGGCGGGCCCGAAGCACATGATGTCGAGAACCGCGAGTTCGTCGGGAATGCCGAGCAGCGGCTTCATCGCCTGCTGCGCTTTTTCCTGCCCGATCGCGGTCACCCACCAGACGTTGTAGCCCAGGGCCGCGGCTGCCAGGTGCGCCGACATGGTTGCCGCTGCCACGCTCTGCAGCAGGATGCGCTCGGCGTTCTGCCGGTACATGCGGTCGAGTTCCGAGCCGTCGTTGAGAACCGGAAACGCCTTGACCCAGCGAAAGTCGGTGGCCACGACGATGAAGCCGGGTGCGCCGGCAAGGCCGCGATAGTCCGGCGTCGGGAACTTCATCTTCAGCTTCGCCCGGACGGTCTGCTCCTCGCGGAAGTACTCGGCGATGCGCGACTTCATCTCCGGCTCGGTGACGACGATGAAATGCCACGGCTGCGCATTCGCTCCCGACGGGCTGTGCCGCGCTGCATCGAGGATCAGCTCGTAGTGCTCGCGCGGCACGACGTAGCTGGAGTCGAAGGCGCGTACTGTCATCCGGTTGCGCACGACGTCCATCAGCGCGTCGTAGCGGGTCCTGTCGTCGAGGTCCATGGTCTGCGCGGGGGCCCCCTCAGGATTGGTCTACTGAACAACCACGACGACGCCGAACGCACCGATCGAGACCGTTTGATCGTTGACGACCGTGTACGACGCCACGCCCACCGAACGATAAGTCGACGTGAAGGCGGTGAGCGCGCCGATGCCCAGGGCGCCTGCGATCTGGCTGCGCTGGCCGATGCTCTCCTTGATCTTCGCCCTGTGCTTGTCCGGTGACGGGTTCAGCGCGACAGCCAACACGAGCATCGCTAGGGTGGCAATGGCGATGAGGGTTGCGGGCTTGGGCATGGCGGGTGCGGCGAGTGGAGTCACGCGCGAGTCTAGGCGCCGCGCGCGGTTTAGAACGCGATGCTCGGCTTCCCGTCCTGGCAATACGGGCACTTGCGCTCGAAGACGTCCGTGCCGTTCGTGCCATAGACATGGCCGCAGCCGGGAACCTGACACTCCATGCGGTAGACGACCTGAAGATGGTCGGTGCCCGCAACGCCGCGATGGCCCTCACACCGCTGCTGGTTGGCATTGACGTATCCGATTTGCGTGGTCGGCGTCGCACCCGATCGAAACTCGGCGGTACCCGGGCCGATCAAACGCCAGAGACGTCGCACGTCGGCGATGCTGCGAAGCTTGACCGTAAGCTCGCCGCGCGCGTTCTCGTGCAGCGAGTCGAAATGGTCTTCCAGCAGCGCCCTGGACCACTGCTTGGAACGGATCGCCGGCTGCCTGAAGTGGAAGAGCAGCGAGCCCTTGTTCGTGACGAACGAGAAGAACTGTTCGCCCTGCTCGTCCTCGAGGCGGAACTCGCGGGTCTCACCCTTCTTCTGCGGATAGCAGGTGTAGTGCTGATCCTCTGCGAGCAGGCCCACCAGAAAGCGAAGGGCGTCCTTCGTCTCGTCGTTGGTGATGTGGTCCACCCACTCACGATAGTGCGCTGCATTGCGGGCTTCGGCGAGCACGGTACGCTCCTAGGGCGCCTGGTGAATGAAGGGGACTTACCGGCGCGAGCCAGTTTACGCGCGGGCACGCGGCCTGACCACCAACGTCAAAGGTTGTGCGGAATCAGCGATTCGACAACGCGTTTCATGTCGGCAAGGACCCAGCGGGTGTTGCTGTGCGTGGCCACGAATTCCGAAACCGCCAAGTAGTGCACCACGTCGCGGAAGTTCAGCGCGCGCTCGACCGGCCAGATCGCGAAGCTTTGTTCGGCGTGCTGCAGCACGGCCTCGGCTGCCAGGTCGCTGCCCACGCGGGCCGCCACCACCCGCCGGTACAGGCTGGGTCCCTTGAGCTCGGGGTAGCGGGTCGAGAGGTCGCGATGCTGCTTGAGCATGCTTCGCGCGCAGGCGGCCGCGAAGCGCTTTTCGCGCCATGCCAGCAGCCAGCCGAAACGGCCTTGTTCGCCAGCCAGCGCCTGCATGTCCGGCAATGGCGCCCAGGCAGCAAGCTGGGGTGCGCTCTGATGGGGCTGTTGCGGGCTGGCCTGCGGTTCGGGCGGCTTTGGTGGTGAGATCGCCGCTGGCGCGACGCGCTGCTGCTCCACGGGCGCCCTGGCGGTTGCCTGCGTATTCTGGGTCGCGGCCGGGGCCGACGCGGCGGGAGTGGCGTGTTCGCTGGCCCGCCGTGTCTGCAATGCCGACGTGATGATCGCGTGGCGCGAAGGTTCGTCCGCGAAACGGGCCCTGCATGCGGGGCTGCAGAACGCAAACAGCGCACCGCCATGGATGAACCGATGAGGCGAATTTGCCTCGACCGTTCGGCCGCAAACGGGGTCGGTCAGGAAGGCCCAATCGGCATTTGGCATCAACATGGCGGCGGCGTCCTTTGGTCCCGCGGTACGGCTAGGGTAACTATCATTCACCCACGCTAGGCGCTGTGGTCCTGTCGGGTATACGACGTACAGGCCGTCGCCATTCCGTCGCAGCTTGCGCCCGCATGTTTCAGGTTGCGCCAATGGCCCGCGACAGCGCGCGCTCGAGCCGCTGCGCCAGCACCGACGCAAACCGCTCGGTCGCGATGGGCCGGCTCGCCATTTCGTTGCACGACACCGTGCGCCTGCTGAGCAGCGCCTCGTCTTCAGGGTGGCCGGTGGCCTCGCACAGCAGCGGCCAGTCGGCCTTGCCCACCAGCGTGCCCGCCACCAGCAGCACGGCCGCTCGCCGCCGGCGCTGGGCCAGGCCCACGAGTTTTCGGCCCTGGTCGTTCACCACCTCCCAAGGCGAGAGGCTGCCGAAGCAGGCCCAGGGAACGGTGGCACCGGCCTCGTTGGCGCGCGCCACGTCGTGCGGCAGCGCAGGCTGCGCAATCACGCCCAGCTCGGCTAGCGCAGCCACGTGCAACTCGGCGAATTGCCGATAACTCTCGACCACGCCGCCGCGCACCCAGGCGTGATCGTGCGGCACGACCACCGACGCGCTCACCAGCCACGGGCCGGTCAAAACGGCGCCGCCGCCCGATTCGCGCTGCAACACGACGCCCCGGCCGGCGAGCCGCTGCTGCACGCTGGCGCGCAGCGCGCGCTGCGAGCAGCCCAGCACCACGGTGCTCGTGCGGTAGGTCCACACCCGGTGGCGCGGTACCGCGCCGGCCGGCTCGTCCAGCTGGCGCGTGTTCCATGCCTGTTCTTCGTCGGCTGTGTCTACGGCGCCTCCTTCAACAAGGCAATCGGCTTGCCACGCGCAAAGGTCTCGCCGGCGGGGACCACGATCTTGTCGATGCGGCCGCCGGCCGGCGCCACGATGTCGAGGTTGGCCTTCACCAGCACCACCTTGGCCAGCAACTGGCCGGCGCGCACGGTGTCGCCCTGGGCCACGAGCCATTGGTCCACCAGGGCTTCGACACCGGCCTCGACATCGTTCCAGGCCTCGGCGTTGAGCGAAACCTCCATCACGCTGCAGCGCCCTCCGCGACGCGTGTCTTCATCAGCGTCTGCGCTGCCGCGACAATGCTGCCCACCTGCGGAATCACGAACTGCTCCAGTGGCCGGCTGTACGGGATGGGAACGTTGGGCACGGCAAGCCGCCTCACCGGTGCTTTCAGGACCAGGGTATCGAGGTTCTCCGCGACGATGGCCGAGATCTCGCCGGTCAGGCCGAAGCCCAGGTAGTCTTCGTCGGCGATCAGCAGCCGCCCGGTCTTGGCGACTGACTTCAGCACCGCGGCGCGGTCGAGCGGCACCAGCGTACGCAGGTCGATGACCTCGGCGTTCAGGCCCTGCTTGGCCAGCTCGTCGGCAGCGACCAGGGCCTTCTGCACCATCTGGCTGATCGTGACGATCGTGACGTCCTTGCCCTCGCGCACCACCTTGGCCTGGCCGAACGGGATCGTGTATGTCGTCTCGGGCACCTCGTTGCTGCTGCCCTCGAAATACGCCATCCACGGCAGGCCCATGATGCCCTTGTGGTACATGAACATCACCGGGTTGTCGTCGCGGATCGCCTGAATCATCAGGCCCTTGGCGTCGTAGGCGTTGGACGGCACCACCACCTTCAGCCCCGGCATATGAGCGAAGGTGGCGTACAGGCATTGCGAGTGCTGCGCCGCGTCGTTGTAGCCGCCGCCGATGGCGGTGGTCAACACCACCGGCAGCTTGATGTTGCCGCCGGCCATGTAGGTATTCTTGGCCAGGTGGTTGTAGATCTGGTCCATGCAGACGCCGAAGAAGTCGACGAACATCAGCTCGACGATCGGGCGCAGGCCCGACGCGGCCGCGCCGGTGGCCGCGCCGATGAAGGCCGTCTCGGAAATCGGCGTGTCCATGATGCGGTCTCTGCCGAACTTCTCCAGCAGGCCGCCAGTGGCGCCGAAGATGCCGCCGTAGGCGCCGATGTCTTCGCCCATGACGAAGACGCTGGGGTCGCGTGTCATTTCCTGCGCCACGGCTTCTGAGATCGCCTGCGCCATCGTGAGTTTGCGGGTCGTGCTCATTGCTTGCTCCTCAATCCGTTGAATTCATGCGGCGACGAAGACGTCGTTCAGCGCGTCCTGCGCGGCCGGATACGCGCTCTTGCGCGCGAAGTCGAACGCATCGGCCACGCGCTGCCTGGCGCGCGCGACGATGGCGCCTTCTTCCACGTCGGTCAGCATGCTTTGGCGCTTGAGCAGGCTCGCCAGCTTGGGGATGGGGTCGTTCTTGCGCAGGTTGCTTACCTCGTCTTTCGGGCGATAGACCTCGGGGTCGCCCTGGAAGTGGCCCAGGTAGCGGTCGGTCCGCACCTCGATCAGGCTCGGCCCCTCGCCGCGGCGCGCGCGCTCGATCGCCGGGCCGGTGGCCTCGAACACGTCTACGGCGTCGTTGTTCTCGACGTGGATGCCGGGCATGCCGTAGGCCGAAGCGCGGTCGGCCACCCAGTCGATCGATGTGGCCTGCGACTTGGGCACCGAGATCGCCCACTTGTTGTCTTCACAGACAAAGATCACCGGCAGGCTCCACAGGGCCGCCAGGTTGAGCGACTCGTGGAACGAGCCCTGGTTGGCCGCGCCCTCGCCGAAGAAAGCCACCGCCACCCAGTCCTTGCCGAGCTTCTTGGCCGCCAGCCCCGCGCCGCAGGCCGGCGGCAGGCTGGCGCCGATGATGCCGCTGCAGCTGAACTTGTGCTCGGGGTCGAACAGGTGCATGTGGCCGCCCTTGCCCTTGCCCAGCCCCGTGACCTTGCCGAACATCTCGGCTGTCATCGGGTTCAGCGGCACGCCCTTGGCGATGGCGAAGTGGTGCGGCCGGTGGGTGCCGACGACGGTGTCTTCTTTCTTCAAGTGGGCGCACACGCCCACTGCCACCGGCTCCTGGCCTGCGGCCAGGTGCATCTCGCCGGGTACCGGGCCCGAGCCGATGTCGAAGGCCAGGCCTTTCTGGATCTGCGGCGGCAGCTTGCCTTCGAGGTAGACATTGGCCATCGTCTCCTCGTAGTGCCGGATCTCGACCATCTTCTCGTACATCCAAAGCAGGGTTTGCTTGCTGGCTGGCATGTTCATCTCCTTTTGGGAATGAGTAATCCGAGAGCACAACGCGATGCCCTATATCTCTCTTAGTTCATGTTCGAGTCGAAGGCAAGCCAACATTGGGATCGCAAGCGCCTGGCTCGCCGAGCCGCGTCACCCGCCCGGGATATGGGCTGCGGTTGGATGCAGGCGTACCGCCCTGAAGAACGCCCGCATGTCACCGACGAAAAGCTCGGGCTGCTCGAAGGCGGCGAAGTGGCCGTCCTTGGGCATCTCGGTCCAACGGCGGATGTCGGCGAGCGGTTCGATGACCTTGTGGAATTCGACAATCGAGCCGGGCCAGCCGTGCGTGATGATCAGCGGCAGGGCTTCGGCGTGCGGCGCAACCGCGGGTGCAGGGTCTGGACTACTGCGTCCTGCCGCGCATCGATGCCGGCCTGCCCGGTAGCTTCACCAGCGTGCCGGTGTTGGTGACCGTGTCGCCGTCCACGCGCAGCACGGACAGGTCCGAGTCGAGAAAATTGCCGACGTAGATCCAGCGGCCGTCGGGGCTGAACACGGCACCTTCGGGCAGACCGCGAACTTCGACCTCGCCGACCTTGGTGACCTTCTTGCCGTCGATCTTCAACACCACGACGCTGCCGTTGCGGTTGTAGAAGAACTCCGTTTTCGCGTTGTTCGATCCGCGCAGCAGCACGGCCACCGCGAGCTTGCCGGTCGGGCTGATGGCAAAGCCCTCGGGAGCGTCGCCCACCACCACCTTGTCGATCACGCGCTCAGGCCTGGCCTCGAGGTCGATCACCGAGACGGTGTCGACATGGCCGTCTGAGCCGCCGTTGTTGCCGTTGTCGGCGGTCAGCGCCAGCCGGCCGTCGGGCGTGACGTCCACGTTGTACGGCCACAGCCCCACCGCAATGTCGCGCTTGGTGTAGGTGACCTTCTGGCCGTCCACCTCGAGCATCGCGACCTTGTGCCCCGGGAACTTGCCGGCGATCGCGCGTTTGCCGTCGGGCGTGAACACCACATGGGCCACGTGTTCGCCAATGACGACGGTGTCGATCATCTTGACCTGCTTGCCCTGGATCGCGAGCACGCTGATCGAGTTGTCGCCGCGGTTGGCGATGAGCGCCAGGTCGCCCGCACGGTTGATCGACATGCCCGAAGGTTGCTTGCCCACTGCGACGGTGTCGATCAGCGCCGGCGGGCTGGTCGTGAGGTCGATGACGTAGAGCTTGTTGTCCGGCACCGCCTTCCAATTGGCGCCGTCGGGCGCCCAGTCCATCGAGTTCGCTACCAGCGCGAGTTGGCCGTTGGGCGTGATGCTCAGGTTGGTGGGCGGACCGAAGATCGAGTTCATCAGCGGCAGGTTGGCCACGATCTTCGGGTTGGCCGGGTCGGAGCCGATGTCGACGATCGTCACCGCGTCCTTGCCGGGAGGCAGCAACTGAACCTTGCCGTCCTCGCCCCAGGTGACCTTGTTGTCGACGCCGATCACCATGTATTCGGGCTTGCCCTGCGACATGCGTTCAGGGCTCGCGCAGGCGGCGAGCAGCGCCGCGGCCGAGAGCAGCGCGGTCGAAACGATTCGATTCATTGGGGTCTCCTCTTGTTGAATGGTCTTGTTCGGTTCTGTGCACAGGCGGCCCACAACGCACACTCGGGCACGGGTCGGCGCAGGAGTCGAGGCGGGCCACCGTATAGGGGGTGCCTGCGGGTGTCAAGCATGAGTCTTGTCCCACGAGGCCGCCGGTCGGCGCCAATGCCGCGGCGCGGCTGGGCGCGTTGGCTCGCGCGGCGTCGAACGGGCACCGGTGATGCCTATGACCCGCTGCCGCAACAACTGGGCATGCAGCCTGCCGACGACTGGGCTTGCCGATTCGCGCCACTCGACACGCCGCTGCCTACCGGCTTCACCGCGCGGATGAATCCGCTGACGAACTTGCCGTCGACCTGCTGTGCGAGTTGCTGCACCTCGGGGCTTTGCCCGGCCAGGAAGTCGCGTGCCTCGTCCACGCCATAGACGCGCGTGACTTCGATCGCCGCGTCCTCGAATCCGGCGGCGGCCAGCTTGGCCAGGTATTCCTGGTCGCCCAAGGCGCCCGCCACGCAGCCGACCCACAGCTCCATGCTCTTGCGGATCACCGGCGGCACTTCGCCGCGCACCACCACGTCGGAGACGGCGAACCGGCCGCCGGGCTTCAACACGCGGAAGGCTTCATTCAGCACGCGGTCCTTGTCGCCCGACAGGTTGATCACGCAGTTGGAGATGATCACGTCGACCGAGTTGTCGGGCAGCGGAATGTGCTCGATCTCGCCCTTCAGGAAGTGCACGTTGGTGAGGCCGCTCTTGCGTTTGTTCTCCTCGGCCAGTGCGAGCATCTGATCGGTCATGTCCAGGCCGAAGGCCCTGCCCGTAGGCCCGACGCGCCGGGCCGACAGCAGCACGTCGATGCCGCCGCCCGAGCCCAAGTCGAGCACAGTCTCGCCCGGCTTCAGCTCGGCCAGCGCGGTGGGGTTGCCGCAGCCCAGCGACGCGAACAGCGCCTTCTCGGGCACCTCGCCGGCCTGGCCCGCGTCGTACAGGTTCGAGGTGATCGGGTCGCTGGTGCCGCAGCCGTCTCCGGGCCCGGCGCCACAGCAGGCGTTGCGCGCACCTTGCGCCACGCGCGCGGCGGCCTGGCCGTACTTTTCCTTGACGACTTCTTTCACATCATCGGGAGTGTTCATCGTGATCTCCTTCGGCTGATTACTTGCAGCAGACGATCCGCTGCGGTTCGATGGCCTTGTTGCGCGTGCAGCACTCGGCGTACAGGAATCCGAGCAGCTCCTGCAGGCTCTGGGTGTTGGCGGTATAGCGAAGAAAGGTGCCCTCGCGCGCCACGTTGACGAGCGCTTCGTTCCGCAGCTTGTCCAGGTGGTGCGACAGGGTGGAACTCGCGATGCCCAGCTCGGCGGCGATGTCGCCGACGACCAGGCCCTCGGGGTGTGCGCTGAGCAGCAGGCGCACGATGCGCAGCCGCGGCTCGGTGCCCATCGCCGACAGCATGTCGGCGTAGCGCACGGTCAATGCGGTGTCGTCTCGTTTGGGCATGACAGCGTATTAGACTAATCGATATTTCCACAATAATCGAAATATACGACGATGTCAATGCATCCGGGGCGTCGCCCGCGCACTGTCTTCCATCTCCCAGCACGAGGTGCATCGACTGGGCAGCGTGCTGCCCGCACCGGCCCGAGCGCTACTCGCCCCAGGTCACTTCTCGCGGTCGGGACGCGCCAGCCCGGACGGCACGGTGCCGCCCCAGCTACGCTCCATGTCCTCGAACTCACCGAAGTTCGTCTCGGAGACCTGAACGTTGTCGCCGACCTTGAAATCCTGCAGGCGCGAATCGCGTTCATCGCGCTGATCGGCTGCGACCTGCAGCGGGCGCAGTTGCTCGATGATGACCTCCAGATGCGGCGACGGGTCCTCGCTGGCCAGCAACTCGGCCTGCGCAAGCGCCTCGGCCAGCACGCGGCCCGACATGGCCCCGACACCCGGCCACCCCTTGCGCTCGAGTACGTCGTGCACCAGGACCAGGTGGCGCATCATTTTGGCCGTGTGTTCAGGATCGTGGGCCAGCAGGCGCGCGCTCAGTTCGGCGCACAGTTGCGACAGCGACGGTGCTTGGTCCACCGGTGTTGCCTTCCGGCGCTCGGCGAGTACCAGGTGCAACTTGCCGTCGCGCCGTTCCAGCCCGAGCGGACGCGCCAGCAGCCCTTTCACTCGGCGCAGCGCGCCTGTCGTTCCCTTGGCGCCGGGGGCGGCGCGTCGGTCCTTGCCTGGCTTCCTGGGGGTCGGTGGACTCTTGGACATGTCGATTGCCCTCGTTCGTACTTCGAGATCCGAGATTCCCGGTTTCGACGACCGGCGCGCCACGTTCAGTGTGCCCGGTACGCTCCCGCCCATTGTGAGCCTGATCGCGACGGAATTGACGGGCACGGGCGTCTTGCAGAGCGCCAGTGTCGCCAGCCCGGCTGACGCCACGGGCCGGCCCGGCGGCAGCGCAGCAAATATGACTGCCGCGGCCCACGCGGATCGCGCCGGATTTGATGGGCAGCGGATCCGGCGTATCCTGACCCCACAACACGACCGAGGAGCGACCATGACGCTATGCCCGATTGCCATCGTTGCGGGATGCAAGAAGTGCCCCGCCTATTCGGTGTGCCCGCTCAAGACCGTGATCGGTGATGCCCCCAAGTCCACCGACGCCAAGGCCGCCGAACCCAAGAAGAAGTAGGCGCCGCCGCGCGCCGGCCACGCCCGCCTGCGCTCTGCCGTGAAACACCGATAACATTCCCGGCGATCGGGGCGCTCCGCTTCGAGCGACCCAGGACGCGCCATGCAATACCGAAACCTCGGCAAGAGCTCGCTCAAGGTCTCCGCGCTTTGCCTCGGCACGATGATGTTCGGCGACCAGACCGACGCGGCCGAAGCCCGTCGAATCGCCGCGCATGCACGCGAGAACGGCGTCACTTTCATCGATACGGCCGACGTGTACTCGTTCGGCCAGTCGGAAGCGATGGTCGGTGAGGTGATCGGCGACGCGCGTCAGGAGTGGATCCTTGCCACCAAGGTCGGCAACCGGATGTCGGACCGGCCGAACGATACGCACTACTCGCGCACCTGGATGCAACGCGCCTGCGACGCCAGCCTGCAGCGCCTGCGCACCGACTACATCGACATCTACTACCTGCACCGCGACTACAACGGCATGGACCTGGAGGAGCCGCTGCGCGGCCTCGACGCGTTGCTGCGGGCGGGCAAGATCCGCTCTTGGGGCGTGTCGAACTTTCGCGGCTGGCGCATCGCCGAGGCGGCGCACCTTGCGCGTGCGATCAACATGCCCCCTCCGGTGGTCTGCCAGCCGTACTACAACCTGCTCAACCGGCAGCCGGAGGTCGAGGTGCTGGCGGCCTGTGCGCATCACGGCATCGGCGTCGTGCCCTACAGCCCCATCGCGCGCGGCGTGCTGGCCGGCAAGTACGCGCCGGGCAGCACGCCGGCCGTCGGCAGCCGCGCCGGACGCGGCGACAAGCGGATGATGGAAACCGAATTCCGCGCGGAATCGCTGGCGATCGCCCATGCGCTGAAACTGCACTGCGACAAGAAGGGCGTCGCGCTGGCCCACTTCGCCACCGCCTGGGTGCTGGCGAACAAGGCGGTCAGCGCGGTGATCACCGGGCCGCGCACGTTGGCGCAGTGGCAGGACTATTTCGGCGCGCTCGATTGCGTTATCGATACGGACGACGAAGCCCTGGTCGACTCACTGGTCGCGCCCGGCCACCCGTCCACACCGGGCTACAACGACCCGGCCTACCCGCTCGACGGGCGCTGACGAGCATCCGTACGCGGTTCGGTTCAGTGGTTGCGCACGCTTGCGCTGGGCCAAGTGCCGCCGACGGCTCAACCGGGCGCGCGAAGCGCGTTGATGGAACGCAACGCCACGAGGCAGCGAATTCCTAGAGTCTGATCTTCGATTGGCGCCGCTCCGGCTGCTCATCGCGGCGAACACCACTTGCACAGCATGGACGACCCCTTCAACCTGCAACGTTTCGTCGTCGCCCAGGACAGCGTCTACGACCAGGTCAAGGCCGAGCTGGCCGCGGGCGTGAAGACCGGTCACTGGATGTGGTTCGTCTTTCCGCAGCTCAAGGGGCTTGGGCGCAGCGGCACGGCGCAGCACTTCGGCATCGCGTCGCGGGCCGAGGCCGAGGCCTACTGGAGGCACCCGCTGCTGGGCGCGCGCCTGAAGGAATGCTGCGCCCTGCTGCTCGCGGCCAAGGGCAATTCGGCGTTGCAGATATTCGGCTCTCCGGACGAACTCAAGTTCCGGTCGTGCCTGACGCTGTTCGAGCAGGTGGCTGCGCAGGAGCCCGTGTTCGGCCAGCTGCTCGATCGGTATTACGGCGGCGAGCGCGATCCGGCGACGCTGAAGCTGCTTTGATGAGCGATGCGTCGCACAATTCCGCCATGAAGCCGCGAACCGCCGAGCCCCAGCTCTTCGACGCCCTGGCGTTTGCCGCCTACAAGCACCGCGACCAGCGTCGCAAGGACGCGCACGCCAGCCCCTACATCAACCACCCGATCGCGCTGGCGCATCTGCTCAGCGTGGAGGGCGGCGTCACCGACACGCGGACGTTGATCGCCGCGGTGCTGCACGACACGATCGAGGACACCGAGACCACCTACGAGGAACTGCGCGCACGCTTTGGCAAGCTGGTGGCCGACGTGGTGGCCGAGGTCACCGACGACAAGGCGCTGCCCAAGGCCGAGCGCAAGCGCCTGCAGGTGGTGCACGCGCCGCACAAAACCAAACGCGCCGCCCTGGTGAAGCTGGCCGACAAGACCTGGAACCTGCGTGACATGGCGGACAACCCGCCTGTCAATTGGTCGTTCGAACGCCGCCGCGAGTATTTCGATTGGGCCAAGGCCGTGATCGATGGCTTGCCGCCGGTGAGCAAGCGGCTGCGCCAGGTGTTCGACGAGGCGTACGCCAGGCGGCCGTAGCCGCGGCACGGTCGAGGTCTATCGGCGGCGCTGCCTCAATCGGCCAATGGTTTCGTGATCGCGTCGATGCGGGCCAGCACCTCGGGCGTGAGTTTGTCCAGCATGGCCAGCGCACCCAGGTTCGATTGCAGTTGCGCCATCTTGGACGCACCGGTGATGACCGTGCTCACGCGCGGATTGCGTGCCACCCAAGCCAGCGCGAGTTGCGCGACGCTGCCGCCCAGGTCGGCCGCGATCGGTTTCATCTGTTCGACAGCGGCGTTCTTCGCGGCGTCGGTGAGCCCGTCGCGCAGGAAGGCCATGTTCTCCATCGCGCCGCGGCTGCCCTCGGGCACGCCGGCGTGGTACTTGCCCGTGAGCAGGCCCGACGCCAGCGGGCTCCAGGTCGTCAGGCCCAGGCCGATGTCGTCGTACAGGCGCGCGTACTCCTGCTCGACACGCTGGCGGTGGAACAGGTGGTATTGCGGCTGTTCCACCACCGGCCGGTGCCAGCCGTGGCGGTCGGCGATGTCCCAGGCGGCGCGGATGTCGGCCGCGCTCCACTCGCTGGTGCCCCAGTACAACACCTTGCCCTGGGTGACGATGTCGCTCATCGCACGCACCGTTTCCTCGACCGGCGTGTGCGGGTCGGGGCGATGGCAGTAGATCAGGTCGATGTGCTCCAGGCCGAATCGCCTGAGCGAGCCGTCGATGGCCTGCATCAGGTACTTGCGGTTCAGCGTGTCCTTGCGGTTGACGCCGTCGCCCTGCCGGTCCAGGCCCCAGAAGAACTTGGTCGATACCACGTAGTTCAGGCGCGGCCAGCCGAGCGTCTTCAACGCCTGGCCCATGATCTCCTCGCTGCGCCCGCCGGCATAGACCTCGGCGTTGTCGAAAAAATTGACGCCGGCGTCGAAGGCGGCGGCCATCATCTCGACGGCCGAACTCTTGTCGACCTGGTTGTGGTAGGTCACCCAGGAGCCGAGCGACAGGGCGCTGAGCTTCAGGCCGGCGCGGCCGAGACGGCGATAGATCATGGTGGTGATGAGGTTTTGCGGGGAGGCGGACAGATTAACCGATGCCGCTCTGGCCTGTCGGCGCCGTTTCGGGCGTCGCGGTAGCGGGCGTTCGCGGTGGTGCAAGGCGCACGCGCACCTCGTGGGTGCCGCTGCCGGCGAGCAGCGGAACCGCGTTGCCGGGGCGCACCACGCCATCGACGCTCATCTCGGCCACGTCGGAGCGCTCCACCTGCAGGCGGTACAGCGCGTCGCGGAAACGGTAGGCGACCGTGAAGCCCGGCCAGTCGGCCGGAATGCAGGGGCGCACGTGCAGCCACGCACCGTCCTGGGTGACTTCGAGCTGAAGGCCCAGCAGCGACTCGACGATCAGCCGATACATCCAGCCGGCCGAGCCGGTGTACCAGCTCCAACCGCCGCGGCCGGTATGCGGCGGCACGCTGTAGACGTCGGCCGCGACCACATAGGGCTCGACCTTGTAGACAGCCACCTCGGCTGCGGTGCGGCCGTGATGCAGCGGATTGATGATGTCCATCAGCCACCACGCGCGGGGCGCGTCGCCCAATGCGGCGAAGGCCATCGTCGCCCACACCGCACCGTGTGTGTACTGGCCGCCGTTCTCGCGCACGCCGGGCACGTAGCCGGCGATATAGCCCGGGTTGGGGCCCTGGCGGTCGAACGGCGGGTCCAGCAGTTGCACGAGTCCCGCTTCCGGCCGCACCAGCCGGGCCGCCATCGAATCCATCGCACGCCGCACGCGCTGCATCTCGCCGACGCCGGACAACACCGCCCAGCTCTGCGCGATCGAATCGATCTGGCACTCGACGTTGTCCTTGGAACCCAGCGGCGACCCGTCGTCGAGGTAGGCGCGGCGGTACCAGTCGCCGTCCCACGCGTTCGCCTCGAGCTGCACGCCGAGCTGCCTGCGCTCGTTGTCGCAGTGCTGTGCGAACGCGTCGTCGCCGTGGCGGCGCGCCAGGTCGGCGAACTGGCGCAACACCTCGCAGAAGAAGAAGCCGAGCCATACGCTTTCACCCCGGCCCTGGTGGCCCACCTCGTTCATGCCGTCGTTCCAGTCGCCGGTGCCGATCAGCGGCAAGCCGTGCGCACCAAAGCGCATGCCATGCGACACGGCGCGCACCGCATGCTGATAGAGGCTCGCCGAATGGATCGAGCGCTGCGGCAGGTCGAAGTAGGAATCGTCGGTCGACGGCACCGGCCTTCCCTCGAGGAAGGGTACGCCTTCGGTCAACACGCCGGTGTCGTGGGTGGCGTGCACGTAGCGGCACAGCGCCAGCGGCAGCCACAGGTAATCGTCGGACATGCGCGTGCGCACGCCGCGCCCCGATGGCGGGTGCCACCAATGCTGCACGTCGCCCTCCACGAATTGCCGGCTCGCGCTGAGCAGCAGGTGTTCGCGCAACAGGTCCGGGCGCGTATGCACCAGCGCCATCGCGTCCTGCAGCTGGTCGCGAAAGCCGAATGCACCCCCCGACTGGTAGTAGCCGCTGCGCGCCCACATGCGGCAGGCCAGCGTCTGATAGACCAGCCAGCCGTTGGCCAGCAGGTTCAACGCAGTGTCGGGCGTGCTCACCTGCACCGCGCCCAACGTGTGCGTCCAGTGCGTGTGCACGCCCTGCAGCGCCTCGTGCATGGCAACCGTGCCGCGGAAGCGCTGCACCAGCTGGCCAGCTTCGTCGGCGCTGCGCCCCATACCGAGCCGGAAGACGATCTCGCGGCTCTGCCCGGGGGCCAGTTCGAACGGCACCTGGATCGCGGCACAGGGGTCCAGGCCGGCGCCGACGCGGCCCGACAAGCGCAGGCGCCGCAGCGCGGCGGGGCGCCGCAGCGAGCCGTTGCGACCGATGAACTCGGCGCGGTCGCAGGTGATGGTGGCGAACAGACGATCGCTCTCGTCGACATCGAAGAAGCCGACCCAGTCGCCGAAGTCGTTGCTGAAGGGATTGCGAGCCACCAGCGCACCGTTGCCGGCCGCGATGTCGGTGCTGATGTGCGGGCCGGTCTTGGCACGCAAGTCGCCCAGCACCCATTCGACGTAGCCGGTGGCCGACAGGCTGCGCGCGCGGCCGCTGTCGTTGCGCAGCACGAGCACCGAGAACTTCACCGCGGCGTCGATCGCCACGAACAGCGTCAGCTCGCTGTGGATGCCGGCCGCGTCATGCTCGAACACGCTGTAGCCGAAACCGTGGCGCGTCCGGTAGCGCAGCGCGTCGCCGTCGTCATGCTCGTCGCCGGGGTCGGGCAGCGAGGTCGGATGCCAAACCTCACCGGACTCTTCGTCGCGCAGGTAGATGGCCTCGCCGCAGGCGTCGGTCACCGGGTCGTTGTGCCACGGCGTGAGGCGCAGTTCGTGCGCGTTCTCGCACCAGGTGTAGGCGCTGCCGCCTTCGGATACCACCGTGCCGAAGCGCGGGTTCGCCAGCACATTGGCCCAGGGTGCGGGCGGGCGGCGGCCCGCGGACGGCGCGATGACGTACTCGCGCCCATCGGGAGCGAAGCCACCGAAGCCGTTGTAGAAACTCAAGCCGCTCGTGGCCGCGCGCCACGCGCGCGGCCACGCGGACTCGGCCGCGCGCGTGGGCACGAAGGATGCGACCCGCCGCTCGGCGACGGGCTTGCGCATCACCTGCTCCAGCAGCGATCCATGCCGGTCGCTGATGACGGCGCGCGCCACCGCCTGCAGCAGGATGCGATCTTCGCCGGCGATCTGCTCGGCATGGCGCACGAAGATGCCGCCCGGACGGTCGACCACATGCGCTTCGATGCCGGCGGCGATGAGCCCGAGGATCTGCTCGTGCAGCCGCTGGCGGTAGACGTCGCGCTCCTCGTTCCAGATCACCAGATCGACGGCCAGACCCTTCAGCCGCCACCAGGCGTGCGCCTGCACCATCTGCTTGACCAGGTCGATGTTGGCAGCGTCGCTGACCTGCAGCAGCACGATCGGCAGATCGCCCGAGATGGCGTAGCCCCACAGACCCGATTGACTGCGGCGGTTGCGCAGCAGCATGTTGGCATCCGCGCGCAACCTGGGCTGCGAATAGACGATCGCGCCGGCCAGTCGGGCATAGAGCTGCGTGTCGGCCTCGCTGGCGTTGATCTGGCGCATGACGACCTGGCTGTGGGTCCAGGAGAGTTCGAACACCCGGTCGGCCAGCCGTCGGTCGTCATACTTGCGCACCAGTGCCAAGCACGCCTCGCGTGTGTCGGCCATGCCATAGACAATGTCGATGGTGGCGGTCTGCCCGGGCGCCAGCGTGATGACGCGTCGCGTCGCGGCGACCGGATCGAGTACCGAACCCGCACTGCCCGACAGCGCGCCGGGTTCGCGCATCGCCTGTGGCGCATGCAGGCTGCGGCCGCGGCCGATGAAACGCGAGCGATCGGTTTCATGCGACACCGCTCCGGCCTTGGCACCGTGCACCGCCATCAGGTGGAACATGTGCGGCGGGCGTTCCTCGGCCGAGCGCGGCCGGCGTGTGCACAGCAGCGCCGCCGGCTCGACCAGGAGTTCGGTCTGCACGAACAGCTTGCTGAACGCCGGGTGCTGCGCGTCCGCCGCCGCGGGCGCGATCACCACCTCCGCGTAACTGGTCACCTCGACGCTGCGCTGGGTGCGGCTCAGGTTGGTGATGCGCAGGCGCCGCAGCTCGATGTCGTCTTCCGGCGAGACGACGATCTCGGTGTAGGCATCGATGCCCTGGTCGCGGCGGCGGAACTCGGCGCGGCCTTCGGAGAAGATGGCTTCGTAGGAGTCGGGCGTCCACTGCGTCGGCTGGTGCGTCGTCGACCAGTAGGTGCCTGTCTCGGTGTCGCGCAGGTAGCAGAAGCTGCCCCATTCGTCGCAGGTGGTGTCTTCGCGCCAGCGCGTGACGGCCAAATCCTTCCAGCGGCTGACGCCGGCGCCGGCGTTGGTCAGCATCACGTGATAGCGGCCGTTCGACAAGAGCTGCACCTCGGGTGCCGGGGTGTCGGCGGTGGTGATCACGCGCAACGGTGTTTCGACGGCGCCGAAGCCGCTGCGCATCTCGGCACGGTCGGCGGTGTGCGGATGGAAGGCCAGGACCTTGGGAATGCGTTCCTGCAGCAGCAGCAGTGTGGCCTGCAGCTCGGGGTCGGCGACGAAACGGCGCTGCATCGGCTGGTCGAGCAACAGATAGGCCAGCGACAGCAGGCTCATGCCCTGGTGGTGCGCCATGTACGAGCGCACGATCGCGCCCGTCTGGCCGCGCGGCAGCCGTGAGGGCGTGTAGTCGATGGCCTCGTAATAGCCGAAGGTGCTGGCCAGGCCAGCGTCCGCGAGGCGCTGCAGGTTCTGGTAGGCGGCCCTGGGGTCGACCATCAGCGCCATGACCGTGGCGTACGGCGCCACCACCAGGTCTTCGGCCAGCCCGCGCTTGAGGCCCAGGCCCGGCACGCCGAAGGCGCGGTATTGATAGTTCAGGTGCGCGTCGGTGGCGTTGTAGCCCGACTCCGACATGCCCCAGGGCACACCGCGCTGGCGTCCATAGCTGATCTGGCGCTCGACGGCCGTGTGCATGGTCCGGTCGAGCAGAGTGTTCTCGTAGCTCGGCATCACCAGCATCGGCATCAGGTACTCGAACATCGAGCCGCTCCACGACAGCAGGATCGCGTCGCCATCCACCGTGGTGAGCAGGCGGCCGAGGGCGAACCAGCTCGTCTGCGGTACCAGGCCCTGTGCGATGGTGGTGAAGCTCGCCAGGCGCACTTCGGAGGCCAGCAAGTCGTAGTGGCCCGAGTCGGGGCGATGCTCGTCGACGTTGTAGCCGATCGCCATCAGGTTGCGCGCCGGGTCGTAGAGGAAGCCGTAGTCCATGCGGGTCATGGCACCGGCGCGGTCGGCCAGGCCGCGCAGCGTGGCGCTGCGCTCCAACAGCGCAGAAATCTGCCACACCGCCGAGTCGCCGTTCAGGCTGGCGCCGGGCGCGAGGACCCTCAACTCAGCGACCGCGGCGTTGCACTGGGCCAGCAGGGCCTGCGCCCAACGTTGCGTTTCGGCCTGCGCCTTCTCATCGTTGTCGTCGTTCTCGTCCGCTGCCGTGCCACCGTGCGATGCAGCGGCCAGCTCGGTTGCACAGCGCGCCAGCCCATCGAACGCGGTGCACAGCATCGCTGGCGTCTGCGGCGGCTGCATCAGCAACTGGTTCAACAGCAGCGCGAAGCGGCTCAGCGGGCTGCCGCGCCGGTCGCGTCCGGTGGCCATCTGCAGCAGGCGCAGCGTGTCGCTCAGGCCGTTGAGCAGCCGCGCCATCTGGGGCAGTTCGTCGACCAACAGCAGCAAGCCGGCGCGCAGCGTCAGCAGGTGGCCGGCCAGATTGCCGCTGTCGATGGTGGAAACGTAGCGGGGTCGCAGCGGCTGGAGCGCTTGCGTGTCGTACCAATTGAAGAAGTGGCCTTGATGCCTTTCCAGCCGCTCCATCGTGTCCAGTGTGGCGTTCGTCCGCTCGATCAATTGGCCGAGCGTGATGTAGCCGAAGTCATAGGCGGCGAGGTTGGACAGCAGCGTCAGCCCGATGTTGGTGGGCGAGGTGCGGTGCGCAACCCGTTCGACCGGATGCTCCTGCATGTTGTCGGGCGGCAGGAAGTTGTCTTCGGGTCCGACGAAGGTCTCGAAGAAGGCCCAGGTACGGCGGCTCAACAAGCGCAGAAAGACGGTCTGCTCGGCGTTGAGCGTGGGTAGCCGCCGCTGCAGCGGCCGGCTGATCCACCAGACGATGAGCGGCGAGAGGAACCACAGCGCGAGGACCGGCGCGGCGAACGCCAGCGCCATGGGCCGATACGTGCCCAGGCCGACGAAGGCGGTCGCCGCCAGCGTGGGCGCGATCCACATGCGTTTGAGCGTTTGCAGCAGGTCCGCCACACCGTCGGCTGCGACGCGGCGCGCGACTTCGGATGACGGCTGCCACTCCAGCAGGTGCCGCCGCGTGACCCACAGGCGCCACAGCGTGCGCACCACAGCGTCGAGGCTGAACGCCGCCTCGTAGGGCAGGCATGCCAGGTTGAGCGTGGCCTGGCCGAGTTGGCGCAAGGTGGGCGGCACGATGGCGGTCAGGTGCTGGCCCGGCCGCAACTCGTCGGGCTTGTGCAGCAGGCCCACCAACAACGCGAGGAGTGGCGGCACGAACAGGATCGCGAGTCCCGCCAAGGTCCACACCCAGGGCGGCTGCAACACGCTCCAGCCGAGCACGAAGAGCGCAGTGAGCGCAGCGGGCGTCAGGCTGCGCCGCAGGTTGTCGAGGATCTTCCAGCGCGACAGCGCCGACAGCGGATTCTTCAGCTTGGCGATTCGCGTGCGCGTCGTCCCGTCGCTCGCGACTTCGGCGACCGGAACCCGCAGTCTCGGCATCAGCCAGCCGACGATCTGCCAGTCGCCGCGGATCCACCGGTGGCGGCGCTTCACGTCGGCGTCGTAACGCAAGGGCGATTCCTCGACCAGCTGCACATCGCTGATCAGGCCGGAACGCGCGTAGCAGCCTTCCAGCAGGTCGTGGCTGAGGACGCGGTTTTCCAGCAGGCGACCACCCAGCACATGTTCGAACGCATCGACGTCGTAGATGCCCTTGCCGATGAAAGAACCTTCGCCGAACAGGTCTTGGTAGACATCGGACACGGCACGCGTGTACGGGTCGATACCGGGATCGCCGCCGACGAGGCGTGCGTAGCGCGAGCGGTTCGTGCTGGGCAGGCTGACGCCGACCCGCGGCTGCAGGATGCCGTAGCCGCCGACCACGCGCGGTGCTTCGGGCGCGCCGCCGAGGCGCGGGCGGTTCAGCGGGTGCGCCATCGTCGCGACGAACTGCCAGGCGGTGTCGCGCGGCAGTTGCGTGTCGGTGTCCAGCGTGATGACGTAGCGCACCTCGCGCAACGGCAACGTGTCGCCCACGATCGCCAAGAAGCGTTCGCCGGGGCCGGCGCCGGCGCGTCCGCGCAGCAGCGCATTCAGGTCGGCGAGCTTGCCGCGCTTGCGCTCGTAGCCCATCCACACGCGCTCGCGCGGATTCCATAGCCGCGGGCGATGGAACAGAAAGAAGTGGTCGCCGTTGTGCGCGGCGTTCGCCGGCGCGCTGTGCTTGCGGTTCAGCGCCTCGATCTTCTCGCGCGCCAGCCGCAGCAGCGCTTCGTCGTCGTCGCACCTTTCGTGCGCCGAGTCGTGGAAATCGGTCAGCAGGCCGAAGTACAGCTGCGCGTCGCGGTTGGCCAGGAAGCGTACTTCCAATTGCTCGGCCAGGTCTTCGATGCCCTGCTCGCTGCCCAGCATGGTCGGTACGACAACCAGGGTTCGCGACGCCGGCGGAATGCCGAACGAATAGTCCATGCGCGGCAGCATCCGGGGCGTGGAGAGTAGGCTCATCCCCCAGTTCGTCAGGGCCACGGCGAGTTGGCTCGCGGCCAGCAGCAGCGCGGCGCCAGCGGGCAGCAACCACCAACCGAGCGGGATCGCCGTGAAGGCCGATTCGATCCCGCCAGCCGCCCACATCACCACACCCACGCTCAGCAGCAGCGTGAGCGCAATGATGGAACGGCTGTACAGCTTCGGCAGGTGGCGCGCCGCCAGGCGGCGCACGCGCGGCCACGGCGCAAGGTGCACCTGCGCGATGCGCTCCAACTCGGTCTGGCCGGCGCCGAACAGGTAGTAGCCGACATGCGCAGTTCGGTGCGTGTCGGCTGCGCCCTTGGCCACCGCAGCGGCTGCGAGTTCGGCGACTGCCTTGGCCACTTCGGCTTCGGAGAGCGGGCTGATCCTGGCCACTCGCTCGATCGCATGACGATAGTTGTCGCGCGTCGTGAAATCCATGCGGGCGTAGACGTCGGCGGGGTCATGGCGCAGCGCCTGCTCGACCAGCGACAGCGTCTCGACGAATTCGCGCCAGTCCATCGATCCCAGCATGCGCAGGCTGCCGATGCTGTTGCTCACCGAGACCTGCGCGGTGGCCTGGTACTGCGCCTCGATCTGCACCAACTGCTCGATGGTCTGATGCGATTCCGCCAGCCGTTGCTCGATCCAGGTCAAGGGCAGCGCGAGCGCGGCGCTGCGGCCCTGCAGGCGGCGCGCCAGTTCGGCGACGAAGGAGCTGGTCATCGGCGGGTCCGAGCGCGCCATGTCGGCGATGACGAGGATCAGGCCCTTCGGGTCCTTCTCGGCCACGTCGAGCATCTTGTCGGCCCACGCGTTGGCCAGGTTGCGCTCGTTGCGGCCGGCGGCGATCAGCACCGCCACGCGGCGCAGGTTCTCGATCAGCGCCAGGCGCAGCATGATCGGAATCGCCCAGAGCTCGCCGAGCTGCAGCATCTTCACCGTCTGGTACGACGCGACGAAGCGGGTCAAGGTGCCGCGGCCCACGCGGCCGTCGCCGTGCGCCACCGTCTGCAGCGCAAGATCGTAGACGCGGGGCAGGCCCGCCGAGGGCCCGCTGCGCAGCCGCGGCAGCTCGCGGCTGTAGCCCGGCGGCAGGTGGCGCTTGGCGGTGCGGATCTCTTCTTCGATCAGGTAGAAGTTGTCGAGCAGCCATTCACCGGCAGGCGTCACGCGGCGCTGCATCTCGGCGCTGCGCATGAGCAGCGCGGACACCTCCACCAGCAACTTCTCGTTCGACGCCAGGCGCGGCAGCAGCCGGTCGCCCGCGCGGAAGAACGTCAGCTCGTGGACCGCAGCGAGGCTCTTGCCGTACTGGGCCATCTGGTCGGCCGAGTAGAGCTCGGCGCGCAGCGGCGCTTCTTCGGTGCTCGCCAGCGCTCCCGGCTTGGCGCCAATCAGGCTGGGTCGCCCGAACAGTGATTGGACAGAGGTCCAAAGCCGGCTTGTCGCCTTCAGGAGTCCTCCGCGGGGTGGCTGGCGTGGCGTGAGACGACCCTCGGGCCGCCGTCAGGCAGTGTACAGAGCCGAGGCCAGACATGAGCCAGCCCACTGCACGCGCGAGGGCGCTCGATGGTGCACTGGTCTTGGCACAACACTGCGAACGCGCAGCCGCACTGCGCCGCGAGCCTTCGTCCTGCGCCTACTGCCGCGTGCCGCCCGCGCCCAGAGGCTTCAATTCATGTAGGACTTGGCTTCCTCGCCAGGGTTGGGCAGACCGGCGATGCACCACAGGCTCCTGCAACTGCTGAACAGCCGGTGCGCCCGGCTCCGGTCCAACCCGGCCGCGCGGCACACCAGCCGCATGACGGGCAAGGCGCCGATCGAGAAATAGCGCTCGCGCACGAAGCGGATGACTTGCCAGTGCGTGGCGCTGAGCTCCCCGATGCCCGCCTCTTGGGCCAGTTGTTCGGCCAGGCCCGGCGTCCAGCGCCCGGAGTCGGCGAGAAATCCGTCCTCGTCGAACCAGGCAGGTGGAATGCCCGCAAGCGCGTGGCGGGCGATGCTGGCCTGGGGGATCATGGGGTTCGTTCCTTGAATTCGCACTGCCGAGCGGTGAATCTATGGCTCGGCGCTCTGGAACGGAACTACCCAATCGTCATGACGACATGCCCTCCCGTTATGACGATCGGCCGGTAACGGCCATGCTCTCGGCTGGCGGCGCGGTCCCCGGGGGAAGGCGGCGTACCGGGCGGGCGAACCCCGTAGCCGCGCCGCGGCGAAGTTCCTATCCTCGGGGCGTTCCGAATCGGACGCACCGTGGAGACACCATGAAGCTCGCCCCCTTGCTGCTCGGCGCCCTGCTGGCTTGCACTGCCGCCGCCGCGATCGCCCAACCCTATCCGAACAAGCCGATCCGCATGGTGGTCACCTTTCCACCGGGCGGCGCGCCCGACACGCTGGCGCGGCTGTTCAGCGAGAAGTCACAGCTCGGACAGGCCGTGGTGGTCGACAACAAGCCCGGCGCCGGCGGCAACATCGGGGCGGACTTTGTCGCCAAGGCACCGGCCGACGGCTACACGCTGGTGATGGGCACGGTCGGCACGCACGCCATCAATGGTGCGCTGTACTCGAAGATGCCCTACGACATGGTGAAGGACTTCGTGCCGGTGGCCCATGTCGCGTCGGCGCCCAACCTCCTGGTGGTCAACAACGACCTGCCGGTGAAATCGGTGGCCGAACTCATCGCCTACATGAAGGCCAACCCGAACAAGCTCTCGTTCGGATCGCCGGGCATCGGCACCTCGATCCATGTTTCGGGCGAGCTGTTCAAGTCGATGACCGGCACCTCGATGACGCACGTGCCGTACAAGGGGCGGCAGTTCGCGATTCCCGATCTGGTGGGCGGGCAGATCCAGCTGATGTTCGACAACATGCCTTCGGCGCTGCCGATGGCCAAGGAGGGCAAGATCCGCGCCCTGGCGCAGACCACAGCCAAGCGTTCGGCCGCCGCGCCCGACGTGCCCACCGTGGCCGAGACGGTGCCGGGCTTCGAGGCGACCACATGGTTTGCCGTGTTCGCCCCGGCCGGCACGCCGCGCGATGTGGTCGATCGCATCAACGCCGAGATGCAGCGGGTGTACAAGCTGCCCGACGTGCAGGACAAGCTCAAGGCCCTGGGCCTGGAACCGTGGATTTCGACGCCCGGCGAGTTGACCAGCTTTCAGGCGGCCGAGATCGTCAAGTGGGCCAAGGTGGTCAAGGAGTCCGGCGCCAAGGCCGACTGAGAACGTGCGACAGTCCCTGCGGACTGTCGCACGCCTCAGGAGGGGCCCGAGTTCTGCGAGGGCGCGGCCGGCAGGGCCGACTGAGAACGCGATTTCGGGCAAGCTCCATCTCTGAAGGAACAACACCAATGACCAGTCCGATCGAAAACCTGATTCGAGGCACCGTCAACAAAGGAATCATGAAGGTCGCCGAGTTCAATCGGAGCCGCATGGCGGAGCCTGAGGCGCCGCACCCCTTCCTGTCGGGCATCCACAAGCCGATGGACCGCGAAGTGACGCTGGACGACCTGCAGGTCCACGGGACGATTCCGCCCGGACTCGATGGCCGCTACATCCGGATCGGCCCGAACCCGGCCAAGACGCCGAACGCGGCGGCCTACCACTGGTTCGTCGGCGACGGCATGGTTCACGGTGTGCGCCTGAAGGACGGCAAAGCGCTCTGGTATCGCAATCGCTGGATCCGCTCACATGCAGTCAGCGCGGCGCTCGGTGAGCCGCCGACACCGGGACCGCGCCATGGCGCGAGCGACACGGTTAACACCAACGTGCTGGGGCATGCGGGCAAGACATGGGCGCTGGTCGAGGCGGGGGGTTACCCGGTCGAGATCGGCGACGACCTGCAGACCGTGGCGCACAACCCGTTCGAAGGCACTCTCCACGGCTCGTTCAGCGCGCATCCGCACCGCGACCCCGATAGCGGCGAGATGCATGCCATCTGCTACCACGGGCCGGACCTGACGACGATCCGCCACGTCGTGGTCGGCCGCGACGGCAAGGTCCGTCGCGAGGAACCGATCGCCGTCAAGCACGGCCCCAGCATCCACGATTGCATGATCACGCCGCGCTACGTGCTGGTGTTCGATCTGCCGGTCACGTTTTCGATGAAGACGCTGCTGGCGGGCCACCCGTTCCCCTACAGCTGGAATCCGGATCACCCGGCGCGCGTCGGCCTGCTGCCGCGCGAAGGCAAAGGCAGTGACATCGTCTGGTGCGACGTGGCGCCCTGCTACGTCTTCCACCCCGCCAACGCGTTCGAGCTCGAGGACGGCAAGGTGATCGTCGACGTGGTGGCGCACGAAACCATGTTCGCGCACAGCACGCAAGGCCCGGACTCGAAGAAGGTCGCGTTCGAGCGTTGGACCATCGACCCGGCCGCGCGTCGCGTCGATAGGCAGGTGATCGACCCTCACCCGCAGGAGTTTCCGCGGCCCGATGAACGCCGCCTCGGCAAACCCTATCGCTATGCCTATGCCGTGCCTCTCGCGCTCGACGATGCAGCGTTCGTGCCCCCCGGCCACCTGATCAAGCACGACCTGCACGCGGGTACGCGCGAGATTCATGAGTTCGGTGCCCAGCGCCACCCCGGCGAGTTCGTGTTCGTGCCCAGGCACGCGCTGGCGGGTGAGGACGAAGGCTGGCTGATGGGATATGTCGTCAACATGGCCGACCAGACCACCGACCTGGTCATCCTCGACGCCCAGCGCTTCACCGGCAAGCCGCAGGCGGTGATCACGCTGCCGCACCGCATACCGCCAGGCTTTCACGGCAACTGGGTACCGGCCGCCTGAACGGGCTGGCCGCGCGCAGGGCGCGGTTACAACAGCGACTCCGGCACGAACGGCCGCAGCAGCCTCAGCTTCAAGCGCAACCAGAAGGTGGAGTCGGGCTCCTCGGTGAGCACCACGTCCTGGTCATCGTCCATGGCCAGCCATTCACAGGAGTCGCCGCTGGCGTTGAGCTGCAGGCGGTAGGCGCTCTGCAGGCGGTCGATGTCGATGATGCGGATCATCTCCCGGGCCAGTTGGGGGCTGTGGATCACCGCACCGAGCTCGGTGTTGATGGTGGCCGAGCGCGGGTCGAGGTTCATCGAGCCGACGAACAGCGTCTTCTTGTCCACCACGGCCAGCTTGGCGTGCAGCCGCCCCAGCGAGGCGCCGAACAGGTTCTGCCGCTGGTTGCGCTTGACGCGCGAGCCGCTGATCTCGTAGAGGTCCACGCCCAGCTCCAGCATCGGCTCGCGATAGCGGGTGTAGCCGATGTGCACGATCGGCTCGTCGGTCGAGCCGAGCGAATTGGTCATCGCCACGATATGCACGTTGCGGCTGCGCAGCTCGCGCAGCAGCTCCATGCCGCGCTGGCCCGGCACCAGGTAGGGCGACGAGATCACCAGGTCGCGCTCGGCCTTGCGCAGGGCCTCGAACACGTTGTAGGTGACGCTGGTCTCCTGCAACTCGCCGTCGGCCTCGCCGTCGAAGGGTTTGTCGGGGTGGTCGGCGAACACATAGGCCTCGGCCCAGATCAGGCCCAGCCTGCCGTCGTCCAGGTCTTCGGCGATCGGGCCGTAACCCAGGATGTCGGTGGGCGGCAGCGGCCCCGGCGACTGCGTTTGCTCCGGGCCGGTCCACTGCTCGAACTTCTGCCGCAGCAGCTCGGGAGCGATGTCGGTACCGGTCACCGTGTGGATCGGGTAGACCGCGTCGGCGTTCCAATAGCGGTCGAACAGGCCTTGCAAGGGCTCGATCACCCAACCGACCGCGAAGGCGTCGACGTCGATGAAGTTGTCGCCCGTGGTGCTGCGCAGGAAGTACTCGTTGGCCACGTTGCGCCCGCCGATCACGGCCATTGCCCCGTCGGCGACGAACAGCTTGTTGTGCATGCGGTGGTTCACGCGCTTCCAGTCGCCCACCGAGGCGAGGAACCGCGTCGCCTGGCCCTGGCTGCGCAGGCAGCAGAACGGGTTGAAGATGCGAACCTCCACGTTCTGGTGCGCCGCGAAGGCGAGGAACAGCTCGTCCTGCCCGTGGGTGTAGAAGTCGTCGATCAGCAGCCGCACGCGCACGCCCCGATTGGCCGCGTCGCGCAGCGCACGCAGCAGCCAACGCCCGGTTTCGTCGTTCTCCCAGTGGTAGTACTGCACGTCGAGCGACACCTCGGCGCGGCGCGCGAGTTGCACCCGCGTGTCGAGCGAAAACTTGCCCAGCGGCATCAGCCGAAAGCCCGACTGGTCGGGCGCCGGGCGGTAGCTGCTGGCGATCCGCCCCAGCGTGGTGGTCTTCGACAGCGGAATCGCCTCGGCGGTGATCGCCTGCCGGTCCACCTGGGGCAGCGTCGTGCAAGCGGCCAACGCCACCAGCGCGATGGCGAGCAACAAGAGCATCAAACGGTGGCGCATCGGCGTCCCCTGCATGGGGACACTTGCTCCACGGCTCTGACAGTCGTTCGTGCTCAACCCTGCGGGCTCTCGGTCATGCGGGCGCAATACGCGGTCATCTGCGCCGGCAGGTCCTGCGGGCAGACGCCGCATTGGCGATTGCCGGGCAAAGCATGGTCGATGAACTTGGGGTAGGGCAGCTTCAGGTCGGCCATGATCTGCTCGAACTCGCGCAGGGTCTTGTTCTGCCCGAGCCGCGGGTTGCGGGCACGCTCCTGGCCGATCGACGACACCCGGCGCTGCTGGTAGTCGTGCCCGGGGTAGACCAGATAGTCGTCGGGCAGCGTGAGGAGCTTTTCAGTCACGCTGCGGTAAAGCGCCTTGGCGTCGCCACCCTGAAAATCCGTGCGACCGCAGCCTTCGATGAGCAGGGCGTCACCGGTGAACACGCAATCGTCGAGCACGTAGGCGAAATGCCCGCTGGTATGGCCCGGTGTGTGCAACGGCTTGATGTACAGGCCTCCCACCTGGAACGGCGTGCCCTCGACGATGCCCACGTCGGTGCAGGGCAGGCGGTCGATCGCCGGCGCCGCAATTCTGCTGTTGGCGCGCTGCTTCAGGTGCAGCGCCGCGGTGATGTGGTCGGCGTGGATATGCGTGTCCAGCGTGAACGCCAGCGTCAGCCCCAGTCCGTGCAGCGCGCCCAGATCGCGCTCGATGCTGTTGACCACCGGATCGATCAGCACGGCCAGGCGGGTGTCTTCGCAACCCACGAGATAGGTATAGGTGCTGGACAGCGGCTCGAAGAGTTGGCGGAAGATCATGCGTTCGGACTAGGGCCTGTTAACGCTGTGGCAGGGCGCGCCGCCCGGCGCATCATGGCAGGGTTGCAACCCGTGGCGCAATCGTGGCGATCGCGCTACGGTGCAGGCGCGGTGGTCGCCACGATCGTGCCACGGATGTCGAATCGACGCAGGAGCCTTCATGAATTCACCGATGTACCAGCCCAAGCTGATGGCCGGCCAGCGCATCCTGGTCACCGGCGGAGGCACCGGCCTTGGCCATGCGATGTCCGAGCGGTTTCTCAGCCTCGGGGCGGACGTGGCGATCTGCGGCCGGCGCAAGGCGGTGTGCGACGAGGCGGCCGCTGCCTGGCGCGACAAGTTCCCCGAGCGGCGCATCGACACCTACAGCGTGGACATTCGCGTCGCACCGGCGGTCGAAGAGATGGTCGAGTCGCTGTGGAGCAGCGGCGGGCTGACCGGTTTGATCAACAACGCGGCGGGCAATTTCATCGCACCCACCGAGAACCTGTCGCCGCGCGCGTTCGATGCGATCGCCAACATCGTCTTCCACGGCAGCTTCTACGTCACGCAGGCCGTGGGCAAGCGCTGGGTGGCGCAGGCCAAGGCCGGCCAATGGAAGCCGTGGCACCCCTACCGCAACGTGATGAGCATCATCGTCACCTGGGTCGACACCGGCAGCCCCTACGTCGTGCCCTCGGCGATGAGCAAGGCCGGCATCCAGGTGATGACCAAGTCGCTGGCCGTCGAATGGGCCAGGTACGGCATCCGCCTCAACGCCGTCGGCCCGGGAGAAATCCCGACCGAAGGTATGAGCAAACGCCTCAATCCCGGCGAGGAGCCCGGCGAGCGCAGCAAGGCGCGCAACCCGATGGCGCGAGCCGGGATGATGAGCGAGTTGCAGAACTTGGCCACCTTCCTGATGGCGCCGGGCCAATGCGACTGGCTCACCGGCCAAAGCATCATGATGGACGGCGCCAACGCGCTGGCCACCGGTGGCAATTTCTACGAGCTCCGCGAATGGACCGACGCACAGTGGCACGGCGCGCGCGAGCGCATCGAAGCGCAGAACCAGAAGGACCGAGCGGGACGCTAGACCGTCCCTGCGGACGGTCTAGCGCCAGCGAGGAGCCGGGCCGTCCCCGGCACGGCCTTGCAAGCGGGACGCTGAGCCCGCGCATGAGACAGCGCCCTGCGCGCTGGCTCATGGCTGGGGAAGGCCTGGGCGCCTGCAAGCGACCAGGCCTGGACCGTCCCTGCGGGCGGATTGCCGCCGGCCGGGCCCAGCCATGAACCGAGGGGCTTCTCGAAGCGCGGTGCGCTGGCTCACGTTGCTGTGCGTCGTGCTGGTGACGCACGGTTCGCTGCATCCGTGGCGTTTCGAGTGGCCGGCCTGGCCCGGCGGAGCGTGGGCGCACATGGTTTACCAGAGTTCCTGGTGGACCGGGCTCGGCGACGTGGTCGGCAATGTCGTACTGTTCGTGCCCGTCGGCGTGCTGGGGCTGCTGGCGCTGGACGACACCCGCCTGCGGCCCGCGCTGCGCGGGGCGCTGGTCCTGTGCAGCGGGGTGGCGTTCGCCTTCGCGCTGCAGGTGGTTCAGATCTTCGTGCCCGCGCGCGACGCGGCGCTGTCCGACGTGGTGTGGAACGCCCTCGGTCTGGTGATCGGCTTATTGCTCGCGCGAGCCGCGCGCTCGGTGACGGCGCGCGGTGCGATGCGCGCGGGATCGGCGCTGCGCGTGCCGATGCTGATGGTCGGCCTGTGGCTTGCGCTCGAATGGTGGCCCTTCGTGCCGACGATCGATTGGCAGCACGTCAAGGACGCGCTGAAGCCGCTGCTGCTGGCACCGCGCTGGAATGGGTGGCGCGCGATCGAGGTGGCGTTGAGCCTGGCCGTGGTGGCGCAACTGGTGCGCGATTGTGCCTACCGATCGGTCCTGTTGGCGGGGATCGTGGCGCTGGCTGCGCTCGGCAAGCTCTTCATCAGCGGTCAGTCGCTGTCGTTGTCGCATGCAGTGGGGTGGGTGGCCGGGCTCCTTGCTGCTGCGGCGTTGTGGCGCATTCCTGAACGCCGCGCCGTGCATCTGGCGGTCTGGCTGGCTTTGGCGTGGTTCACGCTCGACGAACTGCGGCCCTTTACGCCAGCGGCATCGTCACGCCCATTCCACTGGATTCCGTTCGTCGCGCTGCTCGAGGGTTCGTTGATCGCCAACACGGCGGCGCTCACGTGGAACCTGTTCTGGCTGGGCGCCGTGATGCTGCTGGCCCGGCAACTCGGCGCGCGCGCGGGTGCCTTGACCCTCGCGCTCGGGCTGTGGGCGTTGCTGCTCGAAGGGGCGCAGACCTGGCTGCCGGGCCGCGTGGCCGACATCACGCCCGCATTGCTTCCGGCGTTCTGGTGGTTGCTTGTGCGCGCGCTCGGCCCCGCCGCGTGGCATCGATGAACGCAGCGCACTACTCGTGCCGCAGCGCCTCGATCGGGTCGAGCCGCGCGGCACGGCGGGCCGGGAAGTAGCCGAACAGCACGCCGATGCCGGCCGAGAACACGAACGACAGCAGGTTGATCATGGGGTCGAACAGGTAGGGCACCTGCATGAAGCCGGCCAGCACCATCGAGGCGACGGTGGCGATGACGATGCCGACCGCGCCGCCCAGCGCGGCCAGCACGACGGCCTCGATCAGGAATTGCAGCAACACCTCGCGTTCCAGTGCGCCGATCGACAGCCGCAGGCCGATCTCGCGCGTGCGCTCGGTCACGCTCACCAGCATGATGTTCATGATGCCGATGCCGCCCACCAGCAAACTCACCGCGGCCACCGCGCCCAGCAGCATCGTCATCACCCTGGTCGTGCCGGCTAGCGTCTGCGCCAGCTGTTTGGTGTCGAGCACGTTGAAGTTGTCGTCGTCGGCCTCGGCGAGCTTGCGCCGCTCGCGCAGCAGTTGCGTCAGGCTGGACTTGACCCGCTCGGCGTCGCTGCCGTCCTCCATCGAGACCAGCAACGTGTTGACGCGCAGGTTGCCGGTGACGCGGCGCTGCAGCGTGCGCAGCGGCACCAGCACCATGTCGTCCTGGTCGTTGCCCATTGCACCTTGCCCCTTGGATGCGAGCAAGCCCACGACCTTGCAGGAGAACTGCTTGACGCGCAGTTGATCGCCCAGCCCGCCGCTGCCGCCGAACAGCTCGCGCCGCACTGTTTCGCCGATCACGCACACCGCAGCGCCGGCGCGCTGCTCGTCGTCGCTGAACGGCCGCCCGGAGGCAAGCCGCCAGTTGTTGGTCTCGAGATAGGTGCTGGTGCTGCCGGTCACGCTGGTGGACCAGTTGCGGCCGTTGGCCACCACCACCACGCGGGCGCTCGACTCCGGCGCCACCGCATGGATGCCGCCGATCTGGCTGGCCACCGCATCCGCATCGGCCTCTTTGAAGGCCGGCGCGCCACCCGCACCGCCGGGCCCGAGGCGCTGGCCAGGGCGCACCATCAGCAGGTTGGTGCCAAGACTCGATATCTGGCCTTGCACCGCCAGCGTCGCGCCATTACCCAGCGTCACCATCGTGATCACCGCGCTGACGCCGATCACGATGCCGAGGATCGTGAGAAAGGATCGCAGCAGGTTGCGCCGGATCGAGCGCAAGGCCAGCATCAGCGTGTTGAGCAGCATCAGCGGGCTTCCTTCGCGGCCGTTGCCAGGTGCAAACCGGCCGGGCGTGGATTGGGCCTGTCGCTCTCGACCCGACCGTCGACGAAGCGCACGATGCGCCTGGCGTAGGCGGCCATGTCGGGCTCGTGCGTGACCATCAGCACCGTGATGCCGTGCTCGACGTTCAGGCGCCAGATCAGCTCCATGATCTCCAGGCCGCGCTGCGTGTCGAGGTTGCCGGTGGGCTCGTCGGCCAGCAGCACCGCGGGGCGCGTGACCATGGCGCGTGCGATCGCCACGCGCTGCTGCTGGCCGCCGGAAAGTTCGGCCGGCGTGTGGTGCTCCCAACCCGTCAGGCCCACCGCGGCCAGCGCCGCACGCGCGGCCGCGCGCCGGGCGGCTGCGTTTTCGCCCCGGTAGAGCAACGGGAGTTCGACGTTCTCCTGCGCCGAGGTGCGCGCCAGCAGGTTGAAACCCTGGAACACGAAGCCGATGTTGCGGCGGCGCAGCCGCGCGCGCTGGTCGCGCGAGAGCCGCTCAACATGGACGCCGCGGAACAGGTACTCGCCGGCGGTCGGCGTGTCCAGGCAACCGAGTATGTTCATCGCCGTCGACTTGCCCGAGCCGCTGGCGCCCATCACGGCCACAAACTCGCCCTCGGCCACGGTGAGGTCGATGCCGCGCAGCGCCGCCAATGCCGCCTGGCCCTGGCCGTAGACCTTGGTCACGCCGCGCAGAAGCAGCAGCGGCGGCTCGGCGCTTGCGGGCGTGGCGGTGCGTTGTTGCACTGCCCCTTCGAGCATGTCGGTCATTTGCTGGCGCTGGCGCGCTGGTCGACGATCACCGGCATGCCGGCCTGCAGTTCGCTGCCCGTCACCTCGGTGACGCGGCCATCGCTGATGCCTTGCGTCACGGCCACGGGCACGGCGGCGCCGTCGCGCAGCACCCAGACGCGGCGCGCCAGCGCGGTGCTCGCGCCTTCGGCCGCCGAACGGCGTTGTGTGGCGCCGCGCGGTGGGCGCGGCAACAGCGTCGTCACCAGGCCGCCGGGGCCGCTCGCGCTCCTGGCGGCCGCGTCGGCCCCCGCCTGCGTCGGCGTGAAACGTAGCGCGGTGTTGGGCACCAGCAGCACGTCGCGCCGTTCGGTGGCGGTGATGGTGGCGGTGGCCGTCATGCCGGGGCGCAGCGTGAGGTCGCGGTTGTCGACGTTGAGGTGGGTGATGTAGGTCACCACGTTGTCGGTGGTCGTCGAACCGTAGGCCACGCGCGTGATCACCGCCGGATAGCTGCGACTCGGGTATGCGCTGACCGTGAAACTGGCCGTCTGCCCCACGGCGACCGAGCCGACGTCGGCCTCGTCGACGTTGACCTGCAGGCGCAATTGGGCCAGGTCTTCGGCGATGGCGAAGAGCGTCACCGCCTGCAACGATGCCGCCACCGCATTGCCCGGGTCGACCGCGCGCGTGAGGATGACGCCGTCGATGGGTGAGCGGATCGAGGCCTTCGAGCGGTTGGTTTCGTCTGTCGACAGCGCAGCCTGCGCCTCGGTCACCGCGGCGCGCGCGCTCGTCTCCTCAGCCCGCGCTCGCAGCACAGTGGCGCGGGCCGCATCGAGTTCTGCCGCGGAGGGCACCTTGCCGCCAGACAAGCGCGCCACCTCTTCCAGTCGCGCCAGGTTGGCCTGCGACTCCTTCACGGTGGCCACGACCTGCTCGACCTTGGCATGGGTCGCCGCCAAGGCGGCGCGCGAGCGAACGATCTGGTCCGTCAACTTTGCGGGGTCGAGTTCGACCAGCACCTGGCCCTTCCTGACGCGGTCGTTCACATCGACCAGCACGCGCAGCACGGTGCCCGAAAGTTCGCTGCCAATGTTGACCGAGCGCGTCGGCTGCAGGGTGCCGTTGGCGGTGACGGTGAGCGTGAGGTTGCCGCGAGTCGCAGGCTCGGTGATGTAGCTCACGGCTGGTCCGGCTTGCTGGCCGCGCTGCCACGCGACACCGCCCACGATCATCCCCACGACGAGCGCAATGCCGATCCACGGCGCCGGGCGGCGCCACCAGGATCGCGCGGCGGGCTCGCCGAGCAAGCTGGCTTCGTCGATCGCCGAAGTGGCGGGTTTCAGGGTGGCACTCATCGTCACGACCCTGCATGCGTCCAGCCGCCACCGAGCGCCTTGTACAGGCGCACATGGTCGGCGCCCAGGTCGGCGCTGGTGGCCGCCACGCCGTCCTGCGTCGTGCGCAGCGTGCGCTGCGTTTCGAGCACGACCTGGAAATCGATCAGGCCGCTTGCGTAGCGATGCCGCGCCAGCAGTGCGGCGTTGCCCGCAGCCTCGGCCGCGGTGCGCAGGTGAACCAGCCGCTCGCGGTCGCCGCGCAATGCAACCAGCGCATCTTCGACGTCCTGCAACGCCGTGAGCACGGCGGCCCGGTAGGCCGCATAGGCCTGCTGCAGCGCAGCTTGTTCCGCGCGCACCTGTGCCTGCGCTGCGCCGCCGTCGAACAGCGGCAGCGACACGCCGGCCAGCAGCGAACCGACCCACGCGCCGCCGGCGCTGAGCGAACCGAGCGTCAGCGCGCGCACGCCCAACGAGCCGCTGAGCTGAAAACTCGGGTAGCGCAGCGCGTCGGCTTGCACCACGCGCGCCGCGGCGGCGCGCACCCGCTGTTCGGCCGCGCGCACGTCGGGCCGCTGGCGCAGCGTGTCGGCCGGCAGGCTCAAGGCCAGTTCGTCTGCGGCTTGCGGCACAGCGCCTTCGCCGGCGAGCGCGGTATCCAGAACGCCGGGGGCCGAGCCGGTCAGCACGGCCAGCGCGTGCAGCGACTTGTCCACGCTGGCCTCGAACAGGGGAATCTGCGCGCGCGTCTGCGCGGTCGCCGTGCGCGCCTGCTCGGAGTCGAGCGACGTGGCAAGCCCCGCCTGCACGCGCCATTCGGTGATCTGCTGCGTCTCGAACTGGCTCGCGAGATTGTCGCGCGCGATCGACAGGCGTGCCTGCGTTCCGCGCAGCTGAATGTAGTTCACGGCCACCTCGGCGGCGAGCGAGACCTGCACGTCGCCGAGGCCGGCCGCGCTGGCCTGCGCGTCGGCCTCGCTCGCCTCGAGCGCGCTGTGGTTGGCGCCGAAGACGTCGGGCTCCCAGCTGGCATCGAATCTGGCATTGAACGCGCTGCCGCCCGGTGTGTTGCCGGAGTCGCTGCGCTGCGCCGACGCTACGCCGTCCATCCGGGGCAGCAGCCCGGCCGCCGTCACGTCGCGTTGCGCGCGTGCCCGCTGCAACGCGGCCTGCGCACTCTGGACACTGGTGTTGTAATTCAGCGCTTGGCCCACCAGTTGGCCGATCATCGGATCGTCGAAATGGCTCCACCAGATTTCGAGGGGGCCCGTCGTCGATGCGCTCGATGTCTGTGCACGGTTCCAGGCTTCAGGCACTGCGACTTCGGGCAGCGCAGGGGTCGCTGGCGACCATTGCGCACAGGCACACAGGCTCAGCGAAGCCACGAGTGACACCCCGAACCGCAGGGTCGGCTCTTTGCGCAAGGCGTTGCAGGCGGTGGAGGTCATGCTGGTCTCTCGACTGTAGGCATCCCGAGTCGACAGAGACAGTCTGCTCACCGGATGTGAGGCGATTGCTTGCGCCTCGTCAAGCTTTGTTGCGCTGCGTGCCGCCGTCTGGGTCGCGCGCGCTCAGGCGCCCGGCCCGTCGCTGGCGGCAACCGGCATCGGCCGCTACCCCCGATTGCCGGCCGCGATTGACGCGTAACGCCAACCGTAGCGTCACAACTCGTTCGATGTAACCAACATTCCCGACAGGTTCCCCCAGGAATGGGTGCCCTGAGGTGGGGCGGTGCAAAGCGTGCGATTTGTCGCAATGATGCGCCCACTGAAATTGTTGGGAGCTGGTCATGCTCACTGAAGTTGAATGCGCCGAACAAGAGGAATCCAGCGACTTCATCCGCCTGTGCGACGAAGGGCCGCCGGTGCCCGTGCCGCCGGGTCACGTGGGGCCGGTGGCGCTGCCCGGCACCGGCCGTATGGTGTGGTGGACCGGCCGCGTCGCGATCGGACTGCGCCATGAACCTCAACGCCACTACGACATGCTTTCGAGCTCGGCGATCTGGTTGCAGGACCTGATGCTGAACCAGCGCAGCGCCACGAGCGCAGCCTAGCCAGCCCCCACAGGTCCGGAACCGCCCGTCCCTGCCGGGGTCGGCGCGGAACCGGATACGATTCCCCGCTGTTGCCAGCGCAGGGAATCGATGCCAGTCCTTCGTTTGTCCGTCAACGGCCGGCCAGTCCAGACCGAGGTCGACTCGAGCGCGTTGCTGGTCGACGTGATCCGAGGACCGCTCCAGCTCACTGGTACGCATGTCGGCTGCGACACGGGGCAGTGCGGCGCCTGCACGGTGTTGATCGATGCCGTTTCGGTTCGCAGCTGCTCCATGCTGGCGCTGCAGGCGCAGGGTCGCGAACTCACGACCGTGGAAGGGCTTGCGCGCGACGGCCAACCGCACGCATTGCAGGAGGCGTTCATGGCCTGCCATGGATTGCAGTGCGGTTTCTGTACCCCCGGCATGTTGATGACCGCCGCCTGCCTGTTGCGCCAGACGCCGCGGCCGAGTGAAGCCGAGATCGTCGAGGCGCTCGAGGGCAATCTGTGCCGCTGCACCGGGTACGTCAATATCGTCGCCGCGGTGGCACAGGCCGCGCGGTCGATGGCCGGTGGAGCTGATCGGTGAACCTGCCGTTCGAAGCCGGACGCTTCGGCAGCGGACAGGTCGTGCGCCGCGTCGAAGACCCGGCGCTGGTGGCCGGGCAAGGACAGTTCACCGACGATGTCTCGCCCGATGGCACCGTGCATCTGGCGTTCCTGCGCTCGCCGTATGCGCATGCGCGCATCGCGGCCATCGACTGCGAGGCCGCGCGGCGGATGCCCGGCGTGCTGGCGGTATTCACCGGTGCCGAGCTCGCGCAGGCGGGCGTCAAGCCGATCCCCAACCTTGCGGGATTCAGGCGGCCCGACCGCACGCCGCTGGCCACGGCGCAACGTCGTGCACTGGCGCACGAACGCGTGCGTTTCGTCGGCGAAGCGGTGGCAGCGGTCGTTGCCGACAGCCGCGACGCCGCGCGCGCGGCGGCCGATGCGGTGATCGTCGACTACGACGAGCTGCCGGCCGTCGTCGACCCACTCGAGGCGATGCAGCCTGGCGCGCCGGCACTTTGCGAGGCTGCGCCGGACAACATCAGCGCCGAGGCCCGGCATGGCGACACCGCCGCAGCGGCGCGGGCGTTCGAGACGGCGACCCATCGCGTTTCGCTGGACCTGGTGAACCAGCGCCTGGCGCCGTCGCCGATCGAGCCACGCACGGTGCTGGCCGAATACGATGCGTCGAGTGCGCGTCTGACCGTCCGCCTGAGCAGCCAGATGCCCACCGGCATGCGCAACAGCCTGGCCGATGCGCTGGGGCTGGCGCAGACATCGGTGCGCGTGCGCGTCGGCGATGTCGGCGGCGGCTTCGGCATGAAGACCGGCATCTACCCGGAGGACATCGCGGTCGCCTACGCGGCGCGGGCGCTTCATCGTCCGGTGAAATGGCGCGCCGATCGCCTGGAAGAATTCCTGTCAGCCGTGCACGGCCGCGACGTGACCAGCCGCGCCGAGATGGCGCTCGACGCGCAGGGCAAGGTACTGGCTCTGCGAGTGCGCTCGATCGCCAATGTCGGCGCGTACGCATCCGCCACCGCCGTGACGATCGCGCTGATGATCGGGCCCTGGGTCATCACCAGCATCTACGACATACCCGTCGTCGATCTGCATCTGACGGCGGTGATGACCAACACCGCCACCGTGGGTGCCTATCGCGGCGCCGGCCGGCCCGAGGCGATCTACATCACCGAGCGCTTGTTCGACGCCGCAGCGCGCGCGATGAAGCTCGACCCCGCCGAACTGCGCCGCCGCAACCTGATACGCCCCGGGCAGATGCCGTATCGCAATGCGATGGCGCAGACCTACGACAGTGGGCAGTTCGAGAGAATTCTCGATCAGGGTCTGGCATTGGTCGACTGGCACGGCTTCGCGGCGCGGCGCGAGGTATCGCGCCGCGCGGGCAAGCACCGCGGCCGCGGCATCGCCACGTTCCTGGAATGGACCGGTGGCAACGTGTTCGAAGAGCGTGTGACCGTCGACGTCACGCCCGACGGCATGATCGAGTTGATGTCTGCCGTACAGGGCATGGGACAGGGCATCGCGACCAGCCTGGCGCAACTGGCGGTCGACGTGTTCCAGGTGCCGATCGAACGCATCCGCGTCGTGTTCGGCGACACCGACCGCAACAACGGCTTCGGCAGTGCGGGTTCGCGCTCGCTGTTCACCGGCGGATCCTCGGTGCGCGTGGCGTCCGAGCGGACGATCGAGCAGGCCAAGGTGATGGCCAGCGACGCACTCGAAGCGCCGGTGACCGACATCGAGTACCAGGCGGGCCGGTTTCGCGTCGCCGGCACCGATCTCGGCATCGATCTGTTCGAGCTCGCCGGCAGGCAGTCGGACGCGCGCATCCGCGTCGATTCGACCAGCAGCGTCGGCGGCCCGACCTGGCCCAACGCCTGTCATGTGTGCGAGATCGAGATCGACCCCGAGACCGGCGCGGTGGCGGTGGTCGCCTATGCGTCGGTCAACGACATCGGTCGCGTGATCAGCCCGATGATCGCGCGCGGACAGATCGAGGGCGGTGCGGTGCAGGGCATCGGCCAGGCCCTGTGCGAGCAGATGGTCTACGACCGCGAATCCGGCCAGGCATTGAGTGCGAGCTTCATGGACTACGCCGTGCCGCGTGTCGACGGGTTCCGCGGCTTCAAGACCGAGTTCGACACCTCGATTCCCTGCACGACGAATGCGCTCGGTGTCAAAGGCGTCGGCGAACTCGGTACGATCGGCGCTACACCGGCCGTGGTCAATGCCGTGATCGACGCGCTGGACCACGCGGGGCTCGGGCGCGAGGCGGAGCGCATCCAGATGCCGGTCACCGCGGAACGAGTGTGGCGTGCGCTGCATCGGCGCGAGTTCGGGCCTGCGCCGCTGGCGGCGCTGTAGCGCTATGGCCTGACGGCCGGCGTTTCGATGAGCATGCCCGCCGAGCGCTGCGCCAGGTAGAGCTCCAGCGCGACCAGCTCGTCCGAGCCGAACTCGAACGGTTCGGCGCGCACGCCGCTCATGCAGCCGCGCAGGCGCCGCTGCAGCGAACCCAGGCTCTGCCACTCGAGGCGATAGGTCGGGTAGCCGTTCACGTGGCCTTGTGGAATCGTGTTGCCGGCCAGGCTGCGACCGGCGGCCTGGTCGTGGCATGACGCGCAGGCCAGGTTGAGCTGGCCGATTCGCTGCTCGTAGAGACCGCGGCCGCGCTCGCGCGCCGCGTCGAGCAGCGGCTGCGTCGGCGGCGCGAGCGGCAGGCCGCGCGACTGGTGCGCGACGAAGGCCTCGAGGCTCAGCAGCGCCGGGCTTTCGGTCGCTAGCGCCGCGCTCGATTGATGCCGCGTGCGGCACAGGTTGATTCGTTGCGACAGGTTGACTGGCCTGCGCTCGATCGCGTCCAGCGCCGGATAACGCGCTGCGACGCCGCG
>Ga0209253_10000081_pt1 | contig 62940 bp, 55 predicted proteins | sample FrelakmetBRP12BR_FD_187145 | JGI IMG/M metagenome (GOLD analysis project Ga0209253, IMG submission 187145) | Freshwater lake sediment microbial communities from the University of Notre Dame, USA, for methane emissions studies - BRP12 BR (SPAdes)... | ecosystem: Environmental > Aquatic >...
GGCGGGTGTACCGCCATGGCGCGCTAGGGTCGATCCCGCCGCCGCTTCCGGGCCATGTCCAGGGCCCGCCGGGCCCGGTCCTGCATCTGGCCGTGGAGGCGACGCGCCCAGCGGCGCCGCTTCCCCACCAGGACGAGCCCGGCCAGGACGAGCGGGATTCCCGGTCCGGGGAGCACCAGCAGGGCCGCGCCGCCGACGAGCAGCGCCCAGCCCGCCGCCTCGACGGCCGCGCCGGCGCGTTCCGGCATCCCTCCCTCCGGGGCGGCGGGCGGGCCGGCCCTCACGATCCCTCCGGACCCCGGGCAGCCGGCGCGGCCGCGGCGGCCCGAGCCCCGGCGCGGTTCCGCCAGACGGACGCAGCCACCGCCATCGTCAGGATGCCGGCGATCACCGAGAGCGAGGCCGCCGGAGGGATCTTGATCCAGGCGGCGACGAGCATCTTCACGCCCACGAACACCAGGACGGCGGAGAGGCCGGCCTTGAGGAAGGCGAAGCGTCCGACGAGGTCGGCGAGCAGGAAGTAGAGGGCGCGCAGGCCGAGGATCGCGAAGATGTTGGAGGTGAAGACGATGAACGGATCGTTCGTGACCGCGAACACCGCCGGGATCGAGTCCACCGCGAAGGCCACGTCGGCGATCTCGATGGAGGCCAGCCCCAGGAAGAGCGGGGTTGCCAGCCACCGGCCACCCTCGTGCACGAAGAAGGCGCTCCCGGAGAGCTTCGGCGTGGAGGGCACGACCTTGCGCACCCAGCCCAGCACGCGGCCGGCGCCCGGGTCCTCCGCGTCGGCCCGGTGGCGCCAGAGCTTCACCCCGGTGAAGAGCAGGAAGCACCCGAAGACGTAGATGAGCCAGTGGAAGCGCTGCAGGAGCGCGGCGCCGCCGACGATCATCGCGGCCCGCAACACCAGCGCCGAGAGGATGCCCCAGAACAGCACCCGGTGCTGCAGCTCGCGAGGGATTCCCAGCGCCCCGAAGAGGACCACGAAGACGAAGAGGTTGTCGACCGAGAGCGACTTCTCCACCAGGTAGGCGGCGAGGAACTCCTCGCCTCTTGCGGCGCCGAAGTGGACGAAGACCAGCGCCGCGAACCCCAGCGCCATCCCCACCCACAGCGCGCTCCACGCCAGCGCCTCGCGGGGTCCCACCACGTGGGCCTTGCGGTTCAGGACCCCGAGGTCGAGCGCCAGCATCGCGACGACGAAGGTCACGAAGCCGATCCACGCCCCCGGCGTCCCCACGCTCTCCACGCCCGTTTCCTCGCTGGCGCCCGTCCCGGGAGCCCGTCGGCACCGGCCGGCCGACCGCACCGCGCGGCCCTCCGGCGAGCCTGATCTAGGAGACACCCCGGGGCCGCGACACCAGAAAGTTTCTCGCTGACCCTTCGATCGCCTGAATGCTTCGCGCCCGGGCTCCGCAGTGGCCGTACCCCGAAGGAGCCCGGCCTAGAGGAGCGGCGCGAGCAGTCGGGCCATGCCCTGGCCGAGCCGCACCCAGAACGGGCGTGCCGCGACCTCGGCGGCGGTGATCTCGCGGCTTTGGCGGAGGTCCGTGCGGAACCGGGCGGCGAGCCCGTGCGCGAAGTCGGGGGCAACCACCAGCGCGCCGAGCTCGAAGTTGAGCCGGAAGCTGCGGAAGTCCACGTTGGCGCTCCCGACGAGCGACACCTCGCCGTCGGCCACGAGCGTCTTCGCGTGAAGCATCGAGGGCTGGTACTCCCAGATCCGGACCCCGGCGCGGAGCAGCGTCGGGTAGTAGGAGCGGGCCGCCGGCCCGATGAGCGCCACGTCGCCGTGGGCGGGCAGGAGCAACCTCACGTCCACCCCGCGAAGCGCTGCGCCCTCGAGCGCACGCAAGGTCACGCCGTCCGGCACGAAGTACGGCGTGGTGAGCCAGCAGTGCTCGCGGGACTGCCCGATGGCCGCGAAGTGGACCATCCCGCTCGCGTTGTACTCCTGGTCCGGGCCGCTCGTGATGATCGACACGACCGCCCCTCCGTGTGGCACCGGCACCGGTGAGGTGGGCGCCAGCAGGCGCTCCTCGGTGGCGAAGGCCCAGTCCTCGGCGAAGGTGAGCGCCAGGTCGGCCACCGCCGGCCCATCGATGGCGAGGTGCGAGTCGCGAAAATGGGCGAGCCCGCTGCGCCGGGCCCGGCCCGAGTACTCGTCGCCGACGTTCATCCCACCCGTGAACCCCCTCTCCCCGTCCACGACCACGAGCTTCCGGTGGTTGCGCAGGTGGACCGACCAGCGCCGCCGGAACGGGTTGAGTGGCAGAAAGGGCTCGGCGCGCCCGCCCGCGAGGCGGATCGCCTCGAGCCGGTCGGCGTCGAGCCGCATCGACCCGATGGCGTCATAGAGCAGCCGGACCTCGAGGCCGTCCCGGGCGCGAGCCGCGAGCAGGTCCATGAAGGCCTTCCCGGTCGCGTCGTTGCGGATGATGTAGTACTCGGCCCAGACGCTGCGGCGAGCCGACCGCACCGCCTCCTCCAGCCGGCGGAAGGCGGAGTCGTCGTCGGCGAGCAGCTCGACGTGGTTGCCGTGGGACGGCAGAAGCCCCGTCACCCGGCTCGCCAGCCGCAGCAGCGACCCGGCCCGCGCCGCGCCGCGGGGGCCTCCCCGCAACCGCTCCGCCACCGCGCGCCGCAGCGCCTCGCGCCGCAGCCGCTTGCGTCGGGAGGTGCGACCCACCCGCGGGTCGGCAAGTGCCAGGTAGGCGAGCGCCCCGAGGCCCGGCAGCGCCAGGATGGCGAACACCCAGGCGAGCGTGCCCTCGACTCCACGCCCGCGGGTGATCGCCCGGTAGAGCGCCCAGAGGTCGAGCGCCGTCAGCGCAGCGACGACGAGCCAGGGGGCGTGGTGGATTCCGAAGCGCACGCGGCTTCAGGCTACACCGGGCGAGGGTCACGCGGCGCGCGTTGCCGCCGGCCCGTCCACCCGCACCCGCGCGAAGAGCGGCTCGAGCTCCCCCTCGGCGAGGCTCTCGCGGGCCAGCAGGAGCCGGGCTCCCTCGTCGAGGACCGCGCGGTGTACCGCCAGAACGCCGCGCGCCCTGCGGAGCGCGCCGTCGACGATGGACCGCACCGCCTGGTCCACCTCACGGGCCGTCTCCTCGCTGTACTCCCGACGCCCCATCGAAGGACCGAGGAAGCCCGGTCCGTCGGCGACGTCGTAGGCGACGTTCCCAAGCGCCGGGACCATCGCGTAGCGCGTGACCATGTCGCGCGCGAGCCGGCTCGCGCGGGCCAGGTCGTCCGCTGCGCCCGTCGAGAGGTGCCCGAACCGCTCCAGCTCGGCCGCGCGGCCGCCGAGGAGGACCGCCAGCCGGGCCTCCAGCTCCTCCCGGGTCATCAGGTAGCGGTCCTCGGCCGGGCGCTGCATGGTGTAGCCGAGAGCGCCAACGCCCCGCGGGATGATGGAGATCTTGTGGACCGGATCGGCCCCCGGCTGCGAGGCGGCGACCAGGGCGTGCCCCATCTCGTGCCAGGCCACGATCTCCCGCTCCCGTGGCGAGAGGACCCGGCTCTTCTTCTCCAGCCCCGCCACCAGCCGCTCGATGGCGGCCGTGAAGTCGGCGAGGGTCACCGCGTCCCCGCCGCGTCGGGTCGCCACCAGCGTCGCCTCGTTCACCAGGTTCGCGAGGTCGGCGCCGGTGAAGCCCGGCGTCAGCCCGGCCACCGCGGCCTGCGTCGCGTCGGCGGCGGCGGCCACGCGAGGCAGGTACACACCGAGGATCTGCTCGCGCCCCTTCCGGTCCGGTCGATCCACCAGGACCTGGCGGTCGAAGCGCCCCGCCCGGAGCAGTGCCGGATCGAGGACCTCCGGGCGGTTCGTGGCGGCCACCAGCACGATGCCACTGGTGGGGTCGAACCCGTCCATCTCCACCAGCAGCTGGTTCAGGGTCTGCTCCTTCTCGTCGTGCCCGCCCATCATGCCGGCGGCGTTGCGGCTGCGGCCGAGGGCATCGAGCTCGTCGATGAAGACGATGGCCGGGGCCTTGGCCCGGGCCTGCTCGAAGAGATCCCGGACGCGCGCCGCGCCGACGCCCACGAACATCTCCACGAACTCGGAGCCGCTCATGGAGAAGAACGGCACGCCCGCCTCGCCGGCGACGGCCCGGGCGATCAGCGTCTTGCCGGTGCCCGGAGGCCCCACCAGGAGCACCCCCTTCGGCATCCGCGCCCCGAGGCGCGAGTGGGTCTTCGGGTCCTGCAGGAATCGGACGATCTCCTCGAGCTCCTGCTTCGCCTCGTCGACGCCGGCGACGTCGCGGAAGGTGACCCCGGTGTTCGCCTCCACGAGCACCTTGGCCTTGCTCTTGCCGATGGCCATCAGGCCCGGGCCGCCCCCCTTGCCGGCCATCCTCCGCATCAGGAACAGCCAGACGCCGAAGAAGATCGCGATCGGGACCACCCAGCCGAGCAGGGTCGGCAGGAAGCTCGACTGGATGCGCCCCGAGTACTTCACGCCGTGGGCGTCGAGCGTGCTGGCAAGGTCGCTCTGGACGCGTGTCGTGGCGAAGCGGCTCTGCCCGCCCGGGAGCGGCTCCTTCACCTCACCCACGATGTCGTTCTGGGAGATCCAGATCTCGGAGACCTTCTCCGCCTCCAGGAGCTTCTGGAACTCGCTGTAGGGGATGGTCGCGACGGCCTGGCGGCGGGCCACCAGATCCTGGACCAGGAGCACGCCGAGGATGGCGAGGCCGACGTAGGCAAGGTTGAACCGCGCGCGCTTGGGGCTCTCCACGATGTCCTCCGCGCCCGGCGTCCGTCCGGGGGCATCCCGCGACGGGCCAACGGGCCGACGGACGGGATCTAAGCGCGCCGCGCCGGATGGGAATTAGATAGTCTTGCGGGATTCCATAGAGAGGAGCGAACGATCGTGGAATGGCTCAACTACCACCACCTCTACTACTTCTGGACCGTCGCGCGGGCCGGCTCCATCGCCCGGGCGGCCCAGGAGCTGCGCCTCTCGCAGCCGACCATCTCGAACCAGCTGAAGACCCTGGAGGACGCGCTCGGGCACGCCCTCTTCGAGCGCCAGGGCCGCCGCCTGGTCCTCACCGACGTGGGGCGCACCGCGCTCCGGTACGCCGACGACATCTTCCGGACCGGACGCGAGCTGCAGCAGGCCCTCAAGGGCCTGCCCACCGGGGAGCGCACCCGGCTCACGGTCGGGGTGGCCGACGTCATCCCCAAGGTGGTCGCGGAGCGGCTCCTCCAGCCGGCCGTGCAGTCGGCCCGCGGCATGACGCTGGTGGCGCGCGAGGGGCCGCTGCCGCAGCTGCTCGCCTCGCTGGCCCTGCACGAACTCGACGTCGTGCTCTCCGACGCGCCGGCCGGCGAGGAGATCAAGGTGCGGGCCTACAACCACCTGCTCGGCGAGACCGGAGTCAGCTTCTTCGCAGCCGCCCCCCTGGCACACCTGAAGAAGGGCTTCCCCCGCTCCCTCGACGGAGCCCCGCTCCTGGTCCCCTCCGAGGGGACGACGCTGCGCCGTCGCATCGACCGCTGGCTGCAGGGGCACGGCATCCGCCCGGTCCTCGCCGGCGAGTTCGACGACAGCGCGTTGCTCGCGGCCTTCGGCGCGCGCGGCCTCGGCGTCTTCTCGGCGCCCACCGCCATCGAGAAGGAGGTCGCCGCACAATTCGGCGTCCAGGTGCTCGGTCGCACCGACGAGATCCGCGAGCAGTTCTACGCCATCTCGGTGGAGCGGCGGCTGCGCCACCCCGCGGTGGTGGCCATCGCCGAGGCGGCGCGCGAGCAGATCTTCCGGGCCTGACCGGGCCCGGCCCCCGCCGTCACGCCCCCTCTTTGCGGAAGCGAGCCCGCCCTCGGGCTGTTACCTTTCACCGCCATGCTCACCCAGCGATTCCTCCAGCTGAACCTCCTCGGGGCCGAGTGGATCATGTGGGTCCTCGTGCTCCTGTCCCTCGTCGGCGTCGCCATCACCATCGACCGCCTGCTGCTCTACGGGCGCACCGGCGAGCGCTTCGGCGTGCTGCAGAAGGACCTGCAAGAGCGCCTGCGGGCCCATGACCTCGACGGGGCGCTGGCGCTCACCCGGACCGACTCGCTGGTGCGCAACGTGCTACGGGCCGGCCTCGAGGCGCTGAAGCGCGGCGAGCGAAACCCCGAGGCGGTCGAGCAGGAGATGCTCGCGACCCTGGCCGGCGAGCGGGCCCGCTACGACGCACGGGTGGCGTGGCTCACCACCATCGCCAACATCGCGCCCCTCATCGGGCTGCTCGGCACCATCATCGGCATCGTCGCCGCCTTCTACGGGCTCGGCCAGGCGGGGACGACGCAGTCGGCCGGCAACCCGCAGGTGATGACCGCCATCGCCGAGGCGCTGGTCTCCACCGCCATCGGCATCCTGGTGGCCGTGCCGGGCGTGATCACCTACAACCTGCTTCGCTCGCACATGGCCTCGCGGCTCCGCCAGGCCGAGGCGCTGATGCGGGAAGTGCTGGCACACGTCTCCTGGCTGGAGGAGCCGGAAGGGGCCGGCTCGTGATCCGCGACTACGGCGCCGATCCGGCCGACGACCTCGTCACCGGCGTGAACATCACGCCCATCGTGGATGTGGCCCTGGTGCTGCTCATCGTCTTCGTGGTCACCTCGTCGCTCATCCTGTCGAAGAGCATCCAGGTGGAGCTACCGCGTGCCGCGACCGGCACCGAGACGGCGGTGGGGTTGCTCACGCTCTCGGTGGCGCGCAACGGCGACGTGTACCTGAACGGCCAGCCGGCCAACCTGGACGACATTCCCCGCGCCGTCGCCGAGGCCCGGACGCGCCTCCAGCCCGGACAGACGCTCAGCGGCTTCGTGTCTGCCGACGTGCAGGCGCCCTACGGCCGCTTCGCCGAGGTGGTGGACCGGCTCCGGCTGGAGGGCATCACCGAGATCGCGCTCGACACGAAGCCCCTGTCGGAGACCCCGGCGCGGTGAAGAGGGTCGGCGACACCTGGCTGCAGGGATGGGCTGTCGCGCTGGCCCTCTACGGCGCCTTCTTCGCCTGGCTCCTGCTCGCGCCGGTGCGGCCGCGTGCGGCCCAGCGGCCGCCGCCGACCCGCATCCGCCTGGCCGTCGCGCCGCCGCCGACACCGGCGCCCGAGCCGCCCCCGCCACCGGTCGCGCCTCCGCCCCGGCCACGGCGGATGGACGTGGCACGGGCCGCGCCCCGGCCGGCGCCCGTCGCCCCCGCGCCGCTGCTCGAGACGACCCCACCGGCCCGGCCGAGCCCGGTGCCGGTCCAGCCTCGGCGCTTCGCCGTCTCGATGGAAGCCACCGTCTCCGGCGGCGGGGTGGCCGTGCCCGTGGCCGGCCCGGGTCGGGCCCCCTCCACGCGCGGGGTTCCGGGCGCCACCGGGGAGGGACTCGACGCGCCGGCCTTCGCCGTCGAGCCCGACACCGGGCCGAGCCTCGTCGCGCAGCCCGATCCGGCCGAGATGCGAGCGCTCTATCCCGAGGGGGCGCGCCGCGGCTCGCTCGAGGGCGACGTGAAGCTGGAGCTGGTGGTCTCCGAGACCGGCCAGGTCGTCGAGGTCAGGGTCCTCCGCTCCGCCGGCAGCGGCTTCGACGAGGTGGCCGAGCGGCTGGTGCGCCGCTTCCGGTTTCGCCCCGCCATCCGGGCGGGGAAGCCCGTGCCGGCCCGCATTCCCTGGACCTACAAGTTCCGACTCGAGGGGTGAAGAGGATGCGCGCTCGAACCGCCGCCCGGATGCTGGCGCTCCTCCTCGGCGCGACGGGAGCCGCGCCGGCCTCGCCGCAGGAGGCGACCGCGGGGCCGACCGCACCGGCCAGCGCCCCTCCTCCGTCCCCCGGGGCTCCCGCGGCCGTCGCGCCGCCCCCCGCCGCCGCTTCCACGCCCCCCGCCGGCGCGGAGCCGGTCCTGGCGACCCCGCCGAAGCTGAAGGAGCTGGTCCCGGCCGACGTCCCGGCCGACACCGTCTTTCCCTCCCCGGAGGTGACGGTGGTCCTGTCGCTCGACATCGGCGCCAACGGCAAGGTGGAGAAGGCCGCCGTCGAGAGCGGAGCCGGCGAGCCCTTCGACGCCGCGGCCCTGGCCGCAGCGCGCCGCTTCGAGTTCGAGCCCGGGCGCCTCTCCACCGGCGAGGCGGTCCCGGTCACCGTCACCTTCCGGATGCGCATCCAGGCCCCTGCGCCCCCGGCGCCCGCACCGGTGATGCTGATCGGGCGCCTGCTCGAGCGGGGGACGCGCGTGCCGCTCGCCGACGTCCCGGTCGTGGCCCGGGTCGGCGACCGCGCGCTCGCGCGCGCCACCACCGACGCGCAGGGCCGGTTCACCGTGGAGGTCACCGACGCCGAGTTCGCGCTCGTCGCCGTGCCGGCCGGGCACCAGCGGCTCGACGTGGTGGTGAAGGCCCGGGCGGGAGAGCGGCGCGAGGAGGCCTTCTACCTCGAGTCGACGGGGAACCCGAACGAGACGGTGGTGAGCGCCACGCCTGTGCTCCGCGAGGTGATGCGGGAGACGCTCTCGGCGGAGCAGGTGGCCATCCTTCCGGGCACGGCAGGAGACACGCTGAAGGCGGCCCTCAACCTCCCCGGCGCCGCCCGGCCGCCCTTCTTCACCGGCCTGGTCATCCTCCGCGGCTCGGCGCCCGGGGACAGCCAGGTGTTCCTGGAGGGGCAGCAGATCCCGATCCTGTACCACTTCGGCGGGATCCGGAGCACCGTGGCCCCGACCTTCCTGGAGTCGGTGGAGTTCGTGCCCGGGAACTTCTCCTCCGACTACGGGCGGGCCCAGGGCGGCATCATCGACGTGCGCCTGCGGGATCCCAGGACGGACGGATTCCACGGCGAGGCCGACGTCAACGTCTACGACGTGGGCGTCTCCATGGAAGGGCCGCTCGGAGGGGGCTGGTCGCTGGGCGGGGCCTTCCGGCGATCCTGGATCGACACGGTCCTGTCCGCCTTCCTCCCCGCCGACGCGAACCTCTCCTTCAACACCGCGCCGCGCTTCTACGACTTCCAGTTCATCGCCGCCTGGAAGCTGCCCCAGGGCGGCCAGCGGCTGCGCCTCCTCTTCTACGGGTCGAGCGACCGCCTGGCCCTGCTCTTCGACAAGCCTCAGAACGACCCCACCATCACCGGGGCCTTCGACGCGGCCATCTCCTTCTACAACGTGCAGGCCGACTACCAGAGCACGCTCTCCCCGTCGCTCCGGCAGGACACCTCCTTCCTGCTCGGCCTGCAGCAGATCGACACACAGATCGGCCCGCAGTACTTCTTCGAGCTGAAGGTGAAGCGGCTCTCCCTGCGGAGCACCTGGACGCTGGAGATATCCGACCTGTTCCAGGTGCGCGGCGGCCTCGACGTGCGGGTGGACGGCGCGGACATCTCGCTCAACCTGCCCAACAACACCGGACAGAACGCGGTCCCGCCCTCCACGCTTCCGCAGATCGGCACCACCCAGCGGGTGACCCTCTACACCCCGGCGGCCTTCGCCGAGCTGCGGATCGCGCCCACCGCCGACCTGTCGATCCTGCCCGGAGTCCGCGTCGACTGGTACAGCATCATCCGTCGCTGGACGGTGGACCCGCGGATCCTGGCGCGCTGGCAGGTGATCCCGGGCACGGTCGTCAGGGGCGGCGTGGGGCTCTACCAGCAGCCGCCCCAGCCCGGGGAGGCGAACGCCGCCACCGGGACGCCGACCCTGCTGGCCCCTCGGAGCCTCCAGGCGAGCCTCGGCGCCGCGCAGACCATCCTCGACGGCCTCACCCTCGAGGTCACCGGCTTCTACAAGGCCCTCGACCGCCAGGTCGTGGCGAACCCCGCCTCCAACTACGACCCGGCCGCCCCCCGCTACACGAACGACGGCACCGGCCGGGTCTACGGCGTGGAGACCCTGCTCAAGGCGACCCTCGGCGACCGGTTCACGGGCTGGCTGGCCTACACCTTCCAGCGCTCCCTGCGCACCGACCCGCCCGACCTGGAGCGCCCCTTCGACTTCGACCAGCCGAGCCTGCTCACCGTCCTGGGGACCTACCGCATCGGCGCGGGCTGGTCGGCAGGGGCCCGGTTCCGCCTCGTGTCCGGCAACCCCTACACGCCGGTCACCGGCTCGATCTACGACTCGGCCACGGACGTCTACGTGCCACTCTACGGGTCCAAGAACAGCGGCCGGCTCGCCACCTTCTGGGCGCTCGACCTGCGCGTCGACAAGCAATGGGTGTTCGACACCTGGAAGCTCGCCCTGTACGTCGACACGCAGAACGTGACGAACCGCGGGAACCAGGAGGGCTGGACCTACAACTACGACTACACCCAGCAGACCCCCCTGACGGGGTTGCCCATCCTGCCCATCCTGGGCCTGAAGGGGGAATGGTGATGCGCCGCGCTCCTGCCCTGCTCGCAGCCGTGCTCGCCGCGGCCGCCGGCGGGTGTGCCGCCGATTTCCTCCCGGCCTCCTACCTGAACGACCTGCGGGTCCTCGCCATCGTCGCGGACCCGCTGGAGGTCGGTCCGGGGCAGCCGGTCACCCTGCGGGCCGACACCTGGGTGCCGCCGGGCTCCGCGATCGCCTCCCGGCGATGGACCTTCTGCCCGGTCAGCGCCGGGTCGGTGGCCGGCTACGCCTGCGCCGTTCCGCAATGCGAGGTGGACCTGACGGCCGCCGCGGACGGCTCGGTCACCGCGGACCCGTCGGCCCTCGCGCTGCAGTGTGCCGGGTCCGCCGGGGGCGCCCCGCCCGCGAGCGGCCTGCCGGAGGTGGTGCAGACCGTCTTCCGTTACCGGGTGAAGACCACGGGGGGGGCGGAGCGCGACGCCGTGCTCCAGATCCCGCTCTGGACCCGGGGGCCGCCCGTCGATCCGAACCTGGCTCCGGTCATCGATCAGGTCCTGATCGGCGGCCAGGTCGTCTACCCGGCCGCGTCGCCGCCCGCCGAGCCACCCGCTCTCCCGGCGGCCGGCGAGGTCGAGGTGCGCGTGGTGGTGGACCCGGCGAGCGCCCAGACCTACCTGGATGCAGCGGGCGTGGAGCGCGTCGAGACCATCACCGTCTCGTTCTTCTCCACGGCGGGCCGCTTCCAGGACGACCGGACCACCGGGATCGACACCGCGCTCGCGCTGGACGGCACCGACCTCGCCACGACCGACCTCGCGGCGGAGGTCTACGTCGTGGTCCGCGACCTCCGCGGCGGCCAGGCGCTCGGGGGGCCGTTCCGAGTCCCCATCTCGCGCTGAGCCGTGCCGGCGGGCAGCGTCGGCGCGCCAGCGCCCGGAGCGCCACCTCGAGGTCCGCAGGGATTGGCGCCAGGACCTCGACGCGCTTCCCGTCCGAGGGGCGCGGAAAGGAAAGGCGCGCAGCGGCCGCGGTCGCCGGGCGTGACGGACGGGGCGCGGCGCACTAGGCTACCTGCATGGCCAGGATTCAGATCTACACCAAGAGCAACTGCCCGTTCTGCGTCCGAGCCAAGGCGCTGCTCGACAAGAAGAGGGTTTCCTACGAGGAGATCGACGCCGAGTCCAGGGCCGAGCTGCGCAACTGGCTCGCCGAGACGACCGGCCAGAAGACGGTGCCTCAGATCTTCGTGGACGGGAAGCCGTTGGGCGGGTTCTCGGACATCGACGCCCTCGACAAGCAGGGCAGGCTGGACGCCGTCCTGGCCGGCTGACCCCCGGGAGCGCCTCCGGCCGCCACGCCCCACGTCGTCCCGGCCGCCGGGATCACCCCGTGGCCGGCTGGCGCAGGAGGCGGGCCAGCCAGGCCCTCGCCCCGTCGGGGTGGATGCGGCTCTCGAAGCGCTCGGCGCGGATCCAGTCCACCCGGAAGTCCTGGGCGAACGCCTCGCGGATGTCCGGCTGCGTCACCCGCCGCGGTCCACCCTCGGAGCGCTCCTCCTCGCTGAAGCACATGAGATGGAGGGCCCCTCCCGCCCCCAGCACCCCGGCCACCGCGGCGGCATAGCGGGGTCGCTCCTCGTCGGCGAAGACGTGGAACAGGCCGCAGTCGAGGACCGCGTCGAAGGTCCGCCCGAGCTCCGGGAGGCGCAGCGCATCGTGGACCCGGAAGTCGGCCCGGAGGCCGCGGTCGCGGGCCTTCCGGCGCGCCTGCTCGACGGCGGACTCGACGAAGTCGATCCCGGTCACCGCGCTGCCCCGCCCGGCCAGGAACAGCGCGTTCTCCCCGGTGCCGCAGCCGGCGTCGAGGACGGCGCCACCCAGGAGTCCCTCCTGCTGGAGGCGGACCACGGCCGGCTGGGGCCGGCCGATGTCCCAGGGCGGCGCGCCCTGGTAGGCGCCTTCGAAGCGGTTCATGGCTTGCCCCCGCTCCACCGGCGCCCTCAGGCGACGCTGGGGACCCGCCCGTCGGCCGCGACGAGCGGAGGCACGAGAGCGGCCCGGCGGGCCCCCGGCTTCACGAAGAGCATCTGCGCATCGCCGAGGTAGCGTTCCTCGAAGCCGGCCTCGCAGTAGGCGAGGTAGAACTCGAACATCCGCAGGAATCGCTCGTCCTTGCCCAGGGCCCGGGCCTCGCCCCAGCGCTCGCGCAGCCGCTCCCGCCAGCGCCGCAGCGTCATGGCGTAGTGCGGGCCGATGTCCTCGAGGTGGAAGAGGCGCATGTCCGAGGCACCGGTGGCCGCGCCGCAGAGCGCGGTGACCGACGGGATGCAGCTGCCCGGGAAGATGTGGCGCTTGATGAAGTCCACTTCCTCCTTCTTCTCCTCGTAGACCTGGTCCTGGATGGTGATGGCCTGGAGCAGCATCATCCCGTCGTTGCCGAGGCGGGCAGCGCAGCTCCTGAAGAAGTCCGGGTAGTACTGCCATCCCACCGCCTCGATCATCTCGATGGAGACGAGCCGGTCGTAGCTCCCCTCGAGGTCCCGGTAGTCCCGGAGGAGCACCTGCACCCGGCCCTCGAGGCCGGCATCCCGGACCCGCCGGGTGGCGAGCTCCCACTGCTCCCGGGAGATGGTGGTGGTGGTGACGCGGCACCCGTAGCGCGAGGCGGCGTGGATCGCGAAGCCCCCCCACCCGGTTCCGATCTCGAGGACGTGGTTCCGGTCCGAGAGCTGGAGCTTCTGGCAGACCCGGTCGAGCTTCGCCTCGGAGGCCTGGCGCATCGACGCCCCGGGGCTCTCGAAGATGCCGCACGAGTAGGTGAGCGTCTCGTCGAGGAAGAGGGAGAAGAAGTCGTTCCCGAGGTCGTAGTGGTCGCGGATGTTGCGGCGCGACCCGGAGCGGGTGTTGCGCCGGAGCCGGTGCGACAGCCGGCCGGCGGCGGCGCCCAGCTTCGCCAGGCCGGTCTCGAGCGGTGCGCCGGCGCCGGGCGTGGCCAGCACGGCCCGCACCACCGCCGCCGGGTCGTCCGAGGTCCACCAGCCGTCGGCGTAGGCCTCCGCCGAGCCCACCGTGCCGCCGAAAAGCAGCGCTCGCCAGACCCGCGGGTCGTTCATCGTCGCCGTGGCACGGAGCGGCGCGCCCGCCGTGCCGAAGTGCGCCCGCCGGGTCCCGTCGACGAGGGTCAGGTCGGCGTCGCGCAGGGCGGCGAGGCGCGACTCGACCAGGCCGCGAGCGAGCCCATCGAGGGTTCCGAGGCGCCGGGGGCGCCGGTCGTCGAGTCGGACCACCTCGCTCATGTCGTCTTCTCCTTCCCGGTCGGGGCCACGGCCCGGGCCGGATGCGTGAACACCGGGACGCGCTTCCACCACAGTCGCAGCGCGTTCCAGTAGATGGCGCCCAGGACCTCGACCGTCAGGAGAGGGTGGCGCAGGAGCACCCGGGCGAGCGCAGCGCCGCGGATCTCGCGCCGCTCCAGCGACAGCGTGGCGTCGAACACGGAGCGGCCGGCCTCGACGCTCTCCATGTGGACCACCAGCCTCTCCCCGGGCTCGAGGAAGGCCCAGTCGTAGGTCTGATCCATGGGCATGAAGGGAGACACGTGGAAGGACTTGGGGAAGCGCCAGCGACGGCGACGCCCCTCCGCCAGGCTGGAGCGGCGGTCGAGCACGTAGCAATGCTGCTCCCCCCAGGGCGTGTTGTTCACCTCGCCGACGACGAAGTCCACCCGCTCGCCGGCCCGGTCGAAGCAGAAGTAGAAGCTCACCGGGTTCATGCCGAAGCCGAAGTAGCGCAGGTGGGTGAGGAGCCGGACGGGCCCGTCGGGACGGGTCCCGGTCCGATCGGCGACCAGCACGCGCACCGCCTCGTCGAGGGGCGTCCCCGGGTCGCCGAGATGGTCGGCGCGGCGGAACCAGGCGACGGCCGGGCGGCGCGCCGACCAGAGCCAGCGCCCCCGGAACAGCTGGGGCAGCTCGGCGAGGTCCAGGTACATCATGAAGAGCGGGTACGAGAAGGCGTGGCCCACCGGCTCGGCGCGGCGGTGGCGGACCCACCCCTCGTAGATGGCGGAGGCCCACGGGCCCTGGGGAGCGGCGCTCACAGGCCCTTCCCGAAGGCACGGGCGACCGCCAGCGCGCTGTTCACGCCGTCCTCGTGAAAGCCGTACCCCCAGTAGGCACCGGCGTAATGCGTCCGGTTCACCCCGCTCACCTCGGCGTGGCGCCCCTGCGAGCGGACGGCCTCCGGGGTGAAGACCGGGTGGGCATAGTCGAGGCGGCGCAGGAGCCGCGCCGGATCGATGCGCTCGGCCATGTTGAGCGACACGCAGAAGGTCTCGGGTGCCTCCAGGGTCTGCAGCACGTTCATGTCGTACGTGAGCAGCGTCCGGCCCGCGGCTTCCGCGGGCACCAGGTAGTTCCAGGCACCCCAGGCCTTTCGGGCCTTCGGCAGCACCGACGTGTCCGTGTGGAGGAGCGTGTCGTTCGGCTGGTAGGCGATGGACCCCAGGACCTCTCGCTCGGCCGGCGTCGGATCGGCGAGCATCCGCAGTGCCTGGTCGGAGTGGGTGGCGAGGACGACCTCGTCGAATCTCTCCGGGGCTCCGTCCTCGGGGGTCACCTCGACGCGGTCCGGATGGCGGCGCACCGACACGACCGGCGTCCCCGAGCGGATGCGCTCCCGGAACGGCGCGGTCAGCGGCTCGAGGTAGCTCCGCGAGCCTCCGCGCACCACCCGCCACCTCGGCTGCTCGGCCTCGAGGAAACGGTGGTTCCGGAAGAACTGGACGAACGTCCGCGCCGGGAACCGGGTCATCGCCGCCGGATCGGCGGACCAGATGGACGCCCCCATGGGCACGATGCAGTCCTCGACGAACTCGCGGGCATAGCCCTTCTCGGACAGGTACTCGCCGAGCGTGAGGTCGTCCCGGCCCCCCGAGAGCAGCTCCACCGACTCCCGCCGGAAGCGAATCAGATCGGCGAGCATCCGGTGGAAGGAGGGGCGCAGCAGGTTCCCGCGCTGCGCGAAGACCTGGTCCAGGCTCGACCCGTTCCACTCCAGGCCGCTGCGCTCGTCTTTCACGGAGAAGCTCATCGTCGAGGGCTGGGTCCGGACGCCGAGCCGGTCGAAGAGGCGGACCAGGTTCGGGTAGTTCTCCTCGTTGAAGACGATGAACCCGGTGTCCACCGCCCAGGTCCTGCCACCCGACTCCACGTCCACGGTGTGGGTGTGGCCGCCGACGCGCCGGTCCGCCTCGAACACGGTGACCTCGTGCTCCGGGTGGAGCAGGTGGGCACAGACGAGCCCCGCGACGCCCGAGCCGACGACGGCGATCTTCACTGGGTCAGCTCCTGGCCGGCCTCCGTGCCGCCGCCCGACTCCACCAGCTTGAGCCAGCCCCGCAACTCCTCGAAGGTGTTCACCCGGGCGCCGTAGGGGATCCACTCCGGCCAGGGGCCGCAGCCGCCGAGGACCAGCGCGACGTCGCCAGCCCGGCAGATGGCCCCGAGGCGCTCGGTCTGGGCGAGCAGCTCGCCGGGCTCGCAGACCTCGCTCGCCGAGACGGCAACCGCGTCCACGTTGCCTCCGGCCACGTGAGCCACCACCTCGGACAGCGGCGTCTTCCGCCCCGCCCACACGACCGCCCAGCCCCACTCGCGGATGACGAGCTCCACGAGCGAAAGCCCCAGCGTGTGCTCCTCCCCCTCGGCGGTCGCGAGCAGGATGCGGGGCGCGCCGGACCGGGCCGGGAGCTCGTCGGCCACCCGGGAGAGTGCCCGGCCGAGCCGCTCCGTCGCGACGTGCTCCTCCAGGATGGAGAGGGTCCCGTTCGTCCACCGCTCGCCCATCTCCGCCAGCAGCGGAACGAGCGACTCGGACACCTTCCACCAGGCCTCCAGCCGACCGCGCTCCGCGTAGAGGTCCGCGAGCAGCTGGTGGGCGTCGCAGTCGGAGAGCAGCCGCTCCAGCATGCGGGACTGGTCGGGCGCCGCCCCACCACGCTCCCGGAGGAATCGCTCGACCTCCTCTCGGGCGAACCGGCGGTGACGGCCTGCGGTCCGGGCACAGCGAATGATTCCCAGGTCGGCCCACCGCTTCACCGACCCGGCGGTCACGCCGAGCAATCGGGCCACCTCGGCGCTGGTCATCAGCTTGTCGGTCACCTCCCCGATTTGTCGGTTTGGTCGGTTCTCTTCAAGCAAATCGCCTGCATTCGACGGGGTGCGGCGGGCCTGCCACCCCATCCCCGCCCCTTCCGGAGACCGAATGCCAATGTTCTTGGGATCTTGCGGCCCTGAGCCCCGGGCCTCTCGGCTCCTGGCGTCGGGCGCCAAGGCGCCCGACGCGCTGCGGGCTGCGCATCTTGGACTGCGGTCGCGCCCCCGCTCGGGCCTCGCAGATCTGGAGGTTCTGGGTGCCAACCTCGGCGGCGTGGGCGACGACCGGGACCCTCTGGCGCAGGTCGTCCGCCTCGGCGAAGAGCCGGGTCGGCCCGAGCGTGAGCGGGTGCCCGGCAGCGCCGCCGAGATGGGGTGGTTCGAGGGTGCCCTGGCGCGCGCGCTCCATTAGAATCACCCGCTCCGTATTCCAGGGAGCGGGGCGGGTGGCGATGGCAGAGGCGGTGCACGGCATGGAGGAGACGTCAGCGACGGCGCAGGGGGCGCTCTGGTGGCTCGCCCCCATCGATCGGATGATGCTGGCCTTCGTTGCCCTTCTGGCGACGGTGGCAGTCCTGGTCGACCCGAGCCCGTTGCCCGTGCTGGCGACGCTGTCGCTGCTCGCCGCGAGCTTCTTCGTGACCGGGCTCTGGGGTACGCGCTCCGAGCTCGGGCGCGTCGTCCACGCCTTCCTGCCGCTCCCGGTGGTGGTGACGGTCTTCAACGTGGCCGGCCCACTCATCGGCGCCGCCAACCCGGCGCGCTGGGACGCCACCTTCGCCAGCTTCGACGCCCATGTCTTCGGCGCGCTCGTCCCTGCGTGGCGCGGGCTCCTGGGGCGCCCGGCGTGGCTGTCCGACCTGGCCTCGATTGCCTACGTGAGCTACTACTTCATCCCCTTCGGGATGTGCATTGCGCTCTGGGTGCAGCGGCGGCGGCGCGACTACGACGATCTGGCCTTCGTGCTCATCGCGACGCTGCTCGTCTCCTACGCAGGCTACTTTCTCTTCCCCACCACCGGCCCCCGGGTCCCGCAGGATCTCGAGGTGGCAGTGCTGGGCGGCGGGAACGTCAGCGCTCGGGTCCGTGACTTCCTGCGGGCCGCCGAGATCAACGTCCTCGACGCGTTCCCGAGCGGCCACACCGCACTGTCGCTCGTCTTCCTCGGCTACGGATGGCGCTTCTTCCCGCGCTGGGGCGTGCGCGTCCCGCTGCTCCTGGCGGTGGCCGGCATCGTCTTCGCCACCGTGTACCTGTCGCTCCACTACGTCGTGGACCTCTGCGCTGGCGCCACCCAGGCCCTGCTGATGCCGCTCGCGGTCCGTGGCCTGCGCCCGGCTTTCGGCAAGGGGGGCGTGGCCGAGCGGCCGGTCCACGGCGGCCGCGCGCCCGCCGGCTAGCGCTTTCCGGGAGGCCTGAGCGGCGGCGCGACGACCTCGCCGCCGCCGTGGTCGCGGCAGAGCTCCAGGCAGTGGGAAGACGGCGATCGCAGGCCCCAGGCCCAGCCCGCCGGGCGCGCTCCGTCCCTGCAGGCGCAGACGTCGTGCCGCTCCGAGATGGCGGAGAGCAGCAGCGACAGGACGAGGAAGCCCGCCACGAGCCCCAGGGCCCCGAGGACGAGGACCCGAAGCAGGGACCCCGCGCCGGCCGCGGCGCGACCGACCCGACCGCCCCGGTCGCGCCGCGGCGGCACGGGCGCGGGCTCCAGCCCCGCTCCACTCACGTCCAGCCCCCCGAGAGCAGCGCCTCGAGCCCCTCCCGGAAGGAGGGGTAGCGCAGCTCGAGGCCCAGCTCGGCGCGCGTGCGGTCCGCGCAGATGCGACGGTCGGCGCCCCGGTACGGGGTTGCGCCGGAGGGCGCCGGCGGGGCGATCCCGAGCCGCGCCGCCACCCATTCCACGAGCTCGCGACGCCGGACCGGCCGGGCGTCCGAGGCGTGGTACGTGGAGCCCGGCGCCCCGCGGTCCAGCGTGGCCAGGATCGAGGCCACAGCGTCGTCCAGGTGGCAAAGGTTCAGGAAGGCCCCGTCGCCCGGGCCGAGCGTCAGCGCGCCGGACCGAACCCGCTCCACCGGCCACGCGCGGCCCGGGCCGTAGATCCCGGAGAGACGCAGCACCATCGACGGGACCCCCCGCCCGCTGGCCCCCAGCACGAGTTGCTCCGCCTCCACCAGCACCTCGGCGGCCGGGCTCGACGGCGCGGGGGGCGTGCCTTCGTCCACCTCGCTCCCGTCCCGCTGTCCGAAGACGCCGGTGGAGCCGGTGTAGACGTAGGCCCGCAACGGCTGGCGGCGCGCGACCTCGAGCAGGTTCCGGTTCACGTCCACGTAGGCGCGGCGGTACGGGTCCGGAGCGTCGCCACCGGCGGACTGGGCGGCCACGACGGCGTCCACGCCGGCCGGCAAACGCTCCGCAGCGCCGGGCTCGGCGAGGTCCAGGGCCAGCGTCTCCACGCCCACCGCCGCCAGGTCCCGAAGCCGCGCCCCGTCGCGGCGCACCGCCGTCACCCGGTCTCCGCGGGCACGGAGCGCCCGCGCCACCGCGCTCCCCAGCCATCCGGCCCCCGCCACCAGCACGTGCATGGTCTCCCCCTGGGTCCTTCACCTGCAGGCCCGGCTGATTATAGGTGTAGCCCATGCTCGCGTCCGCGGAGCTGCTCGAGACCCTGTTCGACTTCGCCGACCCGGCCGCCGCGGCGGCCTGGGAGTCCGTCGGAGACCGGGTCATGGGGGGCGTCTCCTCCGGCCGGATGGTCCTCGTCGCCGCCGGCCTGTCGGCGTTCGAGGGAGACGTGTCCCTGGAGCGTGGCGGGGGCTTCGCCTCGGTGCGCTCGGCGCCGGGCCACTTCGACCTCTCCCGCCACGAGGCCCTGGTCCTGGAGACCCGCGGCGACGGCAAGGTCTACAAGCTGAACCTGCGCACCGACCCGCTCTTCGACGGGGTGCACTGGCAGGCGGCCTTCCCCACCCAGCCCGGACGCTGGCTGGCGGTGCGGTTGCCGCTCGACGGCTTCCGGCCCGTGTGGCGGGGACGCCCGGTGCCCGGCGCGGCGCCGCTCGACCCGGCGGCGGTGACCTCCTTCGGCCTCGTGCTCGGCGATCGCCAGGTCGGCCCGTTCCGGCTGGAGCTCGCCGCGCTGCGGGCCGTACCGCGCGGCGCGGGCCGGCGCTCTTGAGCGCCGGCACCGTACGCTTGCGGCCTCCCGAGCCCGCCGCTACCGTGCAGCGCGGAGGCCGTGCCATGCCAGAACGCCACCGCTCGTGCGCGGGACCCGCGCGCCTGGCGCTCGTCGCGCTCCTGGCGCCGCTGCCGGTGCTCGCCGCAGGCGACGACCCGGTGACGCCGGTGCTGCTCGGGCTGGCCGTGATCCTGGCCGCTGCGAAGCTGGGTGGGGAGGTGGCGGTGCGGCTCCGGCAGCCTGCGGTGCTGGGCGAGCTGCTGGTGGGCGTGCTGCTCGGGAACCTCGGCCTCACCGGGTTCCGGGCCCTGGACTTCATCAAGGCCGACCCCACCGTGGACATGCTGTCGCGGCTCGGCGTCATCATCCTCCTCTTCGAGGTGGGGCTCGAGTCCACGCTGGGCGAGATGGCCAAGGTCGGGTGGTCGGCCCTGCTGGCGGCGGTCCTCGGCGTGATCACCCCCTTCGCGCTCGGCTGGGGCGTCGGCGCCTGGCTCGTCCCCGAGGCCGGCGCATACGTCCACGCCTTCCTGGGCGCGACGCTGGCGGCCACGAGCGTCGGGATCACCGCCCGCGTCCTGCAGGACCTGGGGCAGTCCCAGAGCCGCGAGGCGCGCATCATCCTCGGTGCCGCGGTCATCGACGACGTCCTCGGGCTGGTGGTCCTGGCGGTGGTGGCCGGGATCATCTCGGCGGTGGACGCCGGGAGCGCCCTCTCCGTCTCGAGCGTCGCCAGCATCGTCGGCAAGGCGGCCGGGTTCCTGCTCGGGGCGCTCCTGCTCGGGCTGGCATTCGTGCCCGCTGCCGTCCGCGGCGCGTCGCGCTTCCGGGGCCGCTGGACGCTCCTCAGCCTGGGGCTGGCCCTCGCCTTCGGCTTCGCCTGGCTTGCCGGGGTGATGGGGCTCGCTCCCATCATCGGCGCCTTCGCCGCCGGCCTGGTCCTCGAGCCCAGCCACTTCCAGCCCTTCACGGAGCGCGGCGAGCGCACCCTCGAGGACCTCGTCCACCCCATCTCGGCCTTCCTGGTGCCGATCTTCTTCGTGGTGATGGGGATGAACACCGACCTGGCGAGCTTCGCCAACGTCGGGGTGCTCGGGCTCGCCGCCGCCCTGACCCTGGCGGGAATCCTCGGCAAGCTCGCCTGCGGCCTCGGCGTCGTCCAGAAGGGCGTCGATCGGCTCACCGTCGCCGTCGGGATGGTCCCGCGCGGCGAGGTGGGGCTCATCTTCGCAGGGGTGGGTCTCTCCCTCACCCTCGGCGGCCGTCCGGTCCTCGACGCCGGCACCTACTCGGCGGTGGTGATCCTGGTGATCGTGACGACGCTGGTGACGCCGCCGGCGCTCCGCTGGACCATCTCCCGACGCGAGCGCTAGGCGAGCTGGCCCGGCCTCTGCATTCCCTCCACCACCACCTCGTCGCTCTGCTCGGCCAGACGCTTGGCGGCGAGCTCCAGCATGTGGCCGGAGCGGCGCTCCTTCGTCTCGAGGTAGAAGCGGTTGTACTCGTTGGGTGGGATGACGTGGCGGATCCGGCCGCTCACCTCCACGCCGTACTGGGTGAGCTGCCGGATCTTCTCCGGGTTGTTGGTGATGAGGCGCACCGAGCGGATGTCCAGGCTCTTCAGCATGTGGGCGGCGACGGCGTAGTCGCGCTCGTCGTCCCGGAACCCCAGCGCCTGGTTCGCCTCGACGGTGTCGAGCCCCTTCTGCTGGAGGGCGTAGGCTCGGATCTTGTTGATGAGCCCGATGCCGCGCCCCTCCTGGCGAAGATAGAGGAGCACGCCGCGCGGCTCACGTAGCAGCGCCCGGAGCCCCTCGGTGAGCTGGTCTCGGCAGTCGCAGCGCAGCGAGCCCATGACATCGCCGGTCAGGCACTCGGAGTGGAGCCGGACCGGCACCTCCGCGTGCCCGACCACGTCGCCGTGCACCATGGCGATGTGCTCCTTGGCGTCCCGGTTGTTCCAGAAGCCGACGATCCGGAAGGTGCCGAAGCGGGTCGGCAGGTCGGCCACCGCCACGACCTTCACGCAGACCTTGGACGGGCCGTAGCCGTCGCACTCGTGATGGTGGTCCCGGGCCACCAGGTCTTCCAGTGCGTCCTGCCCCTCGATCATCCGTCCTCCTCGGCGAGGATCCGCCTCGCCAGCACCTTCCCCGATAGCCAGGCCGCCTCGACGCCGCCACCTGGAGCGAAGCGATCGCCGCACACTCCCAGTCGCGCGCCACCCGGGAGGCGGAAGAGGAGCGGCGCCGACATCTCACCGGCCCGTCCGGTCCGGGCGAAGCGCCAGCGGTGGGCGTGGCGGTGGAGCGGGGTCGCCGCCCATGCGCCGACGACGCGCCCAGCCTCCTCCAGGACCCGGCCCGGCCAGCCTTCATCGTCGAGGTGCTCCCCCGACCAGCGGGGATGGGTCTGGAAGACGAGCGCCCGGAACGAAGGGGACACCCGCTTGCTCGAGTCGTGCGAGACGACCTGGAGGATCCGCGAGTCCTCGGGGTAGCTCACCTGCCAGGCGGGGACCGGGGCGTCCGGCGGGTAGAGGGCCGCAAGCGCCAGGGACGGCTCGCTTCGGGTCATGGTCAGCAGCGCCCGCAGCGTGGCCGCGACGGCCGGCGCCGTCACCGGGAGCCCGCCCGCGCCCGTCGCCGCGTCGAGCATCCGAAGCGCCTGCTCCGGGGCGAGCGCCAGCACGACCGTCCCCGCCTCCCACGAGGCCCCGTCCGCGGCGAGGACCCGGAGGCGGGGGCCTGCGATCCCGAGCCCGGTGACGTCGAGGCCGGTGCGGACCTCGAGACCGGTGGCGAGCCATTTCGGAAAGGCCGTCAGCCCCTCGGCGAAGGCGACCCGTCGCTCGCCGGGGTCGAAGGCCTCGGGCTGGCAGGGGCGCCCGGTCCCGTGGATGTCGCTCGGCCAGCCCGCGAGCCGTGCCGCCGGCACCACCTCCAGGGCAGCCAGGAAAGCCGGGGCGCGCCCGTGAAGGAAGGCGGGGCCGAGGTCCACGGGCTGCCCTTCGACCCGGCGGGTGGCGCAGCGGCCGCCCACCCCGCTTGCCCGCTCCAGGATCGCGAGCGGCCGCCCGGTGACCGCCAGGGCCCTCGCGCAGGCGAGGCCGGAGACGCCGGCCCCGACGACGAGGACCTCCCGATCGCCGACCATCTGCGGAGTCTAGTGCACATCCAGCCGCAGGGACCGGGTGAAGAGGGTCACGTCCCCCTCCTGCGCGGTCACCGCGGACGAGGGGCGCGCTGCGGCCACCCGGGCGCCTTCGGGTGGGAGGCCGGGGGACTGGTCGGCCACCTGGATCTCCACGGGACCCTGGGCTTCGAGGACCATCTCGATCCCGGTGCCATCCGGCGGCAGGGTGAGGTGCCGGAAGACCGCCCAGTCGCCGAACCACCGCGCCACGCGCCGCTCCGCGGGTGGCACCGGTACGCCGTCGAAGGCGAAGGACAGGACCGGAACGTGCGCAGGAATCGCGACGTGCCCCTCGGGCGCCCCGCGCGGCGATCGCAGCCGTCCGCGGACCCGCAGCCGGCTCCCCTCGCGTGCCAGCGCCTCCACCTCCAGGGTTGGCCCGTCCTTCGGCAGCGGCACGGCTGGCGCCTCGAACGACGGGCGCAGCCGGGCCCAGGGGAATGGATCCTGGAGCTCGGTCGAGAAGTTGGCGGCGGCGCGCACGGCGTCTGGCAGGCGCCCGAGGTCGGGGCTGGCGAGGATGCGGGCCCGCCCGCGTTCCGCGTCCTGGTGGAAGTAGACGACGACGCGCTCCGGCGACTCGGCGTCCGCCGGCGGCAGCGCCCCCGCCCCGAACGCCGCCGCCCCGGTCGAGAGCGCCAGCCCCGCGGCGAGCGCACCTCGCGCCGCGAGGCGCAGCGACCCCACCAGCGGCGAGAGGGGCAGCGTCGCGAGCGCGGCCGTCGCGGCGACCGCAAAGCCTCCGCCGTGGCCGATGGCCGGATAGAGGAGCCAGGCCACCGGGAGGAGCACGAGGGCGCCTGCGAGCGCGGCCGCCAGGTCCGCCAGCGGCTCCCCCGCCTCTCCCGGGCCGAGGGCCGCGGCGAGCCCCGCGGCGCCGGCGGCCAGCGCCGGGGCGAGGAGCAGGTGCGAGGCCCCAGGGAGCCCCGCCGCCAGTGCCACGGCACCGCCGGCGAGGCCTACGCGGACCCCGGCGCGAAGGCCGTCGGGGCCGGCGCGTCCCCCGAGGACCGCGGCGGCCAGTGCCGCACCGAGGGCTCCGGAGAGCAGGAACGCCGCGACGAGCGGCGCGGGCTCGGCCACCCAGGGACGCCAGAGGGGGTGGAGGCCGAGGGCACGGCCACAGAGGAAGCCGGCGCTGGCGGCCGCGGGCAACGCCAGCGGCATCGCCAGGAGCCCCAGTGCGGAGCGGCCGACCGTCGTGCGGCCGCGCCGGAGATTCGTCGCCACGGCAGCCAGGGCGAGCGCGAGCGCCAGCAGGGAGAGCGGCAGCGCCCAGGCCTCGGGAAAGCGCACCACGGCGAGGCCGAGGACGTCGAAGAACACGACCTCGGCCGACCGATCCCTCGCCAGGCCGGGTTCGGCGAGGGCGCGGACGAGCCCCAGGGCGTTCTCCCCCTGCTGCTGGACGCTTCGGGGATCGAGGTGGGCGAGGTCGTCGCGCGGCGTGTGGTAGCGAATGCCGCCCCCGAGGAACGCCAGGTTGGCGCCGGGGACCCCCAGCCCCGCCAGCACCGTGAGGTCGGTGTCGTTGGGCAGCAACCGATACACCGCCGGGAAGAGCGAGTTCGCCACCGGCGAGGGCGCCCCCCGGGCGAAGCGCCCGGCGATCAGCCCACCGCCACCGGTGGTCTCGAAGAGGAGGCTCGGTCCGCCGGTGCCCCGGGCCTCGAGATTCACCGCTGCGCCCACCTGGGCGGCGCGCGGGTGGCGCAGGAAGGCCTCGGCCCCGGCGAGGCCGGTCTCCTCACCGTCGTCGAGCAGCAGGAGAACGTCGCTAGCCGCGGGCTCGGCGACGAGCGCGCGGGCGACCTCGAGCGCGATGGCCACGCCGGCGCCGTCGTCCGCGGCGCCCGGCCCGGCCGGGACCGAGTCGTAGTGGGCGGTGAGCAGCACCGCCTTCCCAGCCGCGCGACCCGCCACGCGGACCAGGACGTTCGAGAGGTGCGCGCAGAAGCGGTAGCGTCCGCAGGCAAAGGCGGCCTGGACCTCGGGGTCGAGGCCGAGCGCCCGGAGTTGCGTGAGGATCTGCTCGCGCACCCGGCGGTTCGCGTCCGATCCGACCGGGTGAGGCGTGCCCTCGCCCGCCGCGTCGAGGATCGGGCGGAGCGCCCCCAGCGCCCGCTCGGCCGAGAAGGCCCCGCGGGGCGCCGAGGCGAGTCGGGCCTCCGGTGGCTGCAGCCCGAGCCAGGTCGCGGCGAGCGCCGCCGCGAGCAGCCCTGCCCCGGCGGCGAGCCATCCGCCGCCCTGTATCCGCTCCATTCCGCCCCCCCGCCCTCCCGCCGCTCGAACCGAGTCTACCGCCGCCTTGGCTCCGCCGGCCGCGCCCGTGCCCCGGCCGGGGGCCTGTGCCCGAAAGGGGGGCGGGCCGGCATGGTCCACGGGCCGTGCGGTTGGCGCGGACGCCGCCGGCCAGGGAGGCCGCGGCAAAATGGCTTGCCGGCCCCTGGGGCAGGCGCGAGAGTACGCGCCTGGGAAGCGGCGCCGCCCTCCGGCGCCCGGGGGCCCCGTCCATGAAGCACACACCTTCGATCCCGAAGACCGCGCTCGGCATGATGGGCGCCTCGCTGGCGTCCGTGTCGGGAACCCTCATCCTGGGGCTCGCCATCCTGGCGATCGCGGGCTACATCGGCAGTCCCTACATCGGGATCTTCGCGTTCCTGGTCCTGCCCGGCGTCTTCGTTCTGGGGCTGCTCCTCATCCCGCTGGGCACCTTCCTGGAGCGTCGCCGCTCCCGTCTCGCCGCCGAGCGCGGCGAGGCGATTCCGCCGCTGCCGGTCGTCGACCTCAATGACTCCCGGACCCGCGGGCGCGTGCTCGTCTTTGCCATGCTCACGGCCGTGAACGTCCTCATCCTGGCGCTCGCCGGCTACAAGGGCCTGCAGGTGATGGACTCGGCCGCCTTCTGCGGGGCCTGCCACTCGGTGATGGACCCCGAGTTCACGGCCTACCAGCGCTCCCCGCACGCGCGAGTCTCCTGCGTCGAGTGCCACATCGGCGAGGGCGCCTCCTGGTTCGTGAAGTCCAAGCTCTCCGGCGCCTGGCAGCTCGTGTCGGTGACCTTCGACCTCTACCAGCGCCCCATTCCGACGCCCATCCACAACCTCCGCCCCGCCCGGGAGACCTGCGAGGAGTGCCACTGGCCCTACAAGTTCACCGGCGATCGGCTCCGGGTCACCACCGTCTACGGGGACGACGAGAAGAACACCGAGAAGAAGACCGTGCTCCTGCTCCACGTCGGGGGCGGCGAGACCGCGGCCGGCCCCATCAGCGGAATCCACGCCCACGTCGCTCCCGGCGTGCGCATCCGCTACCTGGCCGACCCGGGACGAAAGGGGATCACCACCGTCGAGGCGACCTATCCGGACGGGAAGACGAACCTCTTCCGGACCCGGGACAGCCCCCAGGGCGCGCCGCCGGAGGAGGCCTGGCGCCTGATGGACTGCGTCGACTGCCACAACCGCCCCACGCACCTCTTCCGCATGCCCGGGCCAGAGATCGACCAGGCGATCCTCTCGGGGCTCATCGACGGTGGGCTGCCCTGGGTGAAGCGCGAGGGGCTGAAGGCGCTCGCCGTCGACCATCCGAGCCAGGAGGCCGCGCGGAAGGGGATCGAGGCGCAGCTCACGGACTTCTACAAGAAGCTCGACCCGGCGGCGTACCCCGGGCGCGAGGCCAAGGTGAGGGCCGCCGCCGCGGCGCTCGGCGACGTCCACTCCTGGAACGTCTGGCCGCAGATGAAGATCGCCTGGGGCACCTACCCGACCTTCCTCGGCCACGAGCAGGCGCCGGGGTGCTTCCGCTGCCACGACGGCGACCACCGGACCGCGGCCGGCAAGGAGATCTCCCAGGACTGCGCGCTCTGCCACAGCCTGCTGGCGGTCGAGGAGGCGAGCCCGAAGATCCTCGCGGACCTGAAGCCCTGAGGCGCGCCGAAAGCGATCACAGCGCCTTCAGCACCGCCTTTTCCAGCGCCTTCAGCCCGGCCTTGACGTCCGGCCCGAGGTGGACGCGCAGGATGCGGCGTCCGCGCTCCGCGAGCACGTCGAAGTCGCCGCGGGCTTGCGCGCGTGCCAGCACGCCGAAGTCGAAGCGCTTCCCCGGGATCGCCACCTTCTGCGCGTCGTCAGCGGTGACCTCCAGGAACACGCCGCTCGCCGGGCCCCCCTTGTGGAGCTGGCCGGTGGAGTGCAGGTAGCGCGGCCCGTAGCCAACCGTGGTGGCCGCGGCCGTCTTGTGCCGGACCGCCTCGCGGATCCCCTGGAGCACGGCGTCGTTCTCCGGGCTCATCTCCAGGAAGGCGTTCAGCGCGAAGTAGTCGCGCTCGCCGATGCGGCCGAGGTGGGCCTTGAGCCAGCCGACCGGGGACGGATCCCGGGCGGTGGCCGACAGCGCCTGGGCGTTCGCCGGGTCGGCGAACAGGCGCAAGCCGTCGCCCTCGAGGGCCGGCGCTTCCGGCGGCAGCGATCCGGACTGCTCGTAGGCGGCGGTAACCCGGCGCGCGGCGACCTTGGCCGTCTCGACGTCGGGCTGATCGAAGGGGTTCACGCCGAGCAGCGCGCCGGCGACGGCGGTGGCCATCTCCCAGCGGAAGAACTCCTGCCCGAGGTCGTTGGCGTCGGCCACCTCGATGCGCACCACCGGGAATCCGGCGCGCTCGAGCGCCGCGACCGCACGGTCCTGCTCCGGCGCCGGGCCCGTGGCGAGCCGGACCTGAACGAAGATCCGGTCGTCGCCGTAGGAGCGCGGCGTTCCGAGCACCTCCCCGACGATGGGCACCACGCCGAGGCCGTGCTTGCCGAGCGACTCGGCGACGAGCTGCTCGAGCCACCCACCGAACGACCCGAGAGCCGGCGCCGCGACGATGGTCAGCTTGTCGCGCCCGGCGCGAGCGGCCGCAGCCAGCACCGCTCCGAGCACGAGACCGGGATTCTGGTCCGGCGGCCGGTCGGGCGCGCAGGCGTCGGCCATCAGCGCGGCGCGATCGAGTATCCGCGGGACGTCCACGCCCATGGCGGCCGCCGGTACCATGCCGAAATGGGAGAGCGCCGAGTAGCGGCCGCCGATGCTCGGCAGGCCGTGGAGCACCTGCCGGAATCCTTCGCGCTGCGCCAGCCTCTCGAGCTCGGTGCCCGGGTCGGTGATGGCCACGAAGCGGCTGCCGGCGTCACCGCCCAGCATCCCCTTCACCCGGTCGAGGAAGTAGGAGAGGAAGGCGCTGGACTCGAGGGTCGTCCCCGACTTCGAGGCCACCATGAACAGCGTGCGGCGCAGATCGATCTGCCGCTCCAGCGCCTTCACCTGGGCCGGCACGGTCGAGTCGAGGACCAGGAGGCGCGGGAAGCCCGGCAGATGCCCGAAGGTCCGCGCCATCACGTCCGGGCACAGGCTCGACCCGCCCATGCCCAGCACCACCACCGAGGTGAAGCCCGCCAGCGTCACGTCGCCGGCCATCCGGCCGAACTCCTCGCGCCGGGCGCGCTGCTGGTCGATCACCCGCAGCCAGCCGACCCAGCGGTCCTCGTCCTTGCCGGTCCACAGCGCGGCGTCGCCCTTCCAGAGGCGGGCCATGCGGGCGCCCGCGGCCCACTCCGCCACGGTCCCCTTCACCTCGGCAGCCAGCTTCGGCGTCAGCGCGAGCGACTGTGGGCCGGTGGGCGGCGAGGCCGGCCGTGGCTTCGGCGGTGGCTGGTCGGCGGCGCGCCGCAGAGGCGGCGTCGCCGGGGGGCCCTTCCCGGCTCCCGAAGGCCCAGGGCGGCCGCCCTTCGGCCGGGTCGGAGAGGTCGTCGCCCCCTTGGCCGGACGGGAACCCTTCGACGCGGGCCTGGCCTGCTCGCGTGCGGAGGTCGAGGGCCTCCCGGCCTTGGGTGCCTTCACGGACTTTGCCGACTTCACGGACCGCGTCGCCGGCTTCGCCCGCGCCTTCTGCTTCTTCGGGTTCCTGCTCGCCTTCGCCATGTCTCCGTCTCCCCTCGGTCCCTAGCGCCGCCGGCCCGATCCGAGCGCGTCGGCCACGAGGTCCCGCGCCTCCGCCTGGATCCGGCGCAGGTGCTCGAGCCCGTGGAAGCTCTCGGCGTAGATCTTGTAGACGTCCTCGGTCCCCGACGGTCGCGCCGCGAACCAGCCGCCGTCGGATACCACCTTGAGCCCCCCGATGGGAGCGCCGTTTCCGGGGGCTCGGGTCTGCACCGCGCGGATGGGCTCTCCGGCGAGCTCCCGCGCCCTCACCTGCTCCGGCGCGAGCGAGCCCAGGACCGCCTTCTCCTCCGCCGTGGCCGGCGCGTCGATCCGCTCGTAGACGGGGTCTCCCAGCTCGCGCGCCAGGTCCCGGTAATGCTCGCCCGGATCGCGCCCGCTCCGGGCCAGGATCTCGGCCGCCAGCAGCCCGAGGAGCAGCCCGTCCTTGTCGGTCGTCCAGGCTGTGCCGTCGCGGCGCAGGAAGGACGCGCCGGCACTCTCCTCGCCGCCGAAGCCCAGCGAGCCGTCCACGAGCCCGTCCACGAACCACTTGAAGCCCACCGGCACCTCATGGAGCCGGCGCCCGGCCCTCGCCGCGACCCGGTCGATCATCGCCGAGGAGACGACCGTCTTTCCCACAGCGGCATCCCGGCGCCAGCCCTGGCGGGCGTCGAGGAGGTAGCGCACGGCCACCGAGAGGTAGTGGTTCGGGTTCATCAGCCCCGCGCCGCGGGTGACGATGCCGTGCCGGTCGGCGTCGGTGTCGTTGCCGAAAGCCACGTCGAAGCGGTCCTTCAGCGCGATGAGCCCGGCCATGGCGTACGGCGACGAGCAGTCCATCCGGATCTTCCCGTCCCAGTCGCGCGGCATGAAGCGGAACGTCGGGTCGACGAGGCCGTTCACCACCTCGATGTCGAGCCCCCAGCGCTCCGCCACCGCACCCCAGTAGCCAACGGCCGAGCCGCCGAGCGGGTCCACGCCGATGGAGATCCGCGCGCCCCGGACCGCGTCGAGGTCGAGCACCGCCCCGAGGTCGTCGACGTACTCCGAGACGAAGTCGTGGCGGTGCGTCGTCGGCGCGGCCAGCGCCCGGGCGTACGGAACCCGTGTCACGCCGCGGAGACCCGAGGAAAGAATCTCGTTCGCCTCGTCCTGGATGGCCTTCGTCACCTGGGTATCGGCGGGGCCCCCGTTCGGGGGGTTGTACTTGAAGCCGCCGTCCTCCGGCGGGTTGTGGGAGGGGGTGACGACGATCCCGTCGGCGAGCCCGGTCGAGCGGCCGCGGTTGTGGACGAGGATGGCGTGGGAGAGCGCCGGCGTCGGCGTGTAGCCGAGCTTTGCGTCCACGCGAGCCTCCACCGCGTGGGCCGCGAGCACCTCCAGGGCACTCGCAAAGGCCGGCTCGGACAGTGCGTGCGTGTCCCGGGCGAGATAGAGGGGGCCCTCGATCCCCTGGGCCTTCCGCCAGCGGCAGATCGCCTCGGTGATCGCGAGGATGTGCGCCTCGTTGAAGGCGCGCTTGACCGAAGAGCCGCGGTGGCCGGAGGTGCCGAAGGCGACGCGCTCGTCGCGCGCCGCCGGATCGGGGCGCTCGACGTAGTAGGCGGCGACGAGGCGCGGCACGTCCGCCAGATCCTGCGCCAGGATTGGCTTCCCGGCCAGCGGGTGCACGCTCATGCCGTCCTCTCTCCTGGAGACCGTCCGCCCACTCGCTCCCCGTGGGGTCTCTTGGCGGCGAGGAGAATGCGGGAGGACGGCCGCGCGCGCAAGGGTCCCGCAGCCGGTCGCCTCCGCCGCGCCCGGTGCGCGGCGGGCGCGGCGCTCGGCCCGCCGGGTCAGGGCTCGAAGTCGTTCTTCACGAGCGCTAGAAGACGACGGCCACCGTGGCCCAGAAGTCGGTCTCCCCCTGCCGGAGCTCCGCACCGTCGACCCGACCCCAGCGCACCAGTCGGGTCGCAGACAGCGCGAGCTCGACGCCCTGCGTGGGGAACCTCCAGCGGGCCCAGGCCCGTCCCGCGCTGCGCCGGTCCTGCATGACGGTGGGTACGCCTGGCTGGGGGGCGAGGTTCCGGCCTTGCAGAGCCGTGAACGCGTCCACGCGCCAGGAGCCACCCAGCGCGAGGTTGCCGAGCCACGCCTCCAGCCGAGGGCCGAGCATGAGGCCGATGCCGAAGTAGTAGTCCTGCGCGTAGGTCACGTTGGGCATCACGGTGTTCACCGGCAGCGCCGTCCCCAGCGAGAACGGGAACGGCCGCACCCCGCCGAACTCCCCGGCGGCGTCGAGCCGGAGATCGAGCCGCCATGGGTCGTGGAAGAGGCGCACCTGCACGGTGCCGGCCAGCAGTTGCACGGCCTCCATCTGATCGAGGCGGGCGGGCTGGCCGCGGAACCAGTCGTGCTCGAAGTAGTCGAGGCCGAAGGTGAAGGCGGCGAACAGGTCGTGGCCGCGCAGCGCGTCGCGCTCGCCCTCGATCTCCTTGCCGTACCAGCCCCAGGCCGCGAAGCGAGTGCCGAACTCGACGTCGAAGATCTCGCCGCCGGCGAAGCCGAGGTCGAGGGAGAGCGAGGACTGCACGGCGTCGGGCATCCGCAGCGACGCCCGGCCGGTGGTCCCGTAGCCCTGGGCCCGGAAGATCTCGGTGCGGAACGCCAGGCGTGCGCCCCAGTCGCTGGGCCGGCCCCCCTGACGGACCAGTCCTGCGGAGGCGGCGAACTCGAAGCGGTGCCACCCCGGGTCGAGGGGATCGCGGCGCGACTCCGCGCCGTCGATCCAGTCGTGGAGCTTCTTCGGCGGCGTCAGGACCCACGCCATCGCCCGGTTGAAGAGCGTCGGCTGCGAGCGGTCGAGGAATGCCCCGAGCTGGGTCAGGGCCTCGCCGACGGCCATGCCGGCGAACGGCGTCATGATGAGGTCGTTCAGCGAGGCAGGCTCGTGGAACTCGGCGAGCTCCCAGGCCAGAGCAGAGGCGGCGGTGTAGAGCATCGACTGCAGCACGGTCAGCCGGTTCCCGCGGGCAAAGAGGTAGTAGATGGTCCCGGAGGTGGCGTGGCCGCGGAAGTTGGTGGTCCAGTCGTCGGCGTCCCAGGTGAGGCCCCAGGGGCGCAGCGCGAGCTTCCCCCAGATGGGGACCGGGTTGGGGGTGCTCGCCACCGTGGAGGGCGGGCTGGCGACGAGGTAGCCCGTGAACGCGATCACCTGCAGGCCCACCTCCTCGAGCGCGGCGCGCAGGTACTGGGGGGCCTCTGGCTTCTCGTACCAGAGCGTGGGGATCTCCCACAGCGAGGCGCCCGGTGGCGGCAGCGCGGCGCTGCCGCCACCGTGGAAGAGCCCGAGGGGCTCGTCCGGCGTCACCGGCTCTTCGACCTCGGCTCGCGCCGTGGCCGCCGCGAGGCCGAGCGCCAGGGTCGCGGCCCGGAGCGCGCCACGCCACGGTGTCCGCGCGCGGCGCGCAGAAGGTCCGGCCCCTGTCCTCATGCGCCCGCGGTTCTAGCGCAGATCGGGCGGCGGCGGGGCCCGGATGGCGTTCCCCGGGGGCAGGGCCGGTGGACCCGGGGTTCGCCCGCGCTTCCGCGGTCAGATGGGGGGGCGGTTCCCCTCGCCGTAGCCGGTGAGCTCGACGTAGCCCTCCCCGGCCGGTGAGCCTCCCACGCCGATCACGCGGACTGCTCCCTCCCAGTAGAAGGGCGCGGAGCCGCCACGGTTCTCCTGGTCGGCGACCTCCGGCTCGATGCGGAGGGAGAGCTCCGCCGCCGGCACCTCCACGTCCCAGCCCGCCGGGTAGTCCGCACCGGTGGCCGGACTGCGCCAGCGCCTCGTCGCCCGGATGCGGAAGTCGCCAGCATCGAGCCAGCGCGGGCGGCCGTCCGGCTCCACCAGCGTGCCGTGGCCGAAGTCGGCGGCGCCCGCCTTGCCGCGGAGCACGTAGAGCATCAGGTCGCGCCCGTCGGCGAGCCGGAGCGCGAACCAGTCCCAGCCCGCCTGGTCCGGAGCGAGCTGGCTCGATCCGAACTCCTTGTCCATCCAGCTCTCCCCCCTCACCGGCCAGGTGCGGCCGTCGACGGTGACCACGCCGCCCGTCGAGAGCCGCGTCAGGCTGTAGTAGAGGCTCGCGAAGCCATCCCGCTCTGCCTTTCGCGAGAGGCCGCCCGGCCCCTGCAGCACCGGCGGGCGCGAGGGCTCGAGGGACAGGTGGAGCGACATCCCCTGCGCCGCGTCGGCCACCGCGAGCGCGAAGCCCTCCCCATCCCGCCACAGCTCCCAGCTAGTGCCCGTGCCGGGCGGCCCACGCGACCAGGCCAGGAGCGGGTCGGGAGGCTCGCCGAAGCCACCGAGGAGCGGGATGGCCCGGTACAGGACCTCCGAGAACACGTGCTTCCCGGTCGCCAGGTCGGTCACCGCCGCGTGCCCCATGAGGACGTCGGTGGCCCCCCAGGCCGAGCCCTCGGCCGGGCGCGACGGCGAGAGCCCCACGCGGAAGAAGGTGACCTGGTAGCCGAACCGCTGGCCAGGCACGTCCTGCGCCCGGAGGGTGCCCGTGAAATACCACCACTCGTTGCGGTAGCCCGGATGCGAAGAGTGATCGCGCGGGAAGGCCCAGGCGTGGCCGGGCGCTGCCGCTCGCCAGGCCGGGGCGCTCGGCGCGGGAGAAGCGGCCGCGATCGGGCCGACGGCGCTGCGGGTCGCGCCCGGTCCGACCGCGAGCCAGAGGGCCAGGAGCGCGGCGCTAGAGCGCATCGCGGGAGAGCTCCGTGGCCGGTGCGTCGCTGGCACGAGCGGCGGGGTAGAGGCTCGCCAGCAGTCCCGCGGCGAGGATGACGGCCGACTGGAGGGCGAGCACTCCGACCGGCCAGGTGAGCTCCAGCGTCCAGCCGAAGAAGTCGCGGTTCACCAGCCTCACGAGCACCCAGGCGAGCGCGGCGCCGCCGGGCAGCCCGAGACCCACGCCCAGGGTGGCGATGGCCAGCCCCTTGCCGGCGAACACGCGGAAGGCCTGCAGCCGCGTGGCGCCGAGCGCCCGGTAGAGCGCCACCTCGGCCCGCCGCTCCTGGGCTGCGGTCAGCAGCGTGAGCACGACGCCGGCCACGGCGACGACGAGCCCCATGGCCTGGAGAAGCCGCGTCACGGCGAAGGTCTGCTCGAAGATCGCGAGGACGTCCCGGCGAAGCGAGCGGTTGGAGCGGATCACCACCGCCTGGTCCCCGAGCCCGGCCCGCAGGCGGTCCACCACCGCTTCGGGGTCCACCCCTGGAAGGAGGTACAGTGCCGCATTGGAGGGTGGCCCGTCGCCGAAGAGGCGGGCGAAGGTCGCGAGGTCGAGGAGCACCGCGCCCGACTCGGAGCCGTAGTCGTGGTAGACGCCCGCGACGGTGAGATCCACCGCCCCCGACGGCCCCTCGATGCGCACCGGCCGGCCCGGCGCGAGACGCTCTCGCCGCGCCAGGGGCTCGCTCACCAGCGCCGCGCCGTGCTCCACACGCCGCAGCGCCTCGGCCGCGTCGCCCTCCAGGAGTCGGACTCGGGCCGCCCCTCCGGGCAGTCCGGCGGGGATGCCCGCCACCGGCACGCGGCGGCCGCCCACCCGGACGAAGGTCTGGCGCAGCCGATCCACCTGGCCCACCCCGTCCTCCCGCCCGAGCCGCTCCAGGACCGCCGGCGAGAGCGTGGCCTCGCCGCGGGCGCGGCTCCAGCTCGGCGTCGTGACGTAGACGTCGGCGCGCACGGTGCCGTCGAGCCAGCGGATCACCGTGCCTCGGAAGCTCGTCACCATGACGGTGATCCCGGCGAGCATGGCCACCGCCACCGCCAGCGCGCCCACCGCCACCGCCGACGACTGGACGTGCAGCGCCAGCGAGCGGGCGCCCCAGCCGAAGGAGAAGCCCCGCGGCCGCCCCACCCGGCCGAGCCGCTCCACCAGCAGCGGCGCGGCGAGCGGGAGCGCCGCCAGGATCCCCAGCGCCACCACGAAGCCCATCCAGGGACGCCCCGGGCCGAGCGCCCGGTAGGCGACAATGGCGGCGACCGGCGCCGCCAGCGCCGCCACGAAGAGCGGGACGGCGGCGCGCCAGGCGCGCTCCTCGAGTGTGAGCGAGGCGAGCAGCGCCCGCGGGTCGCGCCGCGCCACGTCGAGCGCCGGGAGCAGCGCGCCCAGGAGCGCCCCGGCGATGCCCAGCGCCAGCCCGAGCCCGGCGAGCCCGGGCGTGAGCGACACACGCTCGATCCCCTCGAGCAGGTAGAGGTTCTGCACGGTGGCCGACACGCTCCCGAGCTCGAGCCGGGCGGCGGCCCACCCGAGCGGGATCCCGAGCGCCGTGCCGGCCGCGCCGATCAGCGCCGCCTCGCCGAGCACCAGTGCCAGCACCTGTCCACGGGTCGCCCCCAGCGACCGGAGCAGCCCCAGCTCCTCGCGCCGCCGCACCAGCGCCGCCTGGGTGCTCCCGTAGACCAGGAAGCCCCCGACGAAGAGGCTGATGAGCGAGAGCGCCGTCAGGTTCATCCGGAAGGCCGCCAGGAGCCCCGAGGCCTCTGCGACCCGCTGCTCGGGCGTGGCGACGCGCACGCCGGGGCCCAGGCGGGCCTCGAGGCGGCGCGCCACCTCGGTGGCGTCGGCGCCGGGCGCGAGGAACAGGTCCACCTGGTGGAGCCGCCCTCCGAGCCCGAAGAGCGACTGCGCCTGTGCGATGTCCATCACCGCCAGCCGGCGGCTGGCCAGCGGGCTCACCCGGCGGAAGTCCACCAGCGCTCCGATGCGCAGCGTCGCGCGCCGGCTGCCCGAGGAGACGGCCAGGTCGTCCCCCACCTTCCAGCCGCGGTCGGCGGCGAGCTCCGGCGTCACCGCCACCCACCCCGGCGAGCCGAGCGCCCGGGCGATGGCTCCCCGCTCTCCCTGCCAGGGCAGCCGAACCGGCGCGAGCAGGTCCACGCCGAACACCTCGAGGAAGAGGGACGCCCCGCCCACACCGCGCGGGCCTTCCACAGCGGCCTCGGTCCGGGTGAGCGCCACGGCAGCGGACACGCCCGGCTCTGCGAGGATCTCCGGGTAGTGCGCCTCGGGGAGCGTCGGCCCGGCACCGAGCACCGTCAGGGCCGCGTCGCCCCCGATCGCCCGCACCGTCCCCTCGAAAGCCCCCAGCGCTCCCTGGTCGAGGATCCGGATGGAGAGCACCGAGCCCACGCCCAGCGCCACCCCCAGCACCGCGAGGACCAGAAGCGCGCGGCCGGCCCGGAGCTCGGCGGCCAGCGCCTTCTGGAAGTGGCGCCTCACGCCGGCTCGAGGACGCCGCTGTGGAGGCGCCACGACTCGTCGGCGAGCGCCGCCAGCTCGCGGCTGTGGGTGACGTAGACGAGCGCGCTGCCCTCCTGCCGAGCCGCCCCGAGCAGGAGCTCCATCACCTGCAGGCCGTTGGCCTCGTCCAGGTTGCCGGTGGGCTCGTCGGCCAGCACCAGCCGCGGCCGCCGCAGCAGCGCCCGGCAGATGGCCACCCGCTGCATCTCGCCGCCGGAGAGTTGCTGGACCGGCTGGGCGTCCCGCCCGGCGAGCCCGACGCGGTCCAGCAGCTCCCGGCCCCGCGGCTCGTCACCCCGCGCCGAGCCGGCAATGAAGGCCGGCAGGAGAACGTTGTCGAGCACCGAGAGGTGGGGCAGCAGGTGGAAGAACTGGAAGACCAGCCCCACCGAGTCCCGGCGTGCCAGCGTGCGCTCCCGGTCGCCGAGCGAGCCCAGGTCGCGCCCGAGGAGCGTCACCCGACCGGCGGTCGGCTCATCGATGCCGGCAGCCAGGTGGAGCAGCGTGGACTTGCCGGACCCGCTCCGGCCGATGACGGCGACGGTGCGCCCCTCCCCGACGACCGCCGTGGCGTCGCGAAGCGCCGCGAAGCTCCGCCCACCGGGCAGCGGGTAGACCTTCGAGACCTTCTCGAGCGCAAGGACCGGCGCCGCCATGACGCCAAGACCTAACGCCCCGTGGCCGGGGCTGCCCGCTCCTCCGCCCGGGGCCTTTGACGAGCCGCCGTCCGGGCCGCATGCTCCCGCCGTGCACGACGACGCCCGCGCCCTCGTCGATCGGCTTGGGCTCTGGCCCCACCCCGAGGGCGGCTACTACCGCGAGGTCTTCCGCTCCGCCCTCCGCGTCTCCACCCCTCGCGGCGAGCGGAGCGCGCTCACCCTCATCCACTACCTCCTGCCGACCGGTTCCTTCTCGGCATTCCACCGGGTCCGCTCCGACGAAGTCTGGGTCCACGGCGGCGGCGACCCGCTGGAGCTACACGTGCTCGACGGAGCCGGGCGCCACGAGATGCACCGGCTCGGCGTCGGGGGGCCGGCCGGCCAGGCGGTGGTGCCGGGGGGCGCGTGGCAGGCGGCCCGTCCGCTGGGCCCGCGCTACGCGCTTGCCACCTGCGCGGTGGCACCCGGGTTCGAGTTCGAGGACTTCGAGCTCGCCGACCCCGATGCGCTGCGGCGGGCGAACCCGGAGCTGTCGGGGCTCGTTCGCGAGCTCACCCGTCCCCTTCGCTGAGCGGGCCGGCCGGGCGGGCGGCGTCGCGCGGCCCGGACGGCAGGGTCAGGCGGTCCGCGGGACCCAGGAGGTCTGGATCCGCGCCAGCTCCCTGCCGTCGTCCTCCCGCACGATGGAGTGCAGGAACTCGCCATGGCCGGCCGGCGACAACCGCGACAGCACGGTGCTGCCGAGGTGGCACTCGGCGAGGAAGTGGACCTCGAAGGCCCGCAGCCGCAGCGTCCGCCACACCTCCTGCGGGATCGCCTCGGTGGCCCAGGCCACGTAGCTCGAGTTGGTCACGTGGAGGTTGCGATCGATGTCCCGGTAGCGGATCGAGAAGCGCCGCTCCAGCGTCGACGCTCCGAGCTCCGGCGGACGCCCGGCCGCGGCCGGCAGGACGTGCGGCCCTTCGGTGTGCAGTTCCCCCGGCAGCACGCGGTCCGGCCTCACCGGGCGACGGCTCGCGAGGTCGAGGACGAGCCACTGGGTGACGGCCCGGGCGGCGACCTCGCCGTCCCGGCGGCGCAGCTCGAAGTCGCGCAGCGCGGCGAGGCGGTCGACGCCGCTCGGCCAGGTCGTCACCTCCACGTCGTCGCCCAGCACCAGGGGGCGCTCCACCTCCACCCGCTGGCGCAAGAGAACCCAGGTGAGGCCCCGGGACATGAGCACCTCGACGCCGACCCCCAGCACCTCGGCATGGTGCCCGGCCGCCTCCTGCAGCCATCCGGAGAGGGCCGGCGCGGCGAGCAGCCCCCAGGCGTCGGCGTCGTAGCTGTGGACCCGGAAGGTCTCGCGGAGCGGGGACGACGTCACGGTGGAGGAAGGAACCACGTCGCGGCGCAACTGTCCACGGCGTCCCCGGCGACGGCGGCGCGGGCGGAAGCGGGCCGGGCGATGGCCCGTCCCAGGAAGTATCACACCCCGGCGCCTCCGGGCGAAACAGCCCCCAGCCCGGCCACGCGGGGGCGGTGCACCCTCTCCGGGCGCTGGCTCCCGGACCCCGGATGCGGCTAGAACCTCGGGGCGGGAGTCTCGCTCCCGGACCGCCATGACCCTTCCCCAGGCCGACTCCCTCTCTCGCCTCGCTGCGCACTGGTCCGGCAACGCCGCCCCGGAGCGATCGCTCCTCGACGACACCCGGGCGGCGCTCCACTCCGTCCGGCCGGGGCAGATCGCCTCGGCCGCTGCGCTGGTGGAGGCGCTCACCGGGCGGCTCGACGCGCCGGGGGCCCGCGAGCCCGCGCGGCGCGCGCTCTTCGCGCTGCTCGACGCCGCGCGGCGCCGCGTCTTCACCGAGGCGATGGCCGAGACCGACGTCGGGCCCTGGACTCAGCTGCTGGTGCCCGTCATCGACCGGGCCGACTACACCTTCGGCGAGATGCTCCGCGCCCGCGAGGAGACCGATCCCAAGGTCATCGCCGTGCGGGTCCAGGGCGAGGAGGGCGACGAGCTGACCGTGGTCGACCTGGCCCGCCGCACCCGCGCCATCGCCCGCGGGCTTCACGCGCTGCTCGGAGACGATCCCGAGCCGCGGGTGGCCATCCTCTCCGAGAACCGCCTGGAGGCAGCGCTCTCGGATCTCGCCTGCCTCGCCAACGGCATCGTGGACTTCCCCCTGCCGGCCAACGCGGTCGGCGAGCAGGTGGCCTACATGCTCCGCCATTCCGGCGCCCGTGTGCTGCTCGTCGACGACGACGAGCAGCTCGAGAAGGTGCTGCCCCACCTCTCCGGCCTGCCGGACCTGAAGCAGCTGGTGGCCTTCTCCCCCGTCGCCGCGGCCCGCCACGGGCTCCTCTCGCTCGACCAGATGGTCGACCAGGGCGGCGGCGCCTTCGACGACGCCGACCGGGCGGCACGGGCCGCGCGGGTGCGGAGCCGCGACCTCGCCACGGTGATGTACACGTCGGGGACCACCGGACGGCCCAAGGGCATCTGCTTCGACCACCTGAACATCGTGTCGAAGCGGCTCTGCCGCGGGTACGCGCTGCGCGGCTTGAACGAGGGGGACGTCTTCCTCTGCTACCTGCCGCTCTACCACACCTTCGGCCGGTTCCTGGAGATGACCGGGACGCTCTGGTGGGGCGCCACCTACACCTTCGCCCGGTCGACCGCGACCGCGAGCCTCGTCGAGGACTTCCAGACGGTCCGGCCCACGGTCTTCATCAGCGTCCCCAAGAAGTGGATCGAGCTGCAGGAGCTGGCCCAGCGCGAGGCCTCCTCCGAGGACCCGGCCGAGGTGGCCGGCCAGCTCCGCGCCCTGACCGGCGGGCGGCTGCGCCACGGCCTCTCCGCCGCCGGCTACCTCGACCCCGCCATCTTCCGCAGCTTCCACCGGGCCGGCATGGAGCTGTGCTCGGGCTACGGCATGACCGAGGCCACCGGCGGGATCACCATGACGCCGCCCGGCGGCTACGTGGACGGCTCCATCGGCCGGCCGCTGCCTGGCATCGATTGCCTGCGGGCCGAGGATGGCGAGCTGCTCATCCGCGGCCCCTACGTCAGTCCTGGCTACTACCATGCCGAGCCCGGCGAGGCTGGCCTCGACGAGGAGGGCTGGTTCCACACCGGCGACCTGGTGTCGGTGGACGGCGACGGGCACTTCCGCATCACCGGCCGGAAGAAGGAGATCTACAAGAACCGGGCCGGCCAGACCATCGCGCCGCAGCGGGTGGAGAACCTCTTCCGCGACTTCGACGACGTGGCGCAGGCGTTCCTCGTCGGTGATCACCGGGAGTACAACACGCTGCTGGTGTGGCCCAACTTCGAGGCCCGCCCCGAGCTGAAGGAGCGCTCTCCCGAGGAGATCCACCTGCACCTCTCCTCCCTCGTCGCCTCGGCGAACCGCTTCCTGGCGCCGTTCGAGCGCGTGGTCGCCTTCCGGGTGCTGCCCCGGGCGCTCGACGAGGACCACGGCGAGCTGACCCACAAGGCCACCTTCAAGCGCGACGTCGTCGGGAAGAACTGGAAGGATCTGATCGACGAGATGTACCAGCAGAAGACCCTGTCGCTCCCGGTGGACGGCGGCTGGGTGAAGGTGCCCTACTGGGTGCTGCGCGAGCTGGGCGTCCTGCAGCAGGACGTCTCGCTGCGGGACCGCATCCTGCGCGCCGGCGAGCGCGTCCTGGAGGTGGCGAGCGACCCGCGCGCTCCCGGGGCGCTGCGAATCGGCGACCTCGCCTACCGATCGGAGGGCTCGGTGGTGGACATGGGCTCCGTGCTCGCCCACCCCACCCTCTGGCTGGGAAACGAGGGACTGCGCCGCTTCCTCGGCGACGAGACGTTCCGCGCCCTGGCCGTGAGGCGCCCGAAGGGCACCCAGGAGGTGCGGCTCGACCCCCGCGTCTGGGAGGAGCCCGAGCCGCAGCGGCTGGCTGCCCTCTTCGAGGCGGTGGGCCGGGAGGAGCCGAGCATCGAGTCCCTCCACGCCGCCGGTGAGCTGCTTCGTGCCGAGCGCCCCGAGGCCCGCCGCGCGCTCTCGCACCTGGAGCGCGCCGTCACCTCCGGCCCGCGGGAGCTCGTGCCGCTGGCCCGCGGCCTGCTCCGCCGGTGCGCCGACTCCCCCGACGAGGAGATCCAGCGGCGCGCCTTCCGCGCGGTCCTCCCCCTCGAGGAGCCAACCAAGACGCTCGAGACCCTCCGCCTCTTCCTCGACCGGCTCGGGGCCAAGGCGTTGCGCGACGAGGAGCTCACCACCTTCGGCGAGCGGGGCCTCTCCGAGGCCCAGGTGCAGGCGCTCCTCGACGCGCTGCAGGGGCCGGGTGCCATGGGCGCCGACCCCTCCCCTTCGGAGCGCCGGCTGCTCTCCGGGGCGATGCGGCTCGTCGCCGCCTTCGCGCTCGCCCACCCCGACTGGTACGCCCGCGTCCGCGGGCCGCTGGCCCGCCTCACCTTCCATCCCGACGACAACCTCTCGGCGAGGGCCGCCGAGGAGTACGACCGCCTGCGCCGCGGCTTCCAGCACTGGCTGGGGCCCAACCTGCGCCTCGCCATCGACCCGTCCACCGGGGAGGAGTACGGCTGGAAGGACGTGGTGGCCTTCGACGAGCCCGCCCCACCACGGATGCGGGAGCTCATGCTGCGCATCCTCGCCGAGTCCACGCTGGTCCGCAGCTCGGTGTTCGTCCTCGGCAAGGGGGTGCTGCTCTCGCTCGCCGACATCCCGAAGGACGGCGCCCGGGTGAGCCTGCTCGGCTCCCGGCTCGGGAAGTCGGTCTACCGCCTTTCCATCGCCACGCGAGCACGGGAGACCTTCGACGTCGCCATCAACCACGCCGAGACCATGCCGCCGGCGGAGCTCCGCGACGAGGTCCTCTGGCTCGTCGCCTCGGGAACGCCGCCACCACTCGTGGAGAACTTCGGCACCTACCACGCGGACTGGGGGATCTACACCGAGGAGTTCATCCCGGGCGAGACCGTCGAGCGCCAGGTCGCGCGACTGGTGAAGCAGGAGGACGGCCGGCGGCTGCGCAACAACTGGCCGTTCCTGGTGTGGACCGCGCTGGCCGCACACGTCGGATTCTGGGACCGCACTGGACGGCGTGTGGCCCTGCGCGATCCGTCGCCCCAGGCATTCATCGTTCCGTCGCACGACTACCATTCGGGCGCCCGGCTCGTCTCCATCTCCGACCGCTGGCGCTGCGAGCAGCTCGAGGAGGTGCTCGAGCGGTTCGAGCAGGCCTTCGTCGCGCCGCTGGAGCAGGCCCACCCCGAGCTCCGTGGGCGGGCCGGCCAGGATGTCCGCTGGTCGGCCGTCGTGGAGGCACTGGGGCTGGAGCGCGCGCGTGTCGCCCTGGCGGCCCTGCCCGAGGGGCCCAGCGGCGACGGCGCCCGGGCGTTCCTGGCGGCGGTGGCCGCCGAGGGCTACTCGCCGCGCCCGGTCCACTTCGCAGCGGCGCGCTTCACTCGCTGGATGGAGGTGAACCCGAACGCCACCGAGGAAGCGAAGGGCTCCACCCTCGGCGAGCTCTGGACGACCTACCAGCTCGGGGAGGTGGAGCGGGTCTGGCCGGACACGCGCATCCGCTTCTTCCGCAAGACGGTCTTCGCGGACGCGCGCGAGCCGCTGGCGACGGCCCTCGACCGGCTCATGGCGCGGGCCCGGACGCTGCCTCACCGCGGCCTGGACCTGGAGGACCAGCTCGCCAGCCTGCGCGAGGCGGTGAGGCCGGACACGCGCGAGGACTACTTCCTGGCGCGGATGGCCTTCCGGCACCTTCGCCCGGGCGACGAGACGGCCCTGATCTCGCTGGACGCCGGGGATCACCTCACCGCCGAGGTGGTGGTGGGCGCGGTGGACGCCTCGGGCGACCACTACTACGTGCGCGCGCCGCGCAGCCCGCGAGAGGTGGCGAAGCTGCTGGCGCTCTTCCAGGAGTCGAGCCTGGAGGTGACCTTCGGCGCCGAGCACCAGTTCCTCCTGGCGGTGGACGGGAACGACACCGTGCTCGGCGGCTGCTTCTACCGGCGGGTGTCGCCGGAGCGGGTCCACATGGAGAAGGTGGCGGTGGCGCGCCGCCTGCGCGGGAAGGGACTCGCCGAAGGGATCATGCGGGAGCTGGTGCGCCGGGTCCGCGCCCGCGGCGCCCGGACGCTCGAGACCGGCTACTTCCAGCCGGAGTTCCTGGCGCGCTTCGGCTTCACCACCGACCCGTCCTCGGGCGGGCTGGCGCTCGATCTCGTCGCCGCCTCGGCGGTGCGCTTCTAGGATCGGCCATGGGCGCGCTCACCTGGAGGCTCATCGACAGCACGCTGCGCGAGGGGGAGCAGTTCGCGCGCGCCAGCTTCCGGACCGAGGACAAGGTGGCCATCGCCCGGGCCCTCGACGGCTTCGGCGTGGACTACATCGAGCTGACGTCCCCGGCGGCCTCCCCCCAGTCGCGGCGGGACGCCGAGCGCATCGTCAAGCTCGGGCTCGCCGCGCGGGTCATCGCCCACTCGCGCTGCGTGGTGGACGATGTGCAGGCCGCCATCGACACCGGCGTGTCCGGCATCGGCCTCCTCTTCGCGACGAGCCGCATCCTCCGGGAGGCCTCCCACGGCCGCAGCATCCAGCAGATCATCGACGCCATGGGGCCGCCGGTGGAGCTGGCCCTGCGGGCCGGGCTCGAGACCCGCTTCTCGGCGGAGGACGCCTTCCGCAGCTCCGAGGCCGACCTGCTCGCGGTGTACCGGGCCGCCGAGGCCTTCGGCGTGCAACGGGTCGGCATCGCCGACACCGTCGGCATCGCCACGCCACGCCAGGTCTTCACGCTCTTCCGCGAGGTGCGCCGCAGCGTCAAGGTGGACATCGGCTTCCACGGCCACAACGACACCGGCTGCGCCGTCGCCAACGCCTACGAGGCCATCTCCGCCGGGGCCACTCATGTGGACGTCTCGGTCCTGGGCATCGGGGAGCGCGTGGGCATCACCTCGCTCGGCGGCCTCGTCGCCCGGATGTACAGCCTCGACCCGCAAGGCGTGGCCGGACGATATCGGCTCGGGCAGCTGCGCGAGCTCGAGCGGGTCGTGGCCCGGATCTGCGGGATCGAGGTCCCGTTCAACAACTACCTCACCGGCGAGACCGCCTACTCCCACAAGGCCGGCATGCACCTGAAGGCCATGCTGGCGAACTCCGGCAGCTACGAGATCATTCCCCCGGAGGCCTTCGGCGTCACCCGCAAGCTCATCGTGGGCAGCCGACTCACCGGCAAGCACGCGGTCGCCTACCGGGCTCGCGAGATGGGGCTCAAGTTCGGGGAGGGGGAGCTCAAGGCCATCACCTCGCGCATCAAGGACATGGCCGACCGCGGCCAGCTCTCCGAGGAGGAGATCGACCGCGTCCTTCGCGAGTGGGTGACGGCCTAGCGGGCGCGGCTAGAGGGAGAAGCCGGCAGACACCTGCGGGATCCAGTACTCGCAGCTGCCCGTGCAATTCGTGAAGACCTTCTCGTAGGCCACGCCGAGCGAGAAGGTGGCCGGCCCCGCCTGCGCGAAGGAGAGCCCGCCGCGCGCCCCCCAGGCGTCCTGGTCGGGGAAGCCGCCGCCGACGAACCAGTGGGCGTAGTAGGCGCCGACGTAGGGCCGGACCCGCCCGGGAAGCGGCACGAACCAGTCGAGCCCCGGCTTCAGGCCGAACACCATGGGCGACGGGCCGATGGACCAGCTGAGGTCGAGTACCGGCGCGAGGCCGGCGATGACCTCGTACCCGGCTCCCGCACCGAGGTTGAAGTAGCTGTTTCCGTACGCCCAGGTGGTCCCGGCGTTCACCCAGACCCGCAGGCGTCTTGCCCAGGAGCCGTGCGGCGTCGCCGGGGGCGGCGGAGGGACGGGCTGCGCCACGGCGGGTGCAGGGGCCGGCGGCTCCGCGGCAGGCAGGAGCGGCGGCTCGGGGAATTGCGGAGCTGGCGGCGGCGGCGCCTCGCCTGGGGCGAGAAGGCCCCCCTGCGGCGCGACCGGCCCGACGGGCCGTGCCCCGGCCGACGGCGGGAGCCCGGCAGCGAATGCGAGGAGGAGGGCCAGGACGGGTCGCATGGGGTTCTCCTTGTCGCTGCAACCTAGGGGTACCCGCTGCGTGCGGCGAGTATTCTTCCTCACGGAGGCCACGGGGCCGGCGCGGCGCCGCTGCGCCCGCAAGCGCGGCATCGGGAGTAGGCTCGCTCGGAGGGGCGCACCGAGGCTGGGCTGGCGAGCGTGGACCCGCTCCTCGCCGGGCACGAGGCTGACCTGCCGGGGCCGAGCCGGACCGCCCCGGCCTAGAACTCGGAGCGCAGGACCGCACCGGTCGACGCGTTCGAGACCATCGCCGCGTAGCGCCGCAGCCACCTGGAGCGGACCTCCTTCCGCCGGGGCCGGAAGGCGGCGCGCCGGCGGGCGAGCTCGTCGTCCGGGACCCCCAGCACCAGCGACCGGTGGTCGATGTCGACGGTGATCTCGTCGCCGTCGTGGACGAGCCCGATCTCCCCTCCCTCCGCGGCCTCGGGCGAGACATGCCCGACGCAGACGCCGCGGGTGGCACCCGAGAAGCGCCCGTCGGTGATCAGGCCGACCTGCTCGCCGAGCCCCATGCCCGAGATGAGGCTCGTCGGCGACAGCATCTCCTGCATGCCCGGCCCGCCCTTCGGCCCCTCGTAGCGGATGACGACCATGTGGCCCGGCTTCACCTTGCCGCCGGTGATCCCGGCGAGGGCCTCGTCCTGCGAGTCGAAGCAGAGGGCCTTGCCGGCCATGCGCCGCACCCCCGCCGCGATGCCGGCCGTCTTCACCACCGCCCCCTCGCGGGCGAGGTTGCCGAAGAGGATGGCCAGGCCGCCCACCGGCGAGTAGGGGTCGTCGATGGGCCGGATGACCGCGCGGTCCCTCGACTCGGCGCCGCGGATGCGGTCCCCGACCGTCTCGCCGGTGACCGTGAGCGCCCCCTGGCGGACCACGTCGCCCCGGCGCGCCACCTCGTGCATCACCGCCGCCACGCCGCCGGCACGCCCCACGTCCTCCATGTGTACGCTGGACAGCGACGGGGAGATCTTGGCGACGTGGGCCACCCGGCCGGCGATCCGCTCGATCTTGGCGAGGTCGAGCTCGACGCCGGCCTCGCGCGCGATCGCCAGCATGTGCAGCACGGTGTTGGTGCTGCCTCCCATGGCCATGTCCACCACCATGGCGTTCCAGACGGCGTCCTCGTTCACGATGCGGCGCATGCGGAAGCGCTCGTCGCCGGCGATCTCCACGGCCCGACGCGCCGCGCGCCGCACCAGCGCCTCGCGCTCCGGGGAGAGCGCCAGCGCCGTGCCGTTGTCGGGCAGCGCGATGCCCATCGCCTCGCAGAGCACGTTCATGGAGTTGGCCGTGAACATCCCCGAGCAGGAGCCGGCCCCGGGGCAGGCCTGGCACTCGATCTCGTACAGCTCGGCGTCGGTGATCTGGCCCAGCGCCCGCTTGCCCACCGCCTCGAAGGCGGTGGCGAGGTCGATGGCGGTCCCGTCCGCCTTGTGCCCGGCCTTCATCGGACCGCCGGAGACGAAGACCGTGGGCACGTCCACGCGCAGCGCCCCCATGAGCATGCCCGGCACGATCTTGTCGCAGTTGGGGATGCAGACCAGGGCGTCCAGCGGGTGGGCGCTCATCATCGTCTCGACGGAGTCGGCGATGAGCTCGCGCGAGGGCAGGCTGTAGAGCATGCCCTCGTGCCCCATGGCGATGCCGTCGTCCACGCCGATGGTGTGGAACTCGAAGGGCACGCCGCCGGCCTTGCGGATCTCGTCCTTCGCCATCTGGCCGTAGCCGGCGAGGTGGATGTGGCCGGGGATGATGTCCACCTGGCTGTTGGCGATGCCGACGAAGGGCTTGGCGAAGTCCTCGTCCTTGAGGCCCGTGGCGCGGAGGAGGCTGCGGTGAGGGGCCCTGTCGTACCCCTTCTTGATGATGTCGCTGCGCATGGCCAGAACAAAGCGCCCGGGCCCGGCGAAGTCAACCCGGCCGTGCTAGGCTCGCGGCCGCCTTGCCCCGTTCGCTCCTCGTGGTGGACCGCTTCGCCCCGGAGGCCGGCGCGCTGAGGGCCACGTTCGACGCCCGGCACGAGGACCCGCGGGTGGCGCGCCCGGACCGGTTCGTCTGGGACTGGTGGCACGTGCCCGGCCAGTACACCGCGCTGCGCACGCCGGCCTGGACCTACTTCCCGCGCCGCCGCTACCTGGCCTTCCACCGCCGGCTCGTCCTGTGGGGACGCCGGGTCCTCGGCTGCCACGACGTCTCGCCGCCCTGGCTCTCCTGCTACATCGAGGGTTGCGGGCAGGAGCTTCACGGCGACCTGCCTCACGGTCCGTGGGCCTTCGTATTCTCCCTGACGCGGTGGCAGCGGCGCGTCTTCCGAGGCGGCGAGACGCTCTTGCTCCGCGACGAGGTCCTCGACCACTGGAGCGCCTTCCGCTCCCGGCGCGGCCTGGAGGCGGCGGCCCTCTTCCGGGAGGTCGCGCCGCGCTTCGGCCGCCTCGCGGTCTTCGACCCGCGCATCCCCCACGCGGTGCGGACCGTCACCGGCACCCGCGACCCCCGGGAGGGCCGGCTGGTGATCCACGGCTGGTTCGTCCAGCCCCGGCCGTTCATCGAGGGGCCGCTGCCGACCGCGGCGCTGGCGGAGCGGATCGACGGCCTCTCGAGCGAGGTGGCCGCTGCGCTCGGGAGCCTGCCGCTGGCGGGGCTCCTGTCCCTCGGTCTGGCGGTGAGCCCGGCCGGCCGGGCCGGGCCGGTCCGCGTCCTCTCCGACACCACCCGCGGGCCGGCCGGCGCCGAGGCGGCCCGGCGCCGCTTCGTGGCGCGCCTCTGCGCCGCCGTCGCCGCCTGGCGCTTTCCGCGCCAGCGGCGCGGCTCCCGGGTCACGCTGCCGCTGGTCTTCGAGCAGGGGGAGTAGCCGTGGGACCCCGGAGCGCCTCCAGGAGAGCGGAGAAGGAGCCATGGACGAATCCCATGTCCACGACATCACGCGGGTGATCCAGCTGGCGCTGGCACCTGCCTTCCTCCTCACCGCGGTGGCGTCGCTCCTCAACGTCTTCGCGAACCGGCTGGCCCGCATCGTCGACCGCTACCGCGCCGTCCAGCGGGGGCCCGGCGCCCCGGGCGAGGAGGTCCGCGGGACACCCGGGGAGGAGATCCGCGTCCTGGAGCGGCGCACCCATCTCGTCCGCTGGGCCATCACGCTGGGAACCGTGGCGGCGCTCCTGATCTGGCTCGTCATCGGCATCGCCTTCCTCGGCTTCATCCTGCGGGTGAACTTCGCTCGAGCGGTCGCGGTGGCCTTCGTCGCTGCCATGGGGGCGCTGACGCTCGCCCTCGGCCTCTTCCTGCGCGAGGTGACGGTGGCCGTCGGCAGCCTGGAGGGACTCCTGCCGCGGGCGCTGCGCCGCGCCGCATCCGGCAAGGCACACGGCGGTGCGGGCGACGGCGGAGGGCTCCGCCCGGGTCCCGGCTCCGGAGCCTGAAGGGCCGCGCCGCCTGGACCGGAGCCTGGCCGGTGGAGGCGGCCCCGGCCGGGCGCGCCCCGTCGCCAGCGCCCCGGGCCACGACGCCCTTGCCGCCCGCTCCGCTTCTGGCACAATCCGCCGCCCGGAACGTGCCTCGCGCTGACGGGAGAGCCATGGCGAACCGCAACTTCAAGGTCGGCCTCGTGCAGATGTCGATGACTCCCGACCCGCAGGCGAACCTCGAGCGGGCGGCCGCCATGGTCGAGGAAGCGGCCCGGAAGGGCGCAGCGGTGGTGTGCCTGCCGGAGCTGTACCGCACCCCCTACTTCTGCCAGCGCGAGGACGCCGCACTGTTCGACCTCGCCGAGAACGTCCCCGGGCCGAGCAGCGAGCGCTTCGCGAAGGTGGCGAGGAAGGCCGGGGTCGGCGTCGTGGTGCCCATCTTCGAGCGCCGGGCGCCGGGGCTCTACCACAACAGCGCGCTGATGGTGGATGCGGATGGCTCGGTGAAGGGGCTCTACCGGAAGATGCACATCCCGGACGACCCTGCCTTCTACGAGAAGTACTACTTCACCCCAGGCGACCTGGGGTTCCAGGCCTTCGACCTCTCGGCGGGCAGGGTCGGAACGCTCATCTGCTGGGACCAGTGGTATCCGGAAGGCGCACGGCTCACCGCCCTCCAGGGGGCGGCGGTCCTCTTCTACCCGACCGCCATCGGCTGGCACCCCGCCGAGAAGGCGCGGCACGGTGCGGCGCAGCGCGACGCCTGGTCGACCATCCAGCGCTCCCACGCCATCGCCAACGGCGTCTACGTCGCGGCGGTGAACCGCGTCGGATTCGAGCCCGGCGCCCCGGGTCAGGACGGCCTCGAGTTCTGGGGCACGAGCTTCCTCTGCGATCCCTTCGGCGTGGTGATCGCCGAGGCCTCCACCGACCGGGAGGAGATCCTCGTCGGCGAGGTGGACCTCTCCCGCATCGAGGAGGTCCGGCGCAACTGGCCCTTCCTCCGCGACCGGCGCATCGACGCCTACCAGGGCATCGACCGCCGCTTCCACGACTGAGGGGACCGTGGCCGACGAGAAGACCCCCGCCGCCCTCGGCTACGCGATGCCCGCCGAGTGGGAGCCCCACCGGGCCACATGGCTCGCCTGGCCCCACAACGTGCGCGACTGGCCGGGCCGCTTCGGTCCCATCCCCTGGGTGTACGCCGACATCGTGAGGAAGCTCGCCGAGGGGGAGACCGTCCGCCTCATGGTCGACGACGCCGCCGCCGAGGCGAGGGCGCGCCGTCACCTCGAGCGCCAAGGCGCCGACCCGGGACAGGTCGAGTACCACCGCTTTCCCACCGACCGGGTCTGGACCCGCGACTCGGGACCCATCGTCCTGCGCCGCGGCGGCCGGAAGGCGGAGCGGGCGGTGGCCGGGTTCCGCTTCGACGCCTGGTCGAAGTACCCGGACTGGAAGCGCGACGCCCGCGTCCCGGCGCGCGCCGCGAAAGCACTCGGCCTCCCCCTCCTTCCGGTACGGCGCGGCGGGCGGGAGGTGGTGCTCGAGGGCGGCGCCGTCGACGTGAACGGAAGCGGCACCGTGCTCGCCACCGAGGAGTGCCTGCTCCACCCGTCCGTGCAGGTGCGCAACCCCGGCTTCGGCCGGGCCGACTACGAGTCGGTCTTCCGCGACGTGCTCGGCGCACCGAACGCCATCTGGCTCGGCAAGGGCATCGCCGGCGACGACACCCACGGCCACGTCGACGACCTGGCCCGCTTCGCCGGCCCGCGCACCATCGTGCTCGCCATCGAGCCGGACCCGCGTGACGCGAACCACCTGCCGCTCGCCGAGAACCGGGAGCGACTCGCCTCGGCGCGACTGGAGGACGGGTCGCGCCCCGAGGTGGTGGAGCTGCCCATGCCGCGTCCGGTGGCCTTCGACGGCCAGCGGCTGCCGGCGAGCTACGCCAACTTCTACGTCGCCAACGCGGCGGTGCTGGTCCCGACCTTCAACGACCCCGCCGACCGGAAGGCCCTCGGCATCCTCGGCGAGCTCTTCCGCGACCGCCCGGTGGTGGGGATCCACGCCCTCGACCTCGTCTGGGGGCTCGGGACGCTGCACTGCATGACCCAGCAGGAGCCGGCGGCGTGACACGGCCGGGTGCGGCGCGGCGCGCGGTCCGGACCGCGACGGACTGACTCACCGATGGGGTGCGCGGGTCCTGCGCGGCGGGGCGCGGCCGCGGCTGCGTGGATCGGCTGCACCCGCTGCCGCCGTGAGCGCCCTTGGCACCGCGCGGTCTCCCCCCGCGGCGGCCACCGGGGCTCGGTCACCTCTTGGGCTCCTCGGACGCCTTCGAGCCCTTGGCCCCCCTGGCCTTCGCCGCCGGGGCCGCGCCCTTCGGGGCCGCGCCGGCCGCGGTGCCGCTGCCGGAAAGGCCCGGCTCCTCCTCGCGCTGGTATCCGGCCGGCACCGCGAACAGCGAGGCGGCGAGCGCCCGCCGCTCGAGCCGGACGAGCCGCATCTCCTCCTCGAGCCGTCCGTCCTGCTCCTTCATCCCGATGACGGGGAAGCCCGGCGCCTGGGAGAGCACCTTCGCGAAGTCGAGCGGCTCCCCCGCCCCCTCTCCAGCCGCGGCGTACATGGCGGTCATCGCCTCGAAGACCCGGAAGTCGTCGAGCGTGAGGCCGAGCCGGGGAAGAGGCGCGAAGCAGGCCTCTCCCTCGGCTCGCCCGTCCTCGAACTGCCGGTACCAGTCGCAGGCATGGCCCGCCGCGGAGCCGGTCTTGCCGGTCTTCTCGTACCGTGGCCTGGGGGCGCGCGCCGGCCTCACCGGCTCGTCGGCCTTCGCGAGCAGCTCCTCGGCCTTCCTGCGCTCCTCCGGCGGGAGCTGCGCCAGGAGCTCGCGGGCCTGCGCCGCCGCCTCCTTCGCCCGCTCCCGGGCCGCTTCGAGCAGCGCACGCAAGTCCTCGGCGGTGAACTGGACGTAGGTGCGCCGTGCCGGGTCCAGCCGGGTCATCGTCCGGGTGGCTCCATCGAACAGCATCACGCCCTGGGCCGGCTCGCCTTCCTTGGCCGGCTCCACGATGCGGAGCCGGCTGCCGTCGATGTAGAGGACCGAGGGGGGTGCCTTGGCGCCGCCGCTCTGGATCTCCATCACCAGGCCCGCCCGCGCCAGCCAGGGGGCCGCGAGGATCGACAGCGCGAGGAGCGTCGGGAGCTTCATGGGCGGGCCTTCCCCCCGGACCGCCGCGGGCCGGGCGCTCCTTCGATAGGACGGCCGCGAACGACGCGCAAGGATCCGCCCGGGTCGGCTATTCTCCACTCCCGGGGCGACCTGCCCCAGGCAGGGGGAGCGGGGCGTGGACTGGCTGGCGGGAGGGCTCGGGTGATGCTCTACGTTGCGCTCGCTGCGCTCCTCGCGGGCGCGCCCCAGGCACCCGACGCGCCCTCCGCTCCCATGTCGATCGCCTCGCCCGCGACGCCGGCCCCGCCCGTGGCGACCTCTCCGCCCGCCCTGGAGCCCTCGGCCGCCACACCCGCCCCAGCGGCTGGCTCCCCGGTGCCCGCCGCCACCGCGGTTCCCGCTCCCATCGCGGCCCTTGGCCCGGCGCCGCCCTGCCCGATCGAGCTCTTCCGCATCGCCCGCAGCACCAACGCCAACGAGATCGTCTATGCCGCGCAGCTCGACCCGGGAGGGAAGCTCGACGAGGACGATCCCCTCACCGTGTACTGGCTGATGCTCGCCGAGGACGGCCATCGGGAGGGTCTGAACATCCTCGAGAAGATGCTCGCCTACGGGTTCAGCGCCGACCCGGAGCCGGCGGGAGGCTACAAGGTGGTGCTGAAGGCCAAGAAGGATCGCCCCGTGCACCTGACGCTGCGCCAGGGTTGCCCGGTCGCGCAGATGGAGATCGCCGGGCGGCGGGCCTGGCTGCGACGCATCTTCGTGCAGACGAGCTCCGGCGGGGTCATCCCCACCGTCGCGCACGTGGACCTGGTGGGCCTCGACCCGGGTACCGGCCGCGAGGTGAAGGAGAGGATCCTGCCCGACTGACGGCACCGGCCGCCGGCACGCGACACGAGGACGGCGATGACGGAACCTCAACCCAGCTCCCGGAACTGCTTCGTCTGCGGGCGCGAGAACGCGCTGGGCCTGCGCGCCCGATGGCGGAGCGACCGGGCGTCGGGCGAGGCGCGCGGGGAGCTTTCCATCCCCGAGGCGTTCAACGGGTTCCCGGGCGTCGTGCACGGCGGGATCGTCGCCGCCCTGCTCGACGAGGCGATGGTCCGCAGCGCGCTCCTCGAGGGCGGGTTCGAGGACCTGATGGTGACCGCACGCATGGAGGTGAGCTACCTGCGGCCGGTGCCCACCTGTGTCCCCGTCATCGCCGCCGGGCGAATGGTGAAGAGCGGCAAGCGACGCGCCACGGCCTCGGCCGAGCTGCGGCTCGCCGACGGCCAGGTGGCGGCGCGCGCCCAGGCGCTCCTCGTCCGGCCCCCACCGGAGGTCGCCGGGTCCTGGGCGGCCGAGCGTGCCCACTGGCGCGTGGAGGACTGAGCCGTGGGCATGCGACTCGTCGGCCGGGCGGCCGCGCTCGCCGGAATGGCCGGCACGCTCGGGGCCGCCCACCTGGGCGTCGTCCGCCCCTGGCCGGCGCGCTGGGGGGCCACGCTCCTGCTGGCTGGCGTGCCGTGGGCGCGCGGTCGCCGGAGGGCGCCGTGACCGCTCCCGCCTCCCGCCGCCCCTGGTACGCCGGTGGCCTTCGCTTCGCCTGCCTCCCGGGCTGCGGCCACTGCTGCTCGCAGCAGGACGGACGGGACTACGTGTACCTGACGGCCGCCGACGTCGGGCGGCTCGCCGCCTTTCTCGGCCTCGGCCGGCGCGCCTTTCGCCGCCGCCACACCGTGCGAGACGAGGGGCGCACGGCGCTCCGGTTCGACGGCCCGGCCTGCCCGTTCCTCGACGGGACGCGCTGCCGCGTGCACGAGGCCCGGCCGGAGCAGTGCCGGACCTTCCCGTTCTGGCCGGAGCACCTGCGGAGGCGAGAGGCGTGGGAGGCGCTCGCCGGCTACTGCCCGGGAATCGGTCAGGGAGAGCGGGTGGCGCTCCAGCGCATCCGCTCCATCCGCCGCGGCGATCCGGGCTGAGGCCGCCGGGACGGCCCGACCGGTCCCCCGGCGCCGGTGCTCAGACGGTGGAGGTGCAGGCCTTGCACCTCTTGGCCGCCGCCGGGATGGTCTCCAGGCACTGCGGGCAGGCCTTCGTCGGGGGGCCAGGGGGCTCTGGCTTGATGAGCGCCTTCACGATGAGGAAGATCACCAGGGCGATGATGCCGAAGTCGACGAGGCGGCCGATGAGGTCGCCGTACTTGATGGCGTTGGTCCCGCTCAGCACCAGCTGGGCGTTGCGCCACTCGCCGCCGGGCAGCAGCACGCCGACGATGGGCATGATGATGTCGTCGACGATGCCCGACACGACCTTGCCGATCGCAGCGCCGATGACCACGCCGACCGCCAGGGCCAGCGCGTTCTGCTTCACCAGGAACGTCTTGAACTCCGTCACCATGCTCATCGTCCGCCTCCGGGCTGAGTGACATCCGGGCTCGTGCCGCGCCCTCGATCTCCAGTTCCTCGGTCCTCCAGGTCCCGGCGGGCACTCCCGCTGGTCGGCGCGGCTCTCGCAGCCTCCCGGGTCGTCTTCCCCGACCGGGAGTCCCCGCGCTCCGGCTCGCGGCGCTGGGGGCGCCGCCAAGCGTCCGCCATTCTGCCATCGGTGGCCTCGCACGTCCGGGCCAGAAAGGGTTGTCGCCACGGCACGAGCGACCCGCCTGCGGTCTCCCCGGATCGGGGCAGCCGGCTATACTTCCGGCGATTCCGCGCGCCCCGGAGCACCCCGGACCGGCCCGCGGACGCGAAAGGCCATGAGCGGGGATCCGGCCACGAAGGAGACGGCGTCGCAGCGGCGCATGCGGGCCATCCGCAACCTCGGGATCATGGCCCACATCGACGCGGGCAAGACCACCCTCACCGAGCGGCTCCTCTTCGTCGCCGGCCGGACCCACAAGATGGGCGAGGTCCACGACGGACAGGCGGTGATGGACTGGATGGAGCTCGAGCGCGAGCGCGGCATCACCATCACCTCGGCCGTCACCAGCTTCGAGTGGCGCCATCACGAGTTGCACCTCATCGACACCCCGGGGCACGTGGACTTCACCATCGAGGTGGAGCGAAGCCTGCGCGTGCTCGACGGCGCGGTGGCGGTCTTCGACGCCGTGAGCGGCGTCGAGCCCCAGAGCGAGACGGTGTGGCGCCAGGCCGATCGCTACCGCATCCCTCGCATCGCCTTCGCCAACAAGATGGACCGCGTGGGCGCGGACCTCGCGATGACGCTCGCGTCGATGCGGCGCCGCTTCCCGGACCACCGCATCGCCGCCGTCCACCGCCCCATCGGGGAGGGCCCCGGGTTCGAGGGCTTCGAGGACCTCGTGGCGCGCCGGCGCCTGCGCTTCACCGACCCCGACGACCCGCGCGCCTTCGGCGTGGAGGAGGGGCTCACGCCGGAGGGCGAGGCCGACCGGCGCGCGCTGGTCGAGACGCTCGCCGACCTGGACGACGCAGCCGCCGAGGCGGTCCTGGCGGACGCCGATCTCGAGGAGGCGCCGCTGCGGGCCTCGATCCGCCGCGCCACCCTGTCCGGCCGCTTCGTCCCGCTCCTCTGTGGCTCGGCGCTCCGCAACAAGGGCATCCCGCAGGTGCTCGACGCGGTCTGCGACTGGCTCCCCTCCCCCCTCGACGTGGCGCCACCGGTGGGGCACGGCCCGGACGGGACCGGCGAGTCGGTGCGCCCGGCCACCGAGGATGCGCCGCTCCTCGCGCTGGCCTTCAAGGTGTCCCTCCTCGACGAGATGCGCCGCTTCGTCTTCCTGCGTGCCTACTCCGGGCGCGTGGCCGAGGGGGACGAGGTCTGGAACGCCAGCCTGGGGCGCAAGGAGCGTGTGTCGCGCGTGCTCCTGATGCACGCGTCGCAGAAGCAGCGGGTCCCTTCTCTCGGGGCCGGGCAGATCTTCGCCGTGATGGGGCTCAAGGAGACCCGCACCGGCGACACCCTCACTGCCCCGGGCCACCCCACCCTGCTCGAGCGACTCTCGGCCTATGAGCCGGTCATCTCCATGGCCTTCGAGGCGGCGAGCCTCCGGGACCGGGAGCTGCTCCTCGACGCGCTCGGGCGCATCGCCGACGAGGACCCGAGCGTTCGATTCGGAGACGACCCGGACACCGGGCAGCTCGTCGTATCCGGCATGGGCGAGCTGCACCTGGAGATCCTCGCCGAGCGGCTGCGGCGCGAGTTCCGCCTGGAGGTCCGCACCGGCCAGCCGCAGGTGCTGCTCCGCGAGACGCTGACGGCCACGGCCGAGGCGGAGGCCACCTTCGAGCGCACCACGGACGACGTGGAGCTCTTCGGCCAGGCGCGGGTACGCGTGGGGCCCCTCCCGCGCGGCCAGGGGTTCCGGTTCCGGGTCGCTCCCGAGGCCCAGGCGCTTCCCTTCCTGCGCGGCGAGACCCTGCAAATGGCCGAGCAGGGCGCGCGCGAGGCGGCCGAGGCGGGAGCGCTGGAGGGGCACCCCCTTCAGGACGTCCAGGTGACGCTGCTGGGCGCGGCCTGGAAGGAAGGCGCATCCAAGCCGTTCGCCTACAAGGTGGCGACCGCCGACGCCGTCCGCGAGGCGGCGGCGCGCGCCCGGCCGGTGCTGCTCCAGCCGGTCATGCGGGTCGAGGTCGCCACACCGGTGGAGTTCCTCGGTGAGGTCCTCGGCAGCCTCGACCGGCGCCGGGGATCGGTTCTCGACGTCGCCGACCGCGGCGAGGCGGTGCGGCTCGTCCGGGGAGAGGCCCCGCTCCGCCAGATGTTCGGCTATGCCACCGAGCTCCGCTCCCTCACCCAGGGCCGGGCCATGTTCACGATGCGATTCGACCGCTTCGACCTCGCCGGATGAGCGACGGACCGGCTGCGCCGGAAGAGCGGCCGTCCGGCCACTGGGGCTCGACAATCGACGTCTGGCACGCTAGAAAACGGACGTCCCGCCACCCATTGGGCTGGGTCCAGGCGGGAACTGTATCCCGCCCGAACAAGAAGGAAGTGTACGACGATGGCTACTGGCATCGTGAAGTGGTTCAATGACGCGAAGGGCTTCGGCTTCATCACGCAGGACGGCGGCGGCGAGGATGTCTTCTGCCACCACACCGCCATCCAGACCGAAGGCTTCCGCTCCCTCAAGGAGGGGCAGAAGGTCGAGTTCGAGGTGAAGAAGGGGCCGAAGGGGCTCCAGGCCGCGGACGTCCGGCCGCTCTAGGCACCGACCTCGAGCAGGACCCTGCGGAGGCCCGGCCCCCCCCCGGCCGGGCCTTTGCCTTTCGCACCCAACCCGAACGAAGGAGGCCGAGATGGTGTTCAACCCCGGATCGACCAAGCGACAGAAGGAAGCCGCGCGCCGCGACAAGCAGCGCAAGAAGGACGAGAAGAAGGAGCTACGAAAGCGGGAGAAGGAGAGCAGCCCCGGCCAGCCGCTCGCCCCTGGCGAGGACCCGGACATCGCTGGCATCATTCCCGGCCCGCAACCCAGGATCGACGAGTGAGCGGCGGGGACCCCTCGCCCCGCCGCACCCCCACGCTGCGTCACGCCCCGCCCACCGCCACGCCGCCACGCAGACCGGAGGTCCACGTGCACCGCCTCGCCTCGCTGGCCCTGCTCGTCGCCCTGTCCGTGCCCGCCGCCGCCGCCGAGCGCGCACAGGTCCCCGATCGCTACAAGTGGAACCTCGCCGACCTGTACCCCTCGGAAGCAGCCTGGACCGTCGCCCGCGACGACATCGCCAGGCGCATCCCCGGCCTCGCCGCGCACAAGGGCCACCTCGGCGACTCGCCGCGGGCGCTGACGGACCTCCTCGACGCGATGTTCGCGATCGACCTCGACCTGAGTCGCCTCTGGGTCTACGCTGCGGCGCTGGCGGACGAAGACACGCGCGCCGCCCGGCCGCTGGAGATGAGGCAATCGGCGGAGCAGCTCGGGGTCGACTTCTACGCGGCGACCTCGTGGGTCCGGCCGGAATTGCTTTCCATCGAGCCGGCCAAGGTCCGGGCGTTCCTGGCCCAGGAGCCCCGGCTCTCGCCCTACCGCTTCTACGTCGAGGACGTGCTGCGCTGGAAGCCGCACACCCTCTCCTCGGGCGAGGAGCGGGTCGTCGCCGAGGCGGGCAACCTGACGGGCGCCGGCAATTCCGCCTACGGCATCCTCAGCAACGCCGACCTGCCCTATCCCAGCGTCAAGCTGTCGACCGGCGAGGAGGTGCGACTCGACGCGGCGGCCTTCACGCTGTACCGCGCCTCGCGCGTGCGAGAGGACCGCGACAAGGTCTTCGACGCCTTCTTCGGGGCCCTGAAGGGTTTCTCGCGCACGATGGGATCGACGCTCTACGCCCAGACGAAGTCTCACGTCTTCACCAAGACCGTGCTCGGCTTCGGCTCCTGCCTCGATGCGGCGCTCTTCCGCAACGCCGTCCCCACGGCCGTCTACACCCAGCTCGTCTCGGACGTGCGGCGGAACCTGCCGACGCTCCACCGCTACCTCGGCCTGCGCAAGCGCATGCTCGGCCTCGACAACCTCCGCTACCAGGACCTCTACGTTCCGCTGGTCGGGAGCGTCGACCTCAAGTTCGGGCCGGATGAGGCGCGGGCCATCACGCTCGAGGCGTTCACGCCGCTGGGCAAGGAGTACGTGGAGATCCTCCGGAAGGGCTACGAGAGCCGCTGGACCGACTACCTGCCCTCCACCGGAAAGCGCTCCGGCGCCTACTCCACCGGGGCCTACGGGGTCCATCCCTACCAGCTCCTCAACTTCAACGGACAGTACGAGGACCTCTCCACCCTGGCGCACGAGTCGGGCCATTCGATGCACACGGCGCTCGCCCACGCGAGCCAGCCGTACCCGACGGCCGACTACCCCATCTTCGTGGCCGAGGTGGCCTCGACCCTCAACGAGAACCTGCTGCTCCACCACATGCTGTCGAAGGCCAAGGACGACGACACGAGGCTGGCGCTGCTGGGCAACTACCTCGACGGCATGCGCACCACCCTCTTCCGCCAGACCCAGTTTGCCGAGTTCGAGCTCGCCTTTCACGAGAAGGCCGAGCGCGGAGAGCCGCTCACGGGAGAGAACCTCACCGTCCTCTACCTGGGAATCGTCCGCGACTACTACGGCCACGAAAAGGGCGTGACGGTGGTCAACGACCTGATCGGCACCGAGTGGGCCTACATCCCGCACTTCTACCGCGACTTCTACGTCTACCAGTACGCCACGAGCCTGGTGGCCTCCACGGCACTCGTGAAGGGCATCCGCGAGGAGGGGAAGCGCGGGGCCACCGCCAAGCGGGACGCCTACCTGAAGATGCTCAAGGCGGGCGGGTCGAGGTACCCCATCGACCTCCTGAAGGAAGCCGGCGTGGACATGACCACCTCGGCTCCCTTCGACGCCGCCATCGCCGAGATGAAAGCCATCATGGACGAGATGGAGAAGATCCTGGCCCGGAAGGAGCAGGCGGCCGGGAAGGCGAAGCCGGCCAGGTAGTCCGAGCCGGGTTCAGCGAGGCTCGGCCTCGACGCGCCGCAGGATCTCGTCGGCCATGGCTCGGGTGGAGAGCTGGCCGCCGAGGTCGGCGGTGCGGGCACCGTCGGTGATGGCCGCGTCCGCCGCCGCCTCGACCACCGCGGCCTCTCGCGGGAGCCCCAGCGAGTGGCGCAGCAGCATCGCCGCCGAGAGGATCGTCCCGCAGGGGTTGGCGATGCCCTTGCCGGCGATGTCGGGCGCGGAGCCGTGGATGGGCTCGTAGAGGCCCGGCCCGCCCGCGCCGAGCGACGCCGACGGCAGCATCCCCATCGAGCCGGCCAGCACCGCCGCCTCGTCGGTCAGGATGTCACCGAACATGTTCTCGGTGACCAGCACGTCGAAGCTCGCCGGCGCCTGGACGAGCCGCATCGCCGCGGTGTCCACCAGCATGTGCTCGAGCGCGACGTCGGGCTGCTCCTTCCCGGCAGCGATGGCCACCTGGCGCCAGAGCCGCGACGACTCGAGGACGTTGGCCTTGTCGACGCTGGTCACCTTCCGCCGCCGCCCCCTGGCGAGGCGGAAGGCCAGATCCACCACGCGCTTCACCTCGTAGTCGGCGTAGACCATGGTGTCGAAGGCGCGTGCGTGGCCATCCTTCACGTCGCGCCCCTTGGGTTCGCCGAAGTAGACGCCGCCCGTGAGCTCCCGGATGACGAGGATGTCCACACCGGCGAGCCGGTCGGGCTTGAGCGGCGAGGCGTCGACGAGCGCCGGGTGGACCTTCACCGGACGGAGATTCGCGAAGACGCCGAGTCCCTTCCGGAGCGCGAGCAGCCCCTGCTCCGGCCGGACCTTGCCCTGCGGGTCGTCCCACTTCGGGCCGCCCACCGCGCCGAGCAGCACGGCGCTCGAGGCCTGGCAGTCACGAAGCACCGCCTCGGTGAGCGCGGTGCCGTGCGCGTCGATGGAGCATCCGCCCATGAGCCGCTCCTCGAAGCGGAAGGCGTGACCGTACTTCCTGGCCACGAGCTCGAGCACCCGCACCGCCTCGGCGGTGACCTCGGGGCCGATGCCGTCTCCGGGAAGCACCACCAGGGTCGCGTCCATCGTCGGCTCCTTGCCGGGAGGCGCGCCCGGGGCAGGCGCGTCCGCGTCGGGCTCGTGCTCCGGGTCAGGCGGCCAGGGTGAGGCCGTACTCCACCGAGTCGCTGAGGGCCCTCCAGCTCGCCTCGATGATGTTCGTCGACGCGCCGACCGTGCTCCAGCGCCTCGGCCCCATCTGCGTGTCGATGAGGACCCGGGTGATGGCCCCGGTGCCGCTCTCGCTGTCGAGGATGCGGACCTTGTAGTCGGTGAGCGCCATGTCGGCGACGCGCGGGTAGTGGGGCAGCAGGGCCTTGCGCAGGGCCGCGTCGAGCGCGTTCACCGGCCCGTCCCCCTCGGCGGCGGTGTGCAGCAGCTCGGTGCCGACCCGCACCTTCACCATCGCCTCCGAGAAGATGCCCCGGCCGGTCCGGTGCTCGACGTTGACGAGGAAGTCCACGAGCTCGAAGGGGGGTCGGTACCCCGGCTCCTGCCGCTTCATCAGCATCGCCACCGAGGCCTCGGCGGCCTCGAAGGAGAAGCCTCGCGACTCCAGCGCCTTGATCTCCTCGAGGACGCCGGCGATCTCCCCGCCGCCCCCCACGCGGACGCCGAACTCCTCGGCCTTGGAGAGCAGGTTGCCCCGCCCCGACAGCTCGCTCACCACCACCCGCATCCGGTTGCCCACCCGCTCCGGCTCGATGTGCTGGTAGGAGGCGGCCGTCCGGCGCATCGCGGCGACGTGGATGCCGCCCTTGTGGGCGAAGGCCGACTTGCCCACGTAGGGCAGGTGCTCGTCCGGCGCCTGGTTCGCCACCTCGGCGACGAAGTGTGCGGTCTCGTAGAGGGTCTCGAGCCGGCCGGCCGGCAGGGCCTCGAGCCCCATCTTGAGCTCGAGGGCCGGCATCACCGAGCAGAGGTTGGCGTTGCCGCAGCGCTCGCCGTACCCGTTCACCGTTCCCTGAACCTGGATCGCTCCCTCGTGCACCGCGGCGAGCGAGTTCGCCACCGCCGTCTCGCTGTCGTTGTGGGCGTGGATGCCGAGCGGATGGGCCAGCGCCGCCCTCACCGCGCGAACCACCTCGGAGATCTGCCAGGGCAGCGAGCCCCCGTTCGTGTCGCAGAGCACCAGCGTCTCGGCGCCCCCGCGCACGGCCGCTCGCAGCGTCTCGAGCGCGTAGACCGGATCGGCCCGGTAGCCGTCGAAGAAATGCTCGGCGTCGTAGATCACGCGCCGGCCGCGCTCCCGCAGGTGGGCGAGGCTCCGCTCGATGATGCGGAGGTTCTCCTCGCGGGTGGTGCGCAGCACCTCGGTGACGTGGAGCGTCCAGGTCTTCCCGACCACCGTGCAGACCGGCGTCCCGGCGTCGAGCAGGGCCGCGATGTTGGCGTCGTCCTCGGGCCCGCCGCCGACTCGGCAGGTGGAGCCGAAGGCGGCCACCTTCGCCGTCTTCCACTGGAGGTCGCGGGCGCGCGCGAAGAACTCGGCGTCCTTGGGGTTGGAGCCCGGCCAGCCCCCCTCGATGAAGGCCACTCCCAGGTCGTCGAGCCGCCGGGCGATGGTGAGCTTGTCCTCCACCGAGAGGGAGATCCCCTCGCGCTGCGTCCCGTCCCGCAGGGTGGTGTCGTAGATCTGGATCACGTCGCCTCCGCGGCACGCCGCTCGTGCTCGGAGATCCGGTCCGCGAAGCGGAGGATGTACCCGAGCTCGTCCACTCCCTCGAGCAGGCAGGTCTTGGAGAAGCCGTCGATGGGGAAGGAAACCTTGCTGCCGTCCGGGAGCGCCAGCGTCTGGCTGGCGAGGTCGACCGCGAGCTCGGCGCCCGGGTCCTTCTGGAGCTGGGCGAGGAGCGAGCCATGGGCGGCCGCGTCCACCGCCACCGGCAGGAGGCCGTTCTTGAGCGCGTTGCTATTGAAGATGTCGGCGAAGGACGTGGACACGATCGCTCGGAAGCCGAAGCCGGTGAGGGCCCAGGGGGCGTGCTCGCGCGAGCTGCCGCAGCCGAAGTTGTCGCCGGCGACCAGCACCTGGGCTCCGGCGGCGCGCGGCGCGTTCAGTGCGAACTCGGGGCGCGGCCGCCCCTCGGCGTCGTAGCGCCAGTCGGCGAAGAGGCTCGCACCCAACCCCGCCTTGTCGGTGGTCTTCAGGAAGCGGGCCGGGATGATCTGATCGGTGTCGATGTCGTTCACCGGCAGGACGACGGCGTGGGACTTGAGCGTCGTGAATCGGGCCATGGCGGTCTCCCCTTCGCTTGCGCCTCAGGCGCCCATCATCGTCCGCGGGTCGGCGACCCGGCCCGCCACCGCGGCGGCGGCGGCGGTGAGCGGCGATGCGAGCAGCGTGCGTCCACCCTTGCCCTGCCGCCCCTCGAAGTTGCGGTTGCTGGTGGACACGGCGTACTGCCCCGGCTGGAGCTGGTCGCCGTTCATGGCGATGCACATCGAGCAGCCCGGGTCGCGCCACTCCGCCCCGGCGTCCACGAAGATCCGGTCGAGACCCTCGGCCTCGGCCTGCTTCTTCACCGCCTGCGAGCCTGGCACGACCAGCGCGCGCATCCCGGGCGCGACCCTGCGCCCCCTGAGCAGGCCGGCGGCCGCGCGCAGGTCGGAGATGCGCCCGTTGGTGCAGCTCCCGATGAAGACCACGTCCACCTTCTGGCCGAGCAGGGGACGCCCCGACTCGAGCCCCATGTAGCGGAGCGCCTTCTCCAGGGCGGCGCGCTGCGAGGCGTCGGCGAGGGCCCCGGGGTCGGGCACGCGACCGGTGATCCCCATCCCCATCCCGGGGTTGGTCCCGAAGGTGATCATGGGCTCGAGGGCGCTGCCGTCGAGGGTCAGGGTCCTGTCGAAGGCCGCACCGGGGTCGGTGGGAAGCGCCTTCCAGCGCGCCACCGCGCCGTCCCAGGCGACGCCCGTCGGCACGAACTCGCGACCGGCCAGGTACTGGAAGGTGACGTCGTCGGGGGCGATCATCCCGGCGCGCGCCCCGCCCTCGATCGACATGTTGCAGACCGTCATCCGCTGCTCCATGTCGAGCCCACGGATGG
>Ga0209253_10000082_pt1 | contig 62775 bp, 51 predicted proteins | sample FrelakmetBRP12BR_FD_187145 | JGI IMG/M metagenome (GOLD analysis project Ga0209253, IMG submission 187145) | Freshwater lake sediment microbial communities from the University of Notre Dame, USA, for methane emissions studies - BRP12 BR (SPAdes)... | ecosystem: Environmental > Aquatic >...
GCCGACGCGCGGGCAGTGGTGATCGCCGGCCCGACCATCGGCATCCCTCCGGCCGAACTCCAGCAACTGGAAGCGTATGTCGCCCAAGGCGGTTCGCTGGTCGTCCTGCTGGATCCGGTCCTGTCGGATGCGGAGGCGATGGCCAACGACGCCCTGATCCCGTACCTTGAGACTGCCTGGGGCATCCAGGCGCGAGCGGACCTGGTGGTCGACCTGAGGTCGAACCAGCCGCTGACCGCCGTCGCCGACCGTTATGCTTCGCACCCGATCACCGAGCGGTTGGGAAACCTGGTGTCCTACTTCCCCGCCGCGCGCAGCCTGGCATCGACCGAGCCGGCACCGCCGGGCCTTACGCCGCTGGTTCTCACTGGCGCCGACTCGTGGGGCAAGACCAATAGCGAGTCGATTGCTGCCGGCACGTTCGACTATGTGCCCGAGGAAGACAACCCGGGGCCGCTTACGGTCGCCATGGTGGGCGAAGACACGGCGCAGAACGCGCGCCTGGTCGTCGTCGGGGACTCGGACTTTGCCACCAACGCGGACTTCACTAACTACGGGAACGGCGACCTACTGCTCAACGCCATCGACTGGGCCGCTCGTCAGGAAGCCCTGATCAGCCTGACGCCCAAGCAGAGTACACCGCGCTTTGTTACTCCCCCGACGACGCAGGCCGTGGGGCTCATCTTCCTGCTGACCGTGATTGTGATCCCGGGCGCCGTGATTGCCGGCGGGGTCTCGGTCTGGCTCAGCCGGCGGCGGCATCCCTGAGGCAGGGCGGAATGATCCGTCGTTCGACCTGGATCCTTTTGGGCGCCTTCGCCGTCCTGCTGGGTGCGACGATTGTCTGGACGCGCACCCGGCCCGGGCCCGGCGAGACGCCGGTCAAGGACGCAACCCCCACGGCTGAGCCGCTTTGGTCCGTTCCGGCGACCGACATCGTCGGACTGCGTGTGGAAGACTTGCAGACCGGTGCCGTGCTCGAGGTCCGCCGTGGGGACGAGCAAACGCCCTGGCGGATGCTGGAGCCTGAGGAGGGCCCGGCGGACGCAGCCCGGGTGGAGTGGGCTGTCAACGCCCTGCTCTCGCCACGGCCGAGGGGGGCTCTGCCGGCTCCCGATGATCTGGCGCCCTATGGACTGGCCCAGCCGGCCCACCAGGTGACGGTGTTCTTCGGCGGCGACTTGACCCGCTCGTTCGCGATTGGGCGCGTCAGTCCGACGGGTGGGGTGTTCTATGCTACGGTTCCAGGACAGCCCGGTATTGTCCTGATGAGTGAGTACTCACTGAGCGACGTCTTGTCGCTGCTGGACCCACTGCCGTACCCGCCCACGCCCACACCGAGCGAAACGCCATCCCCAATCGCCACGGGGACGCCGGAACCCGCCGGAAACTGAGATCGGACGGAGGGGGCAAGCCGCCGCCCCGTCCCACCGCGTTTGCGGGAAGTTAACAAAGACGGTGTAGTTTGTATGCATAACAGCAGGGTGCTGGGTGTCCGCGACCGCGTTGCCTAGGCCCTTGATTGGACGTATTCTGGGTACACGATGACGCAGCCTAAGAAGCGCACGACCAAACCCAAGATGGCCCGGACGCGGCAGATGTCCCTCCCGATCGAGGACGACGAGGCGCGCCTGGGCGAGGCACCTTTGGAAGAACCGGTGGCTCAGGAAGAAGAGAATCCGGCCATCGACCAACTGATCGAAATCGGGCGGGAGCGGGGCTACGTCACGATCGATGACATCCTCGTGTTCTTCCCCGATGCGGAGCGCGATCTCGATCAGCTTGAGGAAACCTACGCCGCCCTGCTGGCCGCGGGCGTCACGTACCTCGATGAGGTCGCCGAGACCGAGGAAGGCCCCGAAGAGGATCTGATCGAAGACGAGCGTGCCGACGGCGAGGCGCAGGATGACCTGAGCCACGTCGATGCCGACGACACGGTCGGGCTGTACCTGAAGGAGGTTGGACGGGTTCCCCTGCTGACCGCCGAGCAGGAAGTCTCGCTCGCCAAGCGCATCGAGCGCGGCAAGCGCGCCCGTGAGGCGATGGCCGCCGGGCCGGGGACGGCCCGCAAGCGCCAGGAGCTGCGCCATACCGTCGAGGATGGGTGGGCAGCACGCGAGCACCTGATCACCGCCAATTCCCGCCTGGTCATCAGCGTAGCCAAGAAGTACATGGGCCGCGGTGTGCCGTTCCTGGACCTGATCCAGGAGGGCAATATCGGGCTGATCCGCGCGGCCAAGAAGTTCGACTACCGCCGCGGCCACAAGTTCTCCACCTACGCTACCTGGTGGATCCGCCAGGCGGTAACCCGCGCCATCGCCGACCAGGGCCGCACCATCCGCGTCCCGGTCCATATGGGCGACCAGATCAACAAGCTGCTGCGGGTTTCGCACCAGCTCACCCAGCGCCTGGGTCGTGACCCCTCGATCGACGAACTCGCTGACTCGCTCGAGGTCACGCCGAAGAAAGTGGAGAACATGATCCAGGTGGCGCGCCGGCCGCTATCGCTCGAGACGCCCACCGACGAGGAGGAAGACTCGGTCCTGGGAGACTTCATTCAGGATGAGGAGTCGCCTGCCCCGGCTGACACCGTGACCCTCAATCTGCTGCGTGAGCATCTGCAGGAAGTCCTCAACATGCTCCCGCCGCGTGAGGTCCGCATCCTGCAGCTGCGCTACGGGCTGCTCGACGGCCAGTCGTACACCCTCGAGGAGGTCGGCCGGAAGATGGGCGTAACGCGCGAGCGCGTGCGGCAGATCGAAGCCCAGGCGCTCAGCCGCCTGCGGCATCCAAGCCATCGCCGCCGGCTGGCGGACTACCTGCACGACTAAGCGCCTGATCCCCCCAACGAGCACAGCCGCCCTGCAGTCTGCAGGGCGGTCCGCGTGGTGGGCCTCACGGCCTGGCGCCGCGATTCGACGTGCGTCCGTCGAGCGACGGCTGGTCCTGCGCCCAGGGCCGGCCCACAAGGATGCCAGCACGAGCGCGTTGAAGCCCGTGCTCGCAGGCTTCGATCCAGAGGCAACACCGGCGCCGGCACATGCGTGCCTCGGTAGGCGACCGCCGGCAACTTGCCTGGCGTCGCCTTCCTGGCCGAGGGCAAGCGGATCCAGTCAGTTGCCTATCGCGACCTTGTCCGCTGGGTCGCGGCGCTCGCCGGCTGCTTGCCCCTCGCCGGCCTGGTCCGTTGACGAAGGCACCGTGCTGGCTTGGCCCTCCCCGCGCCGTCGGAGCTATGTCGGTCTTGTACGGGCCGGCGCCTGGGGATGATCGTGCACGGCCGGGCATGCGTGCCGTACTGACAAGTTCCGTCCCCCGTATACTTCTGCCCACGGATCGGGACCGGTGCTGGCGTGCCGGTACGGGGATTCCGTCTCCGGCCAGACATCGCCAATCGGCTCGTCCGCGAGGCGGTGTCGGCCTGGCCAAAGGGGGTTGCCGCCGCGGCGCAGGATACCATGCACGAGGACACTGCCCATGCCGGCGCAACGCGTGCAGGTTGAAACCATCGATCCGTCCCGAGGCGTCCATCCGCGCCAACAGGCGTCGCTTTCGCCCACGGCGCGCGGTGTGATGCCGGCTGTAGCAGGGGGCCGTCGAGGCTGACCCGAATGGTCAATGGATCCCCCGCCCTTTCTGCGCCATCGCAGACGCCGGGTTCGCCCGGTCGCACGGGTTCGCGCGGCATGCTTGTGATCGCCGGGCTGCTCGCTCTCCTCTCGGTTGCGCTCAAGGCCGCCTTGCTGGCCGCAGACGTGTTCCCCTTCAACGCCGATGAGGCGATCGTGGCCCTCATGGCGCGGCACATCCTGCGGGGCGAGTGGCCGGCATTCTTCTACGGGCAGGCCTACCTGGGCAGCCTGGATCCCGGCCTCGTGGCCGGCGGGTTCGCCGCCTTCGGCGAGCGCGTGCTCGTCATCCGAGCCATCCAGACGCTGCTGTACGCCGGCACGGTCTTCACCGGGACGCTCCTGTCCTGGCGTTTGCTGCATTCCAGGGTTGCTGCGCTCGCCACTGGCCTGCTGCTCGCGGTCCCGACCGTCAACCTCACGCTCTACTCAACGGTGTCCATCGGAGGTTATGGCGAAGCGCTTCTCCTTGGGCAGGTCCTCCTGCTGGTGACACTGGCCCTCCTCGAACGGCGCCGACCGGCGCTCTACGGTGCCTGGGGGCTTCTGGCAGGGCTGGCCTTCTGGACTTTCGGTTTGACGCTGGTCTACATTCTTCCGGCCGGGGTGGCGCTGGCCTGGAACGACGTGCGGCTGAGTGACCGGCGAGGCAGGCTGACCCATTGGGGACTCGCCGCGCTGGGCGCCGCCGCTGGTATGGCACCCTGGCTGGGCTGGGCGGTGCTTCACTCCCCCAGGAGGCTGATCGCCGAGCTGCTGGGTTCCGCCATCGCCAGCGCCTCGTCCGCCTCGCTTCCGCTAGCCTGGCTAGAGCATGCACGCAACCTGATTCTCCTGGGTGGTTCCGTCATCCTGGGTTTCCGACCACCCTGGGACACACGTTGGCTCGCGTTGCCGCTGCTTCCGTTCGCGCTGGCGGTCTGGTCGTGCGTATTCCTTCACGCCATGGGGGTCCTGCGCCATCGGGACGCTGCCCTGGCCGGGCGATGGATGATCGCCGGCGTGGCGGTGACCACCGTCGCCGGCTTCATCCTCACGCCATTCGGGGCCGATCCCTCCGGACGCTACTTCCTGCCCCTGGCCTACCCGATGGCGTTCTTCGCCGGCAGCCTGGCGGCCGACCTGCTGCCGCGCGTCGGGCGCCGCTGGGTGGCCGGAATGGTCGCCTTGCTCTTGGCCTACAACCTGTGGGGGACGCTGGACTGCGCCCGCCGAACGCCACCCGGATTGACGACGCAGTTCGATCCAGTGGCGAGGATCGACACATCGGCCTTCGATGAACTGATTGCGTTGCTCGAGGCCAATGGCGAGGACGCAGGCTACGCCAACTACTGGGTCGCCTACCCGCTGGCGTTCCTCTCCGAGGAGCGGTTGATCTTCGTGCCCCAACTCCCGTATCACACGGACTTCCGCTACACAGATCGCGACAATCGCTATCCTCCGTACAATGCCGTGGTGGCTGAGAGCTACAGGGCGGCCTACATCACGACGAATCACCCCGCACTGGATGACCGGCTCCGCGCGGAGTTCACGCGTCTAGGGGTCGAGTTCACCGAGGCGATGGTTGGTAGCTTCCACGTCTTCTACAGGCTCTCGGACAAGGTGACGCGCGAGGCGATCGAGATCCCGCCGGAGGGCTCGTGAAGCGCTGGGGTTTCTTCCTCTGCATGGCGGCGTGGGCCGCCGGGTTGGCCGCCCTGCGCCTCGCATTCCCGGAGCGGCCCGTCGATCTTGTGGGCCCTCGGGCCATTCTTGACTCGTTGTTCGCCCTCGGGCTTCTCATCTTCGTGCTGGCGGTCACAGCCGGTGCCGGTCGCGCCATCCTCAGGGTCCTGCGAGTGGATGGCATGAGCCATCTGGAGCAAGCGGCCGTATCGAGCGCGTTGGGGCTTGGCCTCCTCGCCACCGGCAACTCGCTGTTGGCGTTCTCCGGCACATTCGCTCGCACGGGCCTGCTCGTCTGGCTGGGCGTGTTGGCCCTCCTTGCAGGGATTGAAGGGCGGGATCTGCCCGAGCGGATCGGCGGCTCGTATGCGGCCTTGCGACATTGGTGGGCGCGACGACCGCCCGGCGAACGGCTTGGAATGCTCGTGGCCTTGTTGCTGCTGGCTGCCTGCGTTCTCATGGCACTGGTCCCAACCTGGGACTATGACGGGCTTATGTATCATCTGCAGGCTCCCCGACTCTTGCTTGAGGTGCGTCAACTACGCTTGATGCCGGACCTCTGGCAAGCGAACGGGCCACTCAACGTTGAGATGATCTTTGCTCTTGGGTTGAGCCTGGGCAGCGATGCGTTTGCCAAGCTCATCCACGTCTGGTTTGGCGTGCTTCTGATCCTGGGGACCAGCGCGCTTGGGGGTCGGGTGCTGGGCCGAGATCACGCGTGGCTGAGCGGGCTCCTGATGTTGGGTGTGCCCACTTTGTCCTTCTGGGCCGGTGCAGCCTACACGGATTTGGCCTGGGCTGCCTTCGAAACTCTGTGCCTGGTGGGGCTGTTCGCCTGGCTGGAGCACAGGTCATCCGCATGGCTGATGCTTGGCGGGCTGTTGGCGGGTCTGGCGCTGGGCACCAAGCCGCTGGCATGGCTCCTCATCCCGATCGTGAGCCTGGTGATCCTGATCGACCGGGGCCGCGCGCTGCGGACAGGGGTTCGGTCCCTGGGCGCATTCCTGGTACCGGCCTTCCTGGTGGGCGCGCCCTGGTACCTCAAGAACCTGATCCTTGCGGGAAACCCGGTCTATCCGCACATCTTCGGAGGGCCCGGTTGGCCATCGAACCGGCTGGCGTTGCTGACGGCCTACCTTGGGTCCTTCGGTATGGGCCGCATGCCGCTGGACTTTGTCCTCCTACCGTTTCGCATCTTCCTGCGGCCGGACGCGTTTGGCACCTTCACCAGGAGCCTCGACTTCCCCAACTTGCTGTTCCTTCTCTCGCCCCTTTCCCCGCTGGTGTGGCGATCCAGGGTGCCCCGCATCCTCGGCGTCCTAGTCCTGGCCCGATTTGCCCTGTGGTCTCTCGGATCGCAACAGACTCGCTTCCTCCTGCCGATCTTTCCCTGCCTGGCTGTGCTTGCCGCGGACGTGGTCCATGGGCTGACCATCCGGTGGCGCGGTTCTCCTTGGCCGAGACGCGCCCCGATTGCCGTCGTCCTCGCGTGGCTTGTTGTGATCCTGGGCTTTTCGGCCTTCTTCCCGGGCTTGCTCCGGTTCCAGAATGTGGTGATTGGCATTGAGTCGAAAGAGGAGTTTCTGGGACGGCTCGCCGGCGACTATCTTGCCGTCGACTTCATCCAGCGCAAGGTACCCGTGGACGCGAGGGTTCTGTTTATGTGGGACGGGCGGGGCTACTACTGTGATCACCGCTGCCTGCCGGACGCAGAGCAGTCGCGTTGGACCTGGTACGTCCAGAGGGGCGTGGATGCTGAAGGGACAGCGGGACTGCTGCGGGCCGACGGGATTGGCTACATCTTTCATAGCTATGGGGACGCCCAATTCATCCTGGAGCATGATCCCTCCGGCGCCAACCGGCTGGCCGAAGAGTTCTTCCTGCGGGAGTTCAGGCGCCGATGCACGCGCCTGCTGTCATCCGATCCCGCGACGGAGGTCTACGAGCTTACCTGCCTGGAGGATGGCTGATGGATGGGGCCTTCGGGATCTGCCGCGAACCATGATCCTGCGACTGTGGCCTGCCCGGATCGGAGGGTCATCCGGTGTGGCCGCCGTCCGATCAAGTGGGAGGTAGGATGGGGCGGATGAGGAACCAGGAAGCGTGGACCCGCAACGAATGAGCACGCTAGGCCTGGCCCTGTGCGTCGGCCTGCTTGCCCTTCCCGTGCGCGGAGGCGCACTGAAATCTGTCGGTCTCACTCTCGTGTCCGTCATCGAATCGCCCGCCCCTCTCGCTCGGGGCGCCTTCGATCCCCGAAGATTGACCGCTTCATTGCGCACCGTCGTCTTGGTTCTCTTGGGGGCGGAGGCGAGGTGGGTGACCCGGCGGGAGCGGCCGAGCGGTCAGGCCGGAGTGCCCGTGTGAGAACCAGGCTACCTGGTTGGGTTGCAGCCGTCCTCCCGTTGCTGGGTGTCGGGCTTCTCGTCGGCATGGGCATGGCGAATCTGCGCTTCACCCAGACGGCGCAAGATGCGAATGCTTTCCTGCCGCGCTGGGAGGGCGCCAACGCCTGGCTGACTCGGGGCATCAACCCGTACGACCCGCAGGTCAGCCAATCGGCGCAGCTCCGGCTGTATGGAAGGGCAGCCGACCCCGGTCAAGGCGAGGACCCGGCCTTGTTCGCGTACCCGCTGCCGGCGATGCTGCTCTACGCGCCCTTTGGCGCCTTCGCCTACCCCGTCGCGCGCGCCGCCTGGATGACGCTCCTGGAGCTCGCCTTGCCATTGACTGCGCTCCTCGGGCTTCGCCTTGTGGGCTGGAAACCTCCGGTTCTGCTCGCGGCGCTGATCGTGGCCTTCAGCGTCGCGTGGGCACCGGGCTTTCGAGCCATTGTAGCGGGCTCGCCGGCTGCCCTCGCGCTGCTCCTCTCGTTGGCCGCGCTCGTGTGTGTGGGTCGGAACTTCGACCTTGCGGCGGGCGTGCTATTGGCACTGGCCGTGATAGACCCCGCGCTAGGCGGCCTGTTGTTGATCGGTGCGTTGGTGTGGGCCGTGTCTCACCGTCGGTGGGTGATTCTTGCCGGCAGCCTGGTCACGGCCAGCCTGTTGATAGGCACTTCGCTCGTGTTGCTCCCCGGGTGGCCTCTCGCCTGGCTTCAGCAACTGGCGGGCTGGATCGGGATGGGGGGATCGAGCATGCCGTCGTCTACATGGCCGATCCTCGGCCCCGGCGTTCTCCCGGAGATCCTCACGGCTGGACTCCTCCTGGCCTGCGCGTGGGCGTGGTGGCGCAGCTGGGGAGGTGGTGTTCGCTGGCTCGCGTGGAGCGCAGTCTTCACCCTTGCGATGGCGGATTGGCTCACCCTCGCTGTAGTCGGCCAATCATCCTTGGTCTCTCTCCTGCCTGCGATCCTCATGGTCCTGGGGACCTGGGCTCGGCGTGCACCGCGCTGGGGGTCCTGGGTTTCCGGTGTGTCGCTGGTGCTGGTGGCACTCGCTTCCTGGACCCCGTTCCTGCTCAATCGCTACGGATCATCGGTAGGCGTGACGGCCGGGTCCGCCGTGCCTCTCCTGGCAGTACTCGGACTGCTCTGGGTCCGTTGGTGGGCCACGCGCGGCGCTGAGATCCGGGATCTTGCCTTGGAGACTGGCGTCCGCGAGTAGGGCGGGGAACGCCGGGACGACTATCTGCGTGTCTGGGAGTTGGTGAGTCCGGACCGTCCATCTGCCGCAGGCCCGAATCTGGCACCAAGGGCAGGCCGGCGCCGTGAGGGCGAATTCGGCATGAGGGGGACGCGCGATTGCCTGTCACGCAAGTCTCAACGGGAAAGCCCACACGTGGGGCGTTGGAGGGCATGCTTGGCCGCCGAGCGGGATCGCCCGGAGCACCGTCGGGGAAAGCAAGTCATCGCCGCGCGGATTCATCCGGGCACAGTGCGCCGATGACCCGCCTGCACTGGCTTGCTCTGGCTGCGATCGGCATCCTTGCGGCTGGGCTTGCGGCGTGCCTCGTCCGCGTGCCGGGCTACATGGATGCCGAGTACTACTATGCCACGGCGGGCGAGCTTGCCCAGGGGCATGGATTCGTCGAGCCATTCCTGTGGAACTACCTCGACGACCCCTCCGGCATCCCCCATCCGTCGCACCTCTACTGGATGCCGCTGAGCAGCATCCTCGCGGCCGCAGGCTTGTCCACCTTCGGCGGAGGGTTCCGCGCCGCGCAGCTTCCCTTCGTCCTCCTGACGGCCGGGCTGCCCCTCCTCAGCGCGTGGATCGCCCTGCGGCTGGGTTCGACCGCGCGGCAAGCGTTCATCGCCGGCCTGCTTGCAGCCTTCTCGGGCCTCTACCTTCCGTTCCTGGTGACGACGGATTCCTTTGCCGCCTATGCCTGGCTCGGCGCGCTGGCGTTTGTTGCCGGCGCGACGGCATGGTCCGGCGGCCGGTGGATCCTCTGGGGCACTGCCGGCGCACTCGTGGGGGCAGCGCACCTGGCGCGTGCGGATGGGCTGCTGCTTGTCGTGCCATTGCTGCTCATGGCCGGCCTCGCTCCTCGCCGACGGCTCGTCGCGATGGCGCTGCTCCTCGCCGGCTATGCCGTGGTCGTAGGGCCGTGGTGTGCACGCAACCTGTCGCTCACCGGGAGCCTGCTCGCGCCGGGTGGAGCTCGGACGCTCTGGCTGACTTCGTACGACGAGCTTTTCACATATCCTTCGACGCTGCTCGGCTTCAACACATGGTCGGCGCAAGGGGTGGGCGCCATCCTGGCATCCTGGGCCCGCGCCACGCTGACCAACCTGCAAAGCCTGGTGGTTGTGACCGGCGCGGTCGTCCTCGGACCCTTCATGCTTGTCGGTCTATGGCGCCGGCGGCACGATCCGTTGGTTGCCGCCAGCATGGCCTACCTCGGGCTTCTGTTCTGCGTGATGACGCTTGTCTTCCCGTTCTCCGGCGCGCGAGGCGGCTTCTTCCACTCGAGCACAGCGGTACTGCCAATCCTGTGGGCGCTTGCGCCCATCGGCTTCGATATCGCTCTGGCCAGAATCTCAGCATGGCGAGGCTGGAACCCGGAACGCGCCGGACGGCTGTTCACGCCGCTGCTGGTCGTGTTCGCCGTCGGGATCAGCGCCTGGGCAGGATGGGACCGTGTGGCGGCGGGCGCGCCGGACGCGCCGCGCTGGGAGCAGTCTGCTGACGATCATGCGGCCATCACGCGGGCGCTGCTCGCCCTGGACCCATCGCCGGGTGTGGTGGCCATCAACAACCCTCCCGGCTTCTTCATCGCCTCCATGTTGCCGTGCGTGGTCATCCCCTATGGTGACGAGGTCACGCTTCAGCAGGTGGCGGATCGATACGCCGTTGAGTGGGTAGTCCTGGACGCCAATCATCCACTGCCGCTCGCGCCCTTGTACAAGTCGCCTACCTCGAGCCCCCGGCTTTCGCTGAAGGGCGAGCTCGCGGACGTGGAGGGACGCCCGATCTACTTGTTGCGTGTGGCTACGTCGACGGGGGGCCCACCGCCATGAGTTCTGGCGCCAGGAGATGGATGCAGTTCCTCGGTCTGCCGGGCCTGGCGATGCTGACGACGCTGCTGTACGCCGCTGCGGCCGCGCGTGTCGCCGGCCTTGGGTTCCCTCTGGACGACGCGTGGATCCATCAAACGTATGCCCGCAATCTCGCCATGAACGGGGAATGGGCCTTCCTGCCGGGAGTCCCCAGCGCCGGGTCGACGGCACCGCTGTGGACGGCGCTCCTGGCGCTGGGGTATCGGCTGGGCATTGATCCGTACGTATGGGCGCTGGCGTGGGGATCCGTGCTGCTGGCGGCCATCGGTTGGGTAGGGTGGCATTGGCTGGAAGCGCGGGCACCCGGCACGCGCCGGATGGCGTGGCTTGCGGGTGTGCTGCTGGTGGCCGAATGGCACCTGGTCTGGGCAGGGGCGTCAGGCATGGAAACGCTGGCTCAGGCGCTGGTCGTCTTGTTGACCTTCTACGGGCTGGAGCGACGGTGGCCGCCGTTCGCGCTGGGATTGACGGTTGGGGCGGGCATCTGGATCCGGCCGGACGCGGCCGTGCTGCTGCTTGCTGTTGGCGGGTGTGTCTTCTTCCAGCGCCAGAACGGTGCCACGGCGCTCGCCCGGCAATCTCTAGCCGTCGCCGCCGGGCTGGCGATCCTGGTGCTTCCCTATCTAGGCTTCAACCTGCTGCTCTCCGGTCAGGCGTGGCCCAGCACGTTCTACGCCAAGCAGGCCGAATACGCGTCCATGCTCGGGCAGCCATTGGGTCTGCGCGTGCTTCAGCAGTGGGGGATCGGCTTGGTCGGCACCGGCGCGGTGCTGGTGCCTGGTCTGGCAGTTGGCCTTTGGCGGGACGTCTCGGGGCGACGCTGGGATCGGCTGGCGCCCGGGGTATGGTGGCTGGCATTTCTGACGGTCTACGCAATCCGCTTGCCCGTGACCTACCAGCATGGACGGTATGCGATGCCGGCGCTTCCGGTGCTCGTCGTCTTGGGATCGGAGACGATCCTGGCAGTCCTGTCCACCGCCTCCGGCCGGATCCCGCGGGTACTCTCCCGGGCCTGGGCGGTAGCCTGCGGCGCCGTGGCCGTGGCCTTCCTGGCCCTGGGGGCAAGGGCCTACAGCCAGGATGTGGCGGTCATCCAGACGGAGATGGTTGCGACCGCCCGCTGGATCGAGGCGAATACTGCGCCAGACGACCTGATCGCAGCCCACGACATCGGCGCGGTGGGCTACTTTGCACGGCGGCGCCTGCTCGACTTGGCCGGCTTGATCTCCCCGGAGGTCCTCCCGTTCCTGCGGGACGAGGCGGCGCTGGAGGCCTATCTGGATGCAGAGGGCGCCGACTATCTGATGACCTTCCCGGGGTGGTACCCGCGCTTGGCAGATGGGCGCACACCGGTCTACCAGTCCCCCGCGCCGTTCTCCCCGGCATCGGGCGGCGAGAACATGGCGGTCTACGCATGGTAGCCCGCCCGCGCTCCCTCACCTCACGCCCCTGTGCTATACTCGCCGCAATCGTTCCCCGGTAGGTGGCCCATGGAGACGATCGGACTCGTCATTGTCGATGACCACCCCTTGTTCCGCGAAGGGGTCCGAAACGTCATCAACGCCGAGCCTGACATGAAGGTTCTGGCGGAAGGTTTGACCGGGGATCAGGCGCTTCCGCTGGTCAAGGAACACCACCCGCGCGTGGCGTTGATCGATGTCAACCTGCCGAACATGAACGGGATCCAGGTGACGCGGCAGATCGTTGCCGAGCGTCTGAGCACGACCGTTGTGCTCCTGACGGCCTACGACGATGTGGAGCAGATCCTGCACGCCTTCCGAGCCGGCGCGGCGGCGTACTGCTCCAAAGACATCCAGGCCGGCAAGTTGCTGGATGTGATCCGCCAGGTCTCGCGCGGCTTCTTCGTCGTCCATGACCAGGTGTACGACGCTGCCGGGCTGGATGACTGGCTGTCCCACGGCGTGGAGGCGCAGCGGCGGCCGCACCTCGAAGGGGAGCAGGAGGCCTTCGCCCCCCTCTCGCCGCGAGAGATGGAGATTCTGCAGTTCGTCACCCGAGGCCTGAGCAACAAGGAAATCGCCGCCAAGTTGGGCATCAGCCATCAGACGGTAAAGAACCACATGACGGCGATCCTGCACAAGCTCGACGTTGAGGATCGGACCCAGGCGGCCGTGTACGCTCTGCGGCATGGTTGGGTTCGGCTGCAAGACACGCGCAAGTAGGCAGGAGGCGCCATGCCTGAGGCGGCCAAGCCCAAGCTTAAGGACAAGGCCAAAGAGAAAGAGAAGGAGAAGGAACAGACTCCACTGGAGACCTTCATCGAGTCCATTCGCGCCGAGGTGCAGCAGGTGCGGGCGGAGATGAAGGAGATCGGGCTCCTCGTGGAGCAGAGCCAGGGGGAGGTGGAGAAGCTCGCCCAGCGCAACGCCTCAATCACGTCGCACGTACACCAGCTGCAGGCCCAATTCGACACTGTGCCACGCGAGGACATCCGCGGCGCCTACGAGGCTGCCCAGGACGCCCAGCAGCGGCTGTTCACCATGCGCGGCCAGCTCGAGAAGCTGCAGAGTGACCAGGCGCACCTCAAGCGCTATGCCGATACCATGGCCCGGACACTGCAGGCGCTCGAGGGCGGGGTGACCGTCGAGCTGGCACCGAACGAAGGCAGGCTGCCATCGTCGGGCATCGAACAGATTATCGAGGCTCAGGAAGAGGAGCGCCGCAAAATCTCGCGGCAGATCCATGACGGCCCGGCCCAGGCTCTATCCAACTTCATCCTCCAGACCGAGATCGCCATGCGGCTGTTCGACATCGACGCCGAGAAGGCGCGCCAGGAGCTGGCTAACCTCAAAGGATCGGCGGCGTCCACGTTCGCCAATGTGCGCGATTTCATCTTCGACCTGCGCCCGATGATGCTTGACGACCTGGGCTTGATCCCGACGGCCCGGCGCTACGCGGATGCTTTCAAGGAGAAGACCGGCCTGAACGTCTCGATGGTCGTGACCGGCACCGAGCGGCGGCTCGAGTCACACCGGGAGGTCCTGGTTTTCCGCGGCATCCAGGAGCTGCTCGGCAACATGCGCGAACACGCCCAGGCCACGCAGGCTAAGGTGATGTTGGACGTCGACGCCCAACTGGTGCGCGTGGTCGCGGATGACAACGGGCGGGGGTTCGATCCCGAAGCGGCCCTGGCCGAGGACGCCAAGGGCAGGGGGCTGCGGATCCTCAGGAACCGGGTGGCCCAGCTCGGAGGGACGATGGAGATCGAGTCGTCCCCTGGATCGGGAACCCACATCACCTTCAGCATCCCGGCTGGTACCTGAGTAAGGCCTAGCTCGCCCCAGACGCCGCCAACGTGCCTGTTCGGGCGAGACCTCGGAAGGAGGTCCTATTGCTGCCCTGGAGAGCGGGACCTATAATGAGGCCAGCCTGCAACAGAATTGGGGCGATCTTGAAACAGAAGGGAGGTGACGTCCATGCTGTTCGCACCGAAGGAAAAGGGTCAGGGCCTAGTCGAGTATGCGCTCATCCTCGTTCTTGTCGCCGTTGTTGTGATTGTCATTCTGGCGCTGCTCGGTCCCGCCATCGGCAACGTCTTCAGCGGCATCGTCAAGAGCATCTAGTTGCCACCGGCGGGGAGCGAGGTCCGAACTCGGTCCCCTGCCTCACACGGGAGCCCTATCCTGGATAGGGCTCCTTGTGTGAGGGGCATCGGGAAGCGTCAGGTGGGCCGCCGGGAGGCGGTCGACTTGACATTTGTTTGCATGCCGGTATCATTCTTGCACGGTCGGGCCTGAACCAACCATTCGGTTTGACGAGGAGGCACCATGCGCCGAGGCCGTTTGCTCATTCTGGTAGCCATCATCCTGCTTCTGGGGGTGGCGGCGGCGTTTCTGTTCTTGCGCCGAGCCGGTGGAGGAGGGGGCGGCGGTGGGGTCGAGGCGACGCCTTTGGCCATTGACCGGCAGAACGTGGTCATTGCCGCCCAGGACATCTCGAGAGGCGCGGTGATCCCTGAGAACGGGGTCATCCTGGCGCCCTTCCCGGCCGATGCGGTGGTCGAAACGATGATCACCAATGATGTCAACCAGGTCATCGGCAAGTACGCCCGCCAGGACATTGCCCGCGGGCTGCCGATCACTACGGGCATGATCACCAAGGAGGCCGGCGACCTGCTTGGGACGGGGTCGACGGCCTCGGTCGCCATCCCGCCCGGATACACGGCCATCGCCGTCCCCATGAACCGCCTGTCCGGCGTCGCCTACGCACTGCGCGATGGGGACAATGTCGATGTGATCGGGACGATGCTGATGGTGGATATCGATGCCGACTACCAGACCATCCTGCCCAACTCGAGCATGATCCTGCTCGGCAACAACACCGCACCCCTGACCGGGTATGCCTGCCAGGAAGTCAAGGCCACCGACAAGGGCCTGGAGTGCCTCAACCCGGAGGCGCCGCCTTTCGCGCGTGTCGACACCGAGGAGACAACCGGAACCCAGCTGTATGCCAAGCCGTCCGAGTCTCAGCGGCCCCGCCTGGTGAGCCAGCGTCTGGTGGAGAACGCCATCGTGCTGCACGTGGGATCGTTCGCTGTCCCGGGCGCCGAGGATCAGGCTGCGATTGGTGCGCCAGCCGCACCGGCAGCCGGAGCCCCGCCACAGACGACCCCGCAGGTCGCGACCGGTCCGACGGCTCCGGACATCGTTACACTGATCGTCACCCCGCAGGACGCGCTGACGATCAACTGGGCCATCAAGTCCGGCGTCGATCTTGTGCTGACGCTCCGCGGACCGAAGGACGACAGCACGACGGAGACGACCAGCGTGACGCTCAAGTACCTGGTCGACAACTACAACATCACCGTCCCCAGCAAGCTGCCCTACGGGCTTGAGCCGCGCCTGACCTTGCCGATCAGCCCGGTGCTGCCGAATGACAAGCCGGCGGCGGCCCCGGCAGCCAAGTAGACCGAGCCTGCGAGTCCGGGAGTCGCTGCGCGCATGCCCGAGCCACCCAGCGCCACGATCCGTGTCTTGATCGTCGACGACATCGCCGAGACGCGGGAGAACATCAAGAAGCTGCTCCAGTTCGAAGCCGACATCGAGGTGGTGGGCGGAGCGCGCAGCGGCGCCGAAGGCATCCAGCTGGCGGCCGAAACCCGGCCCCACATCGCCCTGATGGACATCAACATGCCCGACATGGACGGGATCACCGCCACCGAAGGCGTGATCGAGCAGGTCCCGTTCTGTCATGTGGTCATTCTCTCGGTGCAGAGCGAGCCGGACTACATGCGCCGGGCGATGATGGCCGGGGCCAAGGACTTCATCCCCAAGCCGCCATCGGGCGATGAACTGATCAAGACCATCCGCTTCCTGGGGGACCGGGCGCGGAAGGACGAGGAGCGTGCCCGGGTCGCCTTCACCTCGCCGTCCGTCCCGGTCCCGGGACGCCACGGCGGCACGGGCCGGCTGCAAGGCAAGATCCTGTCGGTCTACTCGGCCAAGGGCGGGGTCGGCTGCACCACGCTGGCCACCAACCTGGCGGTGGGACTGCACACCAGCGAGACGCCTGTGGTCGTGGTGGACACGAACCTGCAGTTCGGCGACGTCTCGGTGTTCCTGAACCTGCAGGTCAAGAACAGCATTGTCGACCTGGCGTCGCGCGCCGAGGAGCTGGATCGGGACTACGTCGAGGAGATCCTGATCGCGCATCAGACAGGGATGCGGGTTCTGGCAGCCCCGCCAAGGCCAGAGATGGCCGACGAAGTGCACGCCGACCAGGTCCGCCGGCTGCTGCAGTTCCTCAAGAGCCATTACGCGTACGTGGTGGTGGACACGCACTCGACGATGGATGATGTAACGCTGGCGGTCCTGGAATCCAGCGACCTGATCCTGGCTGTGGCGACGCCGGACATCCCGGCTATCAAGGACTCACGGCTGTTGTTTGACCTGCTGGGCGTGCTGGAGATCCCCAAGGACCGTGTGTTCTTCATCATGAACAAGATGGACCGCAAGACCGGCATCACCCCGGAGGCGGTGGCCGAGAACCTGAGACGCCCGGTGGACGGCGAGATCCCGGTCGACGAGCGGGCTTTCACAAGCTCGATCAACAAGGGCGTTCCGCTGATGCTCGGCGACAAGAGCCGGCCCCCGGCCAAGAACCTCCTCGACCTGGTGGGACTGGTCAAGCAGCGCCTGGTGGCCGAGCCCGCACCGGTCGAGGAGAAAGCTCCTGAGCGCTCGCGGCTGTTCAGCCGCTGACGATCCGCCCTGAATAGGTAGGAGGCGAGACGGTGTCACTCCTGAAGCGAATCGAGCAGGGCCAGTCCGCCCAGCCGCAGGCTCCCGCCGGTGGCGGCAACCCGGCTGCCGCCGGGACGACCCGCCTGCCGCCTCCGATCGAGCGCAAACGGCCTCCCACACCGGGGCCCGGCACGCGCGACACGTACTACGACCTGAAATCCCGCGTTCAGAACAAGCTCCTGTCCGAGCTCGATCCGTCTATGGATGTCAGCCAGACGGCTGAGGTGCGACGTACAATCGAGGAGCTGTTTGAGAACATCCTGACGGAGGAGAAGATCGTCCTGTCACGACCCGAGCGGCGCAGGCTGTTCGAGCAGATCGTGGCCGAGATTCTGGGCCTCGGCCCCCTCGAGCCCCTGCTGGCCGACGAGACCGTCACCGAGATCATGGTCAACGGGTCGAAGAACATCTACATCGAGCGACGCGGCAAGATCCACCGCGAGCCGGTGAGCTTCGAGAGCGACGACCACCTGATGCGGATCATCGACCGCATCGTGGCGCCGCTGGGTCGCCGCATCGACGAGTCGAGCCCGTACGTCGACGCCCGCCTGCCGGACGGCTCGCGCGTCAACGCCATCATCCCACCCATCTGCCTCGTCGGGCCGACGCTCACCATCCGCAAGTTCGCCAAGATCCCCATCACGATCGATCAGCTGATCGAGTATGGCTCGATCACGGCCGAGTCGGTTGAGTTCCTCAAGGCCTGCGTGTTGGCGCGTATCAACATCGTCATCTCCGGCGGCACGGGTTCAGGCAAGACGACCTTCCTCAATGTCCTGTCCCAGTACATTCCCGGGGACGAGCGCATCATCACCATCGAGAACGCCGCCGAGCTCCAGCTGCGCCAGGAGCACGTGGTCACGCTTGAGTCCCGCCCGCCGAACATCGAAGGCCGGGGCGAGGTCACCATTCAGAACCTGGTGGTCAACGCGTTGCGCATGCGCCCCGACCGGATCATCGTCGGCGAGATCCGCGCCGAGGAAGCCCTGGACATGCTCCAGGCGATGAACACCGGTCACGAGGGCTCGATGACCACGGCCCACTCCAACAGCCCGCGCGATACGCTGTCGCGCATTGAGACCATGACGCTGATGGCCGGCATGGACCTTCCCATTCGGGCCATTCGGGAGCAAATCTCCTCGGCCCTCGAACTGGTTGTCCACCTCGAGCGCCAGCGCGATGGCTCGCGCAAGGTGACCCACGTCACCGAGATCCAGGGCATGGAAGGTGACGTCATCACCATGACCGACCTGTTCGTATTCGAGCAGACCGGCTTCGAGGACGGCCGGGTGATCGGCCGCCTGCGCCCAACCGGCCTGCGGCCGAAGTTCATGGACAAGATCGAAGCCTCTGGCATTCACCTTCCGGCGTCGATCTTTGGTGTCGGCGAACGGATGCGGTACTAGCCATGCCAACCTCGAATCTCGTCCTGCTCGTGGGCGGCGGACTGGGCATGGTCCTTCTGCTGGTCGGGGTGATCTCGACCTTCATCTCCGGACGCTCGGTCGTTGAGGAGCGGCTTGGACGGTACTCTGAGTCGGGCGGCATGGTCCTCGCCTCCGCGCAGCAAGCGGCCGTCAAGGTCAAGCGCTCGACGCCGCTGGCAGATTGGCTCAACCGCCTGGGTGAAGGCACCGACCTGTTCGAAGGCATCTCTAAGAACCTGGCGCGAGCCGACATCAAGCTGCGGCCGGCGGAGTACATCGCCGTCATGATCGGTTCGTCGCTGGCCGGCGGCGTTGTCCTGGCGATCCTGGCCCGTGCACTGGTCTTCGGGATCGTCGGCCTGCTGCTGGGTGTCTTCATCCCGGGAATCTACGTCGGCCAGGCCAAGAAGAGCCGACTGCGAAAGTTCGACGACCAGTTGGGCGATATGCTCAACCTGGTGGTCAACGGGCTGCGGGCAGGCTATTCGACTCTGCAGGCCATGGAGGCCGTGAGCCGCGAGCTCCCGGCTCCCATCTGCGACGAGTTCCGCCGCGTCGTCCAGGAGATGCAGCTCGGCCTGACGATGGAAGACGCGCTGGAGCACATGCTCCGGCGAATCAACAGCGATGACCTCGACCTCGTGGTGACCGCCATCAACGTCCAGCGCGAGGTCGGCGGCAACCTGGCCGAGATTCTGGACGTCATCTCGTATACGATCCGCGAGCGTGTGCGCATCAAGGGCGAGATTAACTCGCTGACCGCCCAGGGCCGCGCGACAGCCTGGGTGATCTCAGCTCTGCCGCTGGGGCTGATGGCCATCCTGTTCCTCGTGAACCGGCCCTATATGATGGAGTTCTTCAACCCGGACACGCGTACGTGCGGCATCCCCCTGCTGATCCTTGGCGGTCTGATGATCGGCAGCGGGTTCTACATCGTCCAGCGTATGGTGAAGATTGATATCTAGCCGTATCCCGGGCAGGTTGGGGAAGCGAGGCGCGCGGGCATGAACATCGTCATCCTGATCGGAGTGGTCCTGTTCCTGGCGATCGGCCTGGTCATCGCCGGCATGCGGGCGCCGGAGGCGAGGGACCCCATCCAGGAACGCCTAGCCGAGTTCAGCGTTCGCGAAGAGCCGATCTCGCTGGAGGAGATCGAGCTCTCCCAGCGCTTCCGCGAGCGCATCATCCTGCCGTTCTTCAACCGGATCGGCCAGATTGCGTCGCGGTTCACGCCGCAGGCGACGCTGCAAACCACGCGCAAGCGCCTTGAGACGGCCGGCAACCCGATGCAGATGGACCCGGCCTTCTTCCTGGCCATGCGCTTCGTGCTGGGCATCACCTTCGGCGGATTGATCTTCGTTGTGTTCATGGTCAGCGGACGCAATTGGCTCCAGGGTCTGGGGCTCTCGGCGCTCTTCCTGCTGATCGGCTTCTTCTTCCCCGACCTGTGGCTCGGCAGCCGGATCACTCGGCGGCAGAAGGGGGTCTTCCGCGCCATGCCGGACGCCCTCGACCTGCTGACCATTTGCGTCGAGGCCGGGCTGGGCTTCGACGCCGCCATGTCGAAAGTCCACGAGAAGTGGGACAACGACTTGGCGCTGGAGTTTGGCCGAGTGATTCAGGAGATCCGGCTCGGGAAGCTTCGCCGCGATGGGCTACGCGACATGGCAGAGCGGCTGCAGGTCAGCGAGATGACCAGCTTCGTGGCCGCCGTCATCCAGTCGGAACAGCTGGGCGTCAGCATGGCGAAGGTGCTGCGCATCCAGTCCGACCAGATGCGGGTCCGCCGCCGCCAGATGGCCGAAGAAGAAGCGCACCAACTGCCGATCAAGATGATCTTCCCGATCGGTATCCTGATCTTCCCGTCCATCTTGATCATCCTGCTGGGGCCGGCAGCCCTGATCTTGACCACCTCAGCCCTGGGCGGCATCCTGACCGGCCGATAGCTGCCTCACGTTCCCGGGGAGCCCACACCTCCCCGGGCCATCTTTCTCCACCCATGGCAACGTCGCGGGCCGATCCGTGACCGCCTCGCACAATCGCTTCCCCCACGTCGGTCTCGATGCCGGCCGGCATCGGATCGGCGCGTGGGCCGGTCTTCTCCTGGACCTCGTCTTCCCATCGCGCTGCGCCGGGTGCGGCCGCCCGGGTTCGGTGTGGTGCAGCGGCTGCCGCTCGCGGCTCGAGTGTATCGACGGCCGACTGTGCGCCCTGTGGGGTATGCCCGGTCACGGCCCGACGTCCTGCCGCCAGGCCTTCGCCTTCCCGGTTCGATCCTATGCCCGCTATCGCGGACCCCTGGTGCGCGCCCTCCTTCACCTCAAGTACCGCCCGAACCGGCAACTGGCTAAGGTCATGGGATCCTGGCTGGCAAGGATCGTCCTGCGTGAGGCGTGGACGTCAACGCTGCTCGTTCCCGTGCCGTTGGGGCCCGATCGGATCCGGCGGCGCGGGTATAATCAGGCTGGATTGATCGCCGCGAGCCTGGCGGCGAAGCTGGATCTGCCCTCCAGTGAGGCGGCTTTGATCCGCATCCGGGAGACGCGATCGCAGGTTGGATTGGATGGGGCGGCTCGCCAGCAGAACGTGGCGGGTGCCTTCCAGGCACAGGCCGAGATCCTCGGCGGTTCCCTTGTCTGTCTGGTGGACGACTTGTGCACGACGGGCGCTACGCTGATGGCCTGCGGCCAGGCATGCCTTCAGGCGCACGCGCGCCGCGTGTACGGATGACTGTCGGCCGGGCTGGTTGAGACGGAGACGCATTCAAGAGCACAAGGAGCGATGATGACCGTCAAAGTGGAGATCAGCACTCACAATCTCGATCTGAGCAAGAGGCTGGAGGACTACGTCACCAAGAAGGCCGAGAAGCTCGACCACCACCTGGAGGTCCTGGAGGAGGCCAAGGTCGACCTGGCCTTCGAGAAGACTGCCCGCAACTCGGAGGATCGGCAGGTGGCGCAGCTCACCGTACGCGGCAAGGGCGTGTTGCTGCGGGCGGAGGAACGCACCGACGACATCTTCGCCGCCTTCGATACGGCCCTCGAGAGGATCGGCCGCCAGATCGAGCGGTACAAGGGGCGACACTACCGGGGTCGGGGAGATGGCCGCTCACTGGCCGATGTGACGTCCGAGGCCATCGAGGTCGAAGCTCCCGATGGCGCCGAAGTGATCTCGCGCCGCAAGGCATTCCGCCTCACGCCCATGGACGAGATCGAAGCCGTGGAGCAGATGCATCTCCTCAGCCATGACGACTTCTTCGTATTCCTCGACGCCACCACGCAGCAGGTCAACGTCCTCTATCGCAGGCGCAATGGGACGCTCGGCCTGATCGAGACCGACGTAGCCTGATCGTTCGGGTCCAGGGCCGGCGACGGTCGCGCTGCCGGCCCGGGAGCCCTCCCGCCCACGTTCATGCCTGATACGCTTCCGGTCGTACTCTTCCTGCCGCCCACCGGGCTGTCGGCCAGCGAGGCGTGGATGGGGATGGCCCGCCGCGCCGCCTGCCAGGACACGGTCGCACGGCTGCGCGCAACGCGCCGCGCTGACCCCATCATCGTCCTGGCTGCCGAGGAGCAAGATCGTGCGGCGTTGGCCGGGGACGGCATCGAGGTGGTACCTGGGAGTCAGGCTGAGTCGCCGTTTCATTTCGGGCGGGCCTTGGCTTCGTTGGCCGCGTCGCTTGGGTCGGGCGCTCTTGGTTACTTTGGGGGCGCCAGTGCGCCGCTCATCTCCACCGAGCGCCTGGAAGAGGTACTGGGCCAGGCCTGCGAGGCCGGCCGCCCGCCTACGGCCTGGGTCAACAATCACCTGTCGACGGATTGGGTCGTCCTGTCGTCTACGCAGGCCCTGCCTCGCCTTGCCGATTCGCTGTCGACGGACAACCCCCTTGGCTGGGTTCTGGAACATGACGCCGGATACAATCTGGTCGCTTTGCCGGTCTTGGCTGAGACGCAGGCCGACATCGACACGCCGGCTGACGCGCTGCTCCTCGCCCGGCATCCCGGATTGGGGCCAGCGCTGCAGTCGTTCATCGAACAGCATGCCTCGGGCGACTTGCTGGGCAAGGTGGATGTGTTTCGCCGGCTGATCGGGACGCCGGCCAGCACGCTGGCGATCATCGGCCGCTCGTCCTCCAGGATCTGGCAGGCCATTGAACGCCGCAGGCAGATCTGGGTCCGCTTGTTCGTGGAGGAGCGTGGCATGCTGGCCAACGGCCGGGCCGAACGCGGCGAGGTCCGCTCCTTGATCGGCGAGCTGCTGGACGACTGGGGACCGGCGCGTTTCGTCGACCGGCTGTCGGGCATGGCGGACGGCGTGCTGTGGGACAACCGCGTGTGGATGGCCCATCGGGGATTGTGGCCGTCGGCGGCCGACCGGTTCGCTTCCGATCTGGGGTGGGCCGAGGAAGTACGCTCGCCCGAACTCGCTTCGTTGACGGGCGCAGTTCGTGGGGCGTCGATCCCAATCCTCACCGGCGGCCACAGCCTGGTGTCGGGAAGCCTGATGGCGCTGCTGGAAAGTCTGGAGCAGCCGGCAGAGTACTGACCGCTGACGCGGGTTGGCGTACATCGAAACGGGGCGGCCGATCAGGCCGCCCCGTGGCGTCTCAATCCCCTCCCCGGAGGCTACCAACCCTCGAGGTAGGGCAGCCAGGCCTGGTTGTCGGGCAGGTGCGAGGCGAACAGGTAGCCGGCGGAGGCATGCGGCTCGTGGACCGGCCGCAGCAGGGCCAGGTGCGCTTCGGCCAATGTGCGGCCGCCCTTGCGCAGGTTGCAGGTTGCACAGGCGGTCACCAGGTTCGACCAACTGTGGTCGCCGCCGCGGTGACGGGGCACGACATGGTCAAGGGTGAGCCGGCGCGAGCGCGCCCCGCAATACTGGCAGGTGAAACCATCGCGGCGGAAGATCTCGCGCTTGGTCAGCCGCACGCGGGCCCGCGGACGCCTGACCATGTGTCCCAGGCGGATGATCGATGGTCGAGGGTAGCTGAGGCGGACGGTGTGGACGTAGCCGCGCCCGTTGAGGAGCATCTCGGCGCGGCCGGCAACCAACAGCCCAACCGCGCGGCGAGTAGTGCACACGTTGAGCGGCTCGAAGTTTGCGTTGAGGACCAGAACAGGAGCGTCCATCGGCCGGAACCAGTTGGGCGGATTATATCATTGCCGACCCGTGGCGAGCGCGGGCCGCCAATGCAAACTGCCCCGGGCGAGGCGGCGCTGCGAGTCCCGGCAATGGGCTAGATCGCCCGCTTGCGAATGTAGGCACTCAGGAAGTCCAGCGCCCACACGACAATCACGATTGCCAGCAGGGCCGTTCCGGCCTTCGAGTACTCCAGCGTGGAGATACGCTGTGAGAGGTAGTAGCCGATGCCGCCGCCCCCGACGAAGCCAATGATGGTGCTGATGCGTACGTTGACGTCCCAGTGGTAGATGATGAACGACAGGAAATCCGGGACGATCTGCGGGATGACGGCGTAGCGCACCACCTGATAGCGGTCGGCGCCGGTGGCCTGCAGCGCCTCGATGGGGCCGGGGTCGATGCTCTCGACCGACTCGGAGAACATCTTGCCCAGCGAGGCGGCCGTCATGACGGTCATGCCGAGCACGCCGGCGAACGGGCTGCCGAAGCCGACGATCAGCGCGAAGATCAGCGCCATGACCAGCGGCTCGAACGAGCGCGCGATATTGAAGAAGGAGCGGGTCAGGTAGTAGATGGCGCTCCCGAGCACCCCTTTGCGGGTTATGTTCTGGGCGGCCAGGAACGACAGCGGCGCGGCGACAACCGTTCCGATGGTGGTGGCCAACAGCGCCATGAAGATCGTGACCATGATGGCGTTGGTCACATCGATCAGCGCCTGCGAAGGCCGAAGGACGCCGCCCGGCAGGCTCCACTCGGCGCGCAGGCTGGCCGGGACGCCGGCCGCGGTGGTGGCGATCGGCCGGGCCTGCAACGGCGCGGCGAAGGTTCCGGCCGCCGAGCTTGTCAGACGGGTGATTCCGAAGGTGTCGCCGGAAGGCAGCACCCAGCTGAGCTTGATGTCGGTGTTGGGATCGAAGCCTTCGCCGTTGAGCTGGAACGCCTCACGCTCGGCGGCGCACGCCGGTGCGGCGCTCAGTGACGGGCCGCCGGCGGCCGGCTCGCCTTCCGGCGCACTGCCGCACGGGATCGGGAACGCCAGGTCGAGCGCCACCCGCTCAGATTCACGCGCAACCAGATCGGGCGAGAGGAGCTGAGGTAGGATTTGGCGCGCCTTGGGCGCGGCCATGACCAGCTTGACGAAGTCCGGGTCGGTGACCTTCAGGCTCAGATAGAACGCCCCGGCGATCAGCGCCACCAGCGTAACGGTGGACAGCATTCGCAGAACGGGAGCGGGCGGAGGCTTCATATCAGTGGAGCCGCTCGCGAAGGCGCGCGCTGAAGACGTCCATCACGAAGACCACGATGGCAATGGCGATGAAGGCGCCGCTGACGGCGCGATAGTCGCCCAGGTTGATCCACTGAAACAGGAAGAAGCCGATGCCGCCGCCGCCTACGAAGCCGATGATGGTCGACGAGCGCACATTGATGTCCCAGCGGTAGATGGTCAAACCGGTGAAGGGCGGAACGATCTGTGGGATGACCGCGTAACGCACCACCTGCGCCCAGGTGCCGCCGGTCGCCCGGATGGCTTCAATCGGGCCGGGGTCGATACCCTCGATAACCTCCGAGTAGAGCTTGCCCAGCGCGGCGATGGTGTGGAGCGTCAGGGCCAGCATGCCGGCGAACGGACCCAGCCCGACGATGATCACGAAGATGATGCCGAAGATGAGCGACTCGATCGAGCGCAGCAGGTTGAGCACCGTCCGCACCGCGAAGTAGACCACCATGGTGATCGGATTGCCGCTCATCAGATTGCGGGCGGCCAGGAAGCTGATCGGCAGGGCCAGGACCGCGCCCAGCGCCGTGGTCAGCAGGGCGAGCGCCAGGGTCTCGTAGATGCCCTGCACCACAAAGGCGCCATTGCGCGACAGCGTGTAGCCGCCCAGCGGACGGCGTTGGGTGAGTACGACCATATGCAGATCGGGGTCGGCGTCCAGGCCGGCCTCAATCAGCGCGTTGGAAGGCACGCCGAAGATCGCGCTCAGGTGCCCATCCGGGTCGCTTTGCAGCACCAGCAGCTCGTTGGCGTTCCCGCCCAGTTGGCGGTAGGAGCCGATGGCGCTGCGCCAGATCAGTTCGACCGGGTAGTCCGGCCACAGCCCGTCGGCGGTCAGGATCAGCATCTCGTTGACGCCGGCGCAGTCGGGCGCGAGCGCCAGGGTCACGCCGTTTTGGGAGTTGACGGCTTTGGGTGGGTTGGGGCCGCAGGGGATCTGGATCTGAACGGAGGCCTGCAGGATCTGCTCGCGCGGGGCGATCAGGTCCGGCCGAAGGAGCAGGCGCACGATCTGGCCGCCGCGTTCGGTGTTCTGGAACAGGGCCGCCAGGTTGATCTCGGTGACCTGCGCGCCAATGCCGTAGGCCATACCTAGCCAGAGAGCCGCCGCCAACAGCACCGGCGCGCCGGACGGCAGGCGCAAGGCGTCCCAGAGGTTCCACAGCCAGAGCAGGACCGGGATGATGAACCATGATGGCTGGTGGTACCAGACGGTCACGCCAAGGGCGCTGGCCACCAAGACGAAGATGGAGATGCCGCGCGGGAGGTCGCCACGCGCCGCCTGTCCCAGGCCGGGCACCAGCAGCGAGAGCGCGCCCTTCAGCCAGCCCCGTTCGGTCACACCACCCCCACAGCGGTGGCCCGCACTTCCTGGGCTTCCTCGCCGTAGATCTCCTTGAACCGGGCGCGGTCGATCTCCTTCGGAAGCCCCTCGAAGACCTTGACGCCGTCCTTCAGGCCGATCACGCGTGTGGCGTAGCGGTGCACCAGGTCGAGGAAATGCAGCGAGCAGATCACGGTCGTGCCGTCGGTCTTGTTGAGCATCTCCAGGTACTGCAGGATCGAGTGGGCCAGCACCGGGTCGAGGCTGGCGACCGGCTCGTCGGCCAGCATCAGGCGCGGCTCCTGCATCAGCGCCCGGGCGATGCCGACGCGCTGCTGCTGCCCGCCCGAGAGGGCGTCGGCGCGGCTGCCGGATTTCTCGGCGATACCCACACGCTCGAGGGCGCGGCGCGCGCGTTGGCGTTCACTGCCCGGCCAGATGCCCAGCAGCGAAAGCCACGGGTTGACGTAACCCAGCCGCCCGCTCAGCACGTTGGTCAGCACGCTGGAGCGCTTGACCAAGTTGAACTGCTGGAAGACCATGCCGATGTGACTGCGGATGTGGCGCATCTCGCCGGGACTGGCAGCGGTGATGTCCACGTCGTCCCAGTAGATCTTGCCCTCGGTCGGCTCGATCAGGCGGTTGATGCAGCGCAGGAGTGTCGACTTGCCCGATCCTGACAGGCCAATCACCACCAGGAATTCGCCCTCCTCGACCTCGAAGCTAACGTCCTTGAGGCCGACCGCGCCGTTGGGGTAGATCTTCGTCAGGTGTTCGATTCTGAGCATGGTGACGGCCCCCACGGGTGACAAAGGCCTTGGGCGCGGCGAACCGGCGTCCGTCCACCGCGCCCAGGAGAAAGAGAGAGGGGAGAACCTAGTTCTCCCCTCTCTTCGTGCGAGGCTACTTGACCAGGGTGGTCACATCGATGCCGGAGGCCTCGAGGTAGACCCGGAACTGATCGTAGAAGGTGTCATCGCGCGGCGAGAGGCCGCTGATGTCATAGCCGCCGTTCTTGAGAAGGGTAATGCCCTCCTCCGAACCGGCCAGCATGCCGAGCGCCTCCAGGATCTTGGCGCGCACATCGGCCGGGACGTCGGTGGCGATCGACACGTTGTCGTTCGGGATGATCGGGTCCGTGCGCCAGATCACGACGACCTTATCGCTGACGTCCGCCAGGTCCTTCAGCGAGGACGAGGTGCGGGCGTCGATGTACGTCGCGCCGAAGTCGCAGATGCCCTTCAGGTACAGGGCGCGGACGACCGTCGGGTGGCCGATCACGAACGCCGAGCTGGAGGGCTTGGCGCCGGTGGAGGCGACAATGCCGGACGGGATCACGTAGCCGGAGGCCGAGAGCGGATCGGTCCAGCAGGGCTTCTTCTTGTCGAACTGAGCCAGCGCCGCGGCGGCATCCCCGGTGTTGGCGCCCTTGCCCTCATTGGCGGCCGGGTCGAAGTACGAGGTGAAGCCGCTGTCTGCATGGGCGATGAACTGGGCGCCGTAGTAATCGGACCCGGAGCGAATCGCCACGAAGGCTACATCGGCGTAGCCCTTCTGGGAGGCGAGCACGTAAGCCAGCGGGGGAAGCCACCCGATGTGGGCGTTCCCGGAGCCCATGGCCTCGATCAGGGCGGCGTACGAGGTCGGGATGGTGGTGGTAATGGTGTAGCCAGTCAGCTCGGAGAGCTTGGCGGCAATGGCGTCACCACCGGCCATCAATTCCTGCGTGGTGGCGGACGGGGCCAGGGCCATCACGATCGGCAGCTCCGCGGAGCCGAGCATCACGGGTACCTCGGTCGGCGGGGGCGGCGGCGGCGGAGGGGCTTCCGTCACTACGGGCGGAGCCTCGGTCGGAGTGGCCTGGGCGCAGGCTCCGAGGATCAGGGCGGTCGCCATCAGCACGCTGAAAGCCAGGTACAAGCGGTTCTTACGCATTCTTCTTCCTCCTCGAGTATGGATCACGGCCGGGTCAAGGGCACGTCGATGAAGTCCCAGGGGTAGGGGAACACCTCCTTCCGACGTCAGATCATGGGGCATGTGCCATGATAGCGCTAGAAGGGGTTCGGCGCAACAACGGCGGCGCTTGTCGGATTCCGTGGCGGCCGTTACAATAAACTCCCATGTCTGTCCGCACCTACCAAGAAGCCCTCGACTACCTCTACAGCTTCGTCGACTACAGCCTGGAGCGCTCCTACCGCTATTCGGCGGAGCTCTTCGATCTGAGCCGCGTGCGCACGCTGCTGCACATGCTCGGGGACCCCCACGAACGCTATCCCAGCTTCCATATCGCCGGGACCAAGGGCAAGGGTTCCGTCACCGCCATGCTGGCGTCCTGCCTGCGGGCGGCCGGCTACCGCACGGCGATGTACACCTCGCCCCACTTGGTCCACTTCGCCGAGCGTATCCAGGTGGATGGGGAGCCGATCTCGGAAGCGGGGCTCGTCGCCGGGGTGAATGAGATCCAGCCACACGTCGAGAAGGTCCCGAACCTGACCGAGTACGAGATCGTCACCGCCATCGCCTTCGCCCACTTCGCCCGCGCCGGCGTGCAGGCCGCCGCCATCGAGGTCGGGCTCGGCGGTCGGCTGGATGCCACCAACGTGCTGCGGCCGGTGGTTTCAATCATCACTTCGCTGTCGTACGACCACATGCACCTGCTGGGTGATCGGCTGTCGGACATCGCCCGCGAGAAGGCCGGGATCATCAAGCCCGGCGTTCCGGTGGTCAGTGCCCCACAGCAGCATGAGGCGGAGCGCGTGATCGAGGAAGTGGCCCGGGCCCAGGGATCGCCGCTGGTGAGGGTGGGGCACGACTGGCTGTACGCGCCGGGCGGTCACGATCTGGACGGGCAGTCGCTGCACGTCTGGTCGGCCAAGGAACAGCCGCTCATGGATGCGTTTGTCGAATCGGCCGGCGTCGAGGAGTGGGTCCCGCCGCGCTACGAGACGCCGCTCCTGGGGCACCATCAGGTCGTCAACGGGGCCGTGGCGTACGCCGCGCTGCGCGTGGCGCGAGAGCGCGGGCTGGCCGTGGGCGAGGATGCCATCCACGAGGGCATGCGCACGGTGCGCTGGCAGGGGCGGTTCCAGATCCTGTGTCGAGTGCCGATGATCGTTGTCGACTCGGCGCACAACCGCGACTCGGCCCTGAAGCTGCGCACCGCCCTGGATGACTACTTTCCCGGGCAGCCGGTGACGCTGATCTTCGGGGCGTCGGCCGACAAGGATATCGAGGGTATGTTCGTCGAGCTCGCCCCGCGCGTTTCGCGCGTGATCGTAACCCAGGCGGTTCACCCGCGGGCAGCCGAACCGGCAGACGTGGTGGTGCTGGCGCACCAGCACGGACTTCGGACCGAGGTGATCTCGCCCGTGAGGGCCGCCCTGGAGAGTGCGATTGCCCGGGCCCGGCCGAATGAGGTGATCGTCTCCGCCGGCAGTCTGTTCGTCTCGGCCGAGATCCTGGCGGCCTGGGACGAGGTCGCGGCAAGCCTCAAGGCGGACGCGGCAGGAGGGGCGGCATGAGTGGCGCCCGAAACCGGTTCCCGGCGCTTCCCGCCGAGCTCGGCGAGCCCATGAGCCGACGGGCCGACGAGCTGTACCAGATCGAGGACGCGGCGCTCGATGCGAGCGGGATGATCGAGTGCGCCGTGCTGCCGCTTCGCGACGTTGTCCTGTATCCGAACATGGTCACCCCGCTCTTCGTCAGCCAGGAGTCGACGCTGCAGGCAATCGAAGACGCCGCGCGCGCCGGCCAGACGATGATCGCCATCACGCAGCTCGACCCAGAAGCCGAGACACCCGGTCCGGGGGATTTCTACACCGTCGGCACCGAGGTGGCCGTGGGCCGGTTGATGCATATCCCGGATGGCTCGACGTCCGTCCTCACCCAGGGGCGGCGCCGCATCCAGATTATGGAGCTCATCCCGGCCGGCGAAGGCTGGCGGGCGCGCGGCAAGCCGGTTGATGAAAGCGCCGAGCGGGGCAAGGAGACCACGGCCCTGATGCGCGCCGTACGCACCTTGTTCGAGAAGTGCGTCCAGCTCAACCGCAGCCTTCCCGAAGAGGCCTACGTCTACGCCGTCAACATCGAGGAACCCGGCTGGCTGGCCGACCTGGTGGCGTCGGCCCTCAGCCTCAGCGTGGCCGAACGCCAGGACATCCTCGAAACGTTCGACCCGATCATGCGCCTGCAGCGCATCAGCGTCATGCTGGGGCGTGAACTCGACGTCCTCGAACTTGAAGACCACATTCACTCTCAGGTCCAGAACGAGGTGGACCGCTCGCAACGCGAGATGTACTTGCGCGAGCAACTGAAGGCGATCCAGACAGAGCTGGGGGAAGCCGACGCCTGGTCTCAGGAACTGAACGAGCTGCGGGAGCGGACCGGCCACCTGGGCCTGCCCGAGGAAGTACAGGTCCGCGCCCTCAAGGAGATTTCCCGGCTGGCGCAGATGCCGCCGCTGTCACCCGAGGTCAGCATCCTGCGGACCTACCTCGACTGGCTGCTCGAGCTGCCGTGGAGCGAAGCGACCGTCGACAACCTGGACGTGCACCACGCGGCGGAGATCCTGCAGCGCGACCACTACGGCCTCAAGGATGCTAAGGACCGCATCCTCGAGTACATCGCCGTCCGCAGCCTGGCCCCGGAGAAGCAGCGCCAGCCGATCCTGTGCTTCGTCGGCGCTCCGGGGACGGGCAAGACGTCGATCGGGCGGTCCATCGCCGAGGCGCTCGGCCGCAAGTTCCTGCGCCTGTCGCTGGGTGGGATACGCGACGAGGCTGAGATTCGCGGCCACCGACGGACCTACATCGGAGCTCTGCCCGGGCGGATCCTCCAGGCGATGCGCCGCGCCGGGACGATCAACCCGCTGTTCATGCTGGACGAAATCGACAAGCTGGGGCACGACTTCCGCGGCGATCCATCGTCTGCACTGCTGGAGGTCCTTGACCCGGAGCAGAACCACGCCTTCTCGGACCACTACCTCGAGCTGGCCTACGACTTGTCCCGGGTGATGTTCATTACCACCGCCAACTCCCTGGCCAATATCCCGCCGGCACTGCTCGACCGCCTGGAGGTCATCGAGTTCCCTGGGTACATCGAGGAAGAGAAGCTGATCATCGCCCACAAGTACCTGATCCCGCGCCAGCTGGAACAGAACGGGCTGGTGGAGGGGGCGCTGGCGCTCCACGATGCGGCGCTCCGAGCGATCATCCGTGAGTACACCTGGGAGGCGGGAGTCCGCAATCTGGAGCGGGAGATCGGCAAGGTGTTTCGCAAGGTCGCCCGGCGCAAGGCCGAGGGCAAGCGGGTCCCCAGGCGGATCTCTCCGGCTGGGCTGGCCCGGCTCCTGGGACCGCCTGACATCATGACGCCGACGCCGGAGAAGGAGGATCAGGTTGGGATGGCGATCGGCCTAGCGTGGACCGAGAACGGCGGCGAAGGGATGGCCGTCGAGGTTCTTCTGGTCGATGGCAAAGGCACGATGCAGGTTACGGGGCAGGTGGGCGAGGTGATGCAGGAATCGGCGCAGGCAGCGCTGTCCTACATCAAGTCGCGGGCCAAGGAGCTCGGTGTGGGCCGCGAGGTATTCGAGAAGACCGACATCCACATCCACATTCCGGAAGGCGCGATACCCAAGGACGGGCCGAGCGCCGGCATCACGATGGCTGCCGCGCTGGCCTCGGCGATCACCAAACGCGCCATACGGCATGATGTCGGCATGAGCGGCGAGATCACGCTGCGCGGCAAGGTGCTGCCGATCGGTGGCGTGCGCGAGAAGGTGCTTGCGGCCTACAGGCTGAAGCTGCGCTCTATCCTGCTGCCAGAGAAGAACAAGAAGGACCTGGTGGATATCCCGGCTAAGGCGCGGCAGGCGCTGGACATTCGCTTCGTGGTCCACATGGATGACGTGCTCCGCCTGGCGCTTCTGCCGGCAGCCGCGCCGGCGCCGCGACGCACGCGAGCCGCCCGGCCCTCATCTTCCGCCCGTCGATCGCGGCCGACCGCCTCAAGATGACCGGACGATGCGTGCCCCGCATCGGGACCCTTGTGCGACAGCTTGCCCTGGCTTCCGCCCTGGCCTCGATCGCGCTGACATCGGCTTGCACCCGGGCGCTGGTGCCCCTGGGAGCCCCAGGAGCACCAGCGCTGGCCACCGAGGTTGCCATGAGGACGCTGTCGGCCGGTGGCACCATCCCCGGAGGTGCCATTCGGTTCTCGCTCTTCGGCGTCCCTCCCGGCGGCGCCCTTCAGGTGCGGCAGCCGGCGGGCATCTCCGGCACGGTGGTGGCTGAACTGCCCGCCGATCTGCGTGACTTGCAGCTGACCGGTGAGACGACGCCGCTTGGAAGCTCGACGTGGATCGAGATCGAGCTCGCATCCGCTGGAACCGGTTGGATCAACCAGTGGAATCTGACCGAGGACATCGAGCCGGAGGCATTCTGCCAGGACCCGCGAGTGCCGGCGCTGCTCGATACCTTCTTCGCCGCCATGCGCGACCGTTCGGGGGAGGCCCTGGCACAGATGGTCTCCCCGCGTCGCGGACTGGTCCTGCGCCATGATTGGTGGAACGACGAGCTCGTGGTCCCGCTGGCCGAGGTGCGTGACCTGATGCAGCGGGTGGAACCCATGGCGTGGGGATTGCAGCGCGGCTCCGGCGCTCCGATTGTCGGTCCGTTCCGCGAACGGATGCTGCCCGAACTGGACATCATCCTGGCCGCGGCTCCCCAGCAGGCCTGCAACGAGCTGCTGTTCAGTGATTCGAGCATTCCGCCAGAGTGGCCTGGGGAGTACGCACGGCTCAACTTCGTCTCGTTCCACCAGCCGGCCCCCGACCCGGGGCCGCGCTTCAATTGGCGGACGTGGGGGGTGGGTGTGGAGTACGTCGATGGAGTTCCGTACATCGCCGTGCTCATCCGATACCAGGGCGATCTGTGACCTAGCCTCCGCCGCCCTCTCTTCCCGTTGCGGTCTTCCCTACTCTTGAAGCGCGGCCAGGACCTCGAGCAGCCGGGTCCGCCAGCCTTCGCGGCGCGCCAGCCAGAACCCCTTCCGGCTCCTCCGGACATCCGGGCCCAACTCGGGACGCTCCAGATCGTCCTCGCCCGCTGGCATCTGCAGCAGGAGCTGACCGTTTTCGGCTGAGATGGCCTCGACACCGGCTTGCGCCGCTCGGATGCGCACCCGCATCTGATACATCAGGTTCTCGACTTCCTCCGGCACCGGCCCGAAGCGGTCAAGGAGTTCAGCGCGCAGCGTATCCAGCTCGTCCTCGGTGCGGAAATCTGCCAAGCGCCGGTACAGATGCAGGCGCAGGTCGCGGTCCGGGACGTAGGTGGCGGGGATGGCGTAGGCCAGCGGAAGCTCGACGCTGACGATCAGCGGATCGGGAGCGGAGACGATCGCGCCCGGTTCGGGCCCTTCGTCACGCCCGCCCTTGAGCCGGCGAACCGCAGCGGCCAGCAGGCGGGTGTACAGGTGGAAACCGACGGCGGCAATGTGTCCGTGCTGCCGGACGCCGAGGACGTCGCCGGCCCCGCGCATCTCCAGGTCGCGCATGGCGATGGAGTACCCTGCGCCGAGCTGCGTGTGCTCGCCCAGGATCTCCAGCCGTTCGAGCGCCTCCTCGGTCGCCCGGAAATGCGGGTGTCGGAAGAAGTAGGCATAGGCGCGCGCCGCGCCGCGCCCAACGCGGCCGCGAAGCTGGTACAGCTGCGCCAGGCCAAAGGTATCCGCCCGGTCGACGATCAACGTGTTGGCGTTGGGGATGTCGAGCCCGGATTCGATGATCGAGGTGCTCAGCAGCAGATCGATTCCGCCGGACGAGAATCGCTCCATCACCTCCGCCAGTTCTCTTTCCGGCATCTGCCCGTGGGCGACGGCCAGCCGTGCCTCCGGCACCAGGCGCTCCAGTCGGGCGTGCATCGCCTCGATCGTCTGCACACGGTTGTGGACAAAGAACACCTGCCCACCGCGGTCCATCTCGCGCAGCACCGCCTGGCGCACCAGGCGTGGGTCGTAGGGCCCGATGTGGGTGATGATCGGCAGCCGTTCTTCCGGCGGGGTGTTGATGGTCGAGATGTCCCGCGCCCCGGTCAACGCCAGGTAGAGCGTGCGCGGGATCGGGGTGGCCGTCATCGTCAGCACATCAACCTCGGTGCGCAGCCGCTTCAGGTTCTCCTTGTCGGTGACACCGAAGCGCTGCTCCTCGTCGATCACCAACAGCCCCAGATCCTTGAAGCGCACATCCCTCTGCAGCAGGCGGTGGGTGCCGATCAGGATGTCGACCTCGCCGCGCGCCAGGCGCTCAAGCACGCTGTCCGCCTCGCCCCGGGTGCGGAAGCGAGACAGCATGTCTACCTCCACCGGGAACGCCGACAGGCGTTGGCGGAAGGTGTTGAAGTGCTGCTGGGCAAGCACTGTGGTGGGGACGAGCATGGCCACCTGGCGGCCGTCCATCACGGCCTTGAACGCCGCCCGCAGGGCCACCTCGGTCTTGCCGTAGCCGACATCGCCGCAGATCAGCCGGTCCATCGGACGGGGGCGTTCCATATCGGCCTTGACGGATCGGATCGCCACCAGCTGGTCGTCGGTCTCGATGTACGGGAACGAAGCCTCGAGCTCGTGCTGCCAGGTGCTGTCGACCGGGAACGCGTGTCCCTCAACTGTCATCCGCCGAGCATACAGATCGAGCAGATCGCGGGCGATCTCGGCGACGGCCTCGTGGGCGCGGCCCTTGGTCCGCTCCCATTCCTGCGTCCCCAATCGTGAGGCGGTCGGGGGCGTGGCATCGACGCCGATATAGCGGGTGACGCGGTCGGCCTGGTGGACGGGGACGAAGAGCTGGTCACCGTCGGCGAACTCCAGGAGCAGGAACTCGCGCAGCAGGTCATCCAGGGTGCGTTCGACCAGCCCGGCGAAGCGGCCGATGCCGTAGTCGACGTGAACCACCCAGTCTCCCGGCGCCAGGTCGGAGTAGAACGCCTCCGGCGAGGCGGCCCGCCGGAGCGGGCGCAGACGGGGCTGCGGGCGCGACCAGCCGAAGATCTCCGCGTCGGTGAGCAGGTGAACCTGCTCACCCGTTGCCGGCTCCAGCCGCCAGCCCTCCGAGAGCGCACCCTGGACGAAATGCAGGTCACCGGGCGAAAGCTCGACGGGCAGGCGCTCAAGCACGGGCTGGATCTGCCCGGCCTCGGACCACAACTCCGCGAGGCGCGGCGCCTGCCGGCTGACCACCACCGTCTGATCATGCTCACGGCGCTGAGTCTCGAGATGGTCGAGAACGCCGCGCAGCTGACCGCCGAAGCGAGGACCGGGAGTGAAGGCCTCGGCTAGATCCCAGCCCATCTCCTCATCGCCTGCCAGCATCCCCAGGTCGAGATGCAGACGATCCTCCAACGCCTCCCGAAGCTCGGTCAGAGTCACATAGGGCAAGGGCGCGTCGGTCGGGAGCTCGCCGCGTGCCAGCATCTCCCCGCGCAGCGTGATGGCCTGCTCCTCCAACTCGCTGACCGCGTCTTCGACGCCCACCCGGTCGTCCAGCATGATGATTGCGTTGGGTGGGAGGAAGTCGAGCAGGCCGGCGGAGCCGGGGTTTCCCCAGGGCAGGAAGAACTCCCACAGCCGCTCCCGCGCGACCTGGGCCGGCTCGTCCGCCGCAGGCAGCCATTCGTCCCACGCCGGCTGGTGCAGGCGCGGCAGTCCCTCGCGTGCCGGCGTCAGCCGGATCTCGGGGACCGCGTCCGTCGAGCGCTGGGTCGACGGCTCGAAACGCCGCAGCGAGTCGATCTCATCGCCGAACAGCTCGACGCGCACCGGGAACGCCTCGGCTGGAGGCCACAGATCGAGGATGCCTCCGCGTCGGCTGAACTGACCGGGCTCCGTCACCAGGCTCGCCGGACCGTAGCCGGTCCCCACGAGCAGCTCAAGCAGGCGTTCGAGGCGCAGCGAGGATGAGCTTCGCAGCGTGCGCGAGTTGGCAATGAAATCGCGGCGGGTCAGCGTGCGCGTCATCAGCGAGCGCGCCGGCACCAGGATGATGTGCGGCGCCGCTTCCCGAGCGGCGGCCCCCGGCTGCGCCTCCTCGGATAGCGCTGCTAGCGTCACCACCCGCTGACGGATGGTCCGCGGTCCCCATGGGGCGCGCTCATAGAACAGCGGGCTTGGATCCGGGAACGGTAGGACCTGCACGTCCGGCGCCCAGGCGGGAAGCTCCTCGGCCAGGACCATCATCCGATCCGGACGCGGCACGAGCAACGCGATCGGCCTGCGCAGGTCCTGCGCCAGCGCCGCTGCGACCGGGGCCCGCGCGGACCGAAGCAGGCGCAGACATCCTGTACCCCGCGTGCGCGCCTCCAGGTCGCTTCTCAGGGTCTGATAGGCAGGCGCCGCGCGCACGCGGTCGAGCAGGCCGGAAAGATCCATGCTCATTCGGGGGGAGCGTTGAAGCGGGTCATGGCCGCCTGGATGCCTTCAAGGGCGAAGACGCGTACGCAGTCCACGGCCCGATCCAGGCTGGCGGTGACGAGATCCTGTTCGCGGGAGGAGAAGTCCTGAAGGACGAAGTCCGCCGGGTCCATCGCCCCTGGTGGGCGGCCGATGCCGAACCGCAGTCGGGGAAAGTCAGCCAGCCCAAGGTGCTCAACGATCGAGCCCATGCCGCGGTGGCCCCCGGTGCCGCCGCCGGGCCGTAGACGCAGGGCGCCCACGGGCAAGTCGAGATCGTCGTAGATCACCAGGATCTGCTCGGCCGGCAGCCGGAAGAACCGCGCCAGCGACCCCACCGATTGCCCGGCGTTGTTCATGAAGGTCTGCGGCTTGGCCAGGATCAGCCGCACGCCCTCCAGTCGGGCATCCGTCACGAGGGCTTTGGCCTGCATACGCTTGAAGGTGGTTCCGAGGGCGGTGGCGAGAGCGTCGAGCACGTGGAATCCGATGTTGTGCCGATTGGCGCGGTATCCCCGTCCGGGATTCCCCAGCCCGATGATGAGCAGCGGTGAGGCCCGTAGGGACTCTGTCATCGATGGATCCTTTGACGCCGGCGCCGCTCGGCACGCCGACTGGCGCGGGCCGAACCCCAGCCCGAGTGCGCGGCAGCCCGGGCGGCCGCATACGCACCGACGCCGGCCAGCGCCATCAGCCCAACGATGGCGCCTGCCAGCAGGGCGACCTGCACGCGCCCGCCGGGCGCCTGCGGCGATCCCATGGGCGTCGCCGCCGTCGGGGACGGCGTGGGGACCTGCGGCGCAGGCGTCTCCGGTTGTGCCTGCGCAGTCGGGCCGGGTGTTGGAGTCTCGATGCTGGCGAGGTTGCGCACGCGGACGCCTCGGACGACCGTAACCAGGGGTACACCCTCGGTCGGCCACACGCGCAGGCGCACGGTGTATTCGCCATCGGCCACGCCGCTCGTATCCCAGACCGCCAGCCTTCCTTCCACTACCCGCGAGCCGCCGGCGTCCACGATCGGGAACCACGTGCCGGTCGGGTCCTCGTCGTAGGCGAAGGCCAGGTCGAAATGGTCGAAGGCCGGATGGTTGGCCGTTCCCTCCAGCGTGACGATGCCGCGCACGGCCTCACCGGCCGCCGGCCGGGTGATCTCGGCGAATCCCGGTGCCTGCAGCGAAGGCGCTGCAGTCCGGACCCAGCTGTTGAGCAGGAGGACTAGAGCCAGCCAGTGCATCATGCACTCCCTGCCGGGAGGTCGCCAATCGGCTAGTTTAACACGCTGGGGGGCGATGGTCAACGAACCTCAGGCGGTGGACCGGGCAGGCCGCGGTACTCCAGCGTGCCGGCCGACAGCCATCATTCCTGGACGGGAGGACATCCGCCCGGTCATCGAAGGCCGATCCCCTCCCACGCGGGGTCAGGCCAGGGCTCCTATCCGAGGCACCTACCGGCCCGCAGCGCCGAGCCCACCATGCAATCGATGGAAGGGGAGAGGCCAACGCCAAGCCGCGGCTCGCCTCGGTCGGCCGGAAGGCCTTTCGCAGCCTCATCCACGGGGTCCGAGCGCGCACGGTTCGCCTCACTCAAGGCGGCCGTAGATGCTCATCGGACTTCTCACCGGGTCCTGAAGGCGCGCCCGAGCCTCCTATCTCTGCCACGGGCACACGCTCGGCCTGGCGTTGACGCTGGACGGGTGGAGGGGTAGAATACGGTTGTTGGGCCCCAGGCGGGTGACAGGGGCCGTTTTGTTGCCCTGGCGAGGGATAGCATGGACGACACGCCCAGCATGGACGCGTTGGAAGGCGACCTGTCGGCGGACACCGTGAACCTGCGCGGTACGGTGGTGGATGCCATCGAGGCCGACGAGGTCCGCATCCACCAGGGGGGTGTCAACCGTGTCTTCGCCGGCATGGTCGAGATGGACACCGGCGGTGCGGCGACGATCGATGCTGAGACCGTCAGCCTGAACGCGTCCGTTGGCGTGGTGATCCGGGCCGACGTGCTCGACGCCAACGAGTGCGGCGCAGGGGTCGTGGTCGCCCAGGACATGCGGTTGACCAACAGCCGGGCCGGGGTTGCCGTCGCCGGGCACGTCACCTTGCAGGACAGCAGCACGCTGATCCTGCTGGCACGTGAGGTCAACGGCGATGTCGAGACTGTGCTCGACACCCGCGGGGCGATCCTGGCGGGTCTGGTCGCCGGCGTGGCGGCGGGACTGGTGCTGCTGGTCGGACGGATGGTCGGCCGGCGGCGGTCTTGAGGAAGGCCACCGGCGACCGGCCGGTGAGACTACAGGAGCGAAGGTAGCCCACAGGCTGGGCAAGAGGCGCTCCGGAGGACAGCATGGCAGTCAATCAGATCAAAGCAGAAGCACGCGCGGTGACCGGCAAGCAGGTCAAAGGCCTGCGGCGTGCCGGCCTGGTGCCGGCGGTCATCTACGGCGCCGGGATGCAGCCCACCGCCATCGAGCTCAAGGCCCGCGAGGCCGAGCGTGCCCTGGCGCGTACAACGGGCGCGACGCTCTTCGATCTCGAGCTGGGCGGAGAGACCCACAAGGTGCTGGTGCGCGAGGTCCAGCGCCACTCGATCCGGCGCGACCTGCGGCACGTGGATTTCCTCAAGGTCGCCATGGATCAGCTGATTCGGGCCGTGGTGCCGATCGAGCTGACCGGAGAGGCGCCGGCGGTCAAGACACTCGGCGGCGTCCTCGTCACGAACGTGCAGGCGATCGAAGTTGAGGCGCTGCCGGCCGACTTGCCGGACCGCGTCACGATCAGCATTGACGTCCTGGCCAAGATCGACGACAAACTCACGGTCGCCGACCTGGCTCTCGGGAAGGGCGTCAAGGTACTCACCTCCCCGGAGGACGTCGTCGCTCGTGTAATCTACCAGGTGATCGAAGTCATCGAGGAGCCGGTGAAGGAAGCCGTGGCTGTGGCGGCCGAGCCCGAGGTCATCCTGCGCAAGAAGGAAGAGGAAGAAGAGGGCGAGGAAGCCGAGTAGTCTTCTTGGGGTTGCCTGTTTGCGGAGCGGCCGATCGGCCGCTCCGTTTCATTCCGGCGCCAAACTGCGCCAGACGGCCACCAGGTCAAGGGTGATGCGGGCGGTGGCACCCCAGATGGTTTCGCCCAGGAAGGGCTCGAAGGTGTAGACCAGGATCTCGCGGCCGGGGATCGGAGGCTGCCGCAGGGCGCGCTGGATGTGCGCCGGGTCGGACAACCAGCGCAATGGAACGCCGAAGGCGCAGGCGACCTCGTGGGTGTTCAGGCGCAGCGGATACGGCCAGGGGACCCGGCCGATCACGGGCGTGACCTCGAATTGCGTCACGGTCAGGAGCGGGGCGAGCATTCCCAGCACTTCGACATCCTGCGGCCGGATGCCGACCTCCTCGTCCGCCTCGCGCAGCGCCGCGTGGAGTGGGCCGGAATCGTCCGGATCGATCCGCCCGCCGGGAAACGACACCTGACCGCGGTGGACGTCGACCGTGTCCGTACGTCGCGTGTAGAGCACGTGCCATTCCCCACCATCAATGTAGAGCGGTACCAGCACGGCAGCCGGGATCACGTCCCACTCCGGCCGGACACCTCGATCCTGCCCGGCCAGCCGCTGCGCCAGACGCGCCTGGAAAGACGCACCGTCAGGCAGGCCGGCCTTGATCCTGGATGACCGCTCGCACTGCGCACGGGTGGCGCGCGACCGGTGGGCGGCAGGCATGGATCCTGGGATGCTGGGCTTCCTCACCAGGTTAGCCTTCAATTGCCGGGATCACCGAACCGCAGAAATCGCAGATGACCGAATGAGGGTCCGCCCATTCAACCTCGCCGGGATGGACGATCCCGCCGCATGACGGGCACTTGGCTGGCAGGCGTGGCGGCTTGAGCGCGCCTGCGGGCGAGGGCTGTGCGGCTACAGATGGCTGGCCAGCCGACTTGAGCATGCTGAGGAAGGTAGCCGCTTCCTGTCCAAAGCCGCTGGCTTGCAGTTCGGTGGCGATGCGCGAGGCGGCGGATGCCAGACGCGGGAGCTGCCCGAAGCGCGCGGCGGCCTCGACGCCGTGCCGCAGGTCGGCCAACCCCGGGTCACGTTGCCCGGCGAGCAGGAAGCTCTGCCCGGCGAGCAGGTAGGCCTGAACCGATCGTGGAATCCCCTCGGCTTCGCCGCTCTCCGCCAGGGCGTGGAACTCTTGGGCGGCGGCGAGGTAGTCGCCTGCCTCCTGGCGCGCGTGCGCCAGCCGCAGCCGCTGCAGTGCCGGATGCAGAACCGGCCCGAGGATCCTGCGCGCCCGCCGACCTCCGAGCAGTCCCCGTCTCATGCGACGCATGCTTGCCTCCCTGGAGGGTCTAAGGGTCAGGTGCCTTCGAGTGAAGCGTCGTCGGCGGCCCCCGCTTCTTCCGTCAGCAGGGCGGACGGGACCGCCCCCGGTATGAGCGCGCGTGCAAATACCAGATAGCCCGTGTGGGCCACCATCCGGTCGACCGGGCGGAAGCGTGCCGGGACGACCTTGTAGAAGCGCAGCATGATCTCGCACGCCTCGATGAATCCGAATCCGGTGCGCTCCAGCGCCTCCACCAGATCCGAGACCTGATTGGCGGTCGGGAGGATGGCGCCGAGGGGCGCGCCGTTGCGCAGCGCGGCGCGTGCCTGGGGCAGGACCAGATGCGGATCGGGGAGGTCGAGGAACAGCGCGTCAACATCGGTCTCGTCGAATCCGGCGGAGATATCCCTTAGTTTGAGGCTGACCTGGGCCTCGAGACCCACGCGTTCCAGGTTCTGCCGCGCCAGAAGCTGCATATCCTCGCGCCGGTCATACGAAATCACGTGCCCTTCACGGCCGACGGACCAGGCCAGCGCGGTCGTCAGCCCGCCGGAGCCAGTCCCCGCCTCAACGATGGTCCGGCCGGGCCCGGCCGACAGGCGCAGGAGGATGTAACCGATATCCTTCGGGAAGATGATCTGCGATTGACGGCGCAGGTAGAGCAGCACGTCGTGCAGCGTGGGCGGGAGGATCAGGAACGGATAGCCCATGTGGCTGCGCACTTCGGTGCCCCACGGCTGCCCGAGGATGGAAGCGTGGGGCACGACACCGTGGTGGGTCTGCAGCTCAGAACCCTGCGCCGCTCGCAGGAAGAAGGGCTTGCGATCGCTGCCCAGCAGCAGCACCTGATCGCCGGGTTCGACCAGCTTCATGCCGAGGCCTCCGTGGGCGGAATGGACGCACGACGGGCGAGGACGCGCATCACGTCGCCGCGCGCGAGTCTAATCCATCCGCTCTCCACCTGGAATCCGGCCGCCTCCAGCCTCTTGTGGAATCCGGCCAGCGGATCGTCCTGCAGGGCGATCTGTCGGCCGAGGCCGGCGAGCACCCGGTCCGTGAGCCGGCGGCCGGTGATGCGCGCCGAGGGGATGATGATCCAGGGTGCATTTGCGGCCAGGACGCGCCGCACCTCGCGATGCACACCGGGGTCGACGATGAACTCAGCCGGGAACGTGGACAGGATCCCCAACAGGCACCCGCTGGCGAACGGCAGTCGGGCGACATCCCCTCGAACCAGGCGCAAGGGTTGCCCGGCGTTCCGCAAGCGTCGGGCGGCTTGCCGGATCATCTGCGGAGAGCGGTCGATGCCGAACATCGGCGCGCCGGCCTTTGCCCGTTCCAGGAGCAGGTGGCCGGGGCCGAAGGCCATTTCCAAAACCCGGCCTGCAGGGGCGTCGGCCAGCCCGACGCGCTGCCATGTGCGCCATTGCCCGTTGGAGACGAGCCACGCAACCAGGTCATAGCTCCAGGCGAACTGGGCGTACAGCAGCCGGCTGGCGAACCACAGCAGTCGTGTCCACGCGTTCATTCGCTGGCGTTGACGAGCTGGCGGTACGTGCCGCATTCGATCGCCAAGCGGCTGGCTGCCTCGCGTGCCGGTGCTGAGGTGAGGGCCAGGAGCTCGAGTTCGCGTTCCTGCGCATAGCCACTCTCAGCGAGCAGCACCGCATCGACCCGGCCGGCGTGGCACATGAGCTCCGTGGTGCCCTCGGGGATTCCCGCAAGCACTGCCAGAAGCGTTCCCACGGTGGCCTGCGCGCCGAAGAAACGTGTCACGAGCCGGTCAGGGCTGGGAACGCCACGCGCCGCCCGCAGGCGCGCGGCATCACCGGCTGCGAAACGGCGAGCGGCCCCGGGAAACCGCGAGAAGAGGACATCGTCGCGGGGATCAGCCGGAGCGGGCGGCCGAACGCCGCACCGAAATCCGGCTGCCAGGGCGAGGCAGATCGCCCACCACGCGGGCGAGAGTAGGGCGACGTGGTGATGGCTGTCAAGGTGGTCCAGGCTGGCGCCCGTGCTTAGGAAGGCCTCGATCTGGGCGTGCCACTCGCGCGCGACTTCCTCCGCGTCGATACGATCGGCGTGTGCGACCAGCTCATCGGGGGAGAGAAAGGTTCCCTGTGGGGTCACCAGCGAGGCAACAGACTGGGAATCGGCGACGGGGCGGCCGAGGGTCAGGTTGAGGTGCACGCCGAGGCCGAGGGCCGGGACCCAGCGCGCCGCCTGCGCAACGTCGTCGAGCGCCCCGGGCAGGTTGACCAGCGCCGTTGTGGTGGACACCAACCCGTCGAGGTGCGCTTCGACAATCCCGGCCGACACGCCGCGCGACCTTCCGAAGTCGTCGGCGTTGACGACCAGTCTCCGTCTCATGGGACCAGGACGTCGAGCCTGGCCGGCAACGCGGTGTAGGTGACCTCGCTCAGGGCGTCCGAGCGGAGCTCGCCATCAACTTGGATGGGAGAGTCCGGGGTCATGCTGATGTGCAGCCGCGTGGTGTGATGTTGATGGACGGCGGGGTCCTTCACGTAATCGCCGGAGATGGCCCTGGGCAGCAGGCTCAGCATCTTGAGCCGCGACGGAGCGTAGGCATAGACGAAAGTGAGCTTCCCGTCGGTCGGGTCGGCCGCTGGGGCCATTCGGAAGAGCCCGCCTGTCACCGGGCAGTTGCCGACCGTGACGAGGCTGATAGGCCCCTCGTAGCCTCCATCGTCCCACTCCAGGCGCATGGTCCAGGTGGGGTGCTGGTTGATGGCGCGCAGGGCAGCGACCAGGTACCGGACCACGCCGCGCAGGCGCACCATCCGAATGTTGTATTGTGTGACCACCGGCTCGAGCCCGACGGCCGAGTTGTTGTTGAAGACCCACTCATTCGCCTGGCCCAGGTCGATGCGCCGGGTTTTCCTGCCGGCGATGGCGGACGCCATCGCCTTCAAATCGAGCGGCAGCCCGAGGTTGTGGACCAGATCGTTGGCCGTCCCAAGCGGCATCAGGCCGAGCGGGCCCAGCACCCCGTCCGGCGCGGCGCGGCGCAGACCATTGACGACCTCGCCCAGCGCGCCGTCACCGCCGGCAGCGATGATCGGCGAGAACCCCTGCCGGGCCGCCGCTTCGGCCAGCGTCACGCCTTCGCCCGGCGCAGTGGTTTCTGCCAATTCATAGTCGATGCCTGCGCCGTGCAGCGCGGCCTCCATCTCGGGTCGGCGCTTGCGCGCCAACCAGCGGCCGGAGTACGGGTTGAGGATGACTTTGGCGGTCACGGGATCTCCTTGTGGCGAGCGGTCAGAGGGGTTCAATCCAGAAAGGTCACGCGCAGGCCTTCGGCGGTGAGCCACGCCACCGCGCGCTGGAGCTCGGCAGTCGACCCCGAGGCCTGGAGTTCGACCCAGCCCTCGTCGATCCCGATCTGGGCGCCCAGGATGCTGACCGTCAGGTCGAACTGGCGGATCAAACGGTGCAGGATCGGCTCGCGGACCAGCGCCGGCGGATAGTTCAGGCGCAGCGTCCGGGTACCGGCATTCATAGGCCCGGCGGGCGGTGTGGGTTCCACGTGGATGCGATCTCTCCGCGCGCGGATTCTAGCATCGGCGCGGAAGGCCGTCAAAGCAGTGAACGCTCAGGCGCAGACCCCCACCCCGACCCTCCTCCTTTCAGGGGGAGGGGAGGGCGGGGGTCTTTCGTTCACTCTACAGGCTGGGGCGCTCGGCCAGCGTGACCCTCAGTTGCAGCTCGTTGTCCCCGCGCCTGACGACCAGGGTCACGTCATCGCCGGGCGCGTGCTTGAGCAGCTGGTTCAAGAAGGGGTATGCCTCACCGAACGGCGTCCCGTCGATCCCGACAAGGACGTCTCCCTGGCGAAGGCCGGCGTCCGCCGCCGGGCTTCGGGGGGTCACCTCGGTGATGTACGCTCCGTACGACACGTCCAGCCCATTGGCCGCAGCCACACTGGGGGTCAACCACTCCCAGCGGATCCCCAGGTACGGGCGGATGACAACGCCCTTGGTGGTCAGCTGGTCAACAATCGCCTTGACCGAATTGCTGGGGATGGCGAAGCCCAGTCCCTCGGCGGCCACGCCGGAGCTCCCACCGCCGCGCAGCACCAGGGTGTTGATCCCGACGACCTCGCCGCGCAGGTCCACCAGCGGTCCGCCGGAGTTGCCGCGGTTGATGGCCGCGTCCGTCTGCAGCAGGCCCTCCATCTGGTAGCCGGAGACGGTTTCCAGGCTGCGGTTCATGGCGCTGACCACGCCGACTGTGACGGTGTTGGTGAGATCGCCCAGCGGGGAACCGATGGCGATGACCGTATCCCCGGGCAGCAGGCCGTCCGAGTCCCCAAAGGTCGCCGCAGGCGCGGCGCCGGCCTCGATCTTGATCACCGCCAGATCGGCGAACGGGTCGCTGCCCACCAGCTCCGCCGGCAGTGTCTTGCCGTCGGCCAGCACGACCTCCAACCGTTGGCTGCCCTCGACGACATGGGCGTTCGTGACAATGTGTCCCTGCGCGGAGATCACGACGCCAGAGCCCGATGCCTTTGCAGCCTGGTCGCCCTGTAAGGCAGACGCGGGGGCGGCGTTGAGGTAGTTCACGACGGTGACGACCGACGGCGCGAGTGTGGACACTGCTTGCGGCACGCCTTCGGTCGCCGCGGCGGCCTGGGCGCGTGCCGGCACTGGCTCTGCCGGCTCAGCGGCCGACACACTTGCAGCCGGCGGGTTGTTCTGTAGCACTAGGTAAGCCACGGTCCCGCCGGCGGCCGCGCCGAAGGCTCCCGAAAGGGCCAGTCCGGCGGCTACCACCAGGCCGATGATCGTGATTGTCCGACGCGATAGAGATGGATTGGGTTGCATGGTTCTCACTCCTCAGACTCACGGTCCGAAGGTCGCATCGTAAGCCCGTGGCATGAATGCCAGGTAAGGAGCGACTTAGGAGAGCGTCAGAAGGGACCGTGCCGCTAGGGCCGGGGAATCGAGCGGGCCGTCTCTCAGGACGGCCCGCTCGATGCAGGGAATTGTGAAGCCCCGCGCTGCGTGTCTCAGCTCCGGCGCCGGCCACCGAGCCCCGCGACCATGAGGGCGAAGCGCAGCACACTTAGGATAGCCACCAGCAGCGCCGCCACGTAGGTGAAGGCGGCCGCATTCAGCATCGAGTTCACGCCGCGCCGCTCCTCTTCGCTGTACAGCAGTCCGGTATCGGTCAATAGCTTGCGGGCTCGGGCGGAGGCGTTGAATTCGACTGGGAGCGTCGCCAGCGCGAATAGGGCGCCGACCGAGAAGACGATCAGGCCCAGCAGAGCCAACTCGAAGAATCCCAGGATCAGCCCGATGAGCAGCAGGATCCACCCCAGCCTCGAGCCGATGCTCGCTGCCGGGACAAGCGCCGAGCGGATCCGGAGCGGGGCGTAGCCGTCGCGGTCCTGCATCGCGTGCCCGATTTCGTGCGCCGTGATCGCCAGCGAGGCGACCGACGGAACGCCGGCGACCTCCGGCGAAAGATGAAGCCGGTGCGTGCCCGGGTCGTAGTGGTCGCTCAACCGGCCCTGGACACCGGCCACTTCCACGCCGGGAAGCCCGGCCTGGGCGAGCAGCCGCTGTGCGGCATCCTGGCCATTCATCCCCAGGCTGTTCTTCGTCTGTCCCCATCGGCGGTAGGTTGAACTGACCCACCACTGCGCCACAGCCATCAGAACAAATGCCGGCAGCATGAAGATGATGTAGGTCGAGTCATAGACGTACATCCCCGCGCCTCCTTACGAACCCAACTGGGCCATCAAAACCGCGATCGCCTTATCAAGCTGCGGATCCCGCCCGGCCTCCGCGTCTTCGTCCGTGATGGCAACTTCCACGTCCGGCGCCAACCCTTGCTCGTTGATCTGCCGGTCCTTGGGTGTGTACCAGCGAGCGATAGTGACCCGCACGGCGCCCTGTTCATCATCCAGTGGGACCCAGTCCTGAACCGATCCCTTGCCGTAGGTGGTCTCACCGACTAGCCTGGCACGTCCGTAGTCCTGCAGCGCGCCGGCGACGATCTCCGACGCCGAGGCTGAACCCCCGTCCACCAGCACGACCAGCGGGATCGTCGTTGCCTGCCCTCCCGCCCGGGCGCGGTACACCTCTTCGCGGCCATCTCCGAAGCGCTCGGTTAGGACCACGCCTTCTGCCAGGAACTCGGACGAGACGTCGACGGCCGTGGTCAGGTATCCGCCCCCGTTGCCCCGCAGGTCGAGGATCAGCCCGCGTGCATCCTGCCCCATCAGGTCCGCCACCGCTCGCTTGAGGTCACGCGTCGTCTCCTCCCCGAACGTGTTGAGCTGAATGTAGCCCACGCCGCCGTCGAGCAGGCGGCCCTCCACGCTTGGGATGTTGATGCTGTCCCGGACGACGCTGACTTCGAGCCATTCGGTCTCACCCTCGCGGCGCAGAGTCAGCCGGACCGTGGTGCCCTTCGGCCCGAGGATGCGCTGGACCACCAGGCTCGGATCGATCCCGGTCACGTCGTCGCCATCCACGGCCACGACCACGTCGCCGGCCTTGACACCCGCCTTCTCTGCCGGCGAACCCGGCATGGGCGAGACGATGGTCAGGAACTCGCCGTCCGTGTCGACGAACGCCCCGATGCCTTCGTACTCCCCGCTCAGGCCAATGTTCGCCTGCCGGTACTGGTCCGGGTCCATGTAGGCCGTGTGCTCATCCCCGAGTGCGTCGAGCATGCCGCGGATGGCGCCACGCAACAGGGCGACGTCGTCGACTGGCTGGTCGACAAACCGGGTGTGGGCGATGTCCCAGGCTTGCCAGAACGGCGCGAAGAACGTCTCCCGATCCGTGTCCCCGACCACGATCGGAGTACTCGCCGTAGCCTCCGTGACCGGTGGCAGGAAGGGCCCGAGGAGTCTCGAAGCCGCTTGTTGGACGTGGGGGGAAAGCCCGCCGAAGGCCACCCCGCTGCCGAACAAGCCGACCGCCAGCACCAACCCAAGGAGGGCGCCCAACACCACCCTGCCTGCTTTGTTCATTCCATCACCTCAACGCTTGGCCCTGAGAGCCTAGCACAACAACATAAGAACCGGATGAACAGCGGTTCGCGGCGGGATCGGTATCGATCGGGGACGGCTAGGAGAGGCCGTGATGCGCGGACCAGTCGGCAAGCAGGGCCGGGAATGCCCCGGTACCGGCCGCCGCGACGTAGCGTAGGATCGCCTCGCCGTCGAACGGATAAAGCGGGTGGCACGAAGTGGGCCAGGCGCCGCCCGGCATTTCGACTACAGCATGGACTGCCCGGCCCGGGATGTCTGCCCGCTTCAGCCGGTCGACGACGCGCTCAGCGGTGACAATGACCGTATCGGCCACCATGACGACCTCGCGGTCGACGCCCCAGTGCCCGTTGAGCTGTGCGTTTCCACTCCGGTCTGCTTCGAGCGCGTGCACGACCGCGACGTTGCAGCGGATGGCCGGGAAGGCCATCAGCTCCTCTCCAGAGTATGGATCGACAACCGTGCGCACATCCGGTCGGAGCGCCGGCAGATCGGTACCGATCCAGGCCGTGGATGGGAGGAAGCCGACGCCAGAGAGCGCGGCGCGGATCCCGCACGCCAGACTGGCCTCGGTCTCCTCGATGATGTCGAGGGTGCCCTGACCTGCGGCCTGGGTGAAGTACGGAGCTAGGCCGAACGCCTCCAGGCCGACGTAGCAGGCCCGGATCTGGCGGACCATCCCGGCTGAGATCAGCAGGTCGGTTTCCAGACCGCCGGTGAAAGGCAGAAGCGTGAGGCTGGCTGGTGCCGATTCTTCAGCGAAGCGCTTGAGGATTGCCAGCGTGAAGGCCATCGGCCGGCGGTACAGGGTGACGCCGCCCAGGGCTACCGACGCACCCGGCGGCACCAGTTGCGCTGCCTGGGCGAGGCTCACTCGCTTGTCAATGTCCATGGTCAGTCAGCCCCGGCAGCGCGTTGGTGAGGTCGCTGATGCGTTCGATGTGCAGGTCGGCCGCGCCGTTCGCCTGCGCCGGACCGACGAGTACGGTCGTCATCCCCATCGCCTTGGCCGGGGCGAGGTTTCGAGGGAGGTCGTCTGCAAGCACGCAGGCACGCGGGTCCTTCTCTCCGATAAGGCCCAGCGCACGCTCATAGGCTTCGGGGGCCGGCTTGTTCGTCATGCCCAGGGCGAACAGGTCAATGATGGTGTCGACCTTGTCCGCTACGCCCAGGCAGGCCAGGACGCGGTCGGCGTGCTCCCGGTTGGCGTTGGTGAAGACAACGCGCTTCTGTGGCAGCTTCTCCAGCATGGCACTCAGCGCCGGGTCGGGGCGGAGCAGCTCTTCCACAGGCACAGCATGCACATAGGCCAGGTAGTCCTGTGGGTCGACGCCGTGGTTGAACCACAATCCATTGAGCGTGGTCCCGTACTCCTCGAAATAGCGGCGTCGAAGAGTGGTCGTTTCATCATACGACAGCCCGAGGCGGTCCATCATGAAGATCTGGATCCGCTCACCGATGGCCTGCCACACTCCGCTCGAAGGCGGGTAGAGCGTGTCATCCAGATCCAGAAAAACCACCCGGTAGGTCATGTGAACGGGTCGTCCTTCGTCCACACGCGGATGGTGTCCTCCGGAGGCGGGAGGCGGCGCCCGATAGCCAGCCACCAGATCGCCAGGGCCGCAAGTGCCAGTCCGAACGCGATACTGGTCTCGAGCCAAGCTGCGCGGTACGTCGCCCAGCGCAAGATCAGATACGCCAGCGGGACCGGGACGAGCAGGACGATCCTTCGGCGGCGGTGGCGCTCACTGCGAAGCGTGACCAGGGCGAGCACGAAGAACAGCCCGGTGAGGACGAGGATGGTCGCGGTATCCACGCCGGCAGTATAGGCCACCCGCGAGGCAGGTGTCAACCCATGCGGCGCGCGGCGCTATAATCCGCCTGCCTGGGAGCGCTGCCGTGCCGATCCGCATCCTATCCGAAGACGTCGCCTCCGCCATCGCCGCCGGTGAGGTGATTGAACGACCCGCGTCGGTCGTCAAAGAGTTGATCGAGAACGCCCTCGATGCCGGGGCACGCTCCGTCGGCGTGCGCGTCGAGCGCGGTGGTCGCAGCCTGGTCGAGGTGTCCGACGACGGAGCGGGGATCCCGGCGGCCGAGGTGCCTCTGGCGCTCGAGCGGCATGCTACCTCCAAGCTGCAGACCAAGGAGGACTTGTTTTCCATCCGGACCCTGGGTTTTCGCGGCGAGGCGCTGGCATCCATTGGCGCCGTAGCCCACCTCGAGCTGGTCTCGCGCCCTCCCGACGCGGCGGGAGGCACACGCCTGCGGTCGGAGGGCGGTCACGTCGGCAAACCTGAGCCCATCGGCGCGCCGCACGGGACGGTTGTCCGTGTGCGCGACCTGTTCTTCAATGTCCCGGCGCGGCAGAAGTTTCTCAAGGCCGAAGAGACCGAGCGCCGCAGGATCCTGTCGCTGGTCACGCGCTATGCGCTTGCCTATCCGCAGGTTCGCTTCAGCCTGGAGCAGGAGGGTCGTCCCGCCTTCGCCTCGTCCGGCAGCGGTGACCGGCGGGAGGTGTTGGCGGCAGTCTTCGGGTTGGAGGTCGCGCGGGAGATGGTCGGCCTGCCGCCGGCCGAGGTCCGCGGCATGAGCCTCGAAGGATTCATCAGCCCGCCGGCCGTCCACCGCTCGAACCGGCGCGAGGTGACGCTGTTTGTTAACGGTCGCTGGATCCAGGATGCCGCCTTGACCGCGGCCGTCGTCCAGGCGTATCACGGGTTGCTGATGGTGGGCCGCTATCCGATCGCAGCCGTGTTTCTGACGTTGCCTCCCGAGGAGTTGGACGTCAACGTCCACCCGGCCAAAGCGGAAGTCCGTTTCCGCGAGGCCGAGGCAGTCTTCGCCCTGGCGCAGCGCGCCGTACGGGCCACGCTGCTTGGCCTGGCACCGGCGCCCGAGGTGAGCCTGCCGGCGACATGGAACGCCGGCTGGCAGGAGCAGGGCGGGCCGCGCCCGGCGGACCCGGCGTGGGCGATCGCGCATGCAGAGCCTCCTCCGTCCGTTTCCCTGAGCCAGCCTGGACTCCCGGCGAGCGCGTTGCCCTTGCTGCGCAGTATCGGGCAGGTGGGCGCCACCTACCTGGTGGCCGAGGGCCCAGACGGGCTGTACCTGATCGACCAACATGCGGCCCACGAACGCGTCTTGTTCGAGAAACTGCTGCAGCAGCAGGGGGCGGGCGCCGGGGCACAGGTCTTGCTCGAGCCGGCATCTGTGGAACTGGCGCCGTCGGAGGCGCTGGTGCTCGAGGGTCAGCTTGACGTGCTTCGCCGGCTGGGGTTCGTCGTCGAGGAGTTCGGGTCGAGCACCTTCCGAGTGCGCGCCGTCCCGCCCCTGCTATCTCAGCTGCCCGCGGCGCAGGCGCTGCGGGCGGTGATTGAGGATTTTGAGGAGGACGAATCCCCCCTGGCCGATGTCCTCGAAGCGCGTGTGGCAGCCCGGGTGTGCAAGCGTGCGGCCGTCAAGGCCGGCCAGGTCCTGTCGATGGTTGAGCAGGAGCAGCTGCTGCGCGATCTCGAAGCGTGCGCCATGCCGCGAGCGTGTCCACACGGACGGCCGACCATGATCCATCTATCGGTCGCTTCGCTGGAGCGGCAGTTCGGCCGGCGCGGCTAGACCCCTGCCGAGTGACAGAATCGAACGGCGCGGCCTGGAGGCGCGCCGACTTGTTCCCGGGCTGACCTGGACCACCTATGGCGTGGCCGGCAGGCGGACGGTGAAGGTGCTGCCCTTCCCGGTCTCGCTCACCACGTCGATCGTGCCGCGGTTGGCCTCCACGATGCGCTTGGCGATCGCCAGCCCAAGTCCGGTGCCGGGTGTGGCACCCTCCTGATCCGGGACGCGGTAGAAGCGCTCGAACATGTGCGGCAAGCTGTCGGCCGGGATGCCGCGACCCGTGTCGCTGACGGCCAGGACCGCCGTCGACCCCTCCCCGCTGACCACCACCCGCACCACTCCGCCCTTCTGGTTGTACTTGATCGCGTTCGTCAGCAGGTTCAGCACGACCTGCTTCAGTCGGTTGCGGTCTCCGTACACCGGGCCCGGGCTATGCTCGAGATCTGCTTCCAGCCGGATCCGCTCTGCCTCGGTTTGCGGCCGGACAACCTCCAGACACTCGCGCACCAGGCCGGCCAAGTCGATCGGCTCGCGCGTGAAGCGGGCGCGACCGGACTCAAGGCGGGCCAGCTCCAGGAAATCGGTCGCCATCTCGTTCAGGCGCTTGACCTCGGTATAGATGGAGGTGCCCAGCTTCTGATTCTGATCCTGGGGCAAATCCGGCCGTTGCAGCAGGTAGGCGGCGGCCATCAGCGCCGCCAGCGGTGTGCGCAGCTCGTGCACCATCTCCGAGACGACGTCGCTCTGCTGGAACAGCCGGCTGTTCTCTATGGTAATCGCCGCCTGCGCCGCCAGCGCCTGGAGGAGGCGCGCATCCTGATCATCGAAACGGCCCTTGCGCTTGTTGACGGCTTCGATCACGCCCAGCGTCTTATTCTGCGTGAGCAGCGGCACGCCGAGCACCGATCGCGTACGGAAGCGCGTCAGTACATCCATCTCTCGGAAGAAGCGCGGATCGGTGAGCGCGTCTTCGACCAACAGCGGCTTGGCGTGCGTGTAGACCCACCCGGCGATGCTGCTCTCGGCCGGCACCGTCTGGCGGCCGATCCCCTCCATCAGCTCATTGGTCGCCGCCTCGAAGTACAGGCGCTCCGACTGTGGGTCGTAGAGCAGCAGTGAGGCAGCTTCGCAGTCCGTCAGCTCCTGCGCCGCCTCGACGATCCGCTGCAGCAGCCCCTCGAGATCGAGGCGCGACGCCAGGTCGGTCGTCACCTCCAGCAGGCGGGCGTAGCGCCGGACTAGGAGGGGGTAGTTGCGAATGGCGGAGAGCTCGCGATCGGAGCGCTTGTCTGCTTCAGTCACTCAGCACCTCATCGGCCAGAGCGGGAAGGACCTCGATAACGTCCTGCCGGAAGACGACATCGGCGCGCGGGTCGAGGTAGGTTGCCTCGCGGTTGACGATGATCAGCCGCGCGCCGGCTTCCAGAGCGCGCTGCGGGAAGAGCGCCGCCGGAGTAACCTCGAGCGACGAACCGGCGATCAGCAGCAGGTCGCTGGATGCCAGCAGGGCTTGGGCAGCCTGCACTGTCTGCTGCGGGAGCTGCTCGCCAAAGAGTACGACGTCGGGCTTGAGGATCCCGCCGCAGGCCTCACAGCGGGGCAATGCCCCTGTTCGGGCGAACCGGGTAAGCAAGCCGTCCGTCGAGGTCCGGCGGTAGCAGGTCACGCATGTCGCCTCGCGCAGGTGCCCATGGATCTCGTGCACCGTAAGCGAGCCGGCACGGCCGTGCAGGCCGTCAATGTTCTGGGTGACCACGCCCACCATCCGGCCGGCCGCCTCAAGGCGCGCAAGCGCCCTGTGGGCGGCGTTCGGCTCGGCCTGCAGGATGCGCTCGGCCAGAGGGCGAATCCACGCGAAGAACGCCTCCGGGTGGTAGCGGAAAGCGGTGAGGGAGGCGACCTCCATCGGGTCGACCTGCTCCCAGAGCCCTGAGCCGGGCGAACGGAAGTCGGGAATCCCCGAGGGGGTAGAGATGCCGGCGCCTGTCAACGCCGTGGGACGGGAGGCGGCGCGAAGCAGGCTGGCCGCTTGCTGCAGGGGGGTTCCTGGAGTTTCGGCTCCCACGCGTTGGCGCCCGATCAGGCGAGCTGGAGTTCGGTGGCGATGTGCGCGGCGAGCTTGCGGATCTGATCACCCACCAGTGTGTCCGGGTGAAGCAGGACAAGTGGGGCGCCATTCTGGGCCGCCTGGTGGGCTTGCTCGGGCGCCGGCGAGACGAGCCCAGCCAGATCGACCCCCAGGTCGGCGGCCATCTGCTGCCACGGTATCTGGAGACTCGTGCGCTCGCGTGTCAGGAGCGCCAGGCTGATCCGATGCCGCCCCAGCCCGCTGGCGGACAGCTCGTCGATCAGGTTTCGGGCGATCGTGTTCGACGGGTACACCGGCTCGCTGACCAGGATCACCCGGTCGGCGATGCTGGCCAGCGGCATGACGTACGGGCGCAATCCGGAGCCGAGGTCAACCACGACGACCGTCGCCATCGTCGCCAGGTTCCTGACCACCGCCTCCATCTGTGGGACGGCCTGCTCGAGCTCGCTATCCTTGGGGCGGGAGGAGGCCAGCAGGAGCCGCACTCCGGTCCGGTGTGTGATCAGCTCGCCGTCGATCGAGCGCAGGTGGATGTCTTTGAGCGATCGGATCAGTAGGTTGCTCAGGCCGACCGGGTTCGGGAGGTTCAGGTCGAGGGCGATCGATCCGCGGCCGGGATTCATCTCGGCCAGGATGACGTCCTGGCCGCCTCCATGCAGGACCACGGCGGTATTGACCGCCAACGTGGACGTCCCGGACCCGCCGCGGGCGCCGAGGAATGCCACCACGCGGGCGCGGTCGCGTTCGCGTGGCTCGGGCGCCGCCTTGCCCGTCGCCGTGCGCGAGAGCACGGCCTTCACGTGGGCGGTCAGTTCGGCCGGATGAGTCGGTTTGGTGAGGTAGTCGTCGACGCCGGCCTCGAAACCCGCCACTTTGTCGTCGACCATGCTCTTGGCAGTGAACATGATGATCGGGATGTGGGCCAGCGCAGGGTCAGTGCGCAAACGCCGGGTCACCTCGTAGCCGTCGAGGTCCGGCATCATCACGTCCAGAAGGATCAGATCGGGCTTCTCAACCGAGGCGCGCGAGATGCCGAGCGTTCCGTTGCTGGCGACGGCGATGCGATAGCCTTGCCGCTCCAGCATCAAGCCGACAAGTTTGAGCGTGTCGATGTCGTCGTCGATGATCAGGATCTTCTCGGCCATTTGCTGGACGCCCACGTCGGTGGTCCTGAACGGCGCGGGCAGTCTAGCATAAAGGGAAGGGCCGGGCAAGCGGGGCGCGTTCCAGCGGCCGCGCGATGCTATAATCCTCTACACCCGCGTGCTTCGACCAAGATGCTCTTTGACCTGTGGGGCTTCGACGCAAGCCTATCGCTAGGACTTCCCGTTCGATCCTCGGGATACGTCCTGCTGGCCTTTGGGCTTGCCCTGACCCTGATCCTGGTCCTGCGCGATCTTGTCGGGCGCACCCGCCAGACGACGCCGAATGGCGGGCGTCCGCTCCTCTTCCTCGTGCTGCTCTTGGCGGCTCCTGTCGCCTCGCAAGCCCTCGTCGTCCGCCTGCCGGCCCTCAGCGGGCTCCCCATCCCCGGGCAGGCTCAGGAGGCCTACCCCGCTCTCTTCTCGGTCCTGGGTGCGCTGCCGTGGCTCCTGGCGGGCGGCGCCGCCGGGGTGACGGAAGCCGTTCTGGTTGGCCTCGTGGGCGGCTTCGCCCGCGCCGGCTGGGTCACGCACAGTCTGCTCACGCCGGTGCACACAGCGCTGACCGCGGCGCTCGTGGCAGGCCTTCTGCGCCAGAACTACCTCGAATGGACGGGCAAAGGCCTTCGAAGCCCGCTGCTCGCCAGCCTCCTGGCCGGTGGGCTGCTGGCGCTCCAGGGCACCGCCGAGCGTCTCGTTTACGCTGGCGGAAGCGGCTACGATGCACTCGAGTACGCACTCTCGTGGCTGATGCCCTGCCTGCTGGCCGCGATGCTCGAGACGGGCGGCGCGGGCGTGGCCTGCGAGGCGCTGAGGACTGTTGCACCGGGGGCCTGGTTCCGCACGAAGCGCCTGGTCCCGGCGCCCTACAACCGATCGCTCGCCGCCCGGCTGCTGACGGTCTTTGCCGGCGTGGGCCTGGTCGCGGGCGGCGTCCTGCTGCTCGGTAACTGGCTGCTGGCACAGTCTGCCGCACGCGAGCTGGTCGAAAGCCAGATGGAGCAGACCGCCAGCGTGGTCGGCGGCGGAGTCCCGTTCTTCATCCAGAGTGGCCGTTCGTTCGCACAGGAAGCGGCCCAGGCGCTTTCTGTGCAGCGCGCCGCGGGCACACCGGACGCCGAGGCCTTGAGTGCAGTGCTGCGTCAGTTGCCGTTCTTCGCTCGCCTGAGCGTATTCGATGAGGCCGGCCGCCTCACCGCCACGACGACTGCCGATCCGTCCGAAGCGGCGGCCTTTCTAGAAATCGGACCTTCGCTCGCCCTCGCCCTGGAGGGTGTTCCGCAGGAGCATGTTGTGGCCCCGGCGCCTGGCAGCACCGGCGCACGACTAGCCTTCATCGTCCCCCTGGCATCGAATGACGGCTCGCGCTCGAGCGGTGCGCTGGCTGGTTGGACCGATCTGGCCACCAACCCGCTGTTCCTGCCGGTCGTCGACCGCCTGAAGGCGGTCGACGGTGGCGAGGCGTATATCACGGACGCCGCCGGGCGGATACTCGTCCACCCCGATGCGACCCGCATTCTGCAGACTCCAGCCCTGCCGCGAGAGAGCGGGACGGCTTCTGCCGTGACCGCCCCGGATGGGACCCGGCAGTGGATGCTGGTCCAGCCGGCGGAGGGTTATCCCTGGCAGGTTGTCATCAGCATCCCGCAGAGGACGGTTAACGCGCTGGCGGTTCAGCTGGCCACGCGCCTCATCGCCGTGCTCGGTGCCGTCGGGGCCGTGATGATGCTGGTCCTGTACGCCACGAGCCGGCGGCTGACGCGACCGCTGCGCGAGATGGCGATTGCTGCGGAGTCGATCGCGCGGGGCAACCTTGCGCTGCCGGTGCGCGTGCGGAGTCAGGACGAGATCGGCCGCCTGGCGGCGTCGTTCGAGGGTATGCGGCGCAGCCTGCAGGCGCGCCTGAGTGAGATGGATCTCCTGCTGGCGTCCAGCCAGCGCCTGGCATCCAGTTTCGATCTGGGCGGCATCCTTCCACCGATCCTGGAAGGCGCCGGCAGGCTGCTTCGCGCCGACCATGTTCGCGTGGCCTTGTTGGGCCCAGGGGCGGAGGCAGGTGGCCGGGTGGAGATCTACTGCGCCGGGAAGGATCGCGGGAACTGGGCGTCGCTGGACGGCCAGGTCGTGGAGTTGTCCCGCCAGCGCGGGAAGTTCTTGTTGGAGAACCCGGGTCGCGCCCGGGCGGTCCTCAACCTTTCGCAGGTGACGGAACCCCTGCAGGGATTGGTGGCCGTGCCCCTGCGGGATGAGCAGGCGTTCATCGGCGTGATGTGGCTGGGATACCGACGGGCTCAAGCCCTCCCGCCGGATACCAGCAACCTGCTGACGATCCTGGCGGCGCAGATTGGTGTTTCGGTCAGCAACGCACGCTTGTTCCACCGCGCCGAGCAAGAGAGACTGCGGCTGGGCGCCGTCCTGGAGGCCACACCCGATGCGGTTCTGGCGACCGACCGCCGCGGCCGGATCACGCTGGCCAACCCCGCCGCCGAGTCTGTCCTGCGCGGGAACGTCGACGACGTCCTGGGCAAGCCGGCCAGCGAATGGGTGACCGCGCCGGAGGTGCTGGAGCTGCTGCAGCCGGGGTCCGAACGGCGCACGGCCGACGTGGCCATCGGGGGCGGCCGTGCGCTCTTCGCCACGGCGACCGACATCCGGCCGGGGGGCGAGGACCAGAGCGGACGGGTGTGTGTGCTGTGGGACATCACGCATTTCAAGAAAGTGGACATGCTCAAGTCGGAGTTCGTGTCCACCGTCAGCCATGACCTGCGCGCCCCGCTGACCTTGATGCGCGGGTACGCCACGATGCTCTCCATGGTCGGCGCCATGAATGAGCAGCAGAAGGACTTCGTGCGCAAGGTCCATGAGAGCATCGAGCAGATGACTCAACTGGTCGACAACCTGCTGGATCTGGGCCGCATCGAAGCCGGGGTCGGGCTGAACCTGGAGGCGGTCAACGTCGAGAGTGTGATGCAGGATGTGTCCGGCGCGTACCAGGCGCAGGCCGCCAACAAGCGCATCGCCCTGACCACCGATATTCCAGGCGGCATGCGGCCGATCGAAGCCGACCTGACGCTGCTGCGCCAGGCCGTCGCCAACCTGGTCGACAACGCCATCAAGTACACCCAGGCCGGCGGGCGCGTGATGCTGCGCACCCGGCAGCACGACGGCCGCCAGGTGATCAGCGTGGAGGACACCGGCGTCGGCATCGCCCCGACCGACCAGGCGCGGTTGTTCGAGAAATTCTACCGGGCGCGGCGCAGCGAGACGCTGCGCGAGAAGGGGTCCGGGCTGGGACTGGCGATCGTCAAGTCGGTCGCCGAGCAGCACGGGGGCCGGGTGACCGTGGAGAGCCGCCTGGGGGTGGGGAGCACCTTCACGCTGGAGCTGCCCGCCCGTCTGCCCGGCTAGCGATCCCACCTTGACAGATGGGAATACGGCCTTATAATCCTCCCCACGTGAATCGCGAGAACTGAGCTGGTAGGGTAGCAGCGCTTGAGGACAAGCAGACCTCAGGCGCTCGTTTCGCGTTGTCTGCCGGGTAGCACGTTTGTTCCAGTCTAGTCAGACCGTGGAGGGACCGGGTGGAATCCAAGTCGTTTCGTGCTCTGCGCATCAGTCTGGCATCGCCCGAGATCATCCTGAGCTGGTCGTATGGTGAGGTGCTCAAGCCGGAGACGATCAACTACCGCCGCCTGCGCCCGGAGAAGGACGGCCTGTTCTGCGAAGCGATCTTTGGCCCGACCAAAGACTGGCAGTGCTACTGCGGCAAGTACAAGAACATCCGCTTCAAGGGCATCACCTGCGAGAAATGCGGCGTCGAGGTGACGCGCTCGTCGGTGCGCCGGGAGCGCATGGGCCACATCACCCTGGCGGCACCGGTGGCACACGTGTGGTACACCCGCCGTGTCCCGTCCTACCTTGGGCTGCTGCTGGACATCTCGCGCCGCAACCTGGACCGCGTCCTGTACTTCGCCCAGTACGTAGTCACGCACGTCGACGAGGAGGCGCGGCGCAAGGCGCTCAAACGCATCGAGGATGAGATCGCCCGGCTGGAGAAGGAACAGGCCGACGGCCTCAATCAGCAAATCGCGCAGATCAAGGCCAACCGCAAGAAGAGGCTGGAAGACCTGGAGGAGCGGAAGCGCGCCGTGGAGGCGGGCTTCGCTGAAGATGTCGCCGCGCGCATTGACCCGATCATCCGCGAGGGCCAGTCGCTCGAGCGCTCCCTGACCGAGAAGCTCGACAAGACCATTCGGGCGTCGATCCACTTCCAGGAAACCGAGACCCTGATTGCCGACAAGGGCGAGACCATTACCTCCGACCACATCACCCGCGTCCAGGAGATCGTCAAGGCGCGGCTGGACGAGATCGAGGCATCCGGCAAGGACAAGCGCAACCGCGAGCTCGAACGCCTCGGGATGCAGCTCGAGAAGGTCAAGGCCGAATCCGACCTGGCCATGGCCGAGCTGCGCGATGCCGTCGATGACGACGGTTCGACCGCGCGGGAACAGTTGGACGCCGATCGCGACGAACTGCAGGGCATTCAGCCGATGATGTTCCTGGGCGAGACGCGCTATCGCGAGCTCAAGGCCAAGTGGGGACAGGTCTTTCGCGCCGATATGGGTGCCGAGGCTTTCTACGAGATCCTGCAGCGTCTGGATCTGGAGGCGCTGGCCAAGGAGCTGTGGGAGGAATCCCGCACCACGCGCTCCAAGCAGCGCAAGAAGAAGGCCACCAAGCGCCTCAAGGTGGTGGAGGCCTTCCGGCGGTCCGGCAACCGGCCGGAGTGGATGGTGATGACGGTCCTGCCGGTGATCCCGCCCGATCTGAGGCCGATGGTCCAGCTCGACGGGGGCCGCTTTGCCACCTCCGATCTGAACGACCTGTACCGGCGGGTGATCAACCGCAACAACCGTCTCAAGCGGCTGGTCGAGCTTGGCGCGCCGGACGTCATCGTGCGCAACGAGAAGCGCATGCTGCAGGAAGCGGTCGACTCGCTGATCGACAATGCCCAGCGAGGCAAGGCGCTCTCCCGGCGCGGCCGCCGCGAGCTCAAGTCGCTGAGCGATATGCTCAAGGGCAAGAAGGGCCGCTTCCGCCGGAACCTGCTGGGCAAGCGGGTCGACTACTCCGGCCGTTCGGTGATCGTCATCGGCCCGGACTTGAAGCTGTTCCAGTGCGGCCTGCCGAAGACGATGGCGCTGGAGCTCTACCGCCCGTTCGTGATCTCGAAGCTCGTCTCGTACAACTACGCCGCCAACGTCAAGGGCGCCAAGCGCATCATCGAGCGCGAGCGGCCGGAGGTGTGGGAGGTCTTGGAAGAGGTCATCAAGGACCGCCCGGTGCTGCTGAACCGAGCCCCGACGCTGCACCGGCTCGGTATCCAGGCTTTCGAACCGGTTCTGGTGGAGGGCAAAGCAATCCACCTCCACCCGCTGGTGTGCGCCGCCTTCAACGCCGACTTCGACGGCGACCAGATGTCGGTGCATGTGCCGCTCTCGGCCAAGGCCGTCGAGGAAGCGCGTGGGCTCATGCTCTCGACGCGCAACCTGCTCAAGCCCGCCGACGGCGAGCCGGTGGTTGGCCCGTCGAAGGACATGGTCCTCGGCGTCTACTACCTGACGATGCAGGTCGAGAACAAGAAGCATCGCGGCCAGGGACGTGCCTTCGCGGATATGGACGAGGTCGAGCTGGCGTACGCTCTGGGGCAGGTGGAGGTCCACACGCCCATCCGTCTCGTGACCGAGACCTGGTACGACGACAAGGGTCTGCGCCTGGCGGCGCTGGAAACGCGCCGGATCGAGACCACCGTCGGCCGCGTGCTGTTCAACCGCGTGATGCCACCCGAGCTTCGCTTCGTCAACCGCGTGCTCGACAAGGGATCGATGCAGAAGCTCGTCGGCGAGGTCTACCAGGTGCTGCGGGAGGAAGGCACGCCGGCTGTCGTCGACGCCATTAAGGACATCGGCTTCGAGTATGCCACGCGCTCCGGGACGACGATTGCCGTCTCGGACATCACGGTGCCGCCGGAGAAGAACGAGATCATCGCCAAGACGCTTCAGGAGGCCGAGGCCATCAGCCGCGACTTCCGCCGCGGCCTGCTGACCAACCAGGAGCAGAACGAGCGCATCATCGAGCTGTGGCAGGCGACGACCCTCAGGGTGGCGGCGGCAGTCAGGGGCGCCATGGACCCATCGGGCAACCTGAGCACGATGGCCATCTCCGGGGCCACCAAGGGTGGTTTCGGCCCGATCTCGCAGCTGGCCGGCATGCGGGGTCTGATGGCCGACCCGGCTGGGCGGATCATCCCGCTGCCCATTCGCTCCAACTTCCGCGATGGGCTGAACACGCTTGAGTACTTCATTTCGACCCATGGCGCCCGCAAGGGCCTGACCGATACGGCCCTGCGCACGGCCGATGCGGGCTACCTGACCCGCCGGCTGGTGGACGTCGCCCAGGACATGGTCATCAATTCCGACGACTGCGGCACCGACAAAGGCATCGTCATTCGCCGGGTGGACGACGTCGCCGGACAGGATTATCCGTCGCGCGTGTTCGGCCGGATCGTGGCCGCCCGCGTGGCCGATCCGCAGACCGGCGAGATCTTGATCGAGCGCGGCGGGACGATAAACATGGAGACGGCCATGGCCATCGGTCGCTCCGGCGTCCAGGAAGTCAGCATCCGCTCGCCGCTCACCTGCGAGTTGTCCTTCGGTATGTGCGCCCAGTGCTATGGTCTGGACCTGGGCAGGGGAAAGATGGTCGAGATGGGCGCCGCGGTGGGCATCGTCGCCGCCCAGTCGATCGGTGAGCCAGGCACGCAGCTGACGCTGCGCACCTTCCACACCGGCGGCGTGGCGGCTGGCGGTGACATCACCACCGGCCTGCCGCGCGTGGAGGAGCTGTTTGAGGCGCGCAAGAAGCCCAAGGGCGAGGCGGTGACGGCGGAGATAGCCGGCACGTTGCAGATCAAGATGCCGGACTCGCCGGAAGGCCAGCGCGTGCTGCGCGTCGTCAACAGCCAGCTGATCCAGGACGAGTATCCGATCCCGGGCAACTGGTCGATCAAGGTGGAGGACGGCGTCCCGGTTGATGCCGGCGACGTGATCGCCACACGCGGCGAGTCGCAGGTCATTGTCAGCCACGCCGGACGGCTGCGCCTGGAAGAGAAGAAGGCCGTCGTCGCCTACGACCAGGTGGACGAGTTCGAGGTCGAGATCCCGGCGAGCGCCCGCCTGCTGGTCAAGGATAGCGCCAAGGTCGTGGCCGGGGAGCAGCTCACCGAGGGCTCGCTGAACCCGCACCGCATCCTGCGCATCCTGGGCCGCGAGGCGTGCGAGCTCTACCTGCTCACCGAAGTCCAGAAGGTGTACCGGTCGCAGGGCCAGAACATCAACGACAAGCACTTCGAGGTGATCATCCGCAAGATGCTCTCGAAGGTGCAGATCGCCCAGCCGGGCGACAGCGACCTGCTGCCCGGGGACCTGATCGACCGGCTGTACCTGCAGGGCATGAACGAGAAGAGCCTGGTCGAGGGCCAGCAGCCGGCGCGCGGCGCCCAGATCTTGCTCGGCGTGACCAAGGCGTCCCTCAACACCGAGTCGTTCCTCTCGGCCTCGTCCTTCCAGCACACGATCAAGGTGCTCGCCGGAGCGGCCATCGAAGGCAAGGTCGACTACCTGCGCGGTCTGAAGGAGAACGTGATCATCGGCAAGCTGATCCCGGCTGGGACCGGCTTCCCGGGCGAGGAAGCTGTTCTGCACGACGAGCGGCTCGAGCCGGCCCCTGCGCCGGCCGAGGAGCCGCAGCCCGAGCCGGCGGCGGCGTAGCCGGGCCTCGGCCACGCCCAGCCGCGGATTGACAGCCGGGTGGGGGGCTGGTAGAATACTCCGACCTGCCCCAACCGGCGTGTTGGGGCGGG
>Ga0209253_10000083_pt1 | contig 62413 bp, 59 predicted proteins | sample FrelakmetBRP12BR_FD_187145 | JGI IMG/M metagenome (GOLD analysis project Ga0209253, IMG submission 187145) | Freshwater lake sediment microbial communities from the University of Notre Dame, USA, for methane emissions studies - BRP12 BR (SPAdes)... | ecosystem: Environmental > Aquatic >...
GACACGGACGAGTAGACCGACAGATCGAGAACGACGATCACGCCGCTCTCCGCCCCCGGCTGCCGCACCCGCAGCCCGATGGGGCTGGCATACCCAGCGACAGCACCCGCCGCGCGGATCTCCGCTTCCGTTGCAGGCCGGAGCCCCGAAGCACCTAGCACCGCGGTGAGCTTGTCGAGGCTGACCTCCAGGTCGCCCCGCACCACCACGAGCACGACCTCACCCCCCGGGGCGGTCTGGAACAGCGCCTTGAGCGTCTGCTCGCGGTCGATGTGCAGCATGTCCGCCAGGGCCTGGATCGTCGTCGCTCCGGGCGTGTGGACGAGTTCCAGCGGCCGCCCAGCGCCCGCAGGCGGTTCGCCGCGGGCGAAAGGCGCGACCTCGCGCAATCTCCACGTTCCGCAGCCAGCGCACATGAGCACCACGCGTGGCCCGTCGTCGCCCATGGCGAGGCAAGCCCGTGCACTGCCTGCCCCACAGGCTTGAACGAGCCTCAAGCGGCTGGTATTCCCTACGCGCCCCAGTCGCTCGTCAATCTGGCCGAGGAACTCGGCTCTGTCTATCTCGGTCGCAAACGCCCCGGCAACCGCCAGCAACAAGGCGCGTTCACGCACCTTCCCGTCAATTCCTGAAGGCCTTGTCTGCTCCTTGGTGGCTATGCGCAAGGGAAGGTGACGGTAGCTCTGCACTTCGCCGACGAATAGGCCGGCCACCACTTCCCGAAGGTCACCGGCGCCGATTACCGTCTCGATCGGCTCGCACCCCAAACCGTCCACCAGCTCGTGCTCGATGCGGTCGACCACTCGTGCCCCCAACGGGAGCAGGAGCAACCCTCCGGTCGCCGGGCGCACGAATCCGGCACGCGCCGCCACGCCAAGCGCCGTCGGCATGCCGGCCGGCACCGCGCGCAGCGTCCGCCCGACCAAACCCTGGATCCTCATGAGTCGTCTCCGGATTTCAGGACGATGGCGGAACGAGTCCAGACCCCGGCGTGGGGGTCGGCTCCACAACGAATCCTTTGCGGCCGCTGAACTCGAAAAGGTTCGTCTGCCCGGGGAGGACGAGCATCTGGGCAAAGGATGTGTGGCCAGCGTAGGCGATCCGTACCTCGTATGGGCCGGCGGGCAGGTCGCTGATCACGAAGTTCTCGCCGTAGTGATCGTCGGATCGCACCGTCTCAAGGGCATACGTCCACACGTCCCAGCGCTGTCCGTTTTCGAGGGAGTAGATCTCAATCAGTTGCTCGGGCAACGGCTGCCCGTAGGTGTCAGAGATCCGCCCCGCCAAAACCCCCCACCCTTCCGGCGGCACCATCCACAGCTCGGGATTGCGGGTCGTGAAGTACCCGTTCTCCCCGAAGCGGATCTCGAAGTGCAGGTGCGGACCCTCGGCATTGCCGGTGTCGCCAACCTCGCCGATGACCTCGCCGGCCTCGACGCGTTGCCCCTGCCAGACGCTCGCCTGGTCGAGATGTCCGTAGGCCGTGTAAAGCAGCCGCCCTTCGTACCCAAACTCGTGGCGGATCAGGATGGCCAGGCCATACGGATCAGTCGGGTTGTGGGTCCCGGAGTACAGCCCGAAGCCCACCCAGACCACCTTCCCAGCTCCGGCCGCCAGCACCGGCGTCCCGCGCGTGGCGTCGAGGTCGACACCGGTGTGGATGGCCTCTTCACCGAAGAAGGTGTTGCCGTATCGGTAGCGGGGATGCGGCCAGTTGACGTTGCCTGAGGGGATGGGTCGCAGGAAGTAGAAGTGGTCGTCCGGCCGCACGGCGCGCGGCACCGGATAGGGCGGCGGTCGCCAGGCAGAGATCGGGTTAGGTCCCGGCGTGGGAAGCTCGAGCTGGGCAAGCGTGGCCGCCGGAGCGACGAGCTCCGGCGTGGCCGCAACGTCGGTCGCCGTGGCCGTCTCCGCTGTTGCTGCCACAGTCTGCTCCTGCGGCGCCGGCGTCGGACGATGCGGCAAGCAGGCGACCGCAGCCATGACGAATCCGGTGGCGACCCCCAGCCGCAGCCAGAGCCTCATGGCGTGGGGGTGACCGAAGGGGGTGACGTTGGCGTCGCGGTGCGCGTCGCTGTCGGCGTGCGCGTCGGCTGGGGCGTGAGCCAGCGCCACCACCACGGCGTGGCGGTCGGCACGCGGGTCAATGTCGGCGTCGGCGTCGGCGTTCGGAAGGGTGTCGGGGTGACAATCGCTTCCGGCGGGTAGAGCCGCAGCATCGCCTCGGTCCAGCTCAGACCATCTGTGTGTGCGAACTCGCCAAACCGGGCGCCGGGGTAGAAGGTTCGCCAGTTGGCCATTGCCGGCAGCCGGTGGAATCCGTGATCCTCAGCCAGTTCCGTGAAGTCGACGTAGTATCCGCTGGGCGCCTGGGGCTTGAGCGCCCCGCCGGCGTCATACACCTCCGGCGTGCCCGTGTACCTCGCTTCGAAGGTCCATGGGCGCGCTCGGAGCGGTTCGCCCAGAGTCCCGTCCTGGCGCGTGGCGCGAATATGGACACGCCAGTACGTCTCGCCACCGAAGTCCTCCCGAACGACCTCCACCCAGCCGGCCTGGTACGCGGCGGCGTTGATGGCGAACGCCCGTCCGGTGTACAACCAGTCCTCATAGGCGAACCCGGGAGGCAGCGGATCGTTCACACCGACAAAGGCGTTCTCCAGGGTGCCCAGGAAGTCCCAGCCGCTCTCCGTGGCGACACGCAAGCGCAGATCGGCGAAGGCTCCGCTGACGTCCTGGATCAGCGATGGGCGTGGGGCCGAGACGCCCAGCAGGTCGACAAGCGTAAGTCGCTCTCCCGCCGGTGGCGCCGCCACAGTCTCCCCCGGCGCCTCGGCCGCCGGCAGGGAGTCCGGCAGTCCGGCTTCGACCCAGTCCAGGCCGGAGACGCTTCCGGTCAGGGCAAGCCCGGCTGGCAGGGCACCGTCCTGGCGCACAAGGTAGCTCACGACCTGCTGTTGCGTGGGAGAGACTAACACGGCCAGCAACACGCCCCCGTCCGGCGACCATGCGGCATCTTCACCAGGGCCAACAACCCGGACGGTTTGTCCTGCATCGGCAAGGGCCTGTACGACGATCGACTGTATGCCGTCCAGGCGCCGGCTGTAGGCCAGATGACTGCCGTCCGGACTGAAGGCCGGATCCGAGAATCCAGGTCCGCGCGAGCGCGTCAAGTTGACGAAGCGCTCATTGGGATCATCGAGATTGGCCAAGAACACATCCGGAAAGCCGTTGGCATCTGAGATGAAGGCGATGCGTCGGCCGGACATGGGATCCCAGGCTGGTGAGATGTCCATCCCGGCATGACCCAGTTGGATATCGGCCTGCCCACCATCCGTCGGGTGGATCCAGATGTCGAAGTCCCCGTCTCGGTAACCCTCGTAGGCAATCCACCTGCCGTCCGGCGACCAGGTCGGGTGCCCGGCGTACCCGGCCGTCTCCGTCAGCGGGTTGACAAGCCCGCTGGCGAGATCGAGCACGTACAGGTCCCATCCGCCTCCCTTCCGAGAGGCGAAGGCGACACGGGTTCCATCTGGGCTGACCGAGGGATCGCGGTCGTCCCAATCGCCGAAGGTGAGTTGGACAGGCGCCGCGTCGCCCGGCGTGAGCGCCCACAGGTGTGTGCGGCCGCCGCGACGGCTGGTGTAGACCAGCATGCCGTTGGCCGCTCCACGCGTGGCCGCGGGAGCCGCCGGCGTGGAACCCCCCGCCGGCACGGCAGCCGTCGGAGCCCCTTCGGAGGTGGGCTGAGCAGAACCCATGAAATCGGGCGGCGGCACGCCGGGCAAGAATCCTCTCAGGATCCAGCCAAGCGCGGCGATGCCAAGGATCACGAGGACCAGGAACGCGCGGTAGCCCCAGCGTCGCACGACGCCCGACTGCGCGCGAGGCGCAGCGTTGGATGGCTCGGGGGCTGGCGTGGAAGGCGTGGCCATTGCGTCGCCTGGGATTATACCTACCGGCGCGTATCCGTCTGTGGGTTCCCTGCAAGGGGTGTGCCAGACCCGGACGCAGGACGGGGACCCCTTGGGTCCCCGTCCTGCACGCGACGTGAGCCGTCCCCCTGGCGGCTCAATCGGATGGTGGCGGCCCCTGGCTCAATTCAAGGCGGCAGAGTCTTCCCAGCGCGACGCCGCGACCGGCGCCGGCAGGTCGAACCTTTCGCCGAACTGAGCTGCTCCACCGCCGCGCTTCCGATAGGCCGCGACCAGCGCTTCCGGTGCCAGGAGTTGGCGCGCGAAGTACTCGGCGGACTCCTGGAGCTCCGGAACAAGGATCTCGGGCAGGCCCATCGCCCGCCCATGCTCGCTGGTCACCAACGCCCGAAGGAGCTCGCGCGCCAGAGCAAACCGCCGGTCACGGGACGGCAAGTCGATCCGCACGAAGATGCTCCCGCGCTGATCGGGCAGCCTCGCGAAGGTCGCATCCCACAGGTTGGAGTACATGTCGACGACTCCCAGGTCCTCCTGCAGGACGCCCGGCGGATGGCGCAGCAGAGCTTCGACCGGAACCGGCGGCTCCGCCACTCCGAGGTATTCCACAAGACCGAGTGCCAGGTTGCGCAGCAACCAACGGCGCTCTTCAGGGGCTATCAGGGTCATGCCACCTGCTCGCGTCCGGCCATGCCGGCGTCAGGCCGCAGCCCTTCCAGCGGCGAGGGCAGCTGGAAGCGGATGACGGGAGCCTCGGCGGCCCTGACCGTCCGGTAGGCCAGGACGGCGAATTCGGCCCAGGTGTCGGCCTGGACGTCGGCCAGGCTAGCGCGCAGGTCGCCACTGAACGACAGGTCGGCCAGGATGTCATCCAATGTGCCGTTGCCGAATGCCTGAACGACCGACGGATCCACGATCGAACGGGCGACGAGATGGTTGAGGGCTTGCATGGACATGACGACTCCTCCTTGTGTCCGCCTGGTTGTCACCCGTCCCTACCGAAGGGAAAAGGCAGCCTAGACGGATGCCAAGCTGCCTTGCGCAGGGACGGATCTGCGTAGCGAAACGTCAAGCGTGAAGGGACGGACGAACGGCCTGCCTAATGGCCGCCACCAGGCCCACCACCCGAAACCGCGCAATGCACACCGGACATGGCACCCTCCTTGTCTGAAATGGCGTCCACTCGGCTTCATCCTACGCAACACCTCTCAATGGATTCTCAACTCCGGGAACCAGGATTCCCACAGCCGCTGCGCCCGGGGATAGGAAAGACGGCGGGTCGCCGTCCAGGACGCATACGCCGGCTGGCTAGGAGATCAAGCGGCCGTAGAGCTCGCGCACGTGGGCCGGTGGATCCAAGCCGAGATTGTCGGCCAGGGCCTGCACGTAGCGCTGATAGAGTTCAACGATCTCGTTGCGCCGCCCAAGGCGGAAGAGGGCCTGCATCAGCTGCTCGTTCAGGTCGTCGCGCAGGGGATCGTGGGCCAGCGCTTCGCGCAGCAGGGACGCGGCGCGCGCCACCTGATTGCGGACAAGTGATTCCTCCGCTGCGGCGACCAGGAGGTCGAGATAACGCGCCTGCAGCTGACGGCGACGCTCGACGACCCACCGAGAGTCAGCCTCCGGGAGGAAGGGACCCCCGTACGAGTTCACGGCTTCGGTCAGGGCAAACATCCGTCGCGGGTCTCCGGGGGCCAGCCGTGCCGCGACCGCCGCGGACCGCTCAAAACGGCGCACGTCATAGTCGACAGCCTGGGACGGACGCAAGAGGTAGGCGGACCCCTCCAACACCAGGCCTTCCTTGCCCAGCAACTGCCGGAGCTGGTAGACAGCCATGTGCAGGTTGGCGGTCTGCCGCCCGGGCGAGTGCTCCGGCCAGAAGACATCGACGACGGCATCACGCTCCACCCGACCGGCGTCAACCAAGAGGAACGCCAGCTCGCGGGCGATCCGCTTCAAGCCCTCGGCCTTCTTCCCGGGGACGCGGATCACGGCCTGTCCCAGGCCAAGGAACTCGACCGCCCCAGATTGTGCCGCCGTCCCTGCCGTCGGGTCGTACTGCCGCGCCAGCGCTTCCATGGCCAGAATCCGCTCGGCGATGCGGCGGGCCGTAGGATGCGATGCCAGCTCTGCGTCCAGGATCCGCCGAGCATCTCGGTCCGCCCGCAGGTCGCCAGCAATGACCTGTTCCGTACCCGTCCGGCCGACCCAATCCAGGCACGTCTGGAGGGCGGCCGCGCCGGATGGTTCGCCATCAAGCACGGCTGCGCAACGGGCGTTCAGGTAGAGTGCCCGGGCATGTTCCGCTGCCGTCATGTCCGCCGAGTCCGCCAGGAGCTTCTGCAACCGCCGATAGGCTTTGATCGGGGCGGCCATGATCTCCAGGGCACCCACTTCCAGAGCATGAGCGACCGGCGGAACCGTGCGGCCCTCCGCCGCAGCGGCCCGTTTCAGCCACTCCGAGGCGACCGACGGGGTTCCGGACCTGCGGTGCAGCATGGCGGTCTGGAGGCAACCGTAGGCGATCAGGTCGGATCGGTCGAGCTGCGTGGCGATGGTTAAACCGGCGCCGTAGAGCTCGCCGGCCTGGTAGGCGAGCCCAAGGTCGGAGAACAGATCCGCCTCGCCAAACAAGACCATGGCCTCCAGGTATGCGGCGTTTCCCAGGCGCGCGTTCTTGAGCGCATTGGAGAATGCCTGCATCGCCTCATCGAACTCACCCAGGAGATGCCGCGCCCCACCCAGGTTGTTGTATGCCACGCCGAGCGGAGCCGGCGCGCCTTCCTTCTCAAGAATCGGAAGTGCACGGGAGATCGTACGCACAACCCCGGTCGGATCTCCGCGATCGAATTGATACTGGGACAGATCGATCAGTGTGAACGCCAGGTTGCCCCGGTCGCCTGACTGCTCCAGGAGAGCCAAGGCTCGCTGGGTAAGGCGCTCCGCCTGCTCCCACTTGCGGTCGGCCGCCAGCATCTTCGCCTCCAGCCGCAGAACCTCCGCACGATCACGGCTGCTCACCCGGCCGATCATGACGGCTTTCGCATGCGACAGCTCGGGGGCGACCTCTTTGAGTCGACCCGCCTGGTAGAGGAGCATGCCGAGTGAGGTGTAGGCCCTCAGTTGCGTACGCATGGGGAGCGCACGGGTGTCTTGAAGGAGGTGCTGGCCAATAAGGGTCAAGGCCCGGTCGAACTGCCCGCGTTCTCCGCAAGCCGCGGCGAACTCGTGGATCAGCCATGGAACGTGACAACCCGCCCGAATGGACCGCTCGGTCCAGTCCTCCAGCGTGGCGAACCGCCCCATTCGGCGCATGGGCCAACTGAGGCGTTCGGCCAGCGCCGCGGCCTGCCTCGACAATCCGGCCTCGAAGTAGAGCCGCACGGCGGCCTCCGGCTGCGACGAACGCTCAAGCCATTTCGCCGCCCGGGCACGCAAGGAAGCCAGGCGCTTGCGGTCCCGGGCCTCCATCGTAGCCATCAGGAACTCGCGGAATTGCGGATGGAACTCGTAGGTTCCCGAACCGGCCCCCGCCGAGAGCAGGAACAGGCCGGAGCGCGAGAGGCGAGACAGGATGCGGCCCGAATCGGTGCGCCCCAGCACGGAGTCGCACGATTCGGCGGTCATCACCGGCAAGAGCGCCGCCTCGAGCATGAAATGGCGCATGTCGTCCGGCTGACGGTTGAGCACAACCGCTGCCAGATAGTCGTACACAAGCGGGGTCGACGAGTCGCGCAGGTCGCGCAGCGTCTCCTCGGTGAGCGTGCGCGAAAGCAGCACCCCGGTGACCCAGCCTCGGGTCTCGGCCAGCAGGGTCTCGACGCCGGCGGAGTCGAGTGTCACGCCCAGCTGTCGCCGCGCCACTTCCGCCAGCTCAGCGGCCGTCAATGCCAGGTCCTGCGGGCCGAAGCCGGCCAGGCTGCGACCGGCCATCAGCCGCGCCAGGGACACGTCCAGGACCTCACGTCCCGCCGCCACCAGCGTGGCCTGCCCGGGCATGGTCACCAGAAGCTCGTCCAGGAACTCAAGCACCGGCCGGCTTCTGTTCACCAAGTGGACGTCGTCCATCAGGATGACGAACGGCTCGCCAACATAGGCTTCGATCGCCGCCGCGAACAGCCGCGCCAGGGCAATGGGCGAAGCCGTCGATAGGGCCTCGGGGTTGGGTCGGCCGCGCAAACGACGGAAGCGTCGTTCAAGCGACAATTGGAGCAGGCTGGCCAGACGCATCACGTCCGTGTCGGCCTCGGTCAGCCTTACCCAGCAGGTTGGGACCTCGGTGTGATGGTGGAAGTCCGCCAGCAGCGTGGTCTTGCCGTATCCGGGTGGAGCGGCGATGACGATCAGCTTCTTGGCGATGTTGGCATGCAGGGCGTCCACCAGGCGCTCGCGGTGGAGCTTCGCCTGGTCGAATGCCGGCGCCGTGATCGCGTGCCGCAGAAACGGATCGATCCCCGGCATGTCCCGCGAGCCTCGCCTCTCTCCAGGAAGGCTCCGGCGTGGATGCACGCCAGATAGCGCGGGTGCGAGCGGAGACCCGTTGGTCTCCCCCAACCCATGGCGGGTTGGGTGCCTGGCCTTCCCAAGAGCCATTATAGGGCCTCTTCAGGCCGGCTCCGGGATGGCTTCTTCGGGGGATGGGTAGGCCGGACGGGGCCTCAGGCTTCTCTCAAAGCTCGCGGCGGGAGCTCGATCCGGGTCACATCCTTGTCAACCTCCGGCAAGCCCTCGTAGCCGAGGGTCGAGATGACGTCGAAGCGTCCTTCGGCTGGCGGATCGGCACGCAAGTGGACCGTAAGGCTGAAGCGGCTGTCCATCGTCTCGATGATTGTGACCGCACCCAGAACGGTGCCCGGCGGGCCTTCGAGCAGGATCTCGACGTTCGGCCGTTGCAGAAAGGGGGAGAGCTCGTACGTGAGCTTGACCCGCTGTCGATCCACAAACGGCTCGGCCGTCACGCGGCGGAAGCGCACATCGCTCGGCATGCGTGGGACGTCACTACCTTGACCGAGCTCAATGTCCATCGTCATCCTCCGCCTGGCGATCCGGCCTCACGCCGCAGCCCCGCACAGCCCCGTCCCCCCGACGACCGCGCCAGTGACTCCCATCAGACGCGCGTACGCGTCTACTCGTCGAATAGGAACGTCGCCTCGGCATAGAAACGCACGCGCCGGTTCTCGGCCTTCTCTCGCATCCAGATCTCCAGCTCGGCTCGCTTCTCTTCGAGGGATCGGTTGGCCGCCAGGCGCTCGAGCGGATAGTTGACCCGCAAAGCCCGGGGTGAGATCACGAAGCGCGTAAGCCCGGCCGGCAGCAGCCAGCCTGCCGACGCCGCCTGAAGGACCTCTTCCTGCTGGAAGCGAGGGAAGACCATCAGCCCCGAGATGTCGGGGAAGACGGCGGACAAGCCCGCTGCCGTGCGGGCCGTCGTGCGCGAGAGGCGGCAGCGTTCACGATAGGCGCCTACGAGCAGGTTCAGGTTGCGCACCCGCCATTCCAGCGGCCTCGTCTCTCCTACGACCTCCAGGGCCTTCCCGTCCGGCAGAGACAGGTAGGCCAGGGAGGCTCCGGCGCCGACCTGGTAATCGGCGCGTTCAAGGTCCGACGGGATGAAGGTCAGGTCCGGGAAGCGCTCCAGCGCTTGCACCAGCTCATCCGCCTCCAGGCAGGAGATCACGTGGTTCCACGTCTCCAGCCTCACCGTCGTGTTGCCGGCGTGTACAACCTGGACGAGGATGTGCGGCAATCCCAGCAGGCGGAAGGCCGTCGAACGATTGGCGCCATCCAGAACGACGAAGCGTTCCGACCGCTGCGACAGCGGGTGCACGACCGGCGGGTTCTTGAGCACTTGGGCTGTGTGCAGGGCGTCCACCAGCGGCGGCGCGCGCCGCTCGTCCATCCATTCGTGGAGGGCCAGCGACTCAAGAGGTACAACCCTCAGGTCGGGGAGATCAGGGATCGGGAGCATCCGCCTCCATTGCTCGGGCCGGCGCCCATCCGTGACGCCCATGCCCCGGCAACGCACGGCTTAATCCTGCGTAGAATAGTCCAAATAGACTACCACGGAACTGCCGGCCTCTCAAGCACGGGCTTCGAACCTCACCCTTGGCCGGTGGATTCCAGACGGCTATAATCCACTTCCCATGAAGGCGCGCCGATGACCCCCTCCCAGATTGTGACCGAGCGGTTCGATAGCCAGGTCCTGCGAGGCAACCCGCTCGGAGATCCCAGCAGCCGGCTGGTCTACGTGTACTTGCCGCCGGGCTACGACGAGGCCACCGCCCGTTTCCCTACCATCTACCTCCTGGCCGGCTACACCGGGACGGGACGGACCTTCCTCAATCAGCGGCCCTGGGAGGAGGACATTCAGCAGCGCATGGATCGGCTGATCGAGTCGGGCCAGTGCCGTCCGATGATCCTGGCACTACCCGATGGGTTCACGCGCTATGGCGGCTCTCAGTACATCGACTCGGCTGGCACCGGCCGCTACCAGCAGTACCTGCTTGAGATCGTGCGGATGGTGGATGCCCGGTTCCGCACTCGCGCGGGACGCGCATTCCGAGGCATCGCCGGGAAGTCGTCCGGCGGGTTCGGGGCGCTTCGGGCGGCGATGGACCATCCGCAGGTATTCGGGCTGGTGGCTGATCACAGCGGCGACAAAGGATTCAGCAGGGTGTATGGCAACGACCTGGCCCGGCTGCCGGACCTTCTGGCCCATATGGACACACTCGCGGCGCTAGCTGACCCATACGGCTTCATGCCGAAGGACGAGCGCTTCCGGGACCTGATGGGAATCGCCGCCATGGCGGCGGCCTATTCCCCGAACCGCAAGACAGCGCTGGGATTCGACTGGCCGGTCGATCCGTTTACCGGCGAGCTCCTCCCCTCCGTCTGGCGGCGCTGGCGGGCTCACGATCCGATCGATCGCGCCGCCGACCAAGCGGAGAGCCTGCGCTCCCTTCGCCTGCTGTATATGGACTGCGGCAACCGCGACGAATACGGCATCCACCTCGGCTGCCGCATCCTGGCACGCCGGCTGACGCAGCTTGGCATCGTGCACCGCTACGAGGAGTTCGACGGCGGGCATTCCGACACCCGCCATCGCTACGACATATCGCTTCCTGCCCTTAGCGCCGCGATGCCGGTCTGAGCCAACAATCCTACGAGGCCTCGAAGATGGACCAAGCCATAGCCTACGCTCGTCAGAACGCGCCCGCCTTCCTGGATGACCTCAAGGCGCTGGTGCGCATCCCGTCGATCTCGACGCTGCCCGAGAACCGGGCAGACATGCAGCGCACGGCGGAGCGGCTGGCGGACCATCTGCGCCGGCTGGGATTCGACCGGGTGAGCGTCCTGCCGACGGAGAAGCACCCGGTGGTGTTCGGGGAGCACCTTAAGGCGGGAAGCAAGAAGCCGACGCTCCTGTACTACGGGCACTACGACGTGCAGCCCCCGGATCCGCTCCCGCTGTGGAAGACACCGCCCTTTGAGCCGACCATCGTGGGCGAGAACATGTTCGCCCGCGGCGCGTCGGACATGAAAGGCCAGCTAATCGCCTTCCTCAAGGCGCTCGAATCGATCACTCGCACCGGCAGCCTACCGGTCAACTTGAAGGTCCTGCTGGAGGGAGAAGAGGAAATTGGCTCGCCGAGCCTGCGCGGTTTCATGGGTGCGCACAAGGACCTCCTGGCCTGCACTTACTGCCTGAACGGGGATGGCGGGATTCAGGCGCCCGACATCCCCTCCATCACGTACACGCTGCGCGGGCTGACGTACTTCGAGGTGAGGGTCCACGGGCCTGCGGGCGATTTGCACTCAGGCGAATTCGGGGGCGCGGTCGAGAATCCGGCCAACGTGCTGTGCCGGGTGATCGCCGGGATGCATGACCGCCACGGCCGTGTGACGCTCCCCGGCTTCTACGACCAGGTCCGGCCGCTGTCCAAGAAGGAACGCGCGGAGGGCAAGCACCCATTGCGCGTCGATGCCTGGTGGCTGGAGCACACGGGTGCTCCCGCCCTGGGCGGAGGCGAGGAAGGCTACACGCCGACCGAGCGCGCCACGGCCCGCCCCACGCTGGACGTCAACGGGCTGCTCTCCGGCTTCACCGGCGAGGGATCGAAGACGGTCCTACCGTCGACGGCGATGGCCAAGTTCTCGATGCGCCTGGTCCCCGATCAGGATCCGGCTGCGATCCTGCGCTCGCTCGGCCGCTATCTGGAGGCCCGCATGCCACCGACCGTCACCTGGGAGCTGATCGAGCACGCCAGCAGCCGACCGGCGATCGTTGAGCGCGACTCGGCTGCGGTGCGAACGGCCACACGTGCCATGGAACAGGTGTGGGGCAAGAAGCCGATCTTCACCCGCCAGGGTGGAAGCATCCCCGTCGTCGGGTTGGTGCAGGAGATCCTCGGCGTCGACAGCCTGCTTCTCGGCTTTGGCTTGCCCGACGACAACCTGCATGCGCCCAACGAGAAGCTGCACCTGCCCAACTTCCGGCGCGGCGTGGAGACCTATATCCGCTACCTCCACCTCGCCGGTTCGAGCACCTGAGGCGGGCTGCTCAATGACCGAGCGATTACCAAGCTACGGAGGTCAGGCCGTTCTGGAGGGCGTGATGATGCGCGGGGCGCGGACGTGCGCCGTGGCGGTCCGCGCCCCCGATCAGAGCATCGTTCTCGATCATCAGGCACTGCCTTCCGCCTACCGCGGCCGTCTGGCGCGCTTGCCTTTCTTGCGCGGCCTGCTTGTGCTGTGGGACTCGCTGGCCCTGGGAATGCGCGCCCTGGCCTTCTCGGCCAATGTCCAGGCCGGCGAAGCGCGTCCCGTGGGACCTGCCTCGATGGCGCTGACCATGATCGTCTCGTTCAGTCTCGCCATCCTGCTGTTCTTCGTCGCTCCGGCCGCCGCGGGAGCCGCCGCAGAGCGTTTCCTTGGATTGGCTGCCGGTTGGGCGCACGCCGTCGAAGGACTGACGCGCCTGGGCATCCTGCTCGCCTACCTGTGGGCGGTTGGGCGCATGCCTGAGATCCGGCGCGTGTTCGCCTACCACGGCGCCGAGCACAAGACGATCAACGCCTTCGAAGCCGGCGCCAGCCTCACGGTCGAAGGAGTGGCGCGACACCCCAGGCAGCACACGCGCTGCGGGACCGCGTTCCTGCTCACCGTGGTCATCTTCTCCGTCGTGCTTTTCAGCTTGCTGCCGCCCATGTCGCTCGGCCTTCGGCTGGGAAGCCGCGTCCTGGCGATCCCTCTCCTGGCCGCGCTGGCGTACGAGTACATCCGGCTGACGGCGCGCTGGAGCAACAAAGCCTGGATGAGACCGCTCATCGCGCCAAACCTGGCGCTGCAGAATCTGACAACGCGAGAACCGGACGCCAGCATGATCGAAGTCGCTATCGCCGCCTTCCAGGCAATGCGGGAGCGCGAGGACGGCTCTCACCCGAGGGCGGCCACCCCTTCTTGATATGGGAAGCCCGAACAGCGCTGGGCCGTTCCGCTCTCGGCTCCTCCCTTGCACAAGTCGCCCCACCTCGTTCCATAAGTGGCTATGCGCAGCCCGGCCAACCGAGACAACAATGGCCTGGGCTCCCAGACGCTGGGCGGCTGAAGCGCGGGCGAGCCGCAGTCCAGTGGCGCTGCACGCGCCTTCACCCGCAACTGCTCCGGCCCCCAACTCAGACGCAGCTCCGCGCGGACTACGTGAGCGCTTCGCCGCGTCCGGCGGCGCGATCTCACTGCCATCACGCTCGGTCGTATCGGTCTGGCTAACCGCGCTTGCCCCGCCCGGAGCGCCATGCCGACTCGCGTACCCCGGAAACCCATTCAATCGACCCGCCTTCCGGCCCTGGCCGGAACGTTTGACGTGCGCACCGCCGCACCGGTAGAATGCACACGAGGCTTGATATGCCCGCTGAGATCACGCTCCGTGACCAAACACACGCCGTCGCTTCCGGCAGCACGCTGCGGCACGCCCTCGAGAAGATCGGCGTCAATCCGGACACGGTGCTGCCGACACGCGACGGTGAACTGCTGACCGACGATGAGCTCGTGCGCGACGGGGATCGCATCCGCCTGATCGCCGTCATCTCCGGCGGCCGCCAGTGATCACGCCCCGCCCGGGTAACAAGCGGCGATGAAGTGCCGCAAGTGCGGCGACCGGGCCGTCCTGAACATGCGCCACCACCGCTTGTCGCTGTGCCGCGAGCACTTCCTCGAATGGCTGCCCCAGCAGACACTTCGCTTCATCGAGAAGTACCACATGTTCACCCCCGACGAACGGATCCTTGTTGCTGTATCCGGGGGCAAGGACTCGCTGGGCCTGTGGGACGTGCTGCAGCGGCTCGGCTACCAGGCGGATGGACTGTACATCAATCTGGGGATCGACCAGGGCTCAGGCTATTCGAGCACTTCGCGCCAGAAAGCGGCCGCCTTCGCCGAGGCGCACCAGCTCACGCTGCATGTCGTCGATGTCCCCGCGGAGCTGGGCGCCTCGATCCCGACGGCGGCGATGCTCACGCATCGCGGACTGCACAAGCCGTGTTCGGTGTGCGGCCTGACCAAGCGGCACATCATGAACCGGCTGGCGCGGGACTTCGGCTATGGCGTCCTGGCCACCGGACACAACCTGGACGATGAGGTGGCGGTCTTGTTCGGCAACACGCTGAGCTGGGCGACCGGGTACCTGGCGCGTCAGGGGCCGGTCCTTGACGCCGAGCCCGGCTTCGTCCGCAAAGTGAAACCGTTCTGCCGCCTGTACGAACGCGAGTCGGCTGCCTACGCGTTGCTGCGCGGCATCGAGTACATCTACGAGGAATGCCCTCACGCCGAAGGGGCGACCTCGATCTACTACAAGGATGTGCTCAACCGGATGGAAGCCGAGCGGCCCGGGATCAAGCTCTCTTTCTACTTGTCCTTCCTGCAGGCCCGCGCAGGGGGCTTCTTGCAGCCAGCAACGGGCGCGGCCCGACCCAACATGCAGCCCTGCCCGAACTGCGGCCAGCCGACGACGTCCGGCGGAACCTGCTCGTTCTGCCGCACCTGGGACTCCGTCCGGTCGCGCCTGAGTACCCCGGCCGAGGGTATGGACCACAACCCACCCGGCTAGGCCCCCGTCGCTCGCGCCGGGCAGCGAGTTACGCCGTCTCCAGGTAGTTCTCGACCTCCCAGTCCATGACGCGGATGCGGAAGTTGTCCCACTCAGCCTCTTTGGCCCGACGGAAGGCGTCGAAGGCCTCGGCCCCCAGTGCATCCACAAGGACGGGGTCCGCCGCCAACTCGCGCAGAGCCTCCGGGAGCGAGCCTGGAAGCTGCCGCACACCGAGCTTCGCCAGTTCAGCGTCTTCCATCTCGTAGATGTTGACGTTGTTGACGGGCGGCGGGCAGGCCATCTTCCGGTCAATGCCGTCGAGTCCGGCGGCCAGGATGGCCGCAAACGCCAGATACGGGTTGCACGAAGGATCCGGGCAGCGCAGTTCCGCGCGCACCGATTTCTCCCGCCCGGCGGTCATGCGTGGGATGCGGATCATCGCCGAGCGATTGATCTGGGCCCAGCAGACGTATACCGGTGCCTCATACCCGGGGACGATGCGTTTGTACGAGTTGACCGTCGGCGCCACCACCCCCGCCAGCCCGCGCGCGTGCGCCAACTGGCCGGCGATGAAACCGTAGGCGATGGCCGAGAGGTTGAACTCATCCTTGGGGTCGTAGAACAGGTTCTTGCCCTTGCCATCGAAGATCGACTGATGGCAGTGCATGCCCGAGCCGTTGATGCCGAAGATCGGCTTGGGCATGAACGTGGCGATCAAGCCATGCTGCGCAGCGAGCGCCTTGACGGTGTACTTGAGCGTCACCACGTTGTCGGCCGTGTGCAGCGCGTCGGCGAAGCGGAAGTCGATTTCGTGCTGCCCCAGGGCGACCTCGTGATGGCCCATCTCGATTTCGAGCCCCATGCCAGCCAGGGCCAGCATAAGCTCGCCGCGCACGCGTTGAGCTTCGTCCGACGCCGAGAAGTCGAAGTACCCGCCGATGTCGTGCGGGACGGGATGAATGCTTTCCGGTCCGTTGCGCCGCAGCAGAAAGAACTCGGGCTCCGGGCCGACGTTGTAGTGCCAGCCGCGCTCCTCCAGCCCCTTGAGCACTCGCTTGAGCACCCCGCGCGGATCCCCGCCGAACGGCTCGCCATCCGGGCGGTAGATGTCACAGAACACGCGGGCACGCCGGCGCTCCGGCTGGCTCCACGGGAGCACGGCATAGGTTTCCGGATCCAGGATCAGGCGCATGTCGCTCTCCTGGATGCGCGCGAATCCCTCCACCGACGACCCGTCGAACCACACCCCGTCCTCCAAAGCACGGCCCAGCTGCAGCACCGGGATGTCGACGCTCTTCACCGCCCCAGTGACATCGGTGAACTGCAGGCAGACGAACTTGACATTGTCCTCGACCACCCTCTGCTCGATCTCGTGTGCCACCGCCGCTCTCCTTTGTGTCTGATCTACCCTCGGCATGACCCCAGGATGCACAGTCCGCACCCTGGAAAAGAAAACGGGCACGCCGGGCGTGCCCGTCTATCAGGCCAACGCCCTTCCAAGGCCATCAGGCGCGCGCCGCGAATGTGCGCGCCCGGCCACCCTGCGCTGCTTGTCCCGACGATCGCCCGCCGGCTTTCGCACCGCAGTTCTCTGGAAGGGAGAGAGGAGTTTGTGGCGAGCTCCGGAGGCTTCCGCTGATCGCTCGATTTTCCCCGGGTTGCCCCGGGTTAGCCCCGCCTGCCGGCAGGGAACCTCCGCCTCGTAGTCTCGGCTATCCGCCGAGACCCATACGCTGGTCTCCCCTATTCAATTGTCACGTGCCCGGTAAGTTGTGCCATTCTAGCAAGACAGCTTCGCGCGAGTCAAGCCCTTACGCCGTTCTGCACTGCGAATGCCCCCCCACGCATGGCCATGAATGTCTGAACGGACGCGCAGCCGCCACAGGTGGGAGGGCGACACGTCGTGCAGAGTCGCGGGTCATCACGATGGGCCAGCGGGCTGAGCCATCTCTCCCGCCGTCTCGGGACCGATCAGGCGAAAACGGATGACCCGACGCGTGCTCGGCGCGAGGCGCGCGCCCTCGAATCGCCGGACGCCAACCAGCCAGACCACGGCGCCGCCTTGCCGCAGCACCGGCCACCCTGCACGCGCGGCTGGAGGGACCCTCTCCTGCTGAAGAAGATCCGAGACCTTCCTGCTCCCGGTCGCGCCAAACGGCGTCATCCGGTCACCCGGCCTCGGGGCGTCGATCATGAATGCCGCGCCGCATGCGTCGGCATCGACCAGGATCTCCCAATGTGGGTCCGGTCTCATCTCACGCAGGGCGGGAGTGCACGAATCGACGCCTGCATCGAGCCTCCAATCCCCGGCGAGCGACAGGCTGCAGGGTGGCACGAGGTGGATCGGGTCTCCCCCCGGCACTTGGGGTTGCAGCCCGTCCGGGGCCCCGTCGTTGTGCCGCGGGCCGAACACGCGTCGGCGACCATACGCCTGCACCTGGAGGTTGCCCGCAAGCGACGTCCGTGTGCCCGACCCCGCGGCGCGGCGCGCACGCTCTACGGCCTCGAACCCGATTTCACTGCCTTCCCCGCTCAGCCGCTCCAGGATCGCCCGGAGCACGAGCCGCTGCAAACCGACAGGCAGCGCGTGCAGGTCGTCCGACTCCACGGCCAGGCGCCCATCCGCCAGAGGCAGAATGAGGGCCGGCGCAAACGCCCCGAGCAAGGCTTCACCCGCATCCGCTTCTGCGGCAAGGATGTCGGCCGTGCGAGCCAGCGCCTCGCGGATCGCCGGGTTGTAGGTTCCCAGCAGAGGCAGGAGCTCCGAGCGAATGCGATTGCGGGCAAAGGTGGTGTCGGCGTTCGTCGGATCACGCCGGAACGGCAGCTGCCCGGCTCTGCAGTACGCGACCGTCGCCTGCCGGGCGACCCCGAGCAGTGGACGGATCAATCGCAGCCCGTCGTCGGCCTCGCGGCCGGTTACGCCCCGCAGGCCGGTTGCTGCCTGCATGCCGCTCAGCCCTCGGGCACTGGCTCCGCGCAGCAGGTGCAGCAGCACGGTCTCTGCCTGGTCGTCCTGCGTGTGGCCGACGGCCAGCGTGCGGCAACCCGACTGCCGCGCCACATCTCCCAGAAACCGGTAGCGCGCTCGGCGGGCGGTGTCCTCCAACGATCCCTTCCCGGCGCGCAACTGGCCCGGATCGGCGCGCTCCACGACGGCTGGAACGCCCAGCCGGGCCGCCAAGCGCAGGACATACCGGCCATCGGCCCACGAGCCCGCTCGGAGCGTGTGATCGAAGTGCGCGACGACTACGGGAATCCCAAGGCAATGCAGGCTGTCCAGCAGACAGACGCTGTCGGGGCCGCCGGACACACCCACGACCAGGCGTTCGCCAGACGACTTCAGCCCGAGCCCGTCAAGGACTGTCTGCACCGCGCGCAATACGTCCACAATCGAGGATTATACGCGCCGACCTATCGCAGTGCTCCCTTACCCAATGGCAATCCGGCCATGGGACCCGCTATGCTATAATCGCCCTTTGTCCCGCTCGGAACAGGCTTGGCGCTGGGCCCGGATGAGCCTGGCACGGACGGCTGGCTCCGGCGACCCCCAGGAGGACCTCCCCGTTGGCCTTCAATCCACTGAACTGGCTACTCGGCCTGTTCTCGCTGGACATCGGCATCGATCTTGGCACGGCCAACACGCTGGTCCTCGTGCGCGGCAAGGGCATTGTGATCAACGAGCCATCCTGGGTGGCCATCGAGAAGAAGAGCAAACGCCCGCTGGCAATCGGCGCCGAGGCCAAGGAGATGGTCGGCCGGACCCCGGCCAATGTCGTGGCGGTGCGCCCGCTGAAGGACGGCGTGATCTCCGAATTCGATATCACCGAGGCGATGCTCGAGTACTTCATTGGCAAGGCGCACGAGCAGAGCATCGTTCCGGTGCCCCGGCCGCGAGTCGTCGTTGGGATTCCCAGCGGCGCCACCGAGGTCGAAAAGCGCGCCGTCTACGATGCCACCATGGCCGCCGGCGCGCGCGAGGCGTTTCTCATCGAGGAGCCGACGGCGGGAGCCCTGGGCGCCGGGCTGCCGCTGGGCGAGGTTCGCGGCTCCATGATCGTCGACATCGGTGGCGGCACGACGGAGTTGGCCGTGTTCTCGATGGGCGGCGTAGTCGTCTCGCGCTCGCTCCGAGTAGCCGGCGACGAGATGGACCAGGACATCGTGGCCTACGTCCGCAACAAGTACAACCTGCTCATCGGCGAACGGATGGCCGAGCGGGTCAAGATCGCCATTGGCTCAGCCTTCCCGTTGAAGGAAGAACGGACGATGACCGTCCGCGGGCGCAACCTGGTGTCGGGGCTTCCCGAAGCCGTCGAGGTTTCCTCGGTGGAGATCCGCGACGCGCTGTCCGGCTCTGTGCGCACGATCCTGGATACGATCAAGGACGCCATCGACGAGATCCCGCCGGAGCTGATTGCCGACCTGATGGAGGCGGGCGTCTGCCTGGCCGGCGGCGGATCGCTGTTGCAGGGGTTGTCCGATCGGCTTTCGAACGAGTTGAAGATGCGTGTGTGGGTCGCCACCGACCCTCTGACCTGCGTCGTGCGCGGCGCGGGATTGATCCTCGAGGACCTGGATACGAACAAGCAGTTCCTCACCAGCCTCGACCGGGGCACTGCCTGACCGTCCCCGGCGCGGGCTCTTCGCCATGAAGCCACCATCCTCCCGCAGCCTTGTGGCCGGCATTCTGACTTTGGTGTCGCTGGCGCTGCTCGTCCTGTCGCTGTCCGGCTTTCTCGAATCGCTCCAGGGGCTGGCGCTCCGCCCGGTGGCCGCGGCCCAGGAGTGGATCGCCGTCCGCGCCGCCACGCTGCGCAACCTGCTGGCGGCACCTGGCGACGTCGTCACCCTGCGCCAGCAGAACGCCGAGCTGCAGGCCGAAGTCGCCCGCCTGCAGCGCGAAGTGATCACGCTGCGCGAGCAGGCGGCCGAAGCCGAGATCCTTGGGGGCCTGCTCAACTACGCTCGCTCGAAACCGGAGAGCCGCTACCTGGCTGCCAATGTCATCGGGCGCGATGTCAGCCCATACCTGCGCTCCATTTGGATCGGAAGCGGGACCGACGATGGCATTGCCCGCGGAATGCCTGTCGTCACCGAGCGAGGGCTTGTCGGCCGTGTCGTCGAGGCGTTTCCCACGGCTGCCAGGGTTCAACTGATCATTGATCCCCAAGCTGCGGTTAATGTTCGCCTGCAAGACTCGAGGGCGGACGGCGTGACGGTCGCCCAGCCGAATGGCGAGCTGCGGATGGACCAGATCAACCAGGGAGTCGACGTTGCAGCCGGCGAGCTTGTGTTGACTTCGGGGTTGGGTGGCGGATTCCCAGCGGACATCATCGTCGGCCAGGTGGCCAGCGTGCGCACGCGCGACTACGAGCTGTTCCAGCAGGCAGTGCTCCAGCCGGGTGTAGATTTCGAGAATCTCGAGATCGTCCTGGTGATTGCCAGCTTCCAGCCGCTGCCTGCGGAGGCGGGAGGTACCTAGCCGAAGCCCAATGGCCTACGTCCTTGGCATTCCCCTGATGCTCGTCCTGGCCATCCTGCAATCGGCCGTGTTCTCCCATGTGCGGCTGATCGCCGGACAGGCGGACCTTGTCCTGCTGGCGGTGGTCGCCTGGGGCCTCACCGGCCGCTGGCGCGAGGCCATGGTCCTGGGCTTGGTCGGCGGGGCGTCCCTCGACCTGTTGTCGGCACTGCCCCTTGGGATCAGCTCGCTGGCCCTGGTGCTCATCGCCTACGTCGTCTCCGTCACCGAAGGCCGCCTGTGGGGCGCGCACTTGCTCACTCCGCTGGGCGTCGTCCTGGCCACCTCGCTGGCGTTCTCCGTCTTCACGCTGGTTGGATCACTGATCGCCGGCGCGGCGGTGGACCTACCGGGCGCCGCCTCCCGAATCATTCTCACGGGGCTGTTCCTGAATCTGCTTCTAGCGATTCCAGCGGCGCAGCTCGCCTCCGCCGTCCAGAGGCTTCTCTTTCCCCCCCAGGTCGAGATCGCATGAGGCTCCTGCCGGCGGAGGGCAGCAAGATCCCCACGTGGCGCATGGCCTTCACCTACGCTGCCATGCTGCTCCTGGTGGCCGTGTTCCTCGTCCGGCTGTTTACGCTCCAGATCCTGGAGGGCAGCACCTATCTCGAGGCCGCCCGCGAGAACCGCATCACCAACGTGCGCCTACCGGCCCCGCGCGGTGTGATCTACGACCGCAACGGCTCGCTGCTGGTGCGAAACCTTCCGGCGTACAACGTCATGGTCACGCCGGCGCTCCTGCCGGACAGCCAAGCCGAGGTGGAGATGATCTACGCCCGGCTTTCGGAGTTGACCGGCGTGCCGATCAGTCGGGAGGGCATTCAGGCATCCCGCTGCATCGACGAACGCGGCATTCGACAGCTCGTCGAAGAACGAGCATCGATCGCGCCATACGAGGCCTGGCCGGTCGCCTGCGACGTCAGTGAGACCGTCGCCCGCATCCTGCGCGGGCAGCAGGTCGACTTGCCGGGCGTGAGCGTCGAGGCCGAGCCGGTTCGGGAGTACTTCACCGGCGCGCTGACCGCCGCCATCATCGGCTACCTCGGCCCGATCCCTGAGTCGCTCAAGGACACGTTTGAGGCCCTGGGCTTTGTGACCGACCGCGATCGCATCGGCTACGCCGGGGTCGAAGCCGCCTTCCAACCGGTGTTGGCTGGAGCCAACGGATTCAAGCAGGTTGAGGAGGACGTCGCCGGCCAGCCGCTGCGTGAGGTCGGCGAAGTACGCCAGCCAACACCCGGAAACAGCCTGCAGCTGACGATCGATACCCGTTTGCAGGCGGCGGCCGAGACGGCGCTGCGCAACCGGATGGAGTTCATCAACCGCTTCGCCGGCGAGGTGCGCACCCCGCTGGGCGTCGTCATCGCCATGAATCCCCAGACCGGCGGGATCCTGGCCCTTGCAACTCTACCCACGTACGAGAGCAACCGGCTGGCGCGGATCATCCCTCTCGACTACTACCAGCAACTGATCGGCGACGAGCGAGGCAAGCCGCTGGTCAACCATGCGATCTCCTCGACCTTCCCTCCGGGATCGACCTTCAAGCTGGTCACCGCCGTAGGCGCGTTGAACGAGGGCGTGATCCCTGCGGGCCAGACGGTGCTGGATCCGGGCAAGATCACGATCCAGAATGCCTACTTCCCCAATGACCCGGGGCAGTCCAAGGACTTCATCTGTTGGAAGGCGGAAGGGCACGGCCGCGTCGATTTCGTTCACGCCATCGCCTTCTCGTGCAACGTGTACTTCTACAAGGTCGGAGGGGGTTACCCCGGCGAGCCGATCCGCGAAGGCGGTCTGGGCATCGACGACATCTACCGCTACGCCTACGCACTGGGCTACGGTGCGCCGCTGGGCCTCGAACTGCCGGCCGAAGAAGGCGGCCTGATCCCGAGCCGGGACTGGAAGCGAATCACGCTCGGCGAGAGCTGGTCGACCGGCGATACCTACAACTCGGCAACCGGCCAGGGGTTCGTGCTGGCCACCCCGCTGCAGGTCCTGACATCCGTCTCAACCATTTCCAACGGCGGCAAGGTGATGTGGCCGCACCTGGTCGAGCAGGTGCTGGATGGCGAAGGCAACCTGGTGCGCGCCGTGGAACCGTGCGTTCTGTGGGATCTGACCGACGGCGTGATCACACCAGTTGACCAGATCGGGTCTTGCCGAGATCTACCCGAGAGTATTCTGGGCCAGTTGGACGCGCGCGAGTTCACCCCGGATCTTGAGGTGCTCCCGGAGGTCCTGGCCACCGTGCGCGAGGGCATGCGCCTGGTCGTCACCGAAGGCACGGTCTCGGACTACGCGCAACTGGAGAACATCTCCTCCGCCGGGAAGACCGGCACCGGCGAGTTCTGCGACAAGCTGGCGAACGAGCGGGGGCTGTGCATCCCAGGCGCCTGGCCCACCCACTCTTGGTACGCCGCCTTCGCGCCCTACGAAAACCCGGAGATCGCCGTCGTGGCCTTCGTGTACAACGGCGCCGAGGGTGCCATCACCTCTGGCCCGATTGTCAAGCAGGTCCTCGAAGCCTATTTCAACCTCAAGGCAATCGACGCCGCCCGCCAGGGCTAGCGCACGGGCGTGCTATAATCCCACAGTTAGGTCGCCATGGGCAGCGGACTCGCAGTCAAGGGCGTCGGTGATGGCTTGCTGATCCATGTCCCAACCGGGCCGTGGGACGAGGCGCTAGCAACTCTGCTGCAGACCGTGGAGGAAGGCGGCGAGTTCTTCCGCGGCGCCCGTCTCGCCGTGCAGTTTGAGGATCGTGAGCTTGGCGCCTCCGACCTGGGCAGACTGCGCGACGTCCTTGCCGAGCGGGGTGTCAACCTGTGGGCCATCCTGTGCACCGCTCCGGCGACCCGCTCAGCGGCCGCCGATCTGGGGCTGGCACTCGATCTCGGACGGCCCAGCCAGCGGGCCATGCAGCCCGACGAGCCGATCGAGACCGAGCTCCCGGGTGAACAGGCTGTGCTGGTTCACCGCACCCTCCGCTCCGGGCATCATGTCCACTATCCCGGCCACGTGGTCGTCGTCGGGGACGTGAACCCGGGGGCCGAGATCATCGCCGGGGGCAATGTGATCGTCTGGGGACGCCTGCGCGGCGTCGTGCATGCCGGGGCTGGGGGGAACGAGGACGCCGTCGTGTGCGCGCTCGACCTGGCGCCCACGCAGCTGCGCATCGCCGGCCAGATCGCCGTCTCCCCGGAACGCCGTGGCGCCGCCCTGCCCGAGATGGCGCACCTGCGGGACGGACAGCTGGTGGCCGAGAAGTGGATCGATGAGCACCGCCGCTAGGCACCTTGTGCACGGGAGCGTTGGATGACCGCAAAAGCCGCCACGATCACCTCCGGCAAGGGAGGCGTTGGCAAGACGACCGCCACCGCTAACCTCGGCGTCGCCTTGGCTTCGACCGGGTTCCGGGTCGTCTGCATCGACGGCGACATCGGATTGCGAAACCTCGACGTGGTGATGGGCCTCGAGAACCGGATCGTCTACGACCTGGTCGATGTGATCGAAGGCCGCTGCAAGCTCCGCCAGGCTCTGATCAAGGACAAGCGCCTTTCGGACCTGTACTTGATCCCTGCGGCCCAGACGCGCGACAAGACGGCGGTGTCGCCGCAGGACATGATCCGGCTGGTGAAGGACCTGCGCACCGACTTCGACTGGATCCTGATCGACTCGCCGGCGGGCATCGAGCGCGGCTTCCGCAACGCCGTGGCGCCGGCGGATCTGATCCTGATCGTCACCAACCCGGAAGTCTCGGCCGTGCGCGATGCCGACCGCATCATCGGGCTGGTCGAAGCCGAGGAGAAGGCTGCGCCCAAGCTGATCGTCAACCGGGTGAAACCGGAGATGGTCAAGCGGGGCGACATGCTGTCAACGGCCGACATCCTGGATGTCTTGGCGATCGACCTGATCGGCGTCGTGCCCGAGGACGAGATCGTTACCGTGGCCACCAACCAGGGCAGCCCGGCCGTCCTCGACCCGCGCAGCCGCGCCGGCAAGGCGTTCCGCGACATCGCTCGGCGCATGAACGGCGAGGACGTGCCCTTCGAGAGTCTGGAATCCAAGGACGGATTCTTCGGGCGCATCTCCCGCATGGTCCGGCCAGGAGGCGCGTGATGAGCTTCTTCGAGCGATGGCGCGGCAATCGCCGCAGCGCCGAGACCGCCAAAGATCGCCTCCAGCTCGTCCTGGTCCATGACCGGGCGGATCTCCCGCCCGGAAAGCTGGCTGCATTGAAAGACGATCTGATCGCCACACTCTCCCGGCATATCGAGATTGACACCCGGAATGTCAACATCTCGCTCACGCAGGATCGCCATCAACAGCGCCTGGTGGCCGACATTCCCTTGGCCCCGGCGCGCGCCCGGCGTAGGGAGACGGGCTAGGCGTGCGGGTCTCGGCTCGAGTCTGGCGCCACTTCGATGTGTGGCTCCTGGCGGCCGTCGCCGCGCTGACGATCGCCAGCGTAGCGATGATCCAGTCGGCCATCGCCGGGAACGAGACCCTGGCCGGGCTGGCTTCGCGCCAGATGATCTACGCCCTCCTCGGCCTGGTGATCATCATGCTGATGGCGGCCATCGACTACCGCTTCTGGTCGGCGGTCGCCCGCCCGATCTACGTCCTCGTTCTGCTGCTACTGGGCATGATCCTCGCCGCCGGCTTTGTCGGCTTCGGTGCGGCGCGCTGGTTCAATGTCGGCATCGTCCTGATCCAGCCTTCCGAGCTGTCCAAAATGCTGATGGTGATCGTTGTGGCCGACTACCTGGCCAGGCACCAGCACGAGATCGGCCAGTTCCGCGTCTTCATCCGCAGCCTGGTCCTGACGGCCCTTCCGGCTGGGCTGGTCTTCCTGCAGCCCGACCTGAGCACGGCGATCGTCCTGGGCGTGATCTGGGTGGCGCTGGTCTTTGCTTCCGGCGCACGCCTCCGGCATTTCCTGATTCTCCTCGCCCTTGTCGCCCTGGTGCTGCTCCTGCTATCCCCGCTGCTGGTCAACTACTTCACCAACGGCTACCCTGCCGGCGAGGATTTCTTCTTTGTGAAGCGCTACCAGATGCAGCGTATCGTGTCGTTTGTGCTGCCCGATCCCGAGGCCGGCTTCGGCGAGAGCTACAATGTCAACCAGGCGCAGATCTCGATCGGCTCGGGGGGCTGGTTCGGACAGGGCTATGGCCACGGCACGCAGACGCAGCTTCGCTTCCTCAAGGTGCGCCACACCGACTTCATCTTCTCGGCGCTGTCGGAGGAGTTCGGCTTCGTCGGGGCGGCGACCCTGCTGCTGGTCCTGGTGTTCATCATCGGGCGCTGCCTGCGCGCCGCCCGCCTGGCGCGCGACCATTTCGGCGCGCTGATCTGCTACGGCGTCGCCATCCTGCTGCTCTTCCAATCCGCGATCAATATCGGCATGAACCTGCAGTTGCTGCCGGTGTCCGGCCTGCCGCTACCCTTCTTTTCATACGGCGGGTCGTCCCTGGTCGCCAGCCTGCTGGGGATCGGCATGGTGGAGAGCGTAATCCTGCGCCACAAGCGGATCGAGCTCTAGCCGAGCCACCTCCACGGAGATCCTGCATGCCCTCCCCCTCCCCTGCCCGCGTCCGCTTCGCACCCTCCCCCACCGGCCGATTCCACATCGGCGGGGCGCGCACGGCGCTGTACGACTTCCTGCTTGCCCGGCAGACCGCCGGGCAGTTCATCCTGCGCATCGAGGACACCGATCGGAAGCGCTTCGATCCCCAGGCCGAACGTGAGATGATGGACAGCCTGCACTGGCTGGGGATCGAATGGGACGAGGGTCCGGACGTCGGAGGGCCGTGCGCTCCGTATCGCCAGTCCGAGCGCAAGGCGATCTACCAGCGCTACGCCGATGAACTGGTGCAGAGGGGACACGCGTACGCCTGCTTCTGCTCGTCCGAGCGACTGGCTCAGATGCGCCAGGAGCAGCAGAAGCATAAGCAGCCGCCGCGCTACGATGGTCTGTGCCGCGCTCTGCCGCCCAGCGCCGCGCAGGCACGAATCGACGCCGGCGAGCCGCACGTCATCCGCCTGAAGACACCACGGGAGGGCCGGACGACGGCCGTCGACCTGATCCGGGGACCCATCACCGTCGAGAACGCCGAGATCGACGATTACATCCTGATGAAGTCGGATGGCCTGCCGGTCTACCATCTGGCGGCGATGGTCGATGATCGGGAGATGCGCATCACGCACGTGCTGCGCAGCTCGGAGTGGCTGCCCACCTTCCCGCTCCACGTGTTGATCTACCAGGCCCTCGAGTGGCCGCAACCGATCTGGGTCCACCTGTCGGTCTTCCTGAACCCGTCGGGCAAGGGCAAGATGAGCAAGCGTCACGCCGTCGACGCCAAGGGTGGCGTGGCTTCGATCTACCCGTTGGACATGCGTGACGAGGGCTACCTGCCCGAGGCGGTCGTCAACTGGCTGGCGCTGATGGGCTGGTCGTACGATGACCGGGCGGAACTGTTCGGCATGTCCGAACTGGTCGACAAGTTCTCGCTCGCCAAGTTGACGCCCAGCCCGGCGGCGGTGAACTTCGGCAAGCTCGACCACTTCAATGGGTTGTACATCCGCGGCCTGGCGGATGGCGAACTGGCTCGCCGCGTGCATCCCTTCTTCGAGCTGGCCGGTCTGCAGGCCGATGTCGCCCGCCTGGAGCGCATTGCGCCGCTGATTCGTGAGCGAATCCGCACGGTCGAGGAGGCGGTCGAGATCGCCGGGTTCTTCTTCCGCGACGACGTTCAGCCGACGGACGACCAGCTTCCCGGAAAGGACATAGACGCGGCCCACGCCGCCGCGGCGGCACGCCGCGCCGTGGCACTCATCGAGGCTGCGCCGGCCATCGACGAAGCCCTGGAGGCATCCCTCCGGGCGCTGGCCGATGAGCTCGGCGTCTCGGCCGGCCAACTCTTCGGGATTCTGCGATTGGCCGTCACCGGCCAACCCGTCAGCCCGCCGCTGCTGGAGAGCATGGCCATCATCGGCAAGCCGACGGTGCTGGCGCGCGTCTCCGCTGTCGCCGCCCGGCTCGAGGCCCGCGCCCCTTGACCTTGGACGCACTCCGACGGGCATGGTAAAATCGGTCTGCACGTTGGGGGTTCGTCTAGTGGTAGGACAGCGGACTCTGGATCCGTATGCCGAGGTTCGAATCCTCGACCCCCAGCCTTGAGGCCCCGGTCCCCGGGGCCTTCTCGTTTTCCAGCGCCATCCTTCGCGCGCAGCCCCGCGGCCGGGGTGTCAGAGCACACACGGCACGGGTGACAGACTGCCCCTGCAGGGCATTCCATTCTGTGAGATTATATATGCAGGAGTGTGCATATGCCGACCCGCCGGTTGCCGGTCCGCGAGGCCGACCTGTTCAAAGCCCTGGGCCACCCAGTCCGCCTGCAGATCCTGTCGGCGCTGGCGCAGGAAGAAGCCTGCGTCTGCCACCTGGAGGCTCGGCTGAAGATGCGCCAGGCCTACCTTTCGCAGCAGCTGGCCGTGTTGCGCGAAGCTGGGCTGGTCGCCGAGCGGCGCATGGGCACCTACGTCTACTACCGCGCCCGGCAGCCACAGGTGAGCGAGCTGATCGACGTCATCCGCCGCTTCACCGGGTCTGGCAACCTGGGGGTGCCTGACGCCGATGCCTCGGCCTGCTCCTGCCCGCGCTGCGTCGTGTTGGCTCAGCCGCTCGCCGAATCGGCCCGCCGTCATGCCCGATCGGCTGCCTCCCGGAGCGTAGGATGAGGCCGGAAACCGCGCCCATCCGAACTGGCCTCCCGCGCCACCCGGCGCGAAGTGAGAATGGGGCGTGAACCTGCTGTCTACGCTCGCCCAACTCGTACAAAGCGGCCTCGGAAACCTCGCCGCGTATCTCGCAGCTCACGTCCTGCTCTGCCTGGTGCCGGCCTTCTTCATCGCCGGCGGGTTGGCGGCGTTGATCCCCAAGGAGTCGATCACGCGCTTTCTGGGGCGCAAGGCGCCCAAGACCGTCTCCTACCCGGCCTCGGCATTGGCCGGCTCGGTGCTGGCCGTGTGCTCCTGCACGATCGTGCCGCTCTTCGCCGGCATCTACAAGAAGGGCGCCGGCATCGGCCCGGCGATCACCTTCCTGTTCTTCGCCCCGGCGGCCAACATCCTGGCGCTGGCTTACACCGGCGTCGCCATCGGAGCCGACCTGGCCTTCGCCCGTCTGTTCCTTTCGCTGGCGTTCGGCATCGGCATCGGCCTGATCATGGCTTTGATCTTCAGCCGGGCCGACGCGGAACACGACCACCAGACCGATGACCTGTTTGCCGGGCGCGGCAGCGTGCGCCGGGGGGCCGTGGTCTTCCTGCTGGTACTGATCGCCCTGCTCCTGTCCGGAACGCTCAAGATCGGGCTGCTCACCGACACGTATGCACAGGTGACTCTTCCAATCGGGGGCGTCGACGGCCTGGAGCAGGCGCTTTTCCGCCTCATCCCCTACGACGCCGCTCGCGGCGAGGAGGGGGTGACGGCACAAGGGCTGGTCCTGATCGCGCTGCTGGTCGCGATTACGCTGACCGCGTGGCGCGGCCTCGAGAACGTACTCGAGGGCGCCGATCGTTGGACTGGGATCACGCTCGGGCTGATCGCGCTGACCTTGCTCGTCTCCGCCCTCGGGATGGAGCCGGCCGGCAGCGGATTGCTCCTGCGTTTCCCTGGCAAGTTCTTTGCCGTTCTCCTGGCATTGATCACCCTGACATGGCTCGGACGAACGCGGCTGACCGACCACGAGCGGCGCGACTGGCTGTGGGAGTCCTGGCGGTTCGTCAAGCAGATCTTTCCGTTGCTTCTGGTCGGCGTGTTCTTCGTCGGCGTTCTGCGCGAGCTGATTCGGCCCGAGTGGATCGAGTCGCTGGCCGGGCGGAACTCGCTGCTGGGCAACCTGGCTGGAGTAGGCTTCGGAGTGTTCATGTACTTCCCGACGCTGGTCGAGGTGCCGATCGCCAACATGTTCCTGCGCCTGGGAATGCACCGCGGCCCCCTGCTGGCCTATCTGATGGCCGATCCCGAGCTCAGCCTGCAGAGCATCCTGCTGATCTCCGCCATCATCGGACGGACGAAGGCCTGGACGTATGTGGCCTGGGTGGCGTTGTTCAGCACAGCTGCCGGCCTGATCTACGGTTCGTGGGTTGACGGCGCCAGCCTCGGACGGATCGTCGCCTACCTGTCGGGCTTCCTGGCCGTCCTGGCCACGGGCCTATACGTGGCAGGACGCCGAAGCGCGCGGCAGCCGCGCCCGGAAGCCGCCCACTGATCGGATCGGCGATGCACGAGGACATTATCTCGGTTGGAGGGGTCACAATGCTGAGCATCAAGGTTCTGGGATCCGGCTGCCCGAACTGCAAGAAGGTCGAGGCGATCGCCCGTCAGGCTGCCTCCGTGCTCGGTGTGGAAGCCGAATTCGTCAAGGTCACCGACTACGGCAAGATCATGGAGTACCCGATCCTGTCCACGCCCGGGCTGGTGATCAATGAGCAGGTGGTCTGCAGCGGCCGTATCCCAACCCAGGCGGAGGTGACGACCTGGCTGGCGAATGCCGTGGGCTGATCCATGAAGCGCCGCCAGGTCCTGTTCCTGTGCACCGGCAACTCCTGTCGTTCGCAGATGGCCGAGGCCTTGGTCAACCACGACCTGGGCGACGCCTGGGATGCGTTCAGCGCCGGGACCCGGCCTGCCGCCTTCGTCCACCCCATGGCACTGGCGGCGCTGGCGGAAGCGGGTATCGATCACCAGGGCCGATCCAAGCCTGCGGACGAATTCCGCCAGACGGCGTTCGACCTCGTCGTGACCGTGTGCGATTCGGCGGCCGAGGAGTGCCCCGTCTGGTTGGGAACGGGCAAGCGCCTGCACATCGGTTTCCCCGATCCGGCGCGCGCCACGGGCACCGACGCGGAGGTGATGGGAGGCTTTCGCACAGTGCGAGACGACATACGCCGCCGGGTCGTGGCGGCGCTGGATTCCCTTCCCGAAGCATGAGCCAGGAGGCTTCCATGGCAGAACGCACGGCCGGCGTGACCCGGCGCCTGTCGACCCTTGATCGCTACCTCACCTTGTGGATCTTCCTGGCGATGGCCATCGGCGTCGGCCTGGGGTTTCTCTTTCCCGAGGCGGTGGATGGGTTCAACCGGGCCGTCTCGGTGGGCACGACCAATCTGCCGATCGCCCTCGGATTGATCCTGATGATGTATCCGCCGCTGGCCAAGGTGCACTACGAAGAGCTGGGCGACGTCTTCCGCGACTGGAAGGTCCTGGGCTTCTCGCTGCTCCAGAACTGGGTCATCGGCCCGATCCTGATGTTCGTCCTGGCGGTCGTCTTCTTGCGGGGCTATCCAGACTACATGGCCGGGCTGATCATGATTGGGCTGGCGCGCTGCATCGCCATGGTCATCGTCTGGAACGAGCTGGCCAAAGGCGACAGTGAGTACGCCGCCGGGCTGGTCGCCTTCAACAGCCTCTTTCAGGTCTTCTTCTACAGCCTGTATGCCTACGTGTTCATCACCGTGCTGCCAACTTGGCTCGGACTGCAAGGCAGCGCGGTGGACATCACCATTGGCGAGATTGCCAGGAGCGTGTTCATCTATCTGGGCATCCCCTTCCTCGCCGGCTTCGCCACCCGTGTGGTGCTGCTGCGCGCCAAGGGCAAGTCCTGGTACGAGACGCGGTTCGTGCCGCGCATCAGCCCGTTGACGCTGATCGCGCTGCTGTTCACGATCGTGATCATGTTCAGCCTGAAGGGCAACCTGATCGTAAGCATCCCGCTCGATGTCGTGCGCATCGCCATCCCGTTGGTCATCTACTTCGTAGTGATGTTCCTGGTTTCCTTCTGGATGGGGCGCATGATCGGCGCGGACTACTCTAAGACCACAACCCTGGCTTTCACGGCTGCCAGCAACAACTTCGAACTGGCGATCGCCGTGGCGGTGGCGGTGTTCGGAATCAGCTCCGGGGCAGCCTTTGCCGCCGTCATCGGGCCGCTGATCGAGGTGCCGGTGATGATCGGGCTGGTGAACGTCGCCCTTGCCTTCCAGCGGCGCTACTTCCGGCATGAACGAGCGCCCGCCCCGGACGCAATGGTGATAGGCGCCGAGGAGGTTCGTCCGCCACCGGCTCGGGCGGGATAGGGCGGCGCCCTCTAGCCAGGAGGCGATAAACGCAAACCTGTGTCGTTTCTCACCTTGTCGCGGGTCGGAGATCGCACGCCAACGGGGCGCGGCCCCAGGCCCGAGACGCCGAGAGCTTCACCTCACCGTGCGATCGGGGAGGTGGACGATGAGACCGGGCCAGGGACGGCGGACGATCGTCCTGGCGAACGGTCGGCTGTACGGCGAGGGCTCTCCCAAGCCAGGCCTCGGCGGTGCAGCCCGGTGAGCCGCGCAACTCCAATCAACGAGGATGCCGTATGCTCGAGTGCGGCACATGGAGGCAAGTATGACTGGCAGCTGCTGTGACGATGAGACGTGCAAGTGCGGCGAAGGGAGCTCGGACTGTGACTGCGCATGTCACTCCGGCGGCGGGTTCCGCCGCCGCTTCCAGACGAAGGCCGAGCGCAGGGTGGAACTGGAGGCCTACCTGACGGACCTCAAGACGGAGGTCCAAGCCGTCGAGGAGATCCTGGCGGACCTGTAGCGCCCATCCAGCCAGCTTCCCTCACCTGGCTAGCACGAGGCTGCGCAGGAGGACAAGCATGTCCGAACCGGAGACCCCGGCTGGACCATCGGAGGCGCCGCATTGGCGCCGGACGATCTGCACGTGCATCCAGGATCCGCTGGAGGCACTTCCCCCCGAACTCCGGCCCAAGAACCCCGCTCCATCAGGCTTGAGGGAGGCAATCTGCCCCGCCTGCCGGCTGCACTACCTGACCAATCGGGCGACGGATATCTGCATCCGCTGTGAGCAGAAGGCTCCGTCCGCGTTCTAGCCTATCCATGCTCGGGGCTGCAGGCACAAGCCGTCTGCATTGCCGGCATCGCACGGGAGGGAAGGCATGTCCGAGCTGAAGAAAGCCCTCTCCGTCGTCCTGGAGGACGCGGACCTGATCGAGCTAGCGCGCATCCTGCTGGACGATGACGCCGAGGCCGCCTTGGCCTTCCTCAAGCACCACTTCAAGGGGAAGGCGAAGGAGCTGCTGGACGGCGGTTGAAGAGTGATGATCGAGGTGCCCGGTGCGGGCATCCGACTGGATCGTGGAGCTGCGACCAGGTTGTGACCACGCCCTTCCTGGACTCGATCGCACTGACTCGGACGATTCCCTGCCCGGCCGATCCTGGGCGAATCATCGTCGTCGGCCGGCCCTCGCGCGGGATGGCCGAGGCCTTGCCCTACCTCGCTTCGCTGCCGACCGTCATCGCCTACAACCCGGAGGCCGGCGCCCTCACCCTCCGCCGGAACCCCGGCTTCATCACATTCTACGATCAGATCATCTACATCACGAAGGTCAACGGCCTCGACGAGGGGATCGGCCTGCTCCAGGCGTTGGCCGATGCCGTAAACGCCACCTGGGAGCACCGGTCGGAGCTCATCCCGGTGACCACTCGGACGCGGGCGCCCGGTCCGCTCGACGTGTGGGCCCTGCTTCCCCAGACCAACTGCGGCCAGTGCGGCGTTCCGACCTGCATGGCATTTGCCTTCGCATTGCTGCAGCAAACACGACGCACCGTCGAGTGCTTGCCGCTGCGCGAGGATCCGGCCTGCGCTGAGAGCCGCGCCGCGCTCGATGCGATGCTCTAGGGTCGTTGTCCACCACCGCCGACGGCTCCCTCCCTGTGCTCCAGCCAGACCGTTGCAGTCCGATCGCATGTGGCCATCGCTTCACGAAGGACCGGCGTACCTATCGGGTCCAGAAGGAACGGGCGGAAGGCAGACGCGCGGAGGAACCGCACGCCGGCAGCCCCGCGGCCCTGCCAGGCCGGTGGCCCTTCGTCGGCCTCCAAGGGTCCAAGATGATAGAATGCCGCGCATGACCGACCGCTCCTGGCGCGCCGCCCTCGAGCGCACGCGCCGCATCGCACTCGGGCGATTGTCCGACCTGTTCGGAAGCTCGGAGCTCACACCGGTCGTCTGGGAGGAGCTTGAGACCTGCCTGGTGCAGTCCGACCTGGGGGCGGCACTGGCTGCGGAGATCACAGCCGCCACGCGCAAACAGGCGGCCGCGGAAGGGCTGACCCGCGCGCAGGGCATGCGCCGCATCCTTCAGGAGCGGCTCCTCAGCTACCTCTCCCGGCCATCGCCTGCCGTCGTAGAGGTCCGTCCGCTCGTCATGGTGTTCGTCGGAGTCAACGGGTCGGGGAAGACCACCTCGGCCGCGAAGTTGGCAGCACGCTTGCAGGCAGAAGGCCGGCGTGTCCTTCTCGCCGCCGCCGACACGTACCGCGCCGCCGCCGACGAGCAGATTCAACAATGGGCCGCACGGCTGAACGTCGAAGTGATCCTCGGCAAGCCCGGGAGCGATCCAGGCGCCGTGGCGTACGATGCGGCGCAAGCCGCCATCGCCCGCGGCGTCGATGTGCTCCTGGTCGACACCTCGGGCCGGATGCACACCAGTCACAACCTGATGGCGGAACTGCAGAAGATCTGCCGCGTGACCGGGAAGCTCATCCCCGGCGCGCCTCACCGCGTCGTCCTGGTCCTGGATTCGACCACCGGGCAGAACGGCGTGGCACAGGCGCGCGCATTCATGCAGGCGGTGGGGGTGACCGAGATTCTGCTGAGCAAGCTCGATGGCTCAGCCAGAGGGGGGGTGGCACTGGCTATCTCCCGCCAGCTTGGCCTCCCCATCACCTATGTCGGATTAGGCGAAGGCCCTGACGACCTGGCACCTTTCGACCCGCAGGCCTATGTCGAGGCCTTGCTGCCGCCAGCCTGACAGTCCCGGCACCCGAAGGTAGAATTGCAGCATCGACGGTCCGGGACGGACCGCCCCAGAGGCCTGACCATGGATGATCTGATCGCGGAACTGCACCACCTGGATGAACGCCTCAGCGACCTCCTGGTGCGTCTTTGACTTGGCTCGGCGCCAGACCGAACTTACGCAGCTCGAACGCGATTCGGAATCTCCCACGCTGTGGAGCGACCCTGAGCAGGCGCAGAAGACCATGCGCCGCCTGGCGCAGGTGCGCGCCGAGGTCGACGGCTGGCAAGGACTGCAGCACCGTCTTGCCGAAGCCCTCGAGCTCGCCGCACTCGGCGACGAGAGCCTGCAGACCGAGCTGACGGCCGAGGCCCAGGCGCTGCAAGCCGACCTCGATCAGAGGGAGTTCCGGGCCCTGCTCTCCGGCCCGTATGACGCTGACGACGCCATCATTTCTATTCATGCCGGCGCCGGTGGCACGGACTCTCAGGACTGGGCCGCCATGCTGCTGCGCATGTATCTGCGCTGGGCCGAAACACACAAGTACGCCACCGAACTGCTGGACACAAGCGAGGGCGAAGAGGCCGGCATCAAGAGCGTCACGCTGGCCGCGAATGGCGAGTATGCCTTCGGCTACCTGCGCGCCGAACGCGGCGTCCACCGGCTGGTTCGATTGTCGCCTTTCGACTCGGCCCACCGCCGCCACACCTCGTTCGCCCTGGTCGAGGTCTACCCTCAGGTTCACGCGGCCGATGAGATCGAGGTCAACCCGGCGGATCTTAAGATCGACACCTATCGCTCCGCCGGCGCCGGCGGTCAAAACGTCCAGAAGAACGAAACCGCCATCCGGATCACCCACCTGCCCACCGGGATCGTGGTGACCTGTCAGAATGAGCGCTCGCAGACACAGAACCGGGAGAATGCCTTGAGGGTCCTGCGCGCCCGGCTGCTCGACGTGCAGCGGCAGAAACAGGAAGAGGAGCTGGCCAAGCTCAAGGGCGATCACATCAAAGCCGAGTGGGGTAGCCAGATCCGCTCGTACGTCCTGCATCCCTACCAGATGGTCAAGGACCACCGCACGGGCCACGAAGCGGGCAACGCGACTGCCGTCCTGGACGGCGAACTGGACGCGTTCATTGAGGCCTACCTGCGCGCCGGACTGGAGCCGGGGACCTCGAGCGGCTGAAATCCTCAGGCGGCCGCCTCCTGGCTTCCACCTGAGAGCTAAGAGGCGCGCCCAGGGCCCTGTCGCGAGTGACCGTCGTCGCGGCCGCACGACCGACAGGACACACGCCACGATCGGCGCGCGGACGAGGCGCCATTCCCGAAGCCGTCCGCCATGCCCCTTGCCCGACATGGTGCACAGCGCGGCGGTTGATGGAATGGACGATCCTTGGTATACTTCATAGGTTAGTGAATTGTGGGAGGCTTCTACGTGGGAACGTATCTCGATCTGGCCATCATCGTCCTTTCGATCACCCTGGTCGTGGTCATCGTGATGCAGAGTCGCGGTGCAGGCCTTGGCGGCCTGGGGGGCGGCGACTACGCCGGCTTTGGCTACCATGCCCGCCGCGGCATCGAGCGCCTGCTCTTCAACCTGACCATCGTCTTGAGCCTCGTCTTCTTCACCATCACCCTGTTGAGCGTCGTGCTCGTCAGTTAGCGCCTGGCCCGCCGTCGCGGGCACACCCACGCCATCCATGGGACGTTTGCGCTGGCAGCTGATCATCGCCTCGGGCGGCCTGGTGCTCATCGCCGGGCTGCTCTTGACTCAAGCACCCGGCCCTGATCAAACCGCTCCGGAGCCCGTGCGCGGCGGCACGTACGCCGAGGCGATCGTCGGCGGCCCGACCCGCCTTAACCCTGTCCTGGATAGCTTCAACCAGGTTGACCGGGACATCGACCGCTTGATCTATAGCGGCCTGGTCCGTTTCGACAACCTGGGAGCTCCTCAGCCCGATCTGGCTGCCAACTGGGCGATCACGGCCGACGCGATGACCTATACCGTCACCCTGCGCGACGATGCAACGTGGCACGACGGCACACCGGTCACCTCCGACGATGTCATCTACACGTTCTCCAAGCTCCAGGACCCGGACTACCCCGGGCCGCCCGACTTGCAGGCTATGTGGCAGCAAATCAGCCTGACCAGGATCGACGCCCGCACCGTGCAGTTCAAGCTCCCGGAGCCTTTCGCGCCCTTCCTGGACTACCTGTCCGTCGGACTGCTGCCCGATCACCTGCTGCGCGGCGTTTCGGCAGGCGATCTGGTGAGCCACCCGCTCAGCCTCCAGCCGGTAGGGACCGGGCCTTTCCGATTCGACGGCTTTGAGATCGAGGCGGGCAAGATACGGCGCGTGAGCCTGACGGCCTTCGACAACTACTACGGACAGCCTCCGTACCTCGAACGCGTCGACCTGTACTTCTTCGACAGCCCGGAGGAGGCCTTGCAGGCGTACCAGGCCGGCGACCTCCAGGGCATCTCGGGCCCCACGGGCGAGGCGCTCCAGGCGCTACTGCGCGACCCGGCCACCAACGTGTATTCGGCGCGCCTGCCGAGTGCTGGACTCGTCTTCCTGAACACCCGCCATCCGGAGAAGACGTTCCTGAGCGACAAGCGCGTCCGTCAGGCGCTCCTGCTGGCGATCAACCGCCAGTCGATCATCGACCGCTTCTTCATGGGCCAGGCGGTCGTCGCCACGGGCCCCGTGCTCCCGGGGACCTGGGCGTATGCGCCAGGCCTCGCCCCCCTGCCCTTTGACCCGGAGCGGGCCGCCTCGCTCCTGGATGCCGCCGGCTGGCGGGTCCCCGTGGGCGCGACACCCGGCACGCCGGAGTATGTTCGGTCCCTGGACGAACTGCCTATGGCGTTCGAGTTGCTTCATCCAGACGACCCCACGCACCTAGCCGTCGCCCAGGCCTTGCAGGAGTACTGGCGCCGGATCGGCGTTGTCGTGACGTTGCGAGCGGCACCGGCCGTGTCGGTGGTGGTGGACGCTTTGGAACCGCGCGCCTTCGAGGCTGCGCTCACCGATCTCGACCTCTCCCGCTATCCAGATCCTGACCCGTATCCGTTCTGGCACGACGCGCAAGCTGAAGCCGGACAAAACTACAGTGGCTTCAGCGATCGCAACATCAGCATCTGGCTTGAACAAGCGCGCACCACGCCCGATATCCGCAAGCGCGCCGAGCTGTACCGCAGCTTCGAGTACCGCTTCCAGGACCAGGTGCCGTCACTGTTCCTGTACCACCCGGTCTACACCACGGCGGCTGCGGCGCAGATGCAGGGGGTAACGCTCGGCCCCATGGTGGATCCGAGCGACCGGTTCGGAAGCATCGAGCAATGGTATGTATTGGCCCGCCGGGCGCGGACACAGGAGCCCGACACGGGCGACAGCTAGCCGCTCCCGCCCATGGTATAATCGGCCCTGCTTGTTCCCCCAGGCGCAAATCGAATCTTGGAAGGTGCGAAGTGGAACGGTCTGTTGACCCGGGTTCTCGACGTCCTCTTGCCGAGCTTGCAGTCGGGCAGGAGCTTCAGGGCACGGTGACGAAGGTCGAGCTGTTCGGGGCCTTCGTGGATGTCGGCGCCGAGCGCGACGGGCTGGTCCACATCTCGAACCTCCGCCGCGAGCGCGTCAATCGCGTGGAGGATGTCGTCAGCCCTGGACAGGCGGTCCAGGTCTGGGTCTCGAAGGTCGATGCGGCCTCCGGCCGGGTCGAGCTGACGATGATCCGCCCGGTGTTGCTCAAGTGGCAGGACATCAAGTCAGGACTGCGGACGCAGGGCACGGTGGTCAAGGTGGAAAAGTTCGGCGCATTCGTTGACATCGGCGCCGAGCGGCCCGGGCTGGTCCACGTCAGCGAGATGAGCAACGAGTACGTCGCCAACCCCGCGCAGATCGCCAAGGAAGGCGACTCGGTGACGGTCACGGTCCTGGACGTCGACCGGCAGAAGCGCCAGATTCGGCTGAGCATGAAGCAGGCGCCGGAGGTTGTCGAGCCCGAGCCCGAGGAGTCCCTGGAAGCTACGCCGTCGGCGATGGAGTTCGCGCTGCGGCGGGCGCTCGAGGGCTCGGATGCGGCGCCCGCCCCGGCCGAGCCCGCACCGCAGGCGCCGCCAGCGAAGGCCAAGCCAAAACGCCGGGCCCAGGAAGACATCCTGGCTCGCACGTTGCAGCACCGCATCAAGTAGCCAAGGCCACATCCTCGAAAACGCAGCGGCACTTCCGATGGAAGCGCCGCTGTTCGCGTGCTAGGGCTGGTCGTGACGGGCGGCGTCTTCTCGCGTCGCCCGGTGGCCCGCTGGCGGGCCTAGACGTCTTCGTCTTCCCAGCTCTCTTCTTCCTCATCCTCTTCGGAGTAGAGCTCCTCGTCCTCCTCTTCCCAGAGCTCCTCCATGTCTTCTTCGTCCCATTCCTCGTCGGCCGGGACATCATCGATATGCGAGTAGGTCAGACACCCCTCGTCCGGGTCAATCTCGACCGCCGCCGCGCCGCAGTATCCATTCTCGACGAATACGCAATCCACATAGCGACAGCGAATCCGGGGCATGAATGCATTCTCCTTCTACGCGTCGCTGTCCGACAATCGCAGGCGCAGGATTCCCAGCACCAGGATGGCGGTCATGGCCAGGGCCGAGATGACACAATACGGGCAAATAGCCCGCAGCACGGCCACTTCGATGTAGCTCAAGTAGGCGGAGTAGAGCGTACCGATCAGGCTCACCCCAAACACCGCCAGCCGAGTACCCTCGGCGAGCCTGGGGAAGCGACCCTCCGCACCGAGCAGGGCGAGGACGGCCACGTATCCCAGGGCGCCCAGCAGCGCGATCGGGACACCGGCGAACTCCGCGTAGCGGCTGTTGTTGACCGACTCGCAGTCGCCGACCGAGCCGCAGGAGGCGACGTTACCGGTGAGCTTGACCCACGCCAGGTAGATCGAAACAGCCAGTCCGATCCCGGCCAGGCCGAGGCTCAGCCACCAGTGGACGTCCGGGCGCTGGCGCGCTTGTGCAAGTGGGGTTGGCGAGTCGGTCATCACGCTCTCCTGGGATCCGGAGGATGGACACGGTCTCGGGGGGCGGGGCATGCTGCTGGATTCCCGCACCCCGCCGCGTCTCAGGAGCCCCCCAGTCTCGGCCCCGCTCGCTGGCCCCCCATGGGCAGCGGCGGATTATACCACCTTGCTCAGCGCTACCCCGGCCGCAACCTCCTGGCTTCCAGGACGTTGGGCAGCGCCTCCAGTCGATTGAGCACGCGGCTCAACTGCGAAAGATCGGCGATCCCCATCACCAGGTCGAAGGTCGCCAGGCTGTTCTTTGTCGCCACGTTGACCGAGGACATGCCGATCCCCTCGTTGGTCACCAGCGTGGAGACGTCTCGCATCAGCCCCTCACGGTCATAGGCCTGAATGCGGACGCTGACCGGATACGTCCGGCGGACCTTGCCCCAACTCACCTGGACCAGTCGCTCGCGATCCTTGATCCGCAACGCGTTCGGGCAATCGCGGCGGTGGATGGTCGCCCCGCGTCCGCGGGTGATGTATCCGACGATCGGATCCCCGGGCACCGGATTGCAGCAGCGGGCCATCACCGTCAGGACTCCCGAGAGACCGAGGATCGTCACCCCGTCGCGTGTCGTGCGCTCTTCGGTCGGGGTCACCGCCTGAGGCAAACCCAACGCTTCGATGTCGCGCTCGACGATGCCGGATAGCACCTTCCCCAGGTGTAGATCGCCGCAACCGACCGCGGCCAGCAGGTCGTCCACCGCGCCGAAGCCCAGATCGCGGGCGAGCTGCTCGTAGGAGACCGACTCCAGCCCCAGCCGGTGCAGCTCCTTGTCCAGGAGACCCCGGCCGTGCGAGATATTCTGCTCCCGGTTCTGGCGCTTGAACCATTGCCGGATCTTGCCCCTCGCCCGCTCGCTGCGGACCATCTCCAGCGTCGGGTTGAGCCAGTCGCGGCTCGGCCCGCCGCGCTTGGCGGTCAGGATCTCCACCGAGTCGCCCGTCTGCAATCGGTAGTCCAGCGTAACCAGTTTGCCGTTGACCTTGGCCCCGCGGCAGCGATGGCCGATGTCTGTATGCACGTGGTAGGCGAAATCGATGGGTGTCGAATTCGCCGGAAGGTCGATGATGTCGCCCTTGGGGGTGAAGACGTAGGCGCGTTCCTGGAACACATCCGACTTCATGGCGTCGACGAAGTCACCGGCATCCTCGACGTCCTGCCGCCATTCCATCAAGCGCCGCAACCAGGTTACCCGCTGCTCGAAAGCGTCATCCCGCTTGCGGCCTTCCTTGTAGCGCCAGTGAGCGGCGATGCCGAACTCGGCGTTCTCGTGCATCTCAGGCGTCCGGAGCTGCACTTCCAGCGTCCGCCCGTCGTCATAGATCACGGCCGTGTGCAACGATTGGTAGAAGTTGTCCTTGGGCGTGGCGATGTAGTCATCAAACGTCCCCGGCACCGGCTTCCACTGCGCGTGGATCAAGCCCAGCGCCAGGTAGCACTCGCTCTCGCTGTTCACGACGACGCGTACGCCGCGGACATCGAATACGCCCTCAAAGGGTATCCCTTTGCGTTCCATCTTGCGATAGATGGAGTACAGGTGCTTCGGGCGGCCGCTGGCCTCGGCGTGCAGGCCGCCTTCCTCAAGCACCTTCTGCAGTCGCTTGCCGATGGCGCCCAGCTCGGCCTCCCGGTCTCCCCGTCGCGTGGCGACCCGATCGGCGATCTCCTTGTACTTCTCAGGTTCGACGTGGCGGAAGCTCCGGTCTTCCAGTTCCCATTTCATCTGCCAGATGCCGAGCCGGTTGGCCAGGGGGGCGAAGATCTCGAGGGTCTCACGGGCAATGCGCAGGCGCTTTTCGGCCGGAAGGTGGGCCAGCGTACGCATGTTGTGCAGTCGGTCAGCGAGCTTGATGACCACGACCCGGACATCATCGCCCATGGCCAGGAAGGTCTTGCGCAGCGTCTCCTTGGCCAGCTCGCTCTTGGTCGGACGCCCTCGCTTCGGCCGACCGTCGAAGGTGCTGACGCGTGGGAGCTGGGTCAGCTTCGTGACCCCGTCGACCAGCGCCGCAACTTCCGCGCCGAACTCGCGGCGCACGCCATCCAGCGTCAGCGATGTGTCCTCAACCGTATCGTGGAGAATGCCGGCGACGATCACTGGCACCGGGGCATCCAGCTCCACCAGGATGCCGGCCACAGCGACGCAGTGCGTGATGTAAGGCTCGCCAGAGGCGCGGGTCTGGCCGGCATGCGCCTGCTCGGCGGCCTGATACGCACGCCGAATCAGCTCCCGGTCGGCGGGGATCAGGTCACTGGGAAGCGCACGCAACAGTCCGTCGAGCTTCATGCTTAGCCCACCAGGTTCAGTATATCCGCTGCGCACACGGCCTTTCAAGGGGAGGCTTGCACCCGCGACTTCCGCACTACGAAGGCCGGATCCGGATGGGGCGGCTACCTCGGGATAGCTTCGGGCGGGCGGCGGGCGGGCCCCGGGTTCGGGCGGCCCCATCGTCGTGGGCCCGTCCGGTCCGGCAGGAGACAGCCTGCCCTGGGCGCAGCCTGCCTGGCCTGCCACGGGTGGGGACGGCAGGGCATCCTGCAAACAACCGGGGAGGCCCATGCTGGGCCTCCCCGGTCACGTAGCCGCTGACCTGGGGCTCGAACTTGCCGGGGTCAGGCTGTGGGCAGGTATTCAAGCCAGTTGTCGGGGATCACCACGCCCTCGCCTGCGCGAACCGTGCCCAGCCAGTTTGAGAGGGCGTTCTGCCGGGCGCTCTCGAAGGCAGCCTCGTCCAGCGGGCGTGTCTCGTGTCCGAGCACCTGAATGAGGTGCCAACCGAAGTCGGTCTTCACCGGGCCAATCGCCTCGCCGACAGGTGCGGCGAAGGCGGCTTCCTCGAACGCAGTGACCATGGCACCGCGGGGGAACCAACCCAGGTCACCGCCCTGGTCCTTGTTGGAGGTGTCCATCGACAGGACAGACGCCAGCTCTTCCCAGGTCTTGTTCCCGGAGCTGAACTGCTCCAGCGCGGACTTGGCCGACGCCTCATCCCCGATCAGGATGTGGCGCGCGTGCACCTGTTCCTGATCGCGGGCGACCTCAGCCTGCAGCGCTTGCTCGAGCCGTTCCCGGTACAGGCGTGCCTCGTATTGCGATCGGACGTCCGCCTCCGTAACCCCGGTTCCCGCCAGCGTATCCACGTACGACGCGAAGTCCCGGTCGAACGCCTGAAGGCTGTACGGGGTGGGCGACGGGAGCGGCGTCGGGCTTGGGCCCGCGGTCGGCGTGGCCGAGGGTGCCAGCGTCGGTGACGGCGCCAGCGTGGCCGTCGTGGTCGGGCTGGGGCCGACGGTGGGCGTCAGCGTCGGGGCCGGGGTGTTGGTCGCCCTGGGGGTAGAGGATGGAAGCGGCGTGGGTGTGCCGTTCGGGAAGAACCCGAAGGCTTCCTCGACCGCTTTCTGCACGTCGGCCACCGTGACGACGATCCCGCGCCGCTGAGCCTCCTGCCGGATAAGGACTTCATCCACCAGCGAGTCGAGCACTGATCGCTGCAGGCTGGGGGTATCCTGGAGCATGGCTGCGATCTGATCCAGCTGCTGCTGCAGGCTGCTGGCGAACGTCGCTTCGCCGCCAAACGCGGTCATGAGATTCTGGATCTGGCTGGCCTGGGCGAGAAGGCTCTCGCGAGCCAGCAGATAGCGGGCCTGCAGGAACCGCGCGGTGATCGTCTCGCCGTTGACCTCTGCCACAGCCCGCCCGGGCTTGATGTAGCGCTGCTCCGCATACCCGTAGACCAGCAGCCCCGCGACCAGTGCCACCACCAATGCGGTGACGGCCAGAACCCAGGTCCGCTGCATGCGCTCGCGCTGGGCGCGTGCCAGATGCTTCTTGGTTACGCGGGGCGCACCCCGCCCTACTTTCGCCACGGTCATCTCCTCGGCCTGTGAACCGGACCGGGGTGGACACCCCGACCGGAGGATTCACAGGGCTAGCGGAAGCGCTCCGCCTGGAAGGGGATCAGCGCGATGTGACGGGCGCGCTTGACGGCCTGAGCCAGAATGCGCTGGTGCCGGGCGCAGGTCCCCGTCTCACGTCGGCTGCGCATCCGCCCCTGCTCGGTGATGAATCGCTTGAGCAGCTCAGTCTGCTTGTAGTCGATCGCCTTGGTCTTCTCGGTGCAGAACTGGCACACGTGGGGCCGGCGAATGAACCGGCGCCTCGGGCCGCCGCGTTCCCCACCGCCCTGACCCTCATCGGACTCCATCTCCATCTCGTCGCTCAACGCTTTCTCTCCTTCGGCGTTCGGGAACCCTCCCGCCCGCCGTCACTCATGCTAGAAGGGGTAACCCTCATCTTCCCCGGGGCCGGCCACGAAGGCCGTGGTGGTGCCTTCCTTGCGTTCCCCGAGCATGATGATCTCTTTGGCCACCAACTCGGTGGCGAAGTGCTTGTTCCCTTCGGCGTCATCCCAGCGGCGGGTCTGCAACCGCCCTTCCACATAGACCTGCTGGCCGCGCCGGAGATGCTGGTTGCAGATCTCGGCCAGGCTCCCCCAGGCGACCACATTGAACCACTCGGTCTCCTCGTGGCGCTCTCCATCGGATGAGTGCCAGGTGCGCGTGGTAGCCACCGAGAAGGTCGTGACGGGACGCCCAGAAGGCGTGTAGCGCATCTCGGGATCCCGCCCCAGGTGGCCGATGACCATCACCCTATTCAAGCCTCGGCTCATCCCAGCCTCCTGCCCCGCGCGGAGGACCCGCAAAGGGGTCCGCCGTTCAGGCTGCTTCCTGAAGCGTGATCATGAAACGCAGAATCTGCTCGGTCAGGCGCAGGTTGCGCTCGACGATCGTGCCAGCCTGCGGCGGAAGAGCGGCCTGGACGAAGACGTAGTGGCCATCGTGACGCTTCTTGATCGTGTAGGCCAGCCGCCGCTTGCCCCAGCGATCGACCTTGACAACGCTGCCGCCGGCCGCTTCGATCCAACCCTTGATCTTCTCATCGAGAGCGGTCAAGGCGGTTTCGTCCAGATCGGGGTCAGCAATGTAGGCGAGCTCGTAGTTGCGCATGGGAGAACCTCCTTTCCTCGGGATTGCCCCCGATCCACATGCCAGGCAGCATGGGCCGGGAGCGGAAAGCACGCCCCCAAAGGAGGCGTGGCAACGGGTTGATGGTACCACACGCTTCGCCGGGCGGCAAGGGCACCCAGAGCGCAGACCAATCACGGTATAATCTTGCCCTAGCCGGTCAGGGTCCTCGAGGCGACGGGAGCGGCCCGGGGCCGGCGCTCTCCGCCACGTGCCGGACCGGCACCGACTTGGCGGCTTCCAGGTAGGTACCGGATGCCTGCATCGAGGATCATCTTCGGCACCGACGGCTGGCGCGCCCGGATGGCCGACGACTACACGTACTCCAGCGTCCGGCGCTGCGCGCAGGGATTCGCTCGCTACCTGCTTGAGACTGAGGGCGAGAGCCGGCCGGTGATTGTCGGCTACGACATGCGTTTCGCTTCGGAGCACTTTGCAGCTTCCGCCGCCGAGGTCCTGGCGGGGAATGGGCTGCGCGTCCTTCTGACCCATGGGGCTACCCCTACCCCGGCGATCTCGTACTCCGTGAAGCATCATCAGGCTGCCGGCGCGGTCAACATCACGGCCTCGCACAACCCGCCCGACGACAACGGCTTCAAGGTCCGCAACCGGTTCGGTGGGGCGATTGACCCCGCTGGCCTCAAGCGCATCGAGGCCCTCATCCCGGCCGACGACGAGGGATTGCCGCGCCTGCCGTTCGCCCAGGCCCTATCCAAGGGCGCGATCCAGATCTTCGACGCGGCTCCCCCCTACATTGAGCAGCTGCAGCGGATGGTTGACCTGGAGCCGCTTCGCGCCGCGCCCCTGACGCTGGTGGTTGACACCATGTGGGGCAACGGCGCCGGCTGGTTCCCTCGCCTGCTTGGCGGGGGCCGCCTGCGGCTCATCGAAATCCACAATGTCCGCAACCCTTCCTTCCCCGAGATGAGTCGTCCCGAGCCCATCCCTCCCAACATCAATGCCGGGCTTCAGGCTACGCTGGACCAGCGCGCCGACGGTCTGCTGATCACGGACGGGGATGCCGATCGACTTGGCGCCGGGGACGAGCATGGCGCCTTCGTCGATCAGCTGCGTGTGTTCGGGCTTCTTGCCTATTACCTGCTTGAGTACCTAGGGCTGCGGGGCCCGATCGTCAAGACGTTGTCCACGACCTCGATGCTCGACAAGCTGGGTCAACTCTACGGCGTCCCGGTGCACGAGACCGGCGTGGGGTTCAAGTACGTAGCGCCCAAGATGCTCGAGGTTGACGCGCTGATCGGCGGCGAAGAATCCGGCGGCTATGCCTTTCGCGGTCATGTCCCAGAGCGTGACGGGATCCTGGCGGGGCTCTACCTGCTCGACATGATGGTCCGAACCGGCCTGCGCCCATCGGCACTGGTGCAGGAGTTGTTCACCAAGGTCGGCGCTCACTACTATGATCGGATCGACTCGCCTCTCCCACCGGACCAGCGAGCGGCGCGTGAGCGGAAAGTACAGCAAGCCGAACCCAAGACCATCGGCGGGATGAAGGTCATCGGGCGGAACGACCTGGATGGCTACAAGCTCGGCCTGGAGGACGGAGGCTGGCTCTTGATCCGCTTCTCCGGGACAGAGCCGATCGTGCGCGTGTACTGCGAGACAACCCGGCAGGACAGGGTGAAGCCCATCCTGCAGGACGGGCTGCGCATCCTCGGCCTGCAATGAGCGAGATGGTCCTGGCCGATACCCACTGCCATCTGGTCCTCCCGGAGCTGGCCGCCGATCTGCCCGATGTGCTGCAGCGGGCAAAGGATGCTGGGGTCGACAGGCTGGTTGTTCCGGGCGTCGACGTAGAGAGCAGCCGGCGCGCGCTCGAGCTGGCGGAGTCGCGGCCTGGTGTGTTTGCCGCCGTCGGGATCCACCCACACTACGCCGGCGGGTGGTCCTGGCGGGCTCAGGCGGAGCTCAATGCGCTGGCGAAGTCCCCGAGGGTTGTCGCGATCGGGGAGATCGGGCTGGACTACTACCGGAAGCTGTCCAGCCGTGACGCTCAGCTAGCTGCGTTCCGGGCACAACTCGACCTGGCCGGAGAAACTCGCCGTCCGGTGATCCTCCACAGCCGGGAGGCACTGCGCGACGTGTTCGCGGAGCTTGACAGATGGCTTGCTCGGAAAGCGGGACAGAATGGCCGCTCGCCCGGCGTGCTGCACGCGTTCGCCGGGGACGCGCAGGACGCCCAGTATGCCATCGAGCGCGGCATCCTGATGGGAGTGGCCGGGCCGATCACCTACCCGAAGTCGGATCCACTGCGTCGGGTGGTCGCCGGCGTTCCGCTTCCCAGCCTGGTGGTCGAGACCGACGCACCGTACATGTCGCCGGTACCGTACCGGGGCAAGCGGAACGAACCGGCCCACGTCGCGCTGGTAGCGCGGAGACTGGCCGAGGTATTGGGTCTCGATCCGGCGCTCCTGAGCGCGGCCACGTCGGACAATGCCGCCCGGCTCTTTGGTTGGATGGATGAGCACACGAACCGTAACGTTCTTTGATCTTGTACGCCCCTCGCTCGAGCAGGTCGAAGTGCAGATGCGCGAGCGCGTCGGCGAGCATCACGCCGCGCTCGACAGCGCCATCGACCATCTGCTGTCCTCTGGCGGCAAGCGTGTACGCCCGACCGTTGTGCTGTTGACCGCCGCCATGTTCGGCGGTGACCCCGCCCGGGCCGTCACACTGGCCGCGGCGATCGAGATGCTGCATACCGCCACACTGGTCCACGACGATCTGATCGACGGCGCACTGCTTCGGCGCGGAACGCCAACGCTGAACGCGCAATGGACGCCCGGGGCAACGGTGCTGACCGGAGACTACGTCTTCGCCCGCGCCGCCCACCTAGCCGCGCAGACCGGATCGCTGGTCGTCATGGAGATGTTCGCCCGGACGCTGATGGTCATCGTGAGCGGCGAGATCAACCAGCTGTTCCGCAGCCGCAGCGGGGACCTGCGCAAGGACTACTTCGACCGAATCTATGCCAAGACAGCGTCGCTGTTCGAGGTCTCGACCGAGGCCTCGGCGGTTCTGAGCGATGCCCCCTCGGAGCAGGTGGCCCTGGCCAAGGCCGTGGGCTACAACCTCGGCATCGCCTTCCAGATCGTCGATGACGTTCTCGACTTCGTCGGCAACCAGGAGGAAGTGGGCAAGCCGGTGGCCAGCGATCTGCGCCAGGGGCTGCTGACGCTGCCGGCCCTGCTGTCGATCGACAGCCGTCCCGTGGACGATGACTTCATTGATTCGATCCTCCAGCGGCGGCTGGATCCGGCCGTGCTTGAGGATCTGATCTGGCAGGTGCGCACCTCGGACGCGATTGCCCGTGCGCTCGACGAAGCCCGCGGGTTTGTACGTCGCGCCCAGGAAGCCCTGGCCTGTCTGCCGGATTGCCGCGCACGCGGCGCACTGTCCGATCTCGCCGCCTATGTAGTCCAGCGAACGGTCTAGGAGGAACACGATGGAGATCCAGACCCAGGAGTACAAGCGTATCGCCGTGGTGACCGTTACGGGCCGCGTCGACTCGTCGACGTCGGCCGACCTGGAGGCTACCCTGCAGGCCCTGATCGACAAGGGCAAGAAGAACCTGGTGCTCGACATGGCTGGCGTGGAGTTCCTGTCCTCCAGCGGCCTGAGGGTTCTGGTGAATGCCTTCAAGGCCTGCAAGGGGGCGGGCGAACTGTGTATCGCCCAACCCTCCGAGCGCGCCGCCTCGTCTCTGTCCATCGCCGGCGTCGACACGCTGTTCAGCATCCATCCCACCCGAGAAGCAGCGGTTGCTTCGTTCTGACGCCATCGTGCCCATCCGCCGATTGACCATCCCGGGCCGTCTCGACGCGATCGAGACCGCCTGTGACTGCGTGGAAGCCGGTGCACGCGATGCAGGCTTCGATGATTCCACCAATTACGCCTGCCAATTGGCCGTCGCCGAGGCATGCGAGAACATCATCAAGCACGGCTATTCAGGCGAAGGCGGCGGCGACATCCGGCTGGAAGTCACCTCCTCCCCGGGCGATCTGACCGTTCGCCTAGAGGATTCCGCCCCGCGCTTCAACCCTGCCCGCCGTCCATCCGCGCATGCCTGGGACCAGCACGATCCGCCGGTCGGAGGGCTCGGGCTGCACATCATCCACCGCGTGATGGATCACGTGTCCTACGTCCGCCGATCAGGGAGCAACCGCCTGACGATGCGCAAGCGGCTGGCGCGCATCGCCGGCTAGCCTGGCCATGACGTCTGCACCGGCGCTGCCTTTCCCCTTGGCATTCGCCCTGCTGGTTCTCTCGCTCATCCTCGCCGCACTGGTCGTCTGGATGGCTCTTGCAACCCGACGGCGAGTGGTCGCGGAGCGGGCCGGCGAGCTCGAACTCGAGCGGCTGGGCGAGTTGGCCTCGCGCATCAGCCTGGTGCGCCTCGATCCCGAGGAGCTCGCCGAGGTCGCCTACGAAGAGACGGCCCGCTTCCTGGAGACCGACTTCTTCCAGCTCGGCGTCTTCGAGGGCATCTCGTACCGCACCCTGGTCTGGATCCGGGACTACGAACGCCAGGACAACCGAACCTTCGACCTGCAGCAGGACAGCCTGGGGATCGTCGGATGGGTTCGCGACACGGCCCAGCCGCTGTTGGTGGCCGACTTCGCTGCTCAGCGGGACACCCTGCCCGCGCGCCCGAGCTACGATTCGGCCGATCCCCCCCGCTCCGGTCTATTCGTCCCCCTGGCGATCGAGGGGCAGGCGCTTGGCGTCGTCGCGATCCAAAGCCGGAGGCCTAATGCGTTCGGAGCGCGCGACCTTCGGCGGCTGCAGGTGCTCGCCAGCGCACTGACCACCAGCCTGGCATTGACCAGCATGCAGGCCGAAGTTCGCTACCGGACTCTGCACATGGCGCTGCTGCGCGAGATCTCTCGCCAGGCAACCGCCCTCAAGCCGATTCGCGAACTGCTCGTCGGGATCGTCAACCTGACAGCGGAGGCTCTGGAGGGCTACACTGTCCGGCTCTTCGAGCGCGTGGACGGTGGGCTGGTCTTGCGTGCGTCTTCGGTTGCCGACGAGTCCCCGGACGGCCTCCAGCGCCCGGTTCCCGATTGGCTTGCCTCCCCTCCGACTGGCGCCCCCCAGACCGCCCGGCTCGGAGGGGCGCCCGACTCGGGTTTGCTCGTCGTTCCGCTGCGCGCCGAGGAGCACTTGCTCGGCACGCTTGACCTGGAGAATCACACCGGGGAACCCATCCCGCCCGAACACGCGGAGCTGGCAGAGATGATCGGAGCGCAGCTCGCCCTGGCGATGCTCGAGGCGCGCAACTTCGCGCAGCAGCAGGAAGAGGCCTGGGTCACGACGGTCCTGCTCGAGGTCGCACGGCACGCAGCGCAAACCGGTGACACGGTCGTCGCCCTGCAGGCCGTCCTGCGCCTGGCGACGTTGCTGGCTGGCGTCTCGTGGGCGATCGTGCTCCTGCCGGGCCTCGACGGAGCCTTGCACATCGGCCCGACGGCCGGCCTGCAGCGACAGTTCAAGGCGGAGCACGATGAACTCCGCATTCTCCCGGAGCACGTTGGAGCCGACGCGCCGCACCTCGAATCCGAGACGCCGTACCGGACGAGCCTGCCCCCCCATCTGGCGGAGCACTTTGAAGCCCAGGAGGCCATCGCCCTCACGCTGAGTGACGGGAAGCACCTGCTGGGCGTGCTGCTGATGGAGGGACAAGAGCTTGCCGGGCGCCGACCCGCGCTTCTGGCCGGCATCGCCCATCAGATCTCACTCCGCCTCGAGAACGCTCGCCTGATCGAGTCCGCTGCCCTCCAACGCAGCCTCGAGCGCGAGCTGTCGATGGCGCGCGGGATCCAGGAGAGCTTCCTTCCCAAGCATCCTCCCGCCGCAGACGGCTGGGAGATCGGGATGACGTGGCGGCTGGCACGCGAGGTAGGCGGCGATTTCTACGACTTCATCCCGCTCGAACCCGGGCCCGACGGGCCGCGCTGGGGCATTGTCATCGCCGACGTGGCCGACAAGGGTGTGCCCGCCGCCCTCTTCATGGCCTTGTCCCGGACGCTGCTGCGGTCCGTGGCCATCAGCCGGGTCGACCCAGGCCTGACACTGACGCGACTGAACGACCTGATCTTCAGCGATGCCCAGGCCGACATGTTTGTCTCCGTGTTCTATGCCGTCTGGGAGCCGGCGTCGGGCAAGGTCACCTACGCCAACGGGGGCCACAATCCGCCGATGATGTTCGAGGAGGGGGCGCGCGGCTGCTTTCTAGACGAGCACGAGATCGTCCTGGGAGTTCAGGCCGGGGTTGATTACCGCACTCACTCCGTCACCCTCGGACCCGGCTCGCTGCTTGTCTTGTACACTGATGGTGTGACCGAGGCCGCCGATGACCGGGGTGAGTTCTTCGGCACCCAGCGGCTCGAGGCCCTGATCCTGGGATCGGTCAATTGGAATGCCCAGGCCCTGGCCGACAGCATCGCCAGCCGCGTGTCCGATTTCTGCTCGGAGCCGGACCTGCGCGATGACCTGACCACCGTGATCCTCAGGCGCCTGGCCTAGCGCGGGGCGCACCTATCCTCTCGTCACAGGAGAGTCCCATGCCCGACAATGTGTATGCCTCCCCCCACCCCCTCGTGGCCCACAAGCTCACGAAGCTGCGCGATCGGAATACCGAGCCGAAGAAGTTCCGCGAGCTGATCCGCGAGATCGCCGCTCTCATCGCCTATGAGGCAACGCTCGATCTGGCCACGGTGCCAACCACCGTTCAGACGCCGCTGGCCATGGCTCCGGGCACCGAGCTGCGCGAGAAGATCGGGCTGGTGCCCATCCTGCGCGCCGGGCTGGGGATGGTCGAGGGGATCTGGGACCTGATGCCGACGGCCGAGGTATGGCACATCGGACTGTACCGTGATGAGCACACGCTCAAGCCGGTCGAGTACTACAACAAGCTTCCGATCGAACCCACGGTCTCTGTGTGCCTGGTGCTGGACCCGATGCTGGCCACCGGCGGATCCGCCGTTGCTGCCATCAACATCCTCAAGCGCTGGGGCGTCATCAAGATCAAGTTCGTCGGCCTGATCGCCGCCCCGGAGGGCATCGAAAACCTTTCACGCAACCACCCCGACGTTCCGATCCACATTGCCGCCGTCGACAGCCACCTGAACGATATTGGCTACATCGTTCCCGGGCTGGGCGATGCGGGCGATCGACAATTTGGGACGGCCTAGGAACGCCGGCTGAGGACGACGTCCAGGGCCCACAGGGGGAACCCCAGCAGCACGTCGAGTGCGGCAGTCAGCGTGAACGCGCCGGCCAGGTAGCCCAGAAGGGCACCGGCCGGCGCCGCTATCACTCGGGCCGCCGATTCCCCCCACCCAAGCAGGAGTACACCCACGGCAAGGAGCGCGGCGGCCAACAGCACCCAGTCCCAGGCAGCCCGATCGCTGCGCGAGGGCAGCATTGTGTTGCTCACAACGACCGCAAGGTAGAACCACAGCCCCCACCACGGGACACTTGTGATCGCCGCCAACGCCTCGGCCAACGCCTGCGGACGCCCCACGGTCGCCGCCTCGGCAAGGCGATCGAGGCCCAACAGGGATGTCCCCAAGGCTCCGAGCGCCAGCGTTCCCGCCACGAGCGGCGCCGCACCGATCAGCGCCGCGCGAACCGGATCGACCGCTTCGATCTGCACGTAGCCCAGACGCAGCATGCCGTTTCGAGTGACCTTGGGCCGGAGCGAGAACGATGTCGCCCGCACGGCCAGCATGCGGGCTACCAGCCAGTGGCTGGCCTCATGCAGCGCCACGCCTGGCAAGAACAGCACGGCATAAGCGAAGAGGGCGCGCCGCGGGTTCCGCAGGATGAGGGTCAGGAGATGCTGCAGGCTGCCTGTCATCCAGCGCTGCAGCGGGACGAGCGCCGCCAGCGAGATGGCGAACCACGCGACGAGCGCAGGGAGCCCCAGGTTCAACCCCGTGCGGCCGCGACGATGGCGAGGAACTCGGCGGGTTTGAGGCTGGCACCGCCGACCAGGGCTCCGTCGATTCCTGGCTGCTCGAAGAAGGAGGCGGCGTTGGCGGCGGTGACACTCCCGCCGTACTGAACGCGGATCGCATCGGCCGTTTCGCCTCCAAACAGCGCCCCCAGCCCCGGTCGGATGATTCGGTCGACCACGGCGCCCGCGCCCTCAGGCGTGGCGGCCCGCCCCGTACCGATCGCCCACACAGGCTCATAGGCGATGACCACGCGCCCGCCCTGCTCCGCTGTCAGTCCGGCCAGCCCTCCACGGACCTGGCGTCCGACAACGTCCGCCGTCCTCCCGGCTTCGTTTTCTGCGAGCGTCTCCCCAACACACACGATCGGCGTCAGTCCGTGCCTCACGGCGGCGTGCAGGCGCTTGTTGACGGTCTCATCCGTCTCCCCGAAGGATGCGCGCCGCTCGGAATGCCCCAGGATGACATAGTCGCACAAGTCCTTCAGCATCAGCGGCGAGATCTCGCCGGTGAAGGCACCCGCCTCTTCCCAGTGCATGGTCTGTGCGCCCAGGCTGATCCCCGAACCCGCCAGGCGCGGGGCGAGCATGGTCAGCGCGATGAACGGCGGACAGATCACGCACTCGACGCCAGCCAAGGCCTTCAGCCCGGGCAGCATGCTCTCGAGCAGGGCCACCGCCTCGACGGCCGATTTGTTCATCTTCCAGTTGCCAGCCACGATCGGAAGGCGAATGCTCATCGTTGAACCTCACTCCGGATGCTCGCTGCACCGTTCATGACCCCGCCGACCCGGTCGGAAGGCGACGAGGCTTGCTTGTCCCAGGCGTTGTCGGCCAGGATCGTCTCCAAGGCTGGTGAAGGGAAAGGGATTCCATCTCCGATGGGGTCGCCCGCATGGACTCAGGGGAAGGTCACCTCATACTGCCGGACGTACGTCCCGTTCGCGACCCACAGTCGCCCATCGGCGTCAAGGGTTAGGCCGTACGCAGGGCCATCCACCTCCACGCGCCGGATGAATCGTCCATCGCCACCGAACACTTCTACCCCGCCCATGTCTCCCACGTAGACGCGGCCCTTCCCGTCGACAGCGATGGATCGCGGAGCGCTTAGCTGTCCAGGCTCGTCGCCCTCGCTGCCGAAGCGGTTGACGAACCGACCATCGGAGTCGAAGCGGAACACTGCGGTGCTGAATTCGCCGAGGGCCAGCAGGTTCCCCTGCCCATCCGCTGCCACGCGCAGGCTGAGCTCGGGTTCGCCGGTTTGTTGACTGGCGGCACTTGGGATTGACAGGACACGGTTGCCCTCGCGATCGAACAAGACCAGGTCATCCCGGTTCCTATACCAAGCGGCCAAGAGCCCACCATCCGGAAGGAGCGAGACGTCGTCGAAGTAGTCCCCGCCCTCGTAGGGCACCTTGCCGAGCGGATTGCCCGTCATGCCGTCGCGCAAGACGATTTGCCCGTGCTGGACGGTGTAGACCGATCCTTCGCGTCGTACAGCCATTCCGCGCAGCGGGAACTCAGTGTCGGCGTACCACTGGGTGATGAAGGCGCCATTGGGGTCAAAGACCTGGATCCGACCCCCCTCATACTCACCAACATAGATGCGGCCTTCCCCGTCCAGGCCGATGCTGCGCGCGTCGGTGAACAGCCCGGGGCCGATCCCCTCGCCGCCGAACGAAAGCCCTTCCGTTGTCTTCGGGGTTGGGTTCCCGCCATTCAGAATGGACATCAACCATGGAGGGAGGCTTCCCGTCGCCCGTGCAGCATCGGCTGCCCGGCGGGCCGCGACCGTGTCTCCAGTCTGCATCAGCAGTTCCGCCTGGACGGCCAGCGCCAGCCCATCCTGCGGATCTCGGGTCAGGGCCTTATCGATCAGTTCCGCTGCCCGATCGGTTTCCCCGAGTGCGAGGTGCGCATGCGCCTCGAGCGGAGGGAACGGTGGCCAATCGGGGAAGGCCTTGACGGCCTCCCCGAAGAGGGTCAAGGTCCCTTCCGGGTCTTCGCTGCCCGCCAGGAACGCGGCGTGCTGCGCCGAATCGAGCAACTCGGCATCGGCCTTGTCCGGGCCACCAGCGTGATAGATCGCCGAGAAGTACGCCTCGGTGGCCTTCAATCCCGCTCGGGTACGCATGAACAGGTCGCCTGCCTTGCGGTATTCGCGCGCGGCCAGCAAGGGCAAGCCTGCCTTCGCCTCGGCTTCGGCCACGGCAAAATGCGCCGCCGGATCCTCCGGCAGCGCGGCCGACGTCGCGCGCGCCGCCAGGACCCCGGGATCTCGCACGTCATCCGTTGGCGCGAGCACCGGCCGGGCCCCGGTCGGCGGGGGCTGACCCTCTCCGTTCTGGTTCCCGGCTGCGCTCATCAGCAGGAGAAGGCACAACACACTCAGGCCCAGTCCGCCAACGACCCAAAGCCACCTGCGTCTCCGCTTCGGCTGGCCGGGAGGTGCAGCCGGGCCGGCTGCCTCTGTGGCAGGGCGCGGCGTCGTCGGCGGCGTCCCCCCCACCGCTGCCGGTCCTGCCACAGGAGTGGCTGGCGAGCCCGCAGGTACAGGCACACCAACCAGCGTGTCGACGGCATCGGCACGAACAGGTCCGCTCGCTGGGGCGGCCACTGCCTTGAGGAACGCGGTGGCCAGTTCCTCGACGCTCGCGAAACGGTCAGCCCGCTCCTTGGCCAGCGCCTTCAGCAGCACCCGCTGCACGCTGTCCGGGACGCGCGGGTTGATCTTCTGAGGCAGGGGAAGCGGCGTGTAGATGTGGTCATGGATGATCGAGAACGGCGTGTCGGCGTTGAACGGCACGCGGCCGACGACCATCTCGTACAGCACGACACCGAAGGAGTAGATGTCGGTGCCGGCGTCGAGGTTCCGCTCGCCGCGAGCCTGCTCGGGGGAGATGTAGTGCGGCGTGCCCAGCAGCATCTCGCTCGAGAGCGTTGATTCGCCTGCCTGGGCGATCCGCGCCAGTCCGAAGTCGGCCAGGTAGATCGCTCCATCCGGGCACAGCAGGATGTTGGACGGCTTGATATCCCGGTGAAGGATGCCGCGCCCGTGGGCGAACGCCAGTCCCTTGCCCACCGCATCCACGATGCGCAGACCCTCGTCGCGTGTCAGGGGGCCGCGACTCAGCCGGGCTTTGAGCGTCTCCCCCTCGACGAACTTCATCACCAGATAGGGATTGTTGTTGTGTTCAGCGTAGTCGTAGATCGGGACGATGTTCGGGTGGTCAAGCTTGGCGACGACGCGGGCCTCTCGCTGGAAGCGCGCCAGGAAGTTCGGGTCCTGCTTGAATGCCGGGTGCATGACCTTGATGGCCACGTACCGGTCCAGCCCGGCATGGTAGGCCTTGAAGACGGTCGCCATGCCGCCCTGGCCTAGCTGTTCGATGATCCGATAGGGACCGACGTTCTCACCCGGCGCGAAGGTCATGTGCGCTCCCGCGTAGGATCGCGTCCATTATAGGCATCCGGCATCATCCGGACAATATGGCCCTGTAAACTGCAAGGGAAATGAAAACCGGCCAGAGGCTGCCGGATACGGGTCGTCCCCGGCGGCCGGCATGGCCGCCGGGGACGACGGATCAAGTTCGGAGAGCGCCTACCTCTTGTTGAGGGCGGCCACGCCCGGCAGGACTTTGCCTTCCAGGAACTCAAGGGAAGCCCCGCCGCCGGTCGAGACGTGCGTCATCTGCTTGGCGACGCCCGCCTTCTTGACGGCGCTGGCGCTGTCGCCGCCACCGATCACGGTGATGGCGCCCAGTCCGGCCAGGGCCTTGGCCATGGCAAACGTCCCCTCGGCGAACTTCGAGAACTCGAACACGCCCATCGGACCGTTCCAGACGACCAGCTTGGCGCCCTTGAGGGCCGCCAGGAAGGCCTCCAGCGAGCGTGGGCCGATATCCATGACCCTCCAGCCGGGGGGAACCTTGTCGACGTCCACGACCTTTGTGGCCGCTTCGGCGTCGAACTTGTCGCCAATGACGGCATCCACCGGCAGGAGCAGCTTGGCGCCAGCCTTCGACAGGATGTCCTTGGCCGTGGCGACCGCCTCTGCCTCCACCAGGCTGTCGGCCATGGCGTAGCCCTTGGCTGCCAGGAACGTGTTGGCCATCCCCCCGCCGATGATCAGCCGATCGCACTTCTTCAGCAGATTCTCGATCACGGCGATCTTGTCGCTGATCTTGGCGCCGCCGAGGATGGCGATGTAGGGGTGCTGCGGGTTATCCGTCGCCCGGCTGAGGTATTCGAGTTCCTGCTCCATCAAGAAGCCGGAGACCGCCGGGAGATAGTGCGCCACGCCTTCGGTGCTCGCATGCGCGCGGTGGGCCGATCCGAAGGCGTCGTTGACGTACACGTCACCCAGGCCGGCCAACTGCTTGGCGAACCCGGGCTCGTTCTTCTCCTCTTCCTTGTGGAAGCGGACATTCTCAAGCATCAGCACCTCGCCGGGCTTGAGGGATCGGGCCAGTGCTTCCACCTCGGCGCCGGTGCAGTCGGGCGCCATCTTCACCGGCTTCTCCAGCAGCTTGCCCAGCGTCTCGGCGGCGGCCTTGAGGCTGAACTCCGGGTCCGGGCCGCCCTTGGGCCGGCCGAGATGACTCATCAGGATCAGGGACGCGCCCTGCTCCAGGACGTACTGTATGGTCGGCATCGAAGCGCGAATGCGTTTGTCGTCCGAGACAGCACCGTCCTTCATCGGGACGTTGAAGTCCACGCGCATGACCACGCGCTTGCCTTTGAGATCGATATCGCGAACGGTTTTCTTGTCCATGGGTCCCTCCCGCGGCCCGTCCCCCCGCCCAAGCCGGACAGGGGGACGGGAGGGGAAACCATAAGGCTAGAGCTTCTTGGCGAGCAGGTTGGCCAGGTCGGCCGTGCGGACCGAGTAGCCCCACTCGTTGTCATACCACGCGACGACCTTGATGAAGTCGCCTTTCTCCTTGCCGAGCACCGAGGTGAAGGGCAGGTCGACCGAGGAACTGTGCGGATCGCCCTTGTAGTCGATGCTGACCAGCGGTTCATCGACTGCCGCCAGAATGCCCTTCAACCGGCCCTTGGCGGCGTCTCGGAATGCCTGGCGCAGCTCGTCGGTCGTGGTGGGGGTCTCGATCACGGCGGTGAAGTCCACCACCGAGACGGTCGACGTGGGGACGCGCAGCGCGTAGCCGTCGAACTTGCCGGCTAGATCGGGGATGACCAGCTTGAGGGCCTTGGCCGCCCCGGTGGTCGTGGGGATGATGCTCATCCCCGCCGCCCGCGCCCGGCGCAGATCGCTATGCGGCAGGTCGAGGATCTTCTGATCGTTGGTGTAGGCATGGATGGTGGTCATAAAGCCGCGCACGATCTTGAACTTGTCATGCACGACCTTGACCGCCGGCGCCAGGCAGTTCGTGGTGCAGGAGGCGTTCGAGATGACATGGTGTGTGGTGGGGTCGTACTTGTCTTCGTTGACCCCCAGCACGATGGTCAGGTCCTCGCCCTCGGCCGGCGAGGTGATGATGACCTTCTTGGCGCCGCCCTTGGTGATATGGTTCTCGGCGCCCTTGACTTCCTTGCCCTTCTTGTTGACCCCGTCCTTCTTGATCGTGAACAGGCCGGTGCCCTCGATCACGATCTCGACGCCCAGGTCCTTCCACGGCAGCTTGGCAGGATCGGTCTCCTTGAAGGCCTTGATCACTTTGCCGTCGACGATCAGGCCGTCCGTGCCAACCTCGACCTTCCCGTCAAAGCGACCATAGTTCGAGTCGTACTTGAGCAGGTGCGCCATGGTCGGCAGGTCGCCGATGTCATTGAAGGCGACGACCTCCAGGCTATCGGGATACAGGTCCCGCATGGCCTTGAGCACTTGCCGTCCAATCCGTCCGAAGCCGTTGATGCCAACTCGGGTTGCCATTGCAGTTCTCCTATGCAGAGTGAGATCCGTTGAGATGACTGAGCGACTGCGCTTGGTCGATCGGGGTCATGTCGAGTGGACCCGTGCGTTCCTCCAGCAGCCGCAGAAGTACGTGCGCCAGTTTCTCGGAATCATGCCTCCAGGGACGATCGAAGTCGAGGACGTCAGCGGGAAAGCTCGGGACCGCCAGGGTCTTGCCTTCCGCAAGCGGGACCAGCTGCACGCGGTCGGGCAGCTGCGAAGGAACGCGGGTGTTGACCAGGATGCCGTCTACCAGGCCGGAGCCGATATGTGACTCGAGGGCGGCCAGGTGCTGGGCGCAGTCGAACCCGTCGGTCTCCCCCGGCTGGGCGGCGACATTGCACACGTACACCTTGAACGCCCGGCTGGCGCGGATGGCTTGCGCCAAGTCGGGCACCAGCAGATTGGGCAGGATGCTGGTGAACAGCGAACCCGGGCCAATGACGATCATGTCCGCCCCCAGAAGCGCGCGGATCGCCTCCGGAAACGCCGGGGGCTCCCCCGGATCAAGGTGGACGCGGTAGATCCGCCCGGGAAAGTCCGGGATGCGGCTCTCGCCCTGCACTCGGACCGTCTGCGCGTCCAAGGCAGGCGTCTTGTCGGCCACGAGGGCGACGTCCGTGAGCGTCGCCGGAAGTACCTGCCCTCGAATGCGCAGGACGTGCCCGGCCTCAAGCACGCCGCGGTCGAAGCTGCCGGTCACGCCGGCCAACGCGGCGATGAACAGGTTTCCAAAGGAATGCCCTTCCAGGCCGGCGCCCTCGAGGAACCGGTACTGGAAGAGCTGTGTGAGGAGATCCTCGTCGTCGGAGAGTGCTGCCAGACAGTTGCGGACGTCCCCGGGAGGCGGAAGTCCCAGGTCGCGGCGCAAGCGCCCGGAGGATCCGCCGTCGTCGGCCACGGTCACGATCGCGGTCAGGTTGGTTGTATGTTCTTTGAGGCCGCGCAGCAGGGTCGCCAGGCCGTTCCCGCCGCCCACGGCGACGATCTTTGGACCCCGTCCCAGACGGCGGTGCTCAGCGACTGCGTCGACGATCTGTCTTCCGGGGCGCATGAAGGGTGCCAGGAGGGTCCGGTTCAGGCGGAAGCCGCCGAGAAGCAGGAAGGCGATCCCGGCGGCGCCCAGCAGGAGGGCGCGCGCCCAGCGGGGCAGCACCGTCAGGCTGATGGTGGTCAGGAAGGCCGAATCCGGATTCGCCCGGTAGATGTCCAGGAGGGCGTAGGCCAGGCCCAGCCCGATGAGGGCGGTGCCCAGGACCATCAGGAGAAGCCAGCGCTTGACCCCGATCCCGGGTTCGAGCCACAGGCGCAGCTGGCGCCAGACGTGATTTGGCCCCCGATCCGGTCGGGGGCCAGCCGGAACGGTCTCAGCCACGCTTGCGACTATATCAGACTTGAATTGACCAGTCAACGAACATTCGGCACTCACGCCCTTGCGTTGTCATGTGTATAATGTCGTCACCATACACAAACGATTGGAGGCATGGCCGTGGCAAACGTAACGTACGAACACGTCTACAAGCGTTTCGGAGAGGTCATCGCAGTAAACGATCTCAACCTGGCGGTCGAGGACAAGGAATTCCTGGTCCTGGTCGGCCCCTCGGGTTGCGGCAAGACCACGGCCCTGCGCCTGCTGGCCGGTCTGGAGGAGATCACCGAAGGACGGATTCTGATCGCAGACCGGCTGGTGAACGATGTCGCTCCCAAGGATCGCGACATCGCCATGGTGTTCCAGTCGTATGCACTCTACCCCCACATGACGGTATTCGACAACATGGCCTTTGGCCTCAAGCTGCGCAAGACCCCGAAGGATGAGATCAAGCGCCGCGTGCAAGAGGCAGCTGAGATCCTCGGCATCGAGGGCCTGTTGGACCGCAAGCCGCGCCAGCTCTCCGGCGGGCAGAAGCAGCGGGTCGCCGTCGGCCGCGCGATCGTGCGCGAGCCCAAGGTCTTCCTGTTCGACGAGCCGCTTTCCAACCTGGATGCCAAGCTGCGCGTGGAGACGCGCGCCAACATCAGCAAGCTGCACCAGCGGCTGCAGACGACCTTCATCTACGTCACCCACGACCAGGTCGAGGCCATGACCATGGCCAGCCGCATCGCCGTGATCAAGGGCGGGCTGCTCCAGCAGTTGGATACACCGCAACACTTGTACGACCATCCGACCAACGTGTTCGTGGCCGGATTCATCGGGTCGCCGGCGATGAATTTCTTCAATGCCCGCCTGGAGAAGGCCGACGGCGGGCTGGTGGTCGACGCGGGTTCCTTCCGCGTCGCAGTGCCGCCGTCGAAGGTCCCGGTCTACGCCGGACACGCCGGCAAGCCAGTGGTCTTCGGGGTCCGGCCGGAAGACATCCATGATCCGAGCTTCGCACCTCCCGGGATCCACGCCGCGCCGGTCGGAGTCAAGGTCGACGTCACCGAGCTGATGGGCAACGAGATCTTCCTGTATCTACTGGCCGGCAGCTCGAACTTCGTCGGCCGCGTCGATCCGAGGACCCAGGCGCGCACCGGGATGGACACGCAGATCGTGTTCAACATGGACAACATGCACTTGTTTGAAACCGACGGCGACCAGAGGGCGATCGACTAGGCCCGCGGTTGGCGGCGATCAGCCCCCGGACCCTAGGGCCTGGGGGCTTTCTCTTGAGTCGATACCCGCGCGGAATGGAAAGGCAGACAGCATGGCAGACTTCAACCTGATGCGAGAACTCCGCCGGGAGGCGACGGGCAAGATCGTCCTCCTGGTAATTGACGGGCTGGGTGGCCTGCCGCTCAAGCCCGGCGGCCCGACCGAGTTGGAGGCGGCCCGGACACCAAACCTCGACCGCCTGGCAACGGAGGGCACCCTCGGCCAGGCGACGCCCATTCGCCCTGGGATCACCCCCGGCTCCGGGCCGGCGCATCTGGGGCTTTTCGGCTACGACCCGCTGGAGTACGTTGTCGGCCGCGGCGTGCTCGAGGGCGCCGGCGTCGGGATCACCGTCCGCAAAGGCGAGGTGGCAGCCCGCGGCAACTTCTGCACGATCGACTCCGACGGCAACATCACCGACCGCCGTGCCGGCCGAATCTCATCTGCGGAGGCAATCCCGCTGGTGGCGCGGCTGGGTACGATCAGGATCCCCGGCGTCGAGGTCGAGGTTCGGCACGTCCAGGAGTATCGATTCGCGGTCGTGATGCGCGGACCCGGCCTGGCGCCAGATATCGCCGACACGGATCCGCAGCGCACGGGTGTCCCACCTCTGCCCGCCCGCGCGACCCAACCCGGGTCGCAGACGACGGCGGACCTGTTCAACAACTGGATGGCCGAGGCGCGCAAGACGATCGCCGATCACCCAAAGGCGAATGCGCTCACGCTGCGCGGTTTCAGCACCGATCCCGCCCTGCCCCGCTTCCCGGAGGTCTTCGGCGTGCGGTCCGCCTGCGTGGCGGTCTACCCGATGTACAAGGGCGTGGCCGAACTGGTCGGCATGACGGTCTTGAAGTTCGAGGGCGACAAGCCGGAGGATGAGTTCGCCGCCGTCGCCCGCGCCTGGAACGACTATGACTTCTTCTTCGTCCACATCAAGAAGACCGACAGCCGGGGCGAGGACGGCGACTTCGCCGCCAAGTCGGCGGTTATCGAGGGCGTGGACGCCGCCCTGCCGAAGCTGCTCGAACTGGGACCGGCCGTGCTGGCCGTCACCGGCGATCACTCAACCCCAGCCAAGTTGAAGACGCATTCGTGGCACGCGGTGCCCTTCCTGCTGTGGGCTCCGGCGACGGTCCGGACCGATGACCAGACGCAGTTCGGGGAGACGGCCTGCACGCACGGCGGACTGGGTACGTTCCTCTCGACCGACGCCATGCCCCTGCTCCTGGCGCATGCGCAGCGGTTGGAGAAGTTCGGCGCGTAGCCGGCAAGGGCGCCGGGCGGGGTGTGCCACCCGCACTGCAAATCGAGTAGGGAGGATGGGTCGCCCATCCTCCCTCTCACACCACCGGACATGCGGGTCCGCATCCGGCGGTTCGTCGAGGCCAAT